>Ga0179587_10000034_pt1 | contig 68263 bp, 110 predicted proteins | sample CZODoug2_1_08_16_FD_185932 | JGI IMG/M metagenome (GOLD analysis project Ga0179587, IMG submission 185932) | Vadose zone soil fungal communities from Angelo Coast Range Reserve, California, USA - CZODoug2_1_08_16fungal | ecosystem: Environmental > Terrestrial > Soil > Vadose zone | place: USA...
TACGTCCCCAACAATCATCCAAGAAAGTTTGCGCCTCGTCGGGGGAACCTTCTGCAACGGTGATTTGAAGCTCTTTCCCAAATAAAAATTCATTTGATGTATTGACAACTTCAACGACACGATTAGAAATAACATTTAAATCGGGCTCATTTTGTATTTTTTCAAAGTGTTTAATAAACTTCCCCTCGTAAGCATCCCAAGCGGTCTGAATGCGCTTAGCGCGTGCCCTATCATCATCTGTGAGTTCGTACTGAGGTTGCGTCTCTGGAGGTGCTTGGAGTGTGTTACTCATGCTTTACCCTTCCCTCACAGCTTCAGATTTTTCTTCCTTGTCTATCCACTCAACTTTAGCTTTAGGAAACATCTTCCCTAGCTCATATTTTGAAACAACATTCATTCCAACAAAGAACATGCCATGTATCACAATAAATCCATCTGAGAACATCACACCTTCAACTGCATTTTCATCTTGCTTCAAAAGAAATCGTCTCATTTTATTTCTCTCCATTAGAAGTTACCTTAATTAATCCCCCAAATTCATCAGACACATATTCAGTGCTGTCAACTAACTGCTGAGATGCCCAACTGATAAAACATTCAAGAGAGCAAAAATGCTTCTTTTCTAATTCATCACCTTTTGCAGAAGAAAACCATCCTTCAGGCAATGGATCATGATGTATATTCATACTATAAACTTTGCAGCACACATCACACTGAATACCGTTTATATACATGCTAATACACCCTATCGCTATATCTCACGCTACTAGGACTATTCACGACACTTTGATACACTTCTGCTTGAAAACGCCACTCGATTCGTAAACCAGGATATTGAAGCTTAAAGTGATTGCTTTTACTTACAAGCATTGCAATCATTTCTTCTTGAAGCGCGTGAAACGCTTCTTTCTCACGCTTGTCAAGCTTCTCGAAATCGCCTGACGGGAGCATGATAGTCGAATCTTGGGTAACGTCCATTAGTAAACTCTTTCTGAATAACGTACTTTTTCATTATACGGATCTTCAAGACACGACAAGCACGCTGCTGTGGCAAGATCATCATGTTTACCAGTTTTGGCACCGAATTGCGCTTTACCTTCATCAGATACTTTAATCTCATATACCATCAACTCATCTAAAGTCGCTTTCATCTCTTTGGTATCAGGTCCGTGAAAGCGTTTCTCTTGCAGGATAGACTGAAAACGTGAGACTAAAAACGCTTTCCCGAGCGTTCCCTTAGATCGATTGTACGTCTCTCCATACGTAAAGCTGATAGGTTTAAGCTGCAATATATGTTTGCCAGATTGCCACACTGAACCAACAGTAGCCGTATTAATAGTATTTCCTCTTCTTAACGTTATTAAACGTCTCATACTGTCATACACTGGCCTACCGACACCAGTGACATCTAACAGTATTCTCACACTTCTGCTTGCAAATAAATCATTTTCAAGCATATCAGCTAAATATATTGCCACATCTGAATAGGATGTATTAAGTGGCAACCGCTTGATAAAGCGAACGGTGTATTCAGATCTCATCACAGGATCTCGGCCTGTAGGCGGGTGCCACGCACCATACTCATCGTGATGTCCTATAGTTTGCTCTCTTGCATACCGAACTTCCCCTGTTTCAACCTGCTCAACCTCACATACGCAAACCGCCGTGTTATCATGGATTTGACCCACGTCAACCCCCACGCAGCAAGGGAGTTTTTCATCTTGTTTTTCTTCTTGTGTAACTATCATAACAACCTACCGCCTTCAGGCCATTCCCAAGGAAACTTATCTCCCTTACTATGATTGCAAGTAGGACATGCTAATACTATATATCCCATATCATTAGCGGGAATATCTGTGCCTGCTACCCTGCTAAGCGGAAATGTATGCTCTATGTGGTAAATGTATTTGCCCTTAGTTTTCTTGAGTCGTTTTTTGCAGTAATAACACTTATGCTTTTGTCTCTTTAGTTGGTCTTGAATTTGGGCAGGAGTGTAAGTGCCTTGTATAGCATTCTTACGCGCTTGACGATTAGCATGATGAACACGTTTACGCTCTTTTGTCTCTGGTCGACTCCAATAAATTTTCCAGTATTCAGGACCTTGTATACGATATCGCTCTCTAACCTCTGGACGTGAATAATAAAGTTTACCCTCCAAACGTCTTTTCTCTTTTACATATGGAAGGGCACGATAAGATTTAAGCCAAACACGATGCCTAGCCTTCACTTCTGGACGATTTCGATAAATTCTATCATGCTCTCGTTTACGTTCTTTGTTTTCAGGACGATCATAATAGGCTTTTTTTCTTGCTTTAATTATTTCAGGATTATTATCTCGAAAAGACTTCTCCCTCGCACGAACATGCTCTCCATTTTCCTGATAATATTGTCTCCTCTTCTCTAGTAAATCATCATGATTTTCCTGATAATATTGCTTTCTTTTCTCTATAACCTCAGGACGGTTATTATACTCTTTCGTGCGTTCTTTCTTACAAGATTTACATTCAGCCTGTAAACCATCTTTTCCTCTTCCACCACGATGAAAATACTCAGGAGTAGCAAGAAGTGTACGACCACAAGGTCCAGTACAAACTCTCATTGGGGGATTGTTATCTTGAGGACATGATGATATAGTATCCATTGTCTTTGGCCTCCGAATCAGGTCACTGACACGTCCTGGGAGTGTTAGCGCATTCTCAGGACTCAACAATTCTAGGTCTTCATTATAGCATAAACCCGCTTCAGAAGCAAGGTTATCCTCTACAAATCCCATGTTTCAACCCCTTGTTTTACGATACATTCTACATCTTCTGCCCTAAATGCAGCATTTTCCGCATTTAAAAATTCACACATATATTCTTGCCTATACCAAAAATCTCCTATACTTTCCTTCTCATCCTCTAAAAACTCTTTTGATATTCTTGGGCATTGTACCGCGTCAACCTGATAATAATCCCACTTTTCGCGTCTCTTCCACTCTTCCCAGTAAAAACCTCTACAAGTAAACGGAGTAGAAAGTAACACTAATCTACCATTTGAAACAGCTAACATAGGTTTAATCGAATAATACAAATCATCTTCAACTCTACTAGCCTCATCAATAACCAACAAATCAACTGCACTAAATCCACGTATCGTTCCCTCTTTGCCCGGCAGGCTAGCAATTCTAGATCCATTCTCAAGCTCTAACCTTAAAGCCGTTTCAGCTTCTGCCTTTACTGGTTTATCTAAATCTCTATAAATCGATAAGCACTTTCTAAACAATTCCCCGCTTTGCCTCAATGTAGGAGAAAGTAATAGCACAGTTGATTTAGGGGTATAAATAGCTGTATAAATTGCAAGAGCAGCAGTTGTGGTACTTTTACCACTTTGCCGACTACAACAAACTAATACTTTTTTTTCTTCACTTCGTATTAACCTAGACTGCCAAGGATCTAATTTCAAACCAGATGCCCTAGCCATCACAACCGGATCTAGGGCCATTGCTAAATCATCCGATGCTAACATTATTATCACCTTCCAATTGCGCTAATTCTTGTGCAACTGCAAATCTTGCATCAGGATAAGGGACAAGCGCTAAAACAATTCTATCTCGTATTCCTCTCCATTCAGGAGATACATAAATATTTATTTGTGGCTTATCAATATCGCCTAATAATTTTGCTTGCAATTCTAACTGTTTAATGATTCTATCTACAGCAAAAAGTGCCATGCCATTTTTCTTATTGGCACGCGCCTCTTTTAAAATATCAACGGTTACACTATTTATATAGACTAATTGCCTGACAACATCTAATCCTCTTGCTTCATCCTTTGCTACTTGCGATTGTTGGATTAATCCTGAAATATGATTTGATGCATGTCTTGATATGGACATGTGAGATGTACCGAATTGTAACGCGATGGAACGCATAGATGTTCCACTAGCTATAGCGGTTTCAATTTCAGCTCGATTCGGATGAATGCAAATTGTGCAAGTAGGACCAGCCATCTATTCCTCCATAGACAAAATATACACCACTATCCTGCACTTTGCAATCTACTGGATAGTATTCACCAGAATTGGCACAAAAAAAGAGAGTCCTTTCGAACTCTCGAGCTTTACGCCAAGTCTAATACTTGCAGGTGGAAGGCTCGGCATTAACGCTAGATTGGCGCGGTGGTATTATAACTTTGACAAGGGATGATACTATTTTATTCTAACTCGAGCTGTCAATACTTTCCCGTGCAAGGGGGATTAGGTGGATTTCTGCTCTACCTGCTCAATCGCCATTTTATCAAGAGTATCTCGAATAATCTGAATGCCTCGGTCAGCATGTGCGTCGCACAGGAATATACGCCAGCCTTGACGAGCAGACCTAACACGAATATCTCTTGTGGCTTCACTCTCGCATTGCTTGCCCTTGTCTACATGTTGACACTGCATGTTACCATGGCTCCTTTCTGCCCAAGATGTACAGCGCTATCGCATAACTGAGGACAAATCCAACAACCACACTCAGAACAAAAATGAGAATGAGTATCATTTTACTTGCTCAACTTTCGCCGGAGCAAACCGAACATTCAATCTATCTTCAGTTCGGACCTGGATCATCAAACCGCAACCATTCACACAAGCTACCAATCCGATCTTTCCAGACAGCTTTAGCATCTCCGCTAAGTTAATGAAAACGTGCCAAGAACCGCACTCTTCACAGACATACAGGAGCATGGATTTTACCCTTTCCTCTTCGCTTTTTCTTTCTCTTTTTTGACTAACTCCCAAGTACACGCAGTACAAATTCCCTTTATTGATGATCCAATATTTTTACTACACTTCTTACAATTTGCCATTGAATTTATCCTTTCGATGTTACACAGAAGACTTTCTACATGGTCTATTTTCCGCTTTAAGTCTTCTAGCTTTTTCTTGTTTCTCGAATCTCACACTTTCGGCTTTCTTCCCATCCTTAAAAAATTCGGGATAATTCCGCTTGTAGTAGTACTGCATGTATGATGTTACATGATTAGGCCATACACCAGTTTCGTAAACACTGGTTAACATCTCTATAGTTACCCAGAATGGCATTTTTCTACCAGCTTCTTTAGACCCACTCTTTCCTACAAAAAACATTTTCTCAGGAAGAGAAATTAAACCTTTTGTTACTTGAGTAACAAGACTTTCAATCTTCCGTTTCTCTCCAGGAACAACAATGTTGAGCAACTCTATCCCCTGACTAAGATACTCACTAATCCATTCAGACTCAACCGGCAAAGCATCAAGATATGACTTTGCCCTAGCCAGTGGTCTCATAATCATAATCTCTTGCGCTTTGTGAAGCTCTCTTATCCGATTGTCCTTGTCTGGATTATCACCGTTACATCTGATATGCTCTTTAAATCGACGGTACACATTGTCAGTAATTCCGACATAAAATGGGAGCATATTACGAGGGTCAACTAGCTCATAAATCGTATACATTTCGAATTTATCCTCTCGCGGCTTTCCAACTTGGCTAAAGACACTCAAACAATTCGGGATTAATTCGGTAGTCCCGAATTGTTTTTGAATTGTTTTTCTCCTAAAAATTCCAACTTAATACCAATCTGGAGCGCATAATTAATCACACCACATCGGTCCTCAAATTCCCAAACATCACCAAATTTACCATCATTAACTGGAATAGAATGGCGCTTTACCCACGCATCAAACTCAGCATCACTTGCATGTTCAACATCAATCATCTTCTCCATCCTCTGACAAATCATCAGTTGAGCTATGTCCCATGGTTCCATCTCTTGCGTTTTCTGTTTTTGCACTTGCTTTTTCCTCTTTAATCCATTGCCTACCTCTTTTGTAGGTCTTGACGTGCCTTTCATAATTTTGTCCATCCTTTGCTTTGTTTGGTCTTGAGAAGTACCAATAGTCATAATACAACCGCATATCATCTGAAAGACCTAAGTGATAATGCCCAAGTTTGTACCGGAACATTATCACCTTACGAACTTTTTCATAGCTACGTTCACGTCCACCTTTTCCCTTTTTCTCATACGGTTTAGTAGCTAGTGGGGAAGCCTCAAAAAGTTCGGTATCCCGAATTGTTCCCGAATTATTTTGAGGCTGTTCTTGATCCCCCAACACACTGTTTAAATGCATCGGGGGATCTACTTCAGGCCCTAATTTTTCCTGTACCGGAACATCTACCAAATCTTTTACAGGAGAGTCAATTTCAAGCTCTGTTGATTGGACCAATTCATCAGAGCTTACTAAGGGTTTACATTATCCTCCTGATCTTCAAATTCTTCATTCCCGCCCAGACGACGTGTACGCGGATCGTGACCAGGACGCTCTTCCAGGATTGGCTTGTCATCAGGAGCAGGAACAAAAACGGTAGTCGTTTCTGAGTGGGGAGGTTGCTCTACAGGAGTCTCCCTAGACTCATCTCTACCATCAATAGCACCATGAAAGGCCGCGTGAACATCTCCAAGCAATTGACCAAAGGACTTTGGCTTCTTCTCCAAAGGTTTGACTTCCGCGTCAACAACAGGTTTGACTTTTCCGGGATCTACCACATGATCCTTTGATGCTGCTCTAGCAGGGGAAGGAAGGGATTCTACAACTTTAGGAGCTGACAATTGCTGTTGAGCACCAGGACCAAGCAATTCTGTATGTGAAACATGTTCTCCTGTCAACTGAGAAGCGACACGCGCCGCATACTTCGCAGCCGCCATGTCGAGATGGTTTTCAAGTTTTGTCTCGACCTTTTCCTCAAATTTTGCCAGTGCCATATCAGCAGCTTTGATCCGAAGCGCCATGGTCTTGCCATGCATCCTTGCTTCATAGTCGATCTGAGTCCTAGCTACTTTGTCATCCATCTCCATACGACGATGCATAATGGCACGTTCTGGGTCCATGTAAAAAACCAATATCCAACCAACAATTGAGACAACCGGAGCCGCTACGCAGAATAGCCGCCAGGAGGCCATATACGTATCAAGAGCGCCGCCCTGATGGATCTGATAGGCTAAGATGTCGTTGAGGATCAGCACGGCTATTTCAACGCCTGTGAAGATCCAAGCAACAATAAGTTGAGTCCCAGGCCGGAACCAATGCGATTTACCCAGACACAATACCAGAATGCTGACACCAGTCGTCACAGCTCCAAGCATCGCGCCGATCATCATCGGCCCGCTGGGGAAAAGGGAGGATACAATTCCGAGAAACAATATCTCAGAGTACGTGATACCTCCAATAATAATCAATGCTGCAAAAAACTTTACAACACCAACTATCGCGTTCTTGTTTGCAGTCGGTTGAACGCTTTTATCATCCAACATAAAAAAATCCTAGCCTTTCTCTAAATGGTGCATAGGCTAGGTTCCCAGCTACGTTTATGCTAGAATACAACCAGCTAATGCACGCTCACTCGTGTGTTAGTCAGTCCCCTTATCGGGTGTTCAAGGGCCCGATAGGGGGATGCCACAAAACTACCCCTCTGCTAACTTCTTCTCAAGCTTTTCTCTGTCAATACGCCAGTCACGCCCAATCTTTTGCCCTGGAATAATACCATTCTCTAACAGTGTATACACTGTTTTACGGCTTAAGCGTAACAATTGACGTACTTCCTCAACAGTCATAAAACGCTCATCGGTATCCATCATTCCCCCAAGTATTTTATACTGCTCTTAAGTATAACATACTACTCAACAATGGTCAAGCAATCTAGAGATTGTCCAATACTGACTTAGCACGCTTGCGAGCGCTGCTATGCTGCAAGCTTTTGAGATAGGTCTCAGTAGTCCCGACTGAAGTATGCCCTAGTAACTTACCTAACGTATAAATATTTCCATCATTCTCCATAAACATCTTGCTGAAAGTGTGTCTAAACGTGTGCGGAGAACATCGTACCCCTTCTATATGTGCCCATTCCCCTAATCGCCTAATAATTTGAAATAGTCCGTTGGCAGTCAAATTATCACCAGTCCTACCAACAAATACACATGAACCTTGTGTAACTTCCTTGCTTTTTTGTTTAATTTGACGCTCTGAGAGGTTTTTGTGCTGTTGTTTCACCGCATGTTCTATTGTAGATTCCCTGTATAGTCTAATATACTTATGTACGTGTTTTCGCGTTTCTATTCCCAATCCCACTTCACGCCACTTTGAGCCCTTGCCAAGAACTTTCAAATAGCTATCTCCTGGATCTACGATCACATTCCCGATAGTCAGGGTTACTAACTCTTGCGCCCTAAGTCCGCAGTCAAGAAGCACTGCTAAGATTGCTCTATCTCGCAGTTGCAAATGTTCAGAGTCCTCTTTCCTGCACGCTTTGAACAATGCCTCAATCTGATCAGAAGAAAAGGTTTCAACAATTTTCTCTATCACGCGAGGTTTTTCGATCCGTTGAATTATCTTTACATCTACTCCATACTGCTCGTCTTGCAGACACCAATTAAGAAACGCCTTAATCACACGAACATGGGATGCTAACGTATAGGATGAGATCTCAGATCGGCCTTTCTTGATTGGCCTATGAGTATCCTGGAAGTCTTCCAGGAAGAGCATGACAACGTGAGAGTCCACATCACTGACCAGAATACCATCGCCTTCCACAACCTCTCTCTTACCCCTCTCAGTGCGAATTTGATGGGATTGACACCAGACGCGAAAGCTAGCCAACTCTTCAGCGTATTCTTCTTGTGTACGAGAACTCAAATTTTGAACATGTTGTGACTCTAAATAATCCTGAATTGCGTCGCTAACTGAAATACCTTGCTGGCGCTTTTTAATACGAGAATAATTCTTCTGAGGCATCTTGCCCTATCCTTCTCTGATTTGATTGTGCTTATAAAGCAAATGGGGATAAAGCTACTTGTGGATTGAATTGAGGTAAAAAGGCTTCTTCTAAACCGGTTGTCGCAGGTTCGAATCCTGCTGGGCGCGCTTTAGGTTCATTTGGCTTTACAAGCCAGTTTGCAATTCTATGATTGTCTCAAAAATCCTATGATTTGATTGTTTCAAGCATAGATTTGCCTGTTACGACGCCCTGGTTTAGAAGACCGATGCTCTATCCTCTGAGCTATGGGCTTAATCTAGCACATCAACACATGCGTTGCAAGTGGATAGAGAATATAGAGCACTTTAGATATTGAACATGCATTTGCAAAAATGCTCTATAACCTTCTCACCATGCAAGGGGGATAGAGGGAGGTGGAATTAACGTAGAGTATCTTAGAAAACTTAGAATACTGTCAAAGTATATTATGCCTACATACCCCTGGCAAGGGGGTAGGGGTAGCCTTATTAAATCCAAAGAAATAAAGAATAAAGAAAATATTTATTTTTTTAAAATTAAGCTCAAAGTTTTCTTTGGTTTCAGATGTACAGACAACATAACAACAAATCCAAAGAAATCCAAAGAAAGCTGTAGACGTAGGATACAAGCCATCCCATGCCCCCTTGCTTGGTGAACTTTTTTCAATTCGTTGTATGAAAAAGTTTCTTTGGTTCTTTGGATTTAACAAAATAGCCTCTGAAGCGGTATCAGAGGCTATTTTTCGTTTCTTTGGATTTTCTTTGGTTTCTTTGGATTTACTCAGAAAGCAATCTGTACTTTGACGCCTCGTTTTTCCGTGGTTTCTCTGAAACATATTTCTCTACAATGGCAACTTTCTCTAATTTCTTCAATTTTTCTTCTATGTGTCCTCGTGATGATTTTTTCATGTAGGCATAGATCATAGATGCTGTCACCCATTCATTCCCTTTTTCATCAAGTTCTGCCATCTTGATAAGTATTTCATCTTCCAATCTTCCTTCTTTATCTTCGTATGACTCAGCGTCTTCTACTACATTTGTTTGAGCGTACATTCCATGCAATTCCTCTCGACGGCTTTCTATGAATTGCCTAGCACGTGCCCAGTGCCGTAGTTCTATGTAGCCCTGGTTATCGATGCTTGCAAGCAGCATGCAGATGTGAAGTGCTTGCATATGGAAACGCCCATAGCCACCAAAGAGGTCCTCTGATACTGGATTGGTTTCATCCTCCATCATATCTTTCAAAGCATTTTCATACGCGGCTATGTGCTCTCTAATTTCATCAGGGAGGATGCATTCCTGCTCAGGAAGCTCTTTCAAAATAGAGATTATGCGCTTGACGACTGTTTTGTTATCCTTTCCAAATTCGTCTATGATATCAATTTCTGGTTCTCCTAGCCATTGATGCCAACGAACAAGAGGCATGATTAGTTCTGAAGGATAGATAAGCTTTTCCTTTGGGAATTGAGTGCGTTTCGATTTTGTTCCCTTGGGAGGACACGAGAAGAGGAAACGCGCAAATAATCCATCTCGATAAAACCTATTGCCTTTTTCTGCATATGGTCTAATATCTGCTAATGTTAGACTGGCAACAAGAGAAAGATATGGTTTCTCAATCCGTTCTAATCCTCTTCTGTGTGTGTCATATTCAAATACTGGCTTGCAATCATGCAGTAGCCGGAGCAGACCTTTAAATTCGGCCATGGTCCCATTTTCTTTTACCATGGAGTCAAGTTGCATGCCAAACTCGTCGTAGCACCAGCCGACTTGTGCGGCCATGGATAGCCGCTTCTTAATCCTGGTCTGCTGATCATCATCTAATTCTTCCCAGTTGCTAGGGAGTGTCTTTCCTGCCATATTGGAAAGAAGCTTTTGAGGCGTGATAATGTTTGCTCCGAGCAGCCAGTCAAGACCAGCTGCATGCAGCAGTCCATTGTAGAGCTTGAGTGTTGTACTCTTGACGAAAAGCGTTGTTGGTCCCACGAGCGCAATGAACAGGGGAGTGTACTCCATATCGCCGTAGGAGAGTGATACGCGGCGTCCTGCTACCGTTGAGAGTAAGGCCATGGCGATACATTCATGATAGCTGTCATGTGCTCTAGGACTCCATTTCTTGCTGAATGCAATATAGTCGTCAAGCCATTGACACGCACTTGCAGCAATCTCTGGTGGATACTGGAGATGGTCAGGAAGAGGCGGACAGACTGGTATTCCCCCTTGCACGGGGGTATCTATTAGACGGGTTATCTCTGGATTTTTGAGGTCTTTAATATAATCTATTATTTTATGCTTTTTATCAGCAGGATATTTTTTCCATGCTTTTGCGATTTGCTCAATGACGGGTCCGAGCTTTCCAAATTCTCCCTTTTCACTGAAATCAGCAGATCCTCCATTGATGCTGTAAGGCCATTTGCCAGCTATGAATTCTGCAAGTGTGTCTCTTACCAGTGATTTGTAATCTACATCCATTGTTATCGTCATTTCTCTATCCAGGGGAGCGATATGGAAAGCACTAAAAAGTGACAAAAATCCTTGATATGCTATACTGTTGGTAGCTTGTGGTGTGCTAAAAGAAAAGTAGGCTAACGTTCATTTTTGCCAATATTGACGTTAGCCTTTCTTTTTATCGTGTAGGTGTTTCTCCATGTTCAAAACGAGCTGACCGAGCGGCTTTAAAAGCTTCAAGGATTTTGTCTGTAGACTCATCTTTTTGAGTAGGAATACTTTGTGCCCATAGGCTAATAAGATCTTCAGGTGCTCTGTATTTTTCATGGCATTTGCAGAATAGCCATTGGAGATCTTGCCATTCAAGATCGAGCGGGTGAGGATTAAGTCCTACTTGATGACATATCTTGCATTCTTGCCAAGATCCTATTGGTTCGTGTGGTCTAGCGCCTCTTTTTTCACGTTCTTTTCTGTATTCAATAACGGAAATTTGTTCTACGCGGTTTCCTGTAAAGTATATCCTGCAATCATATTCAGGAAATGGGTATCCTGTTTGTTTTACTCCAATATTGCCAGCAAGTATAAATGCAGGTTTTTCTGTTTTCAATGCTAATAATCTTATCTTATTTTTTTCTTCCTCTGTGGCTTTTTGCCCTTTGATTTCTATCCAGCGTTGTTGCTCAGGTAACCAGAAATCAGGCAGATACCAAGTGCCGTCAAGATCAAATCCATCAGGTTCATATTCGTACTTGATGCCTAGAGTATCCATGAAAATTGCCCATCTTGCCTCAAGTCGACTACGGAAACGATATCCATTGTATTCTGTTTCTATTGCCTTTATGTTTGTATTCATGATGCTTTATCCTTCTTTTCTTGCTCAATTTGGGCTTGAAGCACACGAATAACGACTTTGTTAAATGATCCTTCTCCTGCTTTTCTCTGAAGTTCATTCCAGAGATCACGGGGAAACCGGATGGATTGTACAACGGGAGGTTCTTGCTTTGGTGTTTCTTGTTTCATCGGTCTATCCTTTCATTAACTGTTATAGTTGTTCACTCAGTATACCATACTATCCTTCACTTTGCAACTTGCTCTATACTACTCACCGCATTCCACCTTGCAAGGGGAATATCGCTTTGAGAGGGCTCGTGTGGGCACATTGAAGAGGGATATCTATTTGCTCATTGCTTTGTCTATGTGGGCACTCTTGCCTCTCTCATTGATGACTAGAGGCATTCTGTGGTGAGTACTTGTGTGAATGGGGGATAGTGGTCTATACTGTAGATACCTTCGAAGGGTATTGTTCTCCTATGTCATTGGGAAGTTGCTCCCTGGATTTTGACCCACTACCACCAGGGAGCATTTTTTCTTGACACGTGTGCTATATTCTTAAAAGATGCTTGCATCGCGGGACAGTCTCATTACTGTCCCGCCCCTATCGGGATTGAAAATGCTATATGTGGCTAAAGTAGGTTTACAGCCCGTTTGGGATTGAAACGAAAAAGTGACAATTATGCTGATAGATAGATGTGCGGTGGTTCCCTGTCGGGATTGAAATTACTTTTCTAGTGCATATTTGACTTCCCTGTCGGGTACAAGAGCCTCTCTTCGGAGAGGTTTTCTTTTTTTGTCTTTCCCAAGCCGCAAAACAGGTAAAACGAATTCTAGAAAGTGGCCTCGAAACCTCTTGACAGACTACACATATGTGTAGTATACTTCGTTTGTAGGTTGATTGAGCTTACGAAGTAGAAACAAGGAGCATCAAAATGAAAGTTCTCGATTTCGGTAAAAACAACGGAAAAGTCCTAGCGGCTTGTAAAGAGTCTTATCTCATCTGGTTATCTAGGCATGAAAAAGTGATGGCTGAAAGAAATCGATGGGCTTCCAGAGATGCAAAAATCATTCTTGAGAGGGCAAAAGAGACCTGCAAGCCAAAGGAGAAGAAAATGGTGAAAGTTCTTATTGAGACTGGCTCCGAGAGCCACACAACAAGTTCTGCAAGCGTTATTGCAAAGTATGTTGGCGGTGAGCATGACGGTAAAATGATGTATGAAGTGAAGCCAAATGTCGTATCCAGTCGGTGGTACGACAGCAACAACAAGTCGAAGAGATGGGTTGAAACGGTCTTTTCTCTTGAGGAAGGAACGAAATTCGAGGTCATAGGACGTGGTCAGACGGGTGCACGTGGTGCTGACAAGCATTCATTCCATAAGGTTTTCATTGCTGATAGCGATGTAGATGTCCTGGAGGCCACGATCGATGTGGGTCTTCGAGATGCGGATCTCAAAGGACGCGTGCGAATTGTAAAAGATGTTCTTGCAGCAAAAAAGCAAGCTGCAGAAGCTGCAAGAACAGAAGGTTTCTAATTCAAAAGAAAGGCGGATGAGGGCAAGAAATCCTCATCCGATTTTTGCTATGGAAATTGGTGATTTTGTATCTGCTGAGTATCCCCCAAAGCAGACAACTATGCAAGGCGTCCTGATTATCCCTAATCAGGACGCGACTATTGATCTTCAAGGTCCAAATAACGAGGTCTGGACCTGCACAAAAGAGAGAGTTGTTCTTGTCCCTGATGCTGATTTTCTTGATCGAGATCTAGTTAGTCAGATTCGGAAAGAGTCGGGCTTATGTTGAAAGCGTATCACATTATCGGCCCGTCAAGCGTGGCCGATGTAGCACGGATTGCTGATTCTCATCATCAGTCTAGGATAATCCAGGAGTTGCTGGATAAGCATTCGGCAATTATGTATTCTGGCGCTCTTCGGCCTGCTCAGGAGCAAGAGTACAGCCGCCAATTTGCGCTTGATCGGCTCGTGGTCGATGACCAGTATGTGTTTCTGTCAATCGGCAAACGCTACTGGCATACGCCCGACGAGGCGAATTTTGGTTTCATCTTTGATGCTGAGCAGCTCCTGCAGGAGCACGGCGCAATCCTGCGAGATGGGGACCTGATGCAGGACTATGAGGGCCTGCTAGATGAAATCGTGTCTGAGTACACGACCGTCAGGGACCCGTCGCTGTGGACAGAAGAAGAGAAAGCAGCACTCTTTGAAGCTCTGGATAATCCCGATGAGCATCCTGATTATAAAAGTCCCGATGAGGACTATCACAATCTTGTCGATGCTATCCAGAAAGGGGATGTGTCAGTCCCTCACACATCAGAAGCAACTGAGCAGTTCGTACGGCGTGCAAGGCATCTGCAAAGCCAACGACAATACACAGGACAGCAAGCCGTACAGAGGGCTCAGCAGAGCGGAAACAGTGGGCATTATGAGTTACTTGTCAGGGATCAGCTCTATATTCCGCTAGCAAAGGGCTACATCATGTATGGGGAAGAGTCTCTCAAATATGCTGATGAGGTTGAGAGAACGATAACTGAATATACACAAGAATATGGACTTAATCGATATGTCCTTACGAATGCTATCCGAGACAAAATGAAACTTGGAGAGTCATGGGGGCTCCAAGCTCGGTCGGCAGGCAGCATTCGCATGATCAAGCAAGGGGACTTTGACGCATGGTATCTTCGTTATTTGCAAAACAGGCAAAAACGAGATAACAGAACACTGGAGAAAGGCGACAAAAGCAGAAATATATGATATAATGTTGAGGTAATTGAATATTGTGTGTCGGAGCGATGTTAGTAGCATCCTCCGACGTGATGAAAGAAAGGTTTGATTTCTTCCATGGATATAAGTATACCTCAAAACGTCAATGTCCCTCAGAAATTATGCGGTAAATGCAAAACCTCCCTTCCTGCCACGACTGAATATTTTCATGTTTCACGGCGTGGGCTGTATGGTCTCCATTTATATTGCAAAATATGCAGGAATACTCCCATTTTAATTCCAAATGGATATCAGCAATGCGCCAATTGTAAAGCAATAAAGTCATCAGATGATTTCTCATTTAATAAATGTCATGACACTTGGTATCAAAATTGGTGCATTTTGTGTTACAAAGAAAAGCAGACGGCAAAAGAAGCAAAACGTATAGAAATACAAATAGAAAGAGAAAAGAAGCTAGAAGAATTAAAAAAGCAAACGAAACAAGGAAGAAAGCAACAAAAGGTGACTCCTTGCACCAAATGCGGGGAAAATGATCCCTCGCAATTTTATTATACTATGGTCAAAGGCGAGAGGAAAAAGAGGAAAGTTTGCAAAAAGTGCGAAGTAAAAGTTAAAGTAAACTTTATTAATATTGATAATCCCATTGCTTTAAAGAAAAGTGATTGGGCAGAAAGTCACCCTGATCACTATTTACGCAATAGATACAACATGTCAGGAGATGATTATCAATTGTTAGCAGACTCTCAGGGGAACATTTGTAAAATATGTGGAACTTCTCCTGAAGAAAATAAGAGACTCTACGTAGACCATTGTCATGAAACTGGCAAGATCCGAGGTCTTCTTTGTGATAAATGCAATAGGGGGATAGGATTTTTTAGAGATAATCCAGCATTTCTGCGTAAAGCTGCTGAGTACTTAGAAGAGGAATAATTCGGCAATTTCAGAGCAATTTTTAAATTTGTCCAAATTCACATTGAAAAGTGTTGACAACTACACATATGTGTAGTATACTTCAATTAGTGAAGAGAGCAACGGGCTCTCGAAGAAAATCAAGGAGTTGCGAGATGAGCATCGAAGAAGTTTTCCCAGTTGGGACAAGAGTCCGGTTTGAGTCTGAGGGTATGGGCTCCTGGTTCTACGGTGAGATTGAGGGTCATTTTGAGACCCGTCACTGCCAGAACAAAATAGCTCGTATCCGTCACGATGACGGCCAGCTTACGGACATGCCACATTGGTTCATCGATGCCAGCGATCCCCGTAATTCTCTTGTGAGAAAAGTTCAGTAGTCGAGAGGCAACTCTCAGAAAGGTATTTGAGATGAAATGTCTCAATGTCAGCCATATGTCGGCTGACGCACAAGCTAAGCTTGCCAGCATAGGGTATGACTGGCAAGGTCAGGAAATAGAAATTCCTGACGAGGAATACCAATGGACATGGAGCGGGATAGAGCATTCTATCGTCATAAAGGGAATTAAGTTCTCCTATAGCGATACAGACAAAACGTTAAAATTAAGTTAAAAAGCAAGAGCAATCTTGCAGCTCTAGCGATAGAGAAAGAAAGGTACAGAAAATGACAAAAGATACTCCCTGGGGCAGGGCACATTCTATAGATAATCTCAGGGAGATGGCGTCAAAGCTTCCTGAGATGTCAGAGGAAGAAGCAAGATCTGAATATGAAGATATATGTTGTGAGGGATTCGTCTCTCATGAGCAAGAGGAGAGACGACTAGCGTTTGGTCAGTACATTCAAGATCATTTCGGAGATTTGTAGTTCGTGCAAAAAGAGGACCTCGCGTCTTGCAGGTCCTCATGACAGTAGGGCATAAGCCCTAGAAAGAGGTTTTTTACATGACACTTCAATCATGTTGGACGTTTTGCAAAGATCCACAATCTCTTGTGGATCATATCAGGGAAATTGCGCCTGATGCAGAAATCACATCAGGCGAGTCCGCCGCCCACGGAAACAAATGGGTGAATGTGGAAAGCGAGGCCCCTTTGCTTGCTTCAATTTATCAAGAGGCAGAGGGAAATGGATTCGTTCAAATGTGGAATGATGAGGGAGTAAGGTCGGAATAATCTGTCGGTTCCTGCTCCTTGTCCCTTCAGAGATAGGGAGCAGTATCGGGCAAATTGGCTCGAAAAGCATCCTGTCCATCGGGCAGGCAAAGAAAGAAGGTTTTTCAAATGACAAATAACGTTTTATCAGCATTTCAGTTAATGGGCGCTACCATTCTCCCCTGCGATTTCGTCATCGGGATTCAGGGTCTCGAGACAAGTATCGAGACTTTTTTCTGGGAGTATGAATGGCAGATTGCTGATCTTCCTGCCAACATGTCCTGGGAGCATGTTAAAGTCAGGTATCCTGGGGATGTGCAGAAGTGGATAGAGGCGAGGAATCGCTATCTGTCCGCAGCTTGGACGCCCAATCAGGATGATGAAGAGCGTGCAGAAAATGCACAAATTATGCGAGATGCTGAAAAGATGATGTCAGCGTTGGAAATTAAGTAAATGCCAAAGAAAGAGCGACTGCAATTTGATTTCTCAAAGGATCAAGTTGCATCGCTTGATCGGATGCAGGAGGCCACTCAATCCTCCAGTCGTGCGGAGGTCCTGCGCAAGGCATTGAAGCTTGCCGAGTTTGTCTCGGAGATTGAATCCGAGCAAATAGTCGAGATCACCAACGCGCAGGGGCAAGTCGTCTTCAGAGGTCCTGCAAAGCTTCTGAAGTAGTTTCAATCCCAAAGCCCGCTTCTACATCGGATAGCGGGCATGCAGAAAGGTGCAAAAATGGCGTATATCATTTTAGAGGGTTCTTCCCCCGAACTCTCTGCCGTTTTTGAAGTTTTAGGAGAAGAGCCTCAAGAAGAGCTTCTTTTCGGTCGGGTATTCGTCTCGATGTGGCGTCGTGTGCGCCGTCTGAGCGATAACAAGGAATTTCTCCTTGGCACAGGTGCCCCTGTGGATGAAGTTCCAGAACGTCTTCTCGGGCTGCCTTGCACATCGTGCAAGTAGTCCATGACTCTCCTGTGTTGGTAGGAGAGGCATTTTCTTTGCTTAGTCTTTCACGTAAATAGCGTTCAGTCGGCCCTTTCCGATTTCAGTGCAGCTGACAAGTCTCCAGCCCTTCTTCTCCATCCTCTTCAAATCTGCCATATAAATGGATGAGGCGCTAGCTCCCATAAAGCTTCCATAGACTTTGACTTTTCGTTGTTTGGGCGGTTGACTCATACGTGTATCCTTTCTATGCTACTGTATAAACTCCAATAACAAACATTGCCATCATTAAACCCATTAATATAGAGCAGACACTTACTATTGCAGTATGTCTCCATTCATCTCCTCTAGATGACCACCATGCCAGTATCATGTAGATCGGAAAGGTGATTAAATACAGCCTTCCCACACTTCCAATGTTCCCAGATGCCAAGGGCATATACAGATAGACAAATGTGATAATAGCATACAGAAATGGCATTTTACGCAATATGACAAAGAATAAAAGCCAGAAGAGAAAAATAATAATCATGTTGCATGAGTAGAATTGCCATGTGTAGGGATTAGATGGCATTGGATGTTGTATAGCATTCCAAATAACCATAATTGGATTTGACGAACTTCTTCCCCATCCATTTTCTTCAACTTTGATAAATGCAAGAAATACTCCTGTTTTCTGTTTTGCGTACAGACAAAAGAGCGCTAGTCCTAGAGGGATGAGTGCAATACTGGCAGCATTCAACCAGCTTCGCAGTGACCTCCAGAGTCCTTTGTGGGCTCTCCAGTATTCCCATCCAATTGCTAGCGCTAGGAATACTCCCTGTGGGCGAGTGAGCGCCGCTAGTCCTCCCAAGATACCCGCTCGTAACCATTGATGCTTGCGTGCGTGATAGACGCATCCAATTGATAAGGCCATGAATAGCCCTTCGGAATACACTGCCGACAAATAAAAGCTCATGGGATACACCAGCATGTAAAGCACGGCTCGTTGGGCAGTCTTGGAGTCAAATTCCTTTGCTGTCAACTTGTAGAGATAGATACATGCTACCAGGCTAGAAATATTTGACACGATGATACCAGCTATTACCGCGTGGTTGCCAGTGACTCCCATAGGCCACATGAGCAGCCGGATTGCAATCGGATACAGGGGAAAGAACGCCCACACACTCATCCCGTCTAGCGCATGTGGCCCGACTGGATAACCTTTTCTCGCGATGCCAGTCATAAAGCCGCTGTCAAAATGTGCCCACATCTGATAAAGCATCTGGTGAAATGGGAGGGTTCCTAGGTTGGAATGTATTGGTTGGTTAGGGTTGATGAGAGGGAGGATATAGTAGATGGTTATAAGTCCGATTGCTACTAGTGCAAGGCGGGTTATGATGAAGGGGATGATGACGGCTTTTGTGATTTCTGCCAGTTCGGACTTCTGAGATTGAGCAGGGATCACTACCTCTTCTTCAAGAATATCAGGAGATGGAATCACTTGTGTAACATCCTTCCAAATAACAATTGCAGTAATTGTATCATAGTGAGTCCATTAAAAAAGTATTAAAAAGGGACCCATCTTTCAGAGTCCCTGATTGACTAAGAGTGACGATTAGACGAAAAATCTAGGAACGTACTGCGTGCCAACGGGAGCTAGCCGTTTGATGATTTTAGCTCTTGCCATACGTTTACACACTTTGGTGATGTACTTGCTTGTTAGTTCTCTTGTTTCTGGACATCTCCATTTCAGCTCACTAGCTGTCATTGGGTATCCTTTAGATGCAAGAGTGGTGTAGATCGCTTGCTCGATTGGGTCATGGCTCACTTGATTTGGAGCTTGGAGCATTTCTACACTATCTCTTAGGCTGTTCACTTCTTCTTCTAGAGATGCCATTGTGTCTTTGATTCGAAGAAGTTCTAGTGGTTGGGCATAACCTCCGGTTTTCCTGATAGAGGGAAGGATTTCATCAACTACAAGATCAGTAAAAGCTTGTGCTTCTGGTTTCCGACTTTGAAACGCTAGTTTGTAGAGTCCGCCTTCAGACACGATATTGGTTTTCTGCATTCTCCCGATGGCGTCGGTAATTCCGACATCATCTTTTTGATGTGGCGATAGTCGGGCTATTGCATCTCTGCTGTTTACAATTCCAAGTGCCCTACATGCTTCGTTCCCTATAAACCAAGGATTCTCATTGTGTTCAATAACACGTAGGCTATTGCCTTGGAATTCAAAAACTGTTAAAGTTGTAACAGACTGATTAAGGTTGGGCATTTTTACCTTTCTGAAGGAGCCGGTTGCAACGGTTCCTTTTTTGTTGCTTGTTCCTGTTTAAGGAACTGTTGAACAATCCATACGATTTCTTTGTTTATACTTCGTTGACTGTCTTCTGTTCTATCTCTGATTTCTTGGAGAAGAGCAGGAGGCATCACGACAATGATCCGCTCTTTCTTTGGTTCCAAAGTTTTCCTCCTTTACTAATTGGTCTATATGTCAGTATAGCATACTTTGATGCACTTGTCAAACTGATAGGTACTGCTCTATAGTATTCACCGCCCAAAGGAATAAAAAAACCCCTGCATGGGGAAAAAGAGAGAAGTAATTACAGTTAGTGGTAGTCGAGCAGGATTATTCTTGGTATACTAGGTCTAAGGCTTGTAGATGGGTAGTCGTTGTTTCTAGCTTCTGCTACCCATCTGCCCTACGCTACTTCAGAAACATCCTCCCCTTCTGTATCTACCAAATCGGCAAACCTAACCCCTAATGCTTTTGCAATTTTTACGAGGGCGTCAAGCTCTACCCTCTGCATGGGGTAATTCCAATAGCGGTTGATGAGTTGAGCAGTAACCCCGCTTTTTTCAGCTAGGTCTCTTTGATTTATATGTTGCTGCTCAGCAATCTCTTTAATTCGAAGTTTAGCCACTTTATCATCTCCTTTCGATGATAGTAGTATATCGTATTTGACTTTTATTGTCAATTAATTAATTCGTTGAATAACCCCTTGACAAATTAACGATTTCGTGATATCTTATAAATGTCCCCTGAGTGAGCAGGGGGAACCACTAAAATCAAGGAGTAACGACAATGATTACAACGTATTCAATGTACATTCAGACCTTCCTTAAGGTAGACGAAGATAGCAAAGGGCTTTATGTAGAGGTTCCTGGAATGAGTGAGAATTGGTTCAAAGTCCGCTGTGTCGAGAGCAAAACAAGTGTGTATGCAAGCCATTGTTCTTGTTCCAAATTTGCCCACAAACAGTCTTGTGAGCATGTCGAAATAGTGCAATCGTTTTGGAATCGTATCTACAAGACATCAATCGCCAAGGCTTCTGAGAAAGCTCTCGAACAGGCGATGGATGCAAGCGACGCAATCGAACAGTCTTATGAGGAAGTAGCAATTTCGGAGCAGATTATCATCTGCAAAAAGGATCAGACACCCTTGACAGTTGTTCCTGCTCCAGTTGCTACTCCTCCTAAAGTTCCTGTTCTCAACGGACAGTCGCAATCAGCGCAAATGCCAAAATGGCTTTCAATTCTCCCTTCAAGGCAAGTAGTACAGAAAATTGAGGTTTTTATGGATCATCAATCACAAGTGGAAGAAGCGAAAAAGGAAATTCTTTTTGAAGAGAAGATGGAACGTCATCTTGTCAGCCTCAAAAAGAGCACTCTCAAGAGTCTCAAAGCTCTTGCAGAGTCACGCGAAGTGAGCGTGGCTGGTCGCTTGAAACAAAATTATATCGACGCCATTCTTGACGACATTCGTCGAGAGCAGTCAATGTACGAAGTCGCCTCATAAGCGGCTTCCCCTAGGGGAGGTAAATCTTGAGACAATTCTGCTCTGGATGCAAGCAATCTAGACACGATACACGACTCTATATCATCCTGACAACACATCAGAAGCTTCGTTTTTGTATCGCGTGCGCTAGCGGCATGACAAATATTGAGCCAGCGATAAATCAAAAGGTTCCTGCGAGGTTCGTCAAATGAAACTTCTATGCGCATGGTGTCCGACTCCTAAAGATGAGCCGGTACCAGATGAGGATACTAGTCACAGTATTTGTGAAGAGCATGAAGAGCAATTGCTCATTCAATCATCTCAGCGTCAATTTGACAAGGTGCCGTCTTACGTAGGTGAAAGACAGAAATTTGAGCAGTACATAGAAAAGAGGAAATTATGAGTAACAACGTTCGTATCATCGATAATCAGTGTAGCGAATTTGGAGAGTATTCACGAAGCATAACACGTCCAGGCGGCATGAGACTGGATGTGTGCGCATTCCGAAAAGATCATCAGTTAGTGATTGCGGTGGTAGATGAGGATGATGTGCATGTTGAAGAGATTGTTTTCTCTTCAGAGGAATTGCAGATGCTGAAAGAGCATCTGAATGATCCAATCACACAGTCTATTCTTGGAGGTGAGAAGTGAAGATTTTTCGTTGGTTCAAGCGACTTTGGAGATTGGCTAATCCTGATATTGTTCAGGTCAAATGCCCTAGTTGTTACGATGTAGTAGACGCATACGGGCGTCATGAATGTTTGTTTCGGTAGCAGTCGGCTACGTTGTCTCCCCAGACCCACAACCGACTGCTCCATGCGCTAAACCCTGGAGTCCAGGTGCTACTTTTGTATTGTAGCACGGACTCCTTCTTTTTGAAAAGGAGTCTCAATTTGAAAAACACAGAAATTTTAGGTGTAGCGGCTGTTGTCGCTATCCTTCTTGGCATTGTCATGGCAGTTGCAGGACCTGGCACGCGGTTCAATCAAGGTTGGAATTACCTTGCGAATGGGAACAATATGAACACCAGTCAACCGACAGCCCTCGACTATCACCAACTAGCACGGCAAGATGCTACCCTCAATGGCATTGATCCCGATTTATTCGAGAGACAGATTAACCAGGAGTCAGGCTGGAATCCAGTCGCAGTATCTCAAATGGGAGCAATTGGCATCGCCCAAATAGAGCCCTCAACTGCACAAGCATGGGGAGTAGATCCTCATGATCCGGTTGCCAGTCTATCGGCAGCGGCTAAGGCTATGAGCTGGTATCAAAACCACTACGGATCATTTGAGAAGGCCCTAGCGGCTTATAATGGAGGATCTAGCAAGCTTGATTGGTGTATAGCCAACTACACTGATTGGAAGTCCTGTATGCCCTCTGAGACGCAGCGCTATGTAGCCGCGATCATGGGGGTATAGATGAGCATTTCATTTTTGTCAGCGGCTATCCCATGCGGTCTGACTATCGCGGCTGTTCTTGTAGCGTGTTGGCTTGGCAATCGGAAATGGATCATTTTTGATGTGATTGCTTGGATCTTAGGAGGTCTGCTCATGATCATTGTAGTAGGTCCCATCCTTGCGTACGTCTTTTTGAAATGAGTATGTTAGAATAGTAAAAGCCTCCATGTTCATCCCATGGAGGCTTCTTTGTGTGCTCGATCGAAAGGATAGAGAGGTAAGATCATAATTATTACTCCAAGCATACACCACTTGATCCCGAGAATCAAGAAAGCCCCTAGAGGTAGTCCTAGAGGCTTTTCTGAAAGCAGATCATGATAGAGCAATCTTACTCTAAGCTGTCAACCTACGTTTGATGGCACGATTTTGAACGCGTACAGAAGCGCATTTCTGAGTACTGGATACTCATCATCCTCTATCTCATTCATCACATCTTCCACAAGATAGTCAGGCATGCAGGCATCTTTCATAGCCGTCTGGATTTGCATATTCAGCTCATTTTCAACTGTCTGCTGAAGTTTTAGAAATTGCATCCCTGTCTCTGGATGCTTTTTCAATTCTTCTTCAGACATATGCCAGTCGGTAATTCCAGCTACTCTCTCTATAACTAGCCTGACTTCATGCTCCGTTGCGATTGGCTTGCAGAGATATTTCTTGGATGCAAGATGAGTGATGACAAATCCATCGGACTCATTTCCGCCAACCGCGTGATAACAGAGTCCAGTTCCTTCTGCCACATGAGCAGTGACGGTTAGGTCTTTGAGCCATTCTTTGATAGCGGGAAGTGTGATTTCTTGTGTCTGATACTCCATTATGCGTTCTTTTTCTTGTTTGGGCCACGACGGCTAATCTTCCCGCCGATTCGACCAGCATTAGCCGCTTCTTCACTGGTCCACTCGTGAGCTGTTCCCAGTGCGTGAGATGCTTTCCCGCCTTTACTGGCAATTTCTTGAACCTTCTCCGGTGTCATTGACGCAAATCCTTGCATCTTTTTCATAATTTTTATCCTTTCGATTTGAGAAAACTATTGTACGTTTACTTTCTGCTGTTCTTTGAGCCACATATCAACCGCGTCTCCGTTTGGAGTTGGGTCAGGATCATCCGGCTCATCTTCGTCTTCATCATCCGGATCATCTCTTTCAGGCATGAAAACCCAGACAAGAACTAAGATAATGTTGAATGCCATTCTTATCCAATCATGGTTCCATGCATCTACTAGTGCATAAAAAGAGCCATATCCAATCCAGAACGGCTTCCATAGTTTGCTGATCCATTTCCAGATATGGGCAAGCCGTGGCTTGGATTGTGCCCAATCTCCAAATTTGATGAGCTGATCAAAGAACCATCGTACAGGCTTGATGCTGACTAGTATGAGTGCAGCTTTGTCAACTATCCGGCGTATTTGCCACTTCAAAAATGTATCCTCCTTTCTTTTAAACTATCAAAAGTGTACCATAACTAATGATACTAGTCAATACTTATCAAGAATTAATGATACTGCTCTATAGTATTGACAACAAGTCAATACTAGTCTATACTGTTCAATAGAGGTTGTGTTGATTAGGTTTTTTGGATACATTTTTGTCCTGAGTCACACAACCAACTATTTGAAAAGGAGAACCCAGATGAAAAGAAATGGCATGAAAACAGACATCAGTGATGGCAGTAACCCGTCATGGTGTATCTATCGCCGCTATGGGAATTACATAGTAGCTGCTATACAAGCTAGGGTAGATAATGAAGTCTTGGTATATGTTGAGCCAAGTCATGGCCCATTTAAGAAGATTAGCGATGCAAGGAAATGCTATAGCGAGGTAAAGGAATGAACACAACACAGTCCCCGCCTAGTCCTCATAAGCGCCATGACCTCGGCGTGATAATTAGGTGGGAAATCCACTACCAGAACAATATTTTTGTAGCAGAGCAGTTCAGAGGCTATTTCAAGTGCTGCTCTTGCTCTAGTCGGATATGTACGCACACCAAGCTAGCTGAACAATTAGAGCAAGCTTGGCAACTGAACAATTCACCAGAACAGCCTGGAAGGTGCTTTTTCTGTGGATGTTTGTGTCGTTCCCGTAATGGATTAGCAATATGCGCTCGTTGCGCTCTTTAGAAAGGATAAGAGACATGAAAAGCGAGAGAAGGTATAAAGTTACTCAGTTATACGCAACTGTGTATAACGTTCACAGGAATAGAAAACTTGTATATCCAGAGGACTTGGGAATACATGAAGCAAATAGCGCTTTAAAAGCTCTTCAAATGGTTGCTAAGGCTACTGGCATAGCTGAAATATGTCTGCATGCAGACAGGATACAGGAGTCAAGATAATGCTTACAGAGAGAAAATACAAAGTCTTACAGATTTACAGAAATCTAGATGATATGTACGAAGGGCGCAAGCTTCCAAATCCCAGATGGTTAAGCACGTATGAAGCACATAGCGATGTTCGTGCAATTTATGAAGCGGTTGTGGAGTTTGGCGATAGCCTTGATGTCACCTATGCTTTGTTGACTACTGAATTAGTAGAGGAGTAACCCATGCCCACACGAGCTAAACCCAAGCTATCCCCCTTGCAAGGGGTAGCGTGGCGAAAGGAGAAGGTATATGAGTAAATACTACAATAAAAAGACTGAGTTGCATGGTATCTCTTTTGACAGTAAAAAGGAATCTGTACGCTATCAAGAGCTTTTGTTGTTAGAGCGTGCCCGTAAAATCACAGATTTGGAATTGCAGCCTCGTTTTGATTTGATAGTAAATAATCAGAAGATTGGCTTTTATAAAGCCGATTTTCGTTATACAGATATCAGAACAGGCAATAGCATAATTGAAGATGTAAAAGGCATGAAAACACCTGTGTACAATTTAAAGCGTAAGCTTGTAAAAGCTTTGTATGGAATAGATATTGTTGAGGTGTAACGTGTTAGACTATCAAATATTCCTCCAGTCTAAGAAAGCAATCGCCCAAACGAGCGGGATTGAAGTCCCCTTGGATGCTATCCATCCACAACTTTTCCCGTTTCAAAAAGTCCTGGTCCAATGGGCATTGCGCAAGGGTCGAGCTGCTTTGTTTTGTGATTGTGGAATGGGTAAAACATTTATGCAGCTTAGCTGGGCAAGTTTCGTGTATTTCCATACGAATAAAGATATATTGATTTTAGCCCCACTAGGTGTTCTTGCCCAAACAGTAGCAGAAGGACAAAAACTTGGAATCACTGTTCATCCATGCCGATCACAGATTGATGTCCGGCCAGGACTCAATATCACAAATTATGAGATGCTCCAACACTTTGATGCTAGTCATTTTACGGGCGTGGTATGCGATGAGAGTAGTATACTCAAATCCTATATGGGCAAAACCAAACGAGCATTAGTAGACTCTTTCGCCCAAACTCCTTATCGATTAGCCTGTACTGCTACTCCTTCTCCAAATGATGTGATGGAGTTGGGCAATCACTCCGAATTCCTAGGCATTATGCCGTCAGGTGAGATGCTTATGCGCTGGTTTATTAACGATACGATGGCCAATGGAAAATACAGGCTTAAAGGCCACGCTGCCAAGGATTTTTGGGAATGGGTAGCCTCGTGGGCGGTATCACTCCGGCATCCTTCCGATCTTGGATTTAGCGATGATGGATTTGTCCTCCCTGAATTGCGGATCCTCCACCAGTACGTAGCTACTGACATTACTCAGGATGTGCCAGATGGCCAGTTATTCCGTGCTCCAACCATGTCAGCGACTAGTTTGCACAAAGAAATGAGAATAACCGCTGCTGATAGAGCACAAGCGGTTGCAGACCTCGTAACCAATTCAGATGAGACTTGGACAGTATGGTGTAACACAAATTACGAAGCAGATGAACTGACAAAGCGCATACCGGACGCGGTGGAAGTACGCGGTTCAGAGTCTATAGCTGCCAAGGAAAAGAAACTCACTGATTTTACACAAGGTAAAATTCGTATTCTGATTACCAAGGCTGGACTCGCTGGCTTCGGACTCAATTGGCAACATTGCCATAATGTGGCATTTGTTGGACTCTCTTACTCGTTTGAAGATGTCTATCAAGCCATCAGGCGCTCGTATCGATTTGGTCAAACGATGCCAGTTGATGTCTACATCATAGCTGCCGACACTGAAGGCCCTCTTGTTGCGTCTCTGGAGCGCAAAATGAAAGCACATATGGAGCTTGCTAATGCAATGAATGTTAATTCTCTCTCTCTAAGAGACGACTTGACACTTACTGCCTACAATCCACAGGTCCCGATGATTTTACCAACGTGGTTACATACACAGAAAGAGAGAGCGTCATGAACGTACTAAATCAATTCTTAGGTGAAGATTATGCCCTTTACCATGGGGATTGCAATGAGGTAGTTAAAGGTTTCCCTGATGCATCTATTCATTTTAGTATCTTCAGTCCTCCATTTAGCAATCTGTATGTATATTCCCCATCTGAGAATGATATGGGCAATTGCGTCAATGATGACGAATTCTTCAAACATTTTGATTTTTTAATCCCTGAACTTCTCAGGGTAACGGTTCCAGGTCGGTTATGCGCTGTCCATTGTAAGCAATTGGTCAACTACAAGGGACGTGACGGCGCGGCCGGGTTGCGAGATTTCAGAGGGGAAATCATCAGGCACTTCATTCAATCAGGTTGGGCGTATCACTCCGAGGTCTGCATCTGGAAAGACCCCGTTATTGAGATGCAACGGACTAAAGCCCATGGCTTGCTCTACAAGCAACTGAGAGCTGATTCCAGCTTCTCTCGTATGGGTCTGCCTGACTACCTTCTTATGTTTCGCAAATGGCCCCGATCTGAAGCTGAAGAAGAAAAGATTGAGCCAGTTACGCACACCAAGGAAAATTTCCCTCTCGACATTTGGCAAAACTACGCCTCTCCTGTTTGGATGGATATTCAGCAGACAAACGTGCTAAACATTCAACAGGCACGTGAAAGCCAAGATGAAAAGCATATCTGCCCTCTTCAGTTAGGTGTCATTTCACGGGCATTAGAGTTGTGGACAAATAAGGGTGATACCGTCTTTTCGCCATTTACAGGCATCGGCAGCGAAGGACATGAAGCTTTGAGAATGGGAAGGAAGTTTGTAGGATGTGAGTTAAAAGAGGCGTACATTCAGATAGCGCGTAAAAATCTTGAAAATATTATTAATGCAAGATCTCAGAAGTCACTTTGGGATTTTGCAGAAGTAGCAGAGGCGGTGTAACGATGCTTGTTTTGCTCGATTTGTTTTGTGGAGCCGGTGGGGTAGCTCGTGGATATGCTGATGCTGGATTCGAGGTTGTAGGCGTTGACATTGCGCCGCAAAAGAATTATCCCTACGAATTCCACCAGGGCGATGCTTTGGAGTATCTCGACTCTGTAGACCTCTCTCAATTCAGTGTAATTCACGCCAGCCCTCCCTGTCAGCGATACACGACGATGTTAGGGAATAATTTAAAAGCTCGGAATGAGCATCCTGATTTTTTGCCTATAACACGTGTTGCATTGCAGAAAACTGGACTTCCATATATTATTGAAAACGTAGCAGGATCACCTCTCATTAGGGCTATTATGCTTTGCGGTGGAATGTTTGAAGGTTTGCGAGTTTATAGGCATCGATACTTTGAAAGCAACATTTTTCTCTTTCAGCCACATCACTTTGTTCACAAAGTAAAAGCAGCTCATTCTAGCGCTATTCCGAAAAATGGAGAATTCTGGTCTATCGCTGGTCACTTTGGGCAAAAAGATGATGCTCAAAAGGCAATGGGTATAAATTGGATGAAAACTGCAAAAGAGATAGCAAATGCTATCCCGCCCGCTTATACCCATTTTATCGGCTTGCAATTGATAAATTTCTTGGAAGTGGAAAGAGCAGATTGGCAAGCTGAAAACGCCGTGATTATACAGAAAGGATAACCTGACATCATGCCCACATTATCAGCATTATGGGATATAAAATCCCTGATCGAGCACCATGCTAGCATTCAATATGCTAATAAAGGACGCCCGTCAACATCCAATGGTGTGCAGGAATGGCACTCCAATTGCCCATTCTGCGGGGGAACTGATCGGTTTATCATGCGTCCTGAACTTGGGGATTATTCTTGCGCTATCCGGTCATCGGGTTGCGGACGCCATGGCGATTGTATTGATTTTTTGAAAGAGTATTGCAGCATGTCACACGCGGAAGCTTGCGAGATACTCCAGATTGAACACAATGCTGACTTTGTTCCCTCCAGTCCTCCAGAAACGCGCTACACAGGCAGTGAGCAACCACCAAATGCAAGGTGGATAGAGACAGGCTTTCTACTTGTAGAGCGTGCGCAAGCTGCACTCTGGAATACTTCAGAGGGACGCGTGATGCTTGACTACCTGCATGGTAGGGGATTGGGCAACGATATTATCAAGAAAAAGAAGATTGGATTTATCCCACTCCGATCTGATGGATACTTTTATGAGGACACATTGGAGAATTGGGGACTTGATCCAGATAAGGAAGTAAAGAAATCTGTCAAGGTTGCAAATGGCATTTTAATCCCCTGGTTTGAAGGTTCAACACTTTGGAGATTAGGTATAAAGCGTCCTAGTGAAACGCAATCATACGGACAGGTGCTAGGGTCCGGTGAGGGCCTTTTCAACGTTGGGGAAATCCAATATGATTTTCCGGCCATGATAGTGGAAGGGGAGATTTGCGCAATGTCTGTTGAGCAAGAGGCGGGGGACCTGATAGCATGTGTCGCAACAGGATCAACAACAAGAGGACGCTTGAATAAATGGATAGCAGAGTTGGGGCTACCTGTAGCGGAGAAGAATGGATTTGTTCTCCAAAGTTTTGATGAGGACGACTCGGGCGACGTTGGATCGGAATACTGGATACAAAATCTTAAGCGGTGTATACGCTGGAGTCCGCTCGTTGCCAAGGACCCAAACGATATCCTGAGAGGGAAGTTTCTACCAGATACAGAAGAACGTCATTATTCAGGTTATACTCTAAGAGAGTGGGTAGAAGCTGGTATTCATATTGCCAAGGTGGAGTTTGGGCTATCCCGCCCTTTTGTCCTTCCCCCGCAAGTCGGGGGAATTGAAAGCGTGCCCACTATCCCCCTTGCAAGGGGAAAGACTCTTGACGAACTAGTGCAAGAGCGACGGAAAGAAAAAGGGCTTCCTCCAATATCCATTCCTCCTTGGTCACAAAAAGATTTGGTAGATTTGGAGAAAGCTTTTTCAAAAGTTCAAATAGTAGGGCCGGATGTAGATATGAAAGCTTTAGCCATTCGAGAGTATGAGAAATATCATTTAGCTCCTGACATATGCCTCAATAAAGACTGTCCCTGTCAGGAAGTATGGGGAGATGTGGTATTGAAAAGAACGTTTAAAAAGAAATAACAAGGGCAAGCTTGCCCTTGTTGGGATGGAATGTAAAGAAAGTATAAAGATATAACGCTCAGTATGGTACTTTCGCTATACTGAGCGTTACTGCTATGCTTGTTTAACGACTAACATATGTGAACGATAGTATTTTGTCCCTCTTTCCGACTAGTGAAAGTGAAACATAGTGCCGTATAATTTAGGAAAGAGGGATTATTGTTCCATCTTATTTGTGTGCAGTTCAGAAAGGTTGAATCTCCCATGCCAGAAGATGATAGGGGAATTGAGTACGCTATCCATAACGATCATGAGTATTATAACTGGACAAACGCGTCCCGCTATGTAGAAATGACGGATAGCGGTTTTCGTAGGAAAGTAGATAGAGTAAAGAAAGAGAATGGAATTATTGTTCCTTTGATTAGGCTTCCTTTCTCTCAGCAAAACGTTTACCATGATAGAAGAGTGCTAGATGTTTTTCGTAAAAGTGTAAAGGTTGGAAAAGAACAAGAATGGGTTGATGATTTAAGGCGTGTTGTGGATGAAGTAAATAACGAGGAATAAAAAGTTAGGGCACCTAAGATTAGGTGCCCTTTCAAGTTCAGATGAATTTGGATCGGGTGAGTAGCTCTAGTAAAAGTTTTTTTCCTTCTGAATCGATATGTATTTTTTCGTCCTTGAGTGGTTCGTCAACACCGTCTTTCCATTGAGAATGGCAGATACACTCGGGGTCATCACCTGATGCAGATAGGAGTGACAAGTTGTTGCGGCTTCCATCTTCCATGTAGCTGAAAGACTGTTCAGTGTCATTTGTAATATACTGAACATCTGAGGGCAATTGGTCCATAGTGAACCTCTTTTTTGCTATATGTAAAACGTTATACAAGGCGAACGTGTAGTAGTAGTTTCCTCAAATAGTATAAGTGAGGAACTAGAGATTTGTCAACATTGTAAATAACAAGTTGCATACAATGTTGACAAATGGAAGAGCTTTGTCACGCCTCTTGCTTTGCCCTCTTACGAGCTTCTTTTTCGGCTTTCTCTTTCGCTTTTCTGGCCATATGAGCTTCAATTAAATCGCTAGCTTCTCCTTTGGTCATTTGGTCATGATATTCAATTTTCTTCCATGTCATCATTTTCTTTTGAGACTCTGTAATCATGTCAAGACGCCTTGGACTTGGATTTACCTTGTCCATCCAATAAACCGATTTAGGTTCAGCTATAATCTTCCTTGCTTCCTTCTCTGCAAGCTGTTGAGCCCAGTCAATCGGTTGTGGGTTTTCTCCTGTCAGGTTCGTTGCCTTGTCATGAGGGCCATTCAATGGCCCTCTCTTGAATTGAACATAATATAGTTCTGGATTGCTCCTGGAAGGCGTGAGAGCAATCTTGTGCTTTTGAGGACCAATCTCCAGAACGAACACGCCGCTTGGAAGCTCTTTCCATTCCAAGGTTTCAAACAGGTCAATGTGAATATCTGCAAGCCTCTTCTCTTTTAGCTTACGGACCTGGATTTGTCTTTCCTCGTTTTCGATCTTCTCTCTTTCGAGAGCTTCTAGTAGGCTTTCTCCATCGTTGAGATGCTTGACAATGACTTTCTTGAGATTTTGAGGTGATAATCGATGATTAAGACAGTTGTCAGTGATGTCAAGTAGGACGCACTCTTTTTTACCAGGTGCCAACCGGAGCCCGCGTCCAAACATCTGTTTGAAAAGTCCTGCACTCTGAGTTGGGCGTGCTCCAATGATGACCTCCACGAGCGGTTCGTCCCACCCTTCCGTGCATACCATGACGGTACAAAGAACCTTGATTTTTCCTAGACGGAAGTCGTGATAGATGCGTTTCCGTTCTTCTATAGGCGTTGTACCCTTGATCACAGAGGCGGGGATTCCAGCCTCATTGAATGCGGCGCACAGACACTCTGCATGGTCAACGGTTACACAGAAAGCCGCCGCTCGTTTCCCATTTGCATGTTCTCGATATTTGCGGACAATGAGTTTATTCCTGCGAGGTGTGTTAACGGCAGTGTTTAATTCCCCCTCGTTAAAATCTCCCATTGATGTTTCCACTCCATCAAGAGATTCTTCAGTTTGACAGGCAATTGCTCTGAAGTTGCACAAATACCCTTCTTTTACCATTTCAATGATGTTTTTGCTAAAGAGTGGTTGTTTACCTTTGAAAATGTCTTTCTTGTCTAATCGCTCAGGAGTAGCGGTTACTCCTAGTACAAAAGCTTCTGGTAGAGCTTCAAGCACGTTTTGATAGCTTCTTGCCATGATATGATGTGCCTCATCCACAATGATGAGAGTGATTTTCATAGCTTGCAGCTTTTTGAGATGTTCCGGTCTGCTAATGGTTTGGATGGAGGCTACTGTTATCTCGCATCCGTATTCATGTACGCCTGAGCCAACTTTTCCAATGATAGCGCTTGGGCAAATCATCCGGTATTTATCAGCAGCTTGTGAAATCAGTTCATCGCGATGGGCAATAATAAGAGTATTGCCCGTATGCTTCTTTTGTATTTTATGGATAGCAGAGCTAAACACGAGAGTTTTCCCTGCACCCGTGGGAAGCACTATTATCTCATATCCTTGTTTGTTTTCTTCATAAGCGGAAAGAACTTTATTGATACATTCCTCTTGGTATGGCCTTAGCTCAATCATTTTCTCCCTCCCTTTCGCATTTCCTCTTCCTTGGTTTCCTCAGCATCTTCTATCAGCTTTTCTAGGATTTCTCGTATTTCATGCAATCCATCACGGCTCATGATGTGACCACTAAAAGAGCCTCCATCATGCTTCACGATCTCATAGATTGAGTCTATGTCTCGATTTAGTCGGTTTAACCAATTAGCCACTTCCGCACTCCTTTCAAACAAAATCATCAGATCTGCTTTCTTTTGATTTTTACTATTCACTAATAACAGGTTGTACTTTTCTTGCTTCAAGGTATGTATCTAAGGTTGATCGACGTACTCTATAGCCTCCAGCTACAAAATATGCCTCTAAATTCCCTTCTTTGATTTCTTGGATAATAAACATTTTGTTGACATTTAACTCCTTTGCAACCTGTTTGATTGGGATGTATGTGTCAACAACTTCTTTGAGATCTTTCAAGGTCTCTCTCCTTTCAGGATAGGTTGGTTTACTAACAAGAGTATACGATACTGGTCTATACTTGTCAATAATTTATGAGAATGAACAATACTATTGACAAATTATCACGAATGGTCTATACTGTTCATCAGAAGGTTGTGCGATGACAAATTGTGAATACCAAGCCTTACTCCTTGTTACACTGCACTGCACCGCACAACCACCAATTAAATGAGAAGCCCTAGCCATGTCTAGGCAGAAAGAAAGAGGTTTTACATGAACGCACTTGATCTAATGGATGAACAAATTCAGAAGGCTGCTACTCCCAAGTCCACAGGAAAACCAATATTCCTGTTCCTCAAACCAGATGAGAAGTTTCTTATTCGTCCCCTTTTTGATCTTAAGGACTCAGTTGTGCTGATGAAGCATAATTTCTGGAGTGAGGACCCAAACAAGCGGGTTAATGCCATTTGCGCAAAAGAGGAAGGTAAATCTTGTCTCTATTGTCAGCAAGCGCAAGATAACAAAAAGCTGACAGCTCAGTTGCATTTTTACCTTCCGGTTTATGTCTATCAAGGCGTAAATCAGAAAACACAGGAACCTGTAACTTATGAGGAAACTCAGGAAGATGGTTCCAAGGTAAAAAAGCCTGTCAAAGGAATCCGGCTGCTAGAGCTTATGGCATTTGGTAAAGCTGGTGATGTTTTGAAATGGCTTCGTGAGTTTGTGAAGGATGAGGATAATTGCAAGCTTACAGAGTGCGATTTCAATTATTCTCAGAGTGGGACAGGGCAAACAAAGTCTCTGATTATGCAAAACAAAAACCCCAAACCAATGAGTGAACAGCTTGCAAAGGTTGCTGCTACTGTCAATCTTGAAAATGTGAAGTCTCGTGTACTAGAGGCGCGTGCTCCATTCATCGCTGAGTCTTCCCACCCTGCAAGGGGGAATGACACTGATCCGGCTGTTGAGGCCGTGAAAGTGGAAGAAGAGTTAGACGACACAATCACGACTTGGTAGTTTGTTTGGGCATGAGCAATAAACACGCTTCATGCCCTTTCTTTTTGCGAAAGGATAGAGAAAGTGTTAGCAGCAAATCAAGCCTATTTGATATCTATAGGTGTACCACAAGAAAAACAACAGAAATGCTTAGATGCTATGGATAAGTATGGAGATGATCAATGGTGGTTATCTGATGATCCTAAAGCAAGAGCGTATCGTCAGATGAAAGCGCCTTTCTTGCTCATGCCCTTTTCTCAGTTTCACGAGGATATGGAGATCTTGCTTAATCGTCCAGTCTGGACACATGAATTTGTTTCTCCTAAGTTTAAACAAGAAGTAGAGCGATCTTGGACATATGGAGTAGGTGTTACTTCAGATAAAGAACGCCAAGAACGTTTTGAAGAGTCTATGCAGGATTTAAAGAATATGGGCAAAGAAGTTATTATCGTTGAACTGGAGGGAGAATGAACCTACGCACCGTCGCCGCTCTCTTCAAGCAAGATGTTTTAGAAATGTTCAATTCTTGGAATGAGGATAAGCCTCTCAGAACTGGTTTTCCACACGCTAGTAATATATTAGCTCCTGATCACTCATTCTGTATGAGGCAGTTAGTGTTAGCTGCCTTGTATCCAGAACTTGCAGAGCGTCCAGAAACCAAGCCGTGGGACACGCTTACCAATGCACGTTTCAAAAGCGGATGGAAACTGCATGAAAAGTACCAAGAACTATTCTTGAAGTATGGAAAAGTTGTGTACTTCAATGATAATCTAACGACTCCTGAATTGGACTATTCTCATTTTGATGACACAAGGCTGTTGTGGTTTTCCCCCGACGCAATATTGGAAGTTGAGGGGGAGAGAATGGTCATTGAGATCAAGGGATATAAGGCTGAGTCCTTTGACAAGATGGATGAAAATGGTCCCGCTCCAGCCGACGCGCATAAGCAAGTCAACTTCTACATGCATCTCTTAGAACTGAAGCACGGCTTGATTTTAGTTGAAAACAAGAACACCCAGGAGTTGAAAGTCTGGTGTGTTGAGTACGATAAGGAAATGGTTCAACCATACTTAGACCGGATTTATCACTTCAGAACAGCCTTACACAAAGCTGAGAATGATCTAGGTCTACCCAGTCGGATATGCAGTTCTGCCAAGGATAGGAACGCGGAAAAGTGCTTGTGCTGTAACGTGTGCTTTCAGAAGAAAGGATAATGGTATGTTTCAAACCAAACGAACAAAAGCTATTAATGATTGCATACAAGGGATTGTTGGTGATCCTCCCATGGCATGGATGCTTATGCGCCCTAGTATCGGTCATGTAGCGTTAACGCTTCAAAAGAGACTGAGACAATATTATGAAATTGATATCTCTTTTGATGAAGCATGTAGAAGAGTTAGAAAGTTTAAGAAAGGATAAAGATATGGGACGTTCATTTGTCATGAGGAACGGTAAGCCTCAAATTAAAGAGGAAGAAACTGAACAAGAGAATTATGCTATTGTGCCTATCGGATCAAAACAAGATCTCATTTTCAGAGCTGATAAAATGGGATTTATTGAACGGAGATCATGCGCATTCATCCGTGACTATATCCCTGGTGAATTTGACGGCCATGATCTCCTCAAAGATCTCGACTTGTCCGAAATAACCCACACCTTTGTGATCATCGCACAAAATACGGGTGTGAGGAAAAACGACGGGGAAGAGCATGTAGTGGAACATTTGAAACCGCTCGGAGAAACCTATAAAGCAGTCATTTTTGATATGGAGGGGAATAGAGCGATGAACGCCCGCGTCCCGCTCCTTCCAGAACAAGCTGAAATCATCAGGCTGGATTTAGAGAAAGAGGCAAGGTAAATGGAGATTAAGAAAAAAGAGACGCCTTTAGAATATCTAGTCCTTGAATTCGCTGACACTTTAGATACGTTATGTAGATTGTGGGTATTGAAGAGTACTCATCATTTACGTTTTGATCTTGACTTTGCTTTTGCCCAATTCTCGCAAGAGGACATCAAAACCCTTCTTCCCTACTTGCAAGCGTTTGCAGAAACGGGCCAATTAGAACCTCCTAGCGTGACGTCGGCAAAAGAGCATGGTAGTGCACTTCTTCAGAGGTATAGTGAGGCGCAAGAGCCCACCTTGCAAGGGGGAAGCTTGCTAGAAGAGTCGATCAAAAAAACAGCTTCCTTAATTCGTCAAGCTAGCGAGCAAGAAAAACGCATTGATGACTTAGTTGAAACAACTGCACGCCAGAACTTCAACAACTACGAGCAAGAGAAACGTATCCAAGCTCTTGAGCAACTGGTGAAAGAGTGGAGTAGTTGCAATTGGTCTGTTGCATCTGCACGTGATCTTAAAAAGCTTCAAGAAAAGACCTCTCAACTCTTAGGAGAATGAGCCATGAATCCACAAGATCTCTTTCAAGAAGTGCGAGCAGGTGGAGACATCAAATCCTTCCTGCTCTCTCTTCATCGGAGAAACACAGGAGAGTTGGAAGCGATTGATCCAATCGATACAGACAAGCTAGCCGCTATGCCAACCGTGCTCGTCCCTTCTATTGCTCCCTCTCGATCTATTGCTACCATTCTCCCTCATCAGCTCTACATTGATGAGGGAGCCTATCATCTCAAGATGGATCATCTGACGGCAGACACCATCGATTTGGTATCTGAGGCTGTAACGCGCTTCCGTCGTGCTACAGGCTACTATCCTGATGAAATTATCCCATGTCCATCTCGCTACATTCTTCTCAAGTTTGGGCACTTCTGCCCATGTATTGGAGTGCTCATCCCATTCTCAAGAGATTTTGTGTTCCCTGTGGATTATGATGTTGTTGTCAGGAGAAGGATGCATGGATAATAATGCTGTTACCTTCTTCACTGGTTTTGCTGTTGTTCTTGGTATGTTGGTTGTTTTGATTGAACTAGTTGTCATGTGTTTTATTGGATTGTTTTCTCGAAAGGAGAAATAAATGTCTCAACAAATTAAAGAACGTATTGAACGGGGTGCTGCCCTACTTGATGATAAAATCCCCACTTGGATAGATAAGCAAGATCTTATCTTACTTAGTCTCATGAGTGCATACTGTTGTGTTTTGGGACAGGCTGAAGAAGAGGGAGAGTACTGGGAAACGCTAGGAAAATTGTTCCCTGGAAAGACTGAAGAAGAGTTGAATACCCTTGCGTATGAGCACGGCTTTAATATACAGCTTCCCACGTGTCGTGATCTCTCAGAGAAAGAATATCAGGACTATACAGACCTGACAAACGCATGGAAGATCTTCATTGCAGAGCGACGTAGGGCTCTAGGGAAAGCTCAATACCTAATGGAGGATAGAGCAAGTACCACGAGTTGACACTCGTAAATGTACTATGATACACTTCCACCATTCGTTGTAACCATATCTTTTCTCGAAAGGAGAGAGAATTATGACAGATGAATTGTTAACCGTGCGAGAAGTGGCGAAAGCGCTTCGTGTAGATGATACGACCACTCGGAGGTGGATTAAGAATGGCAGTCTAGAAGCCGTCAGCTTGCCTCATGTGGGCAAAAGACAAGCTTATCGGATTAGGCGTGAAACTTTAGATAAGCTTTTGAATTCTGTACCTGCTTAATTACCACATCACCTAGAAAAGTATGGAGACTACCTCAAAAGTAGTCTCCATTTTTATGTCCTCCAAGCCCATTTCTCAGATTTGCTTCTCAGGGCGATTTGAGCGATTTGAAGATAGGTATATGATTTATCGTCTGACTCCAGACAGGCCACTTCTCGCCTCTCTCAGACGTAAGGCATATGGTTGTAGCGATGTGGAGTATGGAGTAGATTGCAAAGTGTTGGAGTATGCGTTATACTGCACATGATCTACAAAAACTGGGTAGGGAAAAAGAGCTTACCTTTCCTCTGCCTTTTTGTTTAGGGCTTCTTTTTTTTGTGGGCACTCTGAAAAATGAGTGCCCTATTTTTAATCCTCCCTTTTGAAATAGCTTATATCCTAGCTCTATAGCCTGAGACTGCCATAAATTAATATTAGTTGAATAAAGAATACCTCTGGTGTGCCTAGATGCATTCTATTGCATCTTTTTAAATTTGTCCGTACAGGAGACTTGTATAGAAAGTGCCCATTTTAGTACTTGTCTAGTCTTGTATTGTTGTCCTATTCTTACTAGTCATCCGTACAAATATTGACGAAAAATTACACAAGATTTGAGCAAAAAGAAAGAAGGACCTTTTTACAGCCCTTCCCCTTAAACTACTTTCCTACCGTCTGGATAACCCAAAAATCACTTGACAATCCGCTATCTAGTAAGTACGCATAGGGCAAGTACACATATCCTCCATCGCCAAATCCGCTTCCCCACGAATTCCTCACGATGAATTGTAAATCACTATCTTGATAGCCCAAACAGAGTAAAGCGTGTCCTCCCAACAATTGCTCATTATTCTTTGGTAGTGGTACCATGCCTGTATCTGCTACTGCTTGACTCTCAAAGCTCTGATAGACGCTAATGCCTATAACGAACGGTAAATTTTGAGCCAAGCAGTTCTTCATGACAGTGAGATTTTGAGCAACACTTTGGTACTTGAGTGCTCGATCCGTCTTTGCATCCACATAGGCTTGGGCAGTCGGTTTGGATGCGAACTGAGAGATGTCATAGGGCCATTCGCTTTCAGGACAATCTCCCTGTTTAGCAGCTGCCTTGATAGAGTCCCTGATCGTCGCGCCGGAGTCCACTCCCTTTTGCATCCATGATCGGCTGTTGTAGTAGAGGAAGAGGTGCGACGTGACAAAATCTTGCAGTCCTTCTTTCCTGCGTCCAAAGCGAATGGCCGCGCCTGTGGCAAAAGCCGTGCAGGAGCCCAAATTCAACTGGTCTTCAATTGGTGAGTCCTGCAGACGCAGATCAACTGCAGATGGTAGCGTTAGTCCCTCACGTACAGCAAACGCATGATCTCGATGGTCGGGTAACTGTGGCATCCAGCCATATGCATGTGTAGCACTCAAATCCTTATTCCTCTTTCTTCCAGAGTCAGCGCGTTTCTTGCGCCATCTGCCATTGCGGTTTCTAGCGCGTTCACGCTTTCTGACATGCGGTGTCAAATTTCTCTCCTTCCACCTTGCAGGGTGGTATCTCTCAGTATAGAGCATGTTGCTGTGTGCGTGAATACTCTCGGGACTATTGACAAGTGAACTGTAGTAGTCTATAATAATTTCAGAAAGGAGGTGCTTCATGAAAAAAGGAAGCGGAAAGGACTACTACCAGATCTCCATTCGCTTTTTGCCCGACGAGGGTAAACAGATACAGCAATTAGCAACGGTCAACGGGAGATCTTTTAGTAAGGAAGTTCTTCGTTTAGTAAAAGCGCAATTAGCGCTTGAACAACAAAAGGGAGCCGACGAAAACGGCTCCTAAGAAAGGTAAACATGTTAGATCGACTTTCACCAGTAGTATACAGTGATCAGAGAATTCTGACAACAGCACAAATTGCTGAGTCGTATGGGACTGATGAGAAAATCATCAGAAAGAATTTTGAACGTAACCAGGACCATTACACATTAGGGAAACATTACTTCGTCTTAGAAGGAGAGGAATTAAAGAAGTTCAAAGAGGCAACGCGTCAAATTGACGTGACCCTTAAATTTGCTTCTATCCTTTACTTGTGGACAAAGAAGGGAGCATTCTTGCATGCCAAGTCACTTAATACTGACAAAGCTTGGGAATTGTATGAACAGTTAACGGACTTTTACTTTGATCAGCAAGAGTCCACTCAGCTAGTTCAACAGCCCGCCCGCTATTCTCAAACACTGCAAGGGCTAGCTCTTTACCAATTGCTAGGCAATCCTGCTGATCTTCGGGACACTATTATTGTTCTGGAGAGTGAAATGAGTAGTCTGGAGGAAAATCTTGCATACTTGCGGGAAAACGAGCGTCGGCTTTATCCTGATCAGAAGAGACAAAGAAAAACGCATTGCGTTCACGGCCATCCATACGATGGAGGAAATGCTTACGTTGATGCTGATGGATATCGAGAATGTAGGATATGCAGAAGTATGATGGTAAATCGACATCGTGAGAAATAGTCAATTGCGGTGTGTTAAGGACCTGGAAACATATCCAGGTCCTTTTTCTATTTCACAATAATAATCTGATGCACCAGCATTAACGCGACATTTCCGATCGTGCACGAAGCCAGCGCTAGGAATATTCCAATGCCGAGCGCTATGCTTCCAGGTTTTTCTATGCGGATTTCTACCGGAATGTAAACGAGTGGCGATTTTCGTTCTGTCCCTGGAAGCTTGATCTTCTTGACATTTGGATGCGTGTCAATGGATTCAATACTTGGCATCGTGGTTATTTTATCAATGTCCATCATCCACTTGCTCCTGAACTCATGGGTGGAATATTATCCACAATTGTTTTCACCGTTGTGTACGTTTTCTCCAATGTTTGCGTTTGCGTTGCGATGTACTCCGCGTACGTTCTCAGAAATTGAGAAATCAGCACAACCTTGTCCGATCCGGCTTGTGCTGAGTTCACTTGCCCGATCAGATTGAACGCATCAGGATAAAATTGGTTCTTCTGGATCTTTGCAATATCATCCTGAGCATTGCGGCGTTTGCGTAGGAGCACTAACGCCTGATCGAAGTTTGCCGACGTAAGAGGACCCAACGCTGTGAGAGCCGTCTCTGCATCAATAATGTCCTGTTGGTCTGACGCAAGAGTCACGCTGACTTACCCCCTTGCAAGGTGGACTTGGGCAATGCTTGTACAGCGGCCTCTATAAATGCTGAGATAACAGCATCGGAAGGAAGAGGCAAATTAAATGCCTTAAAAAAGCCTTTCACTGCCTCCATGGCAAACGCTTTCTTCTGCTCATCTGTTTGGCCTGCAAATTTCTGCTCTACCATGGCAACCGCTTTTTCGGCAAAGACCGTGATGTATGCTCTCTGCTGTCCTGGAATATGGACAGAGAAAAGATGCCAGAAGTATCCAATGATAATCAAGACAGTTGGCACAACGTATGGAGCAATAGATGTAACAAGTGCGTTCATGATAGGTTTCCTTTCTGAATAAGCTCTATGAGCATGTTGGTTTGTTTCAGCAATTCAGCATCTTGCTCATATAAATGCTGAATAAGCTGTCGTGTTTCTTCCTCTCCTTTTAGATTGATTTGGTAATCGTGCTCTGCTGCTAGTCGATCCTTTGATGCTTGACGATTTTGCGACATCAGAATGATAGGAGTAGCAAATGCAGCTTGAAATGATAAGGCAAGATTGAGAAGAATATAAGGATATCCATCCCAATGAACAATAAGAGCAATGGAATTAAGAATAATCCACAAAACAAGAAGGACGCCTTGCGTAATAATAAATGCCCACGATCCCATGGTTGACGCAACTTTGTCGGATACTTTATCGCCCAATCCCATTTGATCATCATGCTCCGTGTTGATATTCTTTATCCTGTATCGATGGGTAGTATGTTCAAAAAGTTTCATATTTCGTTCTCCTCGTTATGAATACGAATAGTCGTACTTCTCTTGTTGTCGTTGATGTCAATTGCATCGTCTGAAATGGTGATGAGAAGACCTCTTCTCTCTAATGCAATGCGGATTGTCTCTATAGTTCTCTTCAATCTCGTATTGTCTTTTGTGATGTCCTCTGTCTTTCTGCGCAGTGACTCTATTTCTTGTTGCATTGCGAGTATTGCATCATTTTGTGCTTTATTTGTATCATCTCCAACCTTGCTTTTTGCCATTGATCGAGATGCCATATAAGCAACAAAAATAGAAATAACAAAGCTGACAAGTCCAACGTTTGCATTCAATCCTTGAATAATTGCGTTCACAGTATCCCCCTAAGATGTAGGAGAATTATCCTTTGGAAGTAGAAACATTGCTGATTCTATCGCTGTATCCACTGCTCCATACGTTGGAGCAGGCAACTTGAAATATTGAAAAAGCTTCATTGCCTCAGTTATTGCAAGTTGCTTTTTTGCAGCATCACTCAAATCTTTGTTTTGCTGTTCTACCTTCCCTACAGCCATATGGGCGAACTGCTCTAATCTTGCCGCAATTTGATCGGGCATTTTCTGCTTTTGCAAGTTCGCAAGGTGTATAGAACCAAACACACCAAATGCAGTTCCAAACACGAATATAAGTGTGTTGATTGTTTGTGCCCAATTCATATTCTTGCTCCCAAGTCAACAAGCCATGCAAAAAAGAAAAACAAGGCAACAATGACGCAAAGTGCAAAGAAAAGCCATCGATACATTGTTGAAGGTCGGTAATTGCTATCTGCATAAATGGCAAAAATCACAAAAAAGGCAAAATCAACTAATGGGATTCCAAATCCATGCGGTAAGCTCATTTCAATCTCCTTATTGAATTTGGGCAAGCCTCATAATGGTGTCAACATCATCTTTGATCGTTTGCCCTACGGTCTGAATTTGAGTAAGATTTGTCACGATTGGGAGCGCTTTGAGTGCTGTTACCTCCCCTTGCAAGGCGGATACCTGATTGGTCAGTTGGGCGTTCTGGGTACTGAGTTGACCAATACGAGGGTCCATTCCTAGACCTTTGTCGATATGGAGCATGTACACGCGCCCACTACCAGGTGGGTTATCGATAATGTGATTAGGATCGAATATCAGCACGCCTCTCTCAAATGCCTGATAGACAATTCCAGGGCGATTTGGTACAGGAGTCTCTCCTGACAAGGGCAATCCTAGGTATGTCAATCCACAGAGCGCATTCCCGCCGTAGGATTGGTAGAAGGCAAGTATTTCCCCATGCAGAGTGAACTTGGTTTCTTTGCATGTCCATTGGCTAGAGTCGCCTGTGAAATGGCTAGCAACGGTACTATTAGTAAGATCTATCACGATAGGTTGGTCCTCCGATGGTTGAATAGTCTTGGGGAAAGCGGCTAGGATTTGGTCTAAGAGCGCCGAATTCTGTACAGCGGTTCCATAGTGCCAAATCGATATAGCGGTATGGCCCTGGTCATGCGCCGCTTTAGCAATGCCCACAACATTGTTGGGTCCGACGCCCTGTGTCATTTCTAGCGTCGGCTGTAAGCACGCGGCTCCCGCAAACTGTACCCAACAACTTGCAAGAAAATCATCGTATTGTTGGGGCATGTAGGCATCCACACAGGGATTTAAGGCTTGGAGCACGCCTTGCCAATTCTGTTGTGTCGGATCAGCCCACGTACTTACCAAGAACACGCCTGGATACCCTTGCATCTGAGAACATAAGCGTTGTGCCCACGCGACTTGACTATTCCATTCCGTTTCAGCATCCATGCACACCACGCCGCTGTCATCCATAAGTAGCTTCAGCATGGTAATTTCACCATCCAAGAAGTTGTAAGTATCCCCATAGCTGTACGTGTAAGGGATGCAGCCAACACCCGATGTTTGCAGGACATTTTTGATTTGTCGGTAGCCATTCAACCCGCCATACCACCAATTCCCACCGTCCGCCACTTTGAGCAAAAGCGACTGTATATCATGCGCCCGTGCAAATTGCGCCGCTTGTGTGAACTGTGAGAATGACCAATTGGCTGTTTCCGTGCCAAGAAATAGGATATGCTGACCCGTGACTTTTGCCACATCGGTACATGTCATAATTCATTTTCCTCCATTTTTTCAATGTAGATTAAGGCTTGTCGTACTTTTTCAACAGCCTCATTGTGCAATGCTGCTCTTTCTTCTAAGCTTAAATCAAAAGGAACACAAATCTGAAAAGATGTTGAGAATTCGCCATTTGACACATCTACCAATGACACATCTACTATTTCTAAATGCTTATCGGGATAATATTCTTCAAGTAAAGCTTGTGCAAGGGGAAGTTGAGAACTTATTATGCTATTGCAAGCCTTGCCTAATATCTCCTTAGCATTTTCTAACTCTTGGTTTGATTTCCTGTAAGCCTTGATCAAACTTTTCTCTATCACTTTAGTTTCTCCTTTTATGGAACAGTATAGAGCACTATCGTGCAAATTGGAATATGGTCAGTACTACACACCTGATGGTAAGGGCAAAATCACCAGTATCTTGGCGTTGCCACTCCCATCATCTACATGGATAGGCAAGCCGCCCTTGGTTATGGTGATCCAAATCTGCCAACTCCCGGCGGTATCCACATCTCCAGCCTGAAACGTGTAACTTGCTTTGCCTGTATCATTGCTGTCTATGTTCCAAGCGCCTGTACACGTCTTAATAACATTTGTAGCTGCATTAAACAGCTTCATGGTGATAGTGGCACCTAAAATACTCATAAATCCATTTTTATGTGCCACATAGATACTAAATGGATTTCCAGTATCATTTTGGAAGATCGGGCTATAATCATCAACTGGAATTACTGTTGCCATAACACTACTCCTCGTTTAGCGTGATATTGCCTGAACGCGTATTCACTGTAAAATTGCCTTGTCTACTGTTTTCTTTAATATCACCACTTCGTACATAGACATCAGTTTGCCCTTGCCGTGTAAAGACCGTAGCATTCCCGCCTCGTGCGTAAAAGATAAGGTTGGTAGCAGGAAAGATTGACGCAACTCCTGAGTCCGATGGGAGCACGCTTTCAACAATCTTGATACTGCCAACCATGGAGAGAGATTCCGACAATCGCACGCTATCAGGCGGTGCGATAAAGATTGCAGTCCCGCCGGATAAGATCACAGGGATAAGTTCAGAAAGTTGCACAAGGTCAGTTGCTTGGATGCTCCCAAGCAGGCTGTACTGCTCGGAGAGTTGGGCGTTCTCAGTTTGTTGAACCGCGCCCATTAGTTGGAGCAGTTCGGAAAGTGACACCTGCTCAGAGACAATCACCAGTCCCCCTTGCAAGGTGGATAGGTCTGAGATTTGGGCGTTTTCTGTTTGCTGAGTAGCACTCAGTAGGGAGTATTGTTCTGAGAGAGAAACACTTTCAGGAGGTGCGATGAAAACGGTAGCAGTGAAGTAAGAGACTGTTTCCCCTAAGCTAACGGAGTCAGTAGAATTAATGAGTCCTAGCAGATTGAGCAGTTCTGATAGTGATGCGTATTCTGTAGATTGAGTAGAGCCCAAGAGAGAATAGTTTTCCCCGAGCGATACTATCTCAACTATTTGAGATTGGCTTGTCAGTTGTGAAATCTCCGATGGCTGTACGTTTTCAGAAGCTATCTGAGTAGATCCTGAAAGGGCATTCAAATCTGAAAGCAAAGCACTTTCGAAGTTTTGGGATTGCCCTGTCTGAGAATTGATATCTAAAGGCGATACATTCTCAGGAGCAATCTGAGTTGAGCCTTGCAGAGTAGATTGATCAGATATCGGATCGGTTTCTGTAGATTGGAGAGCGCCCGCGCTAGATACGCTGTCCCCTAGCAAGGTGTTCTCAGATGCTATTGAATTTGTCCCCATAAGGTTCGATTGGTCTGAGATTGGGGCGCTATCAATATTTGACAGAGCGCCCACAAGCGACGGGCCTGACTCCCCTGGTTGAGCGCTATCGATTGTGGATGGCTTGCCTGTCAACAATGTCAACTCGCCCAACTGAGCGCTCTCAGAGACAATCACCAGTCCCCCTTGCAAGGTGGATAGGTCTGCAAGAGAAACATTTTCCGTGGGCGACGGTTGCCCTGTAAGTGCAGGTGTGTTCTCTCCTGGCATGGCATTCTCAGATGCAATCTGTGTCACTCCTGTCTGGTTCGATTGGTCCGACAAGCCCGCGCTATCAGTATTTTGAAAAGTTCCCAATACAGAATTGAGCACTTCTGCAAGTGCTACATTTTCGCTAGGCATGGGCACGCCCGCCAATAGCGTGCTTTCTCCCAAGTTCACACTTTCAGATGCAAGCGTCGTCGCACCAGATAGCGTATTCAAGTCTGCAAGAGAAACTGCGTCCGTTACTGATGATTTCCCCACCGTTGATGTCACTTCTCCGAGAGTCACATTTTCAGTGTTGGCAGGTAACCCTGATACTGCTGTTGTCATCTCTAAAAGTGACCCTGACTCACTCCCAGACCATAAATTCACGATTGAAAAGACTTCCAAGACAGACACAGACTCAACTGGAGCGGTAAATGTATTTGTAACTGCAAACGAGCTTGTTGTTACTTGCATATCTGAAGCCACTCCAGCAGTCGCACTATTTGACACCCAAATAATAGGTAATACACTTTGAACAGTATCTGCTAGCCAAAGATCAGTATACAATAAATCAGATGATGCAAATGTAATTGTTGCCATACTGGTTGCTGAAAAACTATACGTTGTTTTGCTATTGCTTGTGACACTAGAATTTATAGTTCCAATAGAGGTATAGGTTCCACTTGAATAACGAAAAAATCGTATGGTAAGTGTTGATGTATTATCGCCCGTAAACGTAACACTTGCAGACCAGTTGCCTGTTGCGAACGTGCCCACGCCTGGAGCCGCTGTAGCCCATCCCTTCCCTGTAGGAGTGGAAGGGATGGATGTTACCGTCGCGACACTTCCACCTTGTGAAAGAATCTCGTTATAGGTACTTGACCCTGAAGGTGTCGTTGTTTTTGACGTTTCAGTACCGCCTGTAGCTGAAGACATTGTACAGGCGGTAGAAATTGTACCATTGGCGACGCTACTTCCGTAATAAATAGTCAAATCACGTTACCCCAAGCACGTTCTGAATATTTGTCACCATATCAGAAGCATCAGCGGGAAGTGTTCCATTTGCTAATTGAACAAATCGATGCAAATCTGCGACAAATGCCTGAATAAACGCTTGATCTGCTGGCGATATGGCAAGGCCCGTCATAACTGCGGGCGTGAGCTGTTGATTATACACTTGATAGCGTGACCTCGCCCATTGGATCGTTGTCCGCCATTGCTGCAAGTCATTTTGCAACGAAACGGTCAAATGGGTTGAGTCAATTGGAATAAAAGCCATGGTTATTATCTCCTAACACTTCTCGGTCAATGTAAGCGTTTCGTTAGTTGAGCTGTTTAAAACGAAACCAGGAATGACAATATGCGATGCGGTTGTACCCGTGCCAATTGTCGCATTGTTTGATGTATATGCTTCTGTGTATGTACCTGCATTTCCGCTTGTACCCGTGATAGTGCCCACTATGACAACATTGCGGTTACCGAGTCCAGTTGTTGCATTGTAGGTGAAAGCACCTGCAGACAGAGCGCCACTATCCACAGAACTGCTAACTGAACTGGGATTGTCCGTCACGCTAGGTATAGCACAGATGTCGGTACCGATGGGGAAGTTGACAGCGGGGGTAAAGCTCACAACCGTCAAGGTTGTGTTTCCTGCACTAGCAGTAGCATTCAATGTGATTGTCGTTGGATTAGCGCCATTGTAGCCAAGGGTCATTGTTGATCCATTGGCAAGGCCATTGACAAGCGCCTGTACAGAAAGAGAGGTAGTTGCACTTGTGCCTGATGCAACAGAAAGTTTCGCCGCAAATCCATTCGGACTTACCACAATGTGGCTCATGATGGCGACTGCTGAACCTGTGCTGTTCCATAGGTTCTTGAGCATTGAAATGCCGCCATTGTCGGTTATGACGTTGTGATGGCATGAACGCTCGTAAAGTTCACCAGTATCCGCGTCCCAGTTCTCAAGTTGCCAAACGCACTGATGTCTTGCAGACCTCGCTATCACTTCCTCATAGGTATCTGGTTTGAAACCTTTTCTCCAATATCCAGGGACAGCGAGATATTTATAGGAAGGCAAGTGAAAACCTAAGCGAAGCCTTTTCGCCTTCCACTCTTCTAATTTTCTCCTGTCATCAGGGATAGCGCTTGGTAAGATAATATTTGTCATAATGCCTCTTTCTCCACCTTGCAAGGTGGTACGCTAGTATGATTTACTGCTTGGATTGTACCCAAGTATTTTAGTAAGCGTCTTTTGCCAGTTCCCTAAGTTAGGACCTGAGATAGCTGTTATACTCCAATAATAGAGCATGGACACTTGATTGCCTACGAGCGTGATTTCAGGCTTCAAATCCATCGCTGTGATCAACATAGCCACATCGTTCAAGCCAAGCTCAGGAATGACGACGGAGAGGTATTGGCCGACGGAGAGTCCAGTGCGATTGGTTTGACAGAGCAACGTCTGGCCTATCACGCCATAGCGTTGGAGCAGTCCGTCCCCGTAAGCTTGTGCCGCCGCTACGGTGAGTTGCTGAGCAGACACGTCCTCTACCACTTCCACAATTCCCGCGCCGCCTGTAAGGGCCGCGTATTGCGCTTGAGTGGTGGTATTGGGAAAACCTCCCGTGTTGTCACGCACGACTTCCGTTGTGTCCTGGCCTGTGTAAGAGATGGTGAAGCTATCACGATTGGGCTGTAGGATTGTCCCAGCCGCATCTTGGGCAAGAGAAGTTGAACCTAGGGCATAGTAGAAGTCTTTGCCGCTGTCGATCCCCTTTAGTCCGATAGTTTTCGACTGGCCATTCACGGAAATAGTTGGAGCGTTTCCAACAACTGGAAATTGAAGTACCCAACTGGTAGAAGACCCATCGCCTGGGTGTGTTTCTACGACAGATTGCGTTGTGAGAACACCTTGCAAGATCATCCTATTGCGGTACAAATCCCCTGAATTCTCGACTGAAAGCGTATTCGGGCTTGCGTCGTCAGGGAAGAGCACATCATTGGATGTGAGTATCCATGGTGCGGGCTGTTCTATCCTCGGGTTGAAAATTGCGGCTTTGGTTGGCAGGATCTGCCAATAATAATCTGATTTCTTGCTCAAATCATCCGCGTTGGCCGAGACAAACGTCCGCTTGTAGTTGGCAGTCGCAATCAACGCTCCAAGTCCGATGTTTGGATGGAGTGCCGCTAGCACAAGATCTGTCAACTGCGGGGTAGCAGTTGGATCTGTTGACGTGAGTGTGACACGCGTGTACGCATTGATGCCGCTGAGTGATTGCCCTTGCGGCTGTATGCGGAAATTACGGTAAGAGTCCCCGTTCGATCCCGCCCCCGACACATGGATCATTCCTGCCAGCCCTGGACCCGCCAGCGATGCGTCCGTCGTTGAGATCAATTGCACGCCATCCATATACACCGTGATGGCAGTGCCAACCATCAGCACATGAAATCTCTTGTAGGTTCCTCTCGTAAATGAAATAGCTATATTTGAGCCTAATTGCGTTTTAACATTTGCAACTACTTTAAACAATTGAACTATATTGGTATTTCCTGCATTTGAAGCACTATCAAAAATATCTAACTCATAAAAATTACTTACAGATGTCTCGCGCCATACTAGTCCGCCTTGGTTGATAGCATCGGCATCTAAGATAAGATCAACGTCACTGACAGAAATGGCAGTCCACAGAAGTAGAGCGGACGCGCCACTATTTATGGTTACCCGACTGTTCGACGTATCAAAGTTCCAAGTCCCGGATGATCCTCCAGTACGGAAAGTATTTGTGTACGAGGTGTGATCATCGACGGCAAACGTGTCGAGCGTCGGAGCTGGCTGTGTCGTGATGCCAGTAATCGGCCCACCATTGGAAACATTCGTCCAAGATCCGGTACCCGTAGGCGACGTGGCAACAACCACTGACGTATTTGGAGGTGTAACTGCTGTCCAATTCACCACAGTTGATCCCGCTATCAGAGCAGGAGTGAGGGACAGTACTGGAGATATTCTAGTGCCTGAGCTGTTGAAACTTCCAAGTACCCATGCCACAAGATTCTGAAGCTGTGGCATGCACGATGCACTAGCTGTTGTGAGAGTGACGGAAAACTGAACAGAAATACCTGACAGCGATTGACCTGCTGTCAAATTCGGAATAGGACCGCCATTGGTGATCGTTTGAAATGTGCTTCCGCCATCAACAGAAGATTGCACAATCAGACTGGTAGATTGACTTCCAATCGAAACATCTTGCCACGACACCACACTTGAAAAATAAGATCCCGATGATGACAAATCAATAAATGGAGAATACCATGAGCCTGTCAAGCCAACAACAGTTACGCCAAAGTTGTTGAATTGCGCTTGATATCCTTGAGACACACTGGTATTTGAAGCACGAAGGCCTATGTACCCCTGTGCTGTATAGGTACCATCTGTGACATTTACATACAAAACACCATCAACATAAATTTTATGACTAGAACCTTGAAATACAATAGTCACGTGATGCCAAGACGCAGTAGATATACTAATAGCAACTGATGCAATTTGTGTCCGTGTTCCATTTGACGATGCATTTGTATTTGAACCTCTTTGCAGATTGACAAAGTTCAGATTAAATTCAGCTGCGTAAGCATAGTCTGCGTCGTAGTTACTCCATCCCGTAGAACGATAGATGATTGAAGGACGCCATGAGGTACCGTCAATGTAAACATCGCATTCTATGACGCCATCAGCCCACTGCCCTGCAAAATCGAGACGTGCATCTCCCTGCATATTAATACCTGTTTGTATCCAGAGTGTTTTCAGATTGCAATGCATGCTAATTGTTGTCGCGGATGGTCCCGTTGCTCCGTCTCCAAAGATTGTCATGCCTGAAAGATTTGCCGCGCTCCATTCCCTGATAGCCTGATAAAGCGTCAAAGTCGTTGCCTGTACCTGCGTATTATTGAAAGTCATTCCAGGAGCATTCCACTGGGCATTCGTTGTGAATTCGCTCTGGATATCTGTTTTTGAAGCTGTGTAAGATGGAACAAGTGTGCAAATCACGCTCGTCAATGCTGGGTTGGACTCAGGAGAAGCTCCTGCCAACTGCTGAAACGTCTCTCGAAACTGGATAGACATTCCCGACACAGACAATCCAACCGGAAAGTTTGGCAATGGAGCATTATTTTTACAAACAGTGTAACTATTCCCGCCATCAAGAGAGTACTCAAGTTGCACGTTCATATTGGTAATTTGAGATGCAATCCATGATATATACGAACTTTTTAATATTCCAACAGAGCTAATACTATAAGAAGAACTGACACGATTAGAAGTAGTGCAATCATACGTATTGACAATAGTGCAAGAGACACTTCTATACCCACTATTCTGCATTGGTTTAGGCGGATTCACATTAAACGTTCCATTAAAAAAGGTATTAATAATTGTTCCACTTGAATTGACTTCATAAATATTCTTAAAGTAGGCAGTATAGGTACCAGACGCATCACCTTCAAACACGACAGTGATATACGAGATGGTTTTTCCTGAAAAATTGTCAAGCAGGAAGCTCCGATGATACCAATTGCCAACGGCAAATCCTGCAAGATTATGATTTGGATGCGGTGGAATGTTTTGCGCATCAAAATATGGAAATGTTTGTGATGCATCCCGAAGTGATGTACCATCCGTAAATACCATATCCACGCCACATTCACCATTTGGAGAAGCAGGATCAATCCAAATATCGTACACAAGATAGCGCCCTGAAACAATAGAAATAGAACCTGATGAAAAGATTTGCATGTAAAAATAGGCATTGCCGTCTTGAGTAAGTGATTCTGTCCCTTGGAATTTAATGGTTGGAGTTGGAGTGCTCGTAAGTGAATTGCTTGCCGCAGTTACATTGGTAAGTGTCCCTGTACCGAAATTTGAAGTCGTAGATTCAACAATTTGGACTTGAGATCCAGCTAATGCAAGCTCAAGATCGCCTCCGAGATTAGACGTTGCAGCCGTTCCTGAAAGCGTCCCCTGACCAAATTCAGCCTGAGTATTATCCTCTCTGATCGCATAATTGGCAGTGATCCCGTCTCCTGACAGCACATCATTGGTCATTCCTGCAAAAATCACGCCTGCGTACTGGTTTGTATAGATCCGGTTCGTTGTCCGTTCATCGGCCACCTGGTGCAAATCATTGCAGTCAATATCATGCTGACGTAAATTCCCATCTCCTACTTTATATTTGATAGAAGTGTGTACTGTTCCTGTGAACTGGATAGTGCTTGCAGAGTCAGTGAGAGTTATAACTTGACCTTTGACAAAATTAAACGCGTTATTTGGGTCTAATACGGTAAAAGTAAGCTTAGATCTTTGCTCGATTATAGGATTGAAGTCAAATGAACCTTCTTTGATATCATAGGTGACAGAAGCTATCTGAATTGTGAAGGTGAGAGGTGTCCCTGCTGACCCATAAAGACCTAATCCGTAAGGTCCTGACCCATAAAGACTTGGCATTCTTAACTCCTATTCCCCAAACCAAGTCCACGATGTGGGCACAACACTATACGTGAGTTTTATCCATTGACCTGCTTTTAGTAGAATAGTCACTCCTGACGCGTTTGATGTAATCCCAGTGTTAACAGTAGTTCCCGATGTGTTTCCTATTGCTATTGACGTTACCGTTCCCGCAATGATAGAAACCATACAATCAAAACCTTTTACATTTTGTATTGCTGTTCCTGATGCCGGAATACTAGGAGGAGTAACTGACCCAATTGGATTAAATCCATTATTTCCATCTGCTCTTGTATTAGTCCCAACCATAACAATACTTCCAGCACCAGGATACAACGTATTATTATGAATCTGATTATAATTAGCACCCGATTGTTCTCGTATTGTTCCAAGTGAAACGATATTATCATGTATATCATGATAAGTACTATCAACCTGTATAGCATCTACTGATGACTCAAAATAACAATCATGCACGTTAATTCTCGTACACCCTGATATTTGCAAATTTGTTGAATTTGCATCAATAAAGACGCTATCTGATACAATACCTTTATCTGTTGAGAATATTCCCATATTCTTATCAAATGTTGCACTAATACATTGCGCCGCATGTACAACAAACTTTGGTGTGCTTACAAGCACGATATCTTTCGCGGTATTCGCAAAACATGATACATCGTCAATAATAATGTTTGATGTATTTTGGATATTAATACCATTTCCAGCATTTGTCTCCCACTCCCCGCCAACGATTTGCGTATTTGCACCGCCTTGCTGATTAAATCCATCCCCGGAACAGAAGTAAGCATGGCAATCAACAAATTTCTGCTGATATCCTAGACAATTGAATCCGTGCCGTGTTGTATTTTTTGCCACATTCCCAAAGGAAATGATCCGGTGATATTCACAGTCTCCCGTGTTACCTGTGATAACAAGATTGTCACCAGGAGTACCTGCATTCATACCGTTTGACTGTAAAGTAATGTTTTCAAAATAACATTGATCTGACGCCCCAGATACCGCATCTAGTTTTAAGCCCGATCCTCCAAATTGAGTAATACAACAATTCATAATATCGCATTCCGCCCCACGGACTAGGACCGCGCCTCCTGTGGATGTTGTGCTATTTTTCCCTTGAAACGATATTCCCTGAATTACACAATTATTTGACTGTTGTGTATTCCCAATTATAATTGCCCATGCAGGATCTGAAGATCCTGCAATAGTGATAAGTGTTGTACCAATTTCTCCCCAAGCAAGAAGAGTAATATACGGTTTGTCAATTATTATTGAAGAAGAGATAATATAATTTCCAAATGGTAAACAGATAACTCCTCTTGTTATTGAGTTAATAGCTGCTTGAATCGCCAATGTATCATCAGTAACACCATCACCCATTGCACCCCATTTTGAATCCTTAACATTAATAAAGCTTTTTAATGTGCCATCAGCATTATGAGTAACAGCTAAAAAATCATTAAGAACGGCACCCCATGTATTACTATCCGAATTAATTACAGGAAATCTCGACACTAGATTGCTCCTTTCTGTAAACTCATTTCTTTAGCCCATGCCCTCTCAACTCTCTCTGAACGCGCTTCATTGTGCTATTTGTGATGTCTTTCCCGTCAAGCGTGATTTGAATATAGGTGTCTCCCTGATTTCCACCTTGCAAGGGGGTAGATGAGGCGCTAGCTACTCCCTTCAATCCAACGGTAACGGGCTTGGCTAGATTGTTCATGGCAGAAGTGATGAGGGGCACGCCGTTTACCATTCCTTGGGCGATTTGGTTGGATATCTCCATGCCTTGATTTTCTAGACCCATCAGAGGACCTACCTTAGCAGGAGAGTGAGGCAAGTGATCTGATATCCACTGAGTGACATTATGAATTGCATCAGTTACCCAATGTATGGCACCTGTTATACCGTCTGCAAGTTTCTTAATAATAGCCCCACCTGCATTTAATGCATCTGTTTTTATTGTTTCCCACGTATCAGAGAACCATTTGCCTATATTGCCAAATGCTTTTATTGTTCCATCGTATGCTTCTGTCCAACGATCATGAAACCAACCTCCAATATTGCCAAAGAGCGCCACTATTCCCGCCCAAAACCCCTTGAACCAAGTAGCTACGTTATTCCATACCCCTGTTAACCATTTGGATATTTCTCCCCAATGCTGAATAGCTAGTATGATGCCAATGACCACAGCGGCTACAACAAGAGCTATGAGCAGGAAGGGCCATGTGGCAGCTATGGTAGCAGCTGCCACAGCCAAGAGTGGAGGGACAAGCCCAATGAGGAAAGCAATACCAGCAGTTACGGCCTCAATGCCCGCTGTGATCAAGGCTGTTACAAAAGTCCCAACAATTATTGCAGCCGTTGTAGCAGCTTCTATCCCTGCTGAAATTAATCCTGCAATAAATGATCCGACAATTTGAGCACCTGATATCAATGATTGCACGCCTGACGCAATCATTGAACCAATGAATGCCCCAATACTAGCTACAGCCGCCCACCCTTCCATAGCTGTCGTGATAAGAGAGGCAACAAAACCACCCGCCATTTGAGCACTTGCTATAACAGAAGCTATCCCCGTTGCAGCAAGATCCACTGCAAGAGTGCCAAGCGCTATCAACAATGCAGGCAACGAAAAAACGGCAATAGCCAAAAACACAGCTTTTAAAGCATCAGCAGCAACTTTATTGTGTTCAAAAAAAGATGTGACATTTGCAATACTATTAATTAAAAATGTTAAAACAGTAACTAGAGCACCAATTGCAAACACTATAGACACACCTAATACTTGACCTAATAGTATAGCTACTGGAAGAAATGGCTTTACAGCATTATTAAGATTAACGACCGACTGCCCTAAATTTACAAAAATAGGACCTAAAAATGCAATGACAGGATGCAATGCTTTCATCACATCAGATAATGCATGTCCACTTGAGATCCAATTCCCAAATGCCGTAATAGCTGGTGTAACCGCACCTAATATTTGACCTAAGACAGGCAAGAGAGCAGTCCCTATATCAATGGCAAGAACCGAAACAGAAGCTTTCGCCCTATCCATTTGATTATTGAAAGTCCCTTGAACCGTACTCCACCCTTCTACCGATGTACCGCCTGCTTTTAATGCTCCCGTAACGTTATTAACATCTTTTTCATAATCTTGTAAATTTTTACCACCAAGATTTAATGCAACGTTTAAACCTGCTTTTCCGCCCATGATATTCTTCATCGCCGTTGTCCATTCAACAGAAGAAGCAGGAAATTTTTGCCCAACATGGTCCTCAATAAGCTGTAAGGCCGCTGGTAGACCTTGGTTTCTGAGTGTGTCTGCAACATCTTGCGCTTTGAGCCCTACCGCAGTTAAGGACTTCACAGCAACACCAGAAGGGGCATCCAAAGACCGGATGGCAAAAGCAAGATTTTGCGAGGCTTGCAGAGCAGGAGTTTGAGCATTGGTCATCATCGCAATAGCCGCGCCCACATCTGAAAATTTCAAACCAGCATTTTCCGCAACAGGCAAAACTGCCCCGAGTGAACTAGCAAGATCTTCCATATGCATCTTGCCCTCTTTTGCCGATGCAATAATCTCATTCATTGCGCCAGCGGCATCAGAAGCAGGAAGGTGAAAATCATGCATTACACCAGTTAATGCCATGGTAGTTGCAGTTAAATCAGCATTGTCAGTTTTTGCGCCTTGAGCAGCAATAGTCATCTCATTTAGACCAGCAGCGCCATGTTGCCCACTGCTTTCAATCATAAACATTGCTGACTCTATATCTTTTGTTGATGTTCCCGTATCAACCGCAATCTTCTTCATGCCATCGCCCACCATTTGAAGATTGCTTGCAGTTTCACCAGCGCCCGTCTCAAGAGCAACCAGTCCTTTTTGAAAATCACCTGCCATTTTGACTGAAGCAACCGTAGCAGCAACCGCCGCGCCTGCTACAAGCATGCCAACGTCAGCAACGCCTTTAGCTAAACCCGTTGTATCTGCTACGTATTCAACAACCATTTGTGCTAGAAGCAACTAATTCCCCTGTTCTGCTTTATCGGCTTCAATAGCTGCAATGAGTGCATCAGTTATATCCTCATCATCATCATCCGTTTGACCATCTTTTATCTTTTTATTCTGTTTCTCCATTTCCTCATCTTCTATCGAAAAAATAGCAGCCCAATCTGTTATTTCTGAGCTGCCTATATCCCTCATCAACTGCTTAACGCCTCTAGGAGCACCTATTTCACGTGCTATTCTATGGTATAACTTTCGCTCTCCACTACTCGCGGATCTGAAGTATCTTTTTTTTCCTCAATATCTTCCTCTCTCAATCCTGACATCTCTGCTACGGGCTTATTGAGAAGCTCTTGAACACCGCCAGATTTCTGATTGAGCAGACCGATATCACGCATGGAAAAGATCAACTGACCAGCTTTAGGATGCTTAGGTTTCCCATTTGCGCCTGGATATTCATGAAAATGGGGATGATCCACCGGAGGAAGGCAAACAGAATCGGGATAGCGAACTGACAAAATCACCATCATGGGATAGAGCTTTTTAATATTAACTTTTGCCTTTTTCCCTTCTATTTCCGTGCATTTGTCAAGCAAATCTCCTCTTTCTTCTCCTGTTAGCTCACGAAGCATCACCCATCTATTCCACTTTTCAACCCAAAATGGCCTTTGCTCTAAAGGCGTTTCAAGTGCTAATTGTCGATAATCTTCAAAGTCTTCATGCATGTCAATAAACTTTCTGACTACTAAAGTAACAAGTACAGTTAAAATAACTGTTATGAATGCGTAAAACATTAACTTGTCGTGAGGACCATTTGACCATCTATCTGAAAGTCCAAGTCCTCCATCTCCAAGTCTTTCAAGGGAACCTTCATCCCATCCTTCATGAGCTTGCCGTACGCCTCAAGTCTTGGAAGTCCGGTTGTGGCATCCATGACCAATGAGAGAATAAGCGTGTCATCGGTAAAAACTGTGAATAGACCAACGTAGGTGTTATCTACCAAGAACCGATTAATCTTGACCGATCCTCCAGCCAACCCTGGCAAAAACGTTTCCCACCGTGTCGGAACGTTATTTGTAGTCATACAGGTAGTTGGGTGCGTTTTTCGGCTAATGTCAGGGGCCCACTCCAGAACATCTCCAATCGCCGTAAAATTAAAGTACGCGCCCGTCACACGACAACCAACCGATGTTCCCAAGAATGCATTGTTGAAAATGACCTTCCCGCCAACGTACTGGATTGCATAGATTGAGCTTGCCTGTGTTATCCAAGTAGCGCCTGTTTGCACCCGCGTGATTGAAACGCTTGGGCTAGAGCCACCTGTTAAGCTGTTTGTGCCAAGAGTGATAAGAGCTTGTGAAGCAAAACCCAATGAAGCAGCAAATTCTACTGTCCAAGGGCCGCCCGCGCTACCAGTTACTAGCGCGTTACTAGCTCCAACACTTGAAAGCGCTTGCAGAGCTGTTTGGACTTGAGCAGCAGTTGCATTGTAGGCAATAGCCGATGTTGTTTGGGCACCAAACGTCAACGTAAACGTGCCGCCAGTCGGAGCGCCCGTGATTGTGACCGTTTGAACCTCATCGACTTCAGCTTGCACTGTCCAAATCGCCGTACGGTCCCAATAACGTTTCGTTAGAATGGCCGAGCTGTTGAACGTCTTGTGATCTCCGCTATCAGTAAGTGCCTGATTCGTCAATGCGACGTTGGGTGTACTGGTGAGTAGCAATTGCGCTCGATTTCCATGAGTACTCGTCACAAGCTTAAGCTCCGATCATGTATAGGTAACCGCGCCTGTTACAATCATGTCCCATGATACAGTTTCCATATCTTTCAATGGTGCTTTAGCTGCAAATTTCTCAACAAACGCATTAAATGCAAAATTGTGTGTTGCACTTAAATTCAGCACCATTGCAATTGCAGTGTCGGTTGTAAGACTGTTGAACAAGACAACTTGACCGTTCGTATCAGTCATGTCGAGACGCCCCTGGAATTTCACCTTTGCACCAACAAGACCAACTGCAAACGTTTCCCAAGGCAGTCCCGCTAGTCCAAACTTGGTCGTAGCGTGAGACTTGCGGTCAACGTCTAGTGTCCATTCGTCAATTTCCGCAACGGTTGCAGCAACGACTAGGACATTCCCGCCCTTGCCATGGATAGCTGCCATTAGATTGCCTCCGTTAAGATTCTGTACCTGTCTGTCAAATGCCACTTTAAGATGTTCGTCGTGTCATCTATAATAATTTGACCATTATCGAATAAACAAGCAATAGACCTATACAAACCTCCAAGAAGTGTTAATGTCGGAGTGCCATTTTGTGCATCATCTAGCGCATTAAATATGGTATCTCGCATTTTTAGTATCTCTTGCTTCCCTTTGTATTCACTCCAACCATGCAATGTTGTTACTACCTCTTGGCCCTTCTTTGAAAATACATTCTTTATTGTTGTAACTGACTCTCCTAATACCACATAAGGCGGTGTTAAGTTGCTAGGTACATTATTCTCATCAAATACCGCCGCTTTTCCATCTGAGTAGGGAAAAGATGCAATCATTCCCGCGTCAGTTCGCAGTGCAAGATAGATAGCATCCCATACGAACCCTTCAGACGTTATCATTTCATATACCTGGATGAGCTAATATAATAGATATCCATTTGCTCTTATTTGCTTCAGATGCATTAAATAAATACGGCCTTGCTTTCATCTTCCATGTCCCATTATGGACATATATTGCATACGATATATCCATATTGCCTATATCACGTTTTCCCCCATCAGCATACACTTGAATATCATCTCGCAAAGCGCCTGTTGCTACCGGGCAGTTGTCTTTAGCGTCCGCTTGGATGAGAGCTGCTATCCTATCCAAGTCCTCTTCAGCAGCGGCAACAATTTTTGCATTAACCATCGTTGCCAACATAGCAAGATCAGGGCCTATGATTCGTACGGTGATGCCGTCTGCCATCATTCCCTCGTTTCGTATTGCTTGACAATCTGATCCGTCAAAACTTGAACAGATTCAGATGAAAGATGAGCAAGCTCCTGTTTGATCAATTCCCTAAGCAAATTTTGAAGCTCAGGACTATCCTGCACTGCCTTTAAATGAACTTCCACATCAACCGATGCCGTTAAATTTGCCATATCTCACCTTGCAAGGGGGAATGTGAGCTTCTGTGTTCATATCGCCCATAATCCCCCTCATTTTTCTAAAGTGGCGTTTTTCGAAGTATCACCACACTCGTAAACACCTGGATAGTCTTCTCTCCATAGGGAGACAGGACCTTGTAGTCGATGCCATCAATCGTGATCATGTCGTCTGTCTTAATATCCGTTCCAAACGGCGCGTGAAGCGTTCTGGAGTCAACACCTACATCTTGCCCTGCTAACAACTGTTGATTTGGCATTGACAAACCAACCATGGCGCACGGAATATTGTCCGCAATGTCGATAAGATTGTCAGCACTACCACCTTTTGTATCAAACGTCTGACTATTGCGCCGTATTGTGCATACCTTATCGAATATTTTGTAGGCATCTGCCCTGATTTTTGCAAGCTCAATAGTCGAGATTGGATTCATGCAATTGACCCATAAAAGTCAGGATGATTGTGCAGTTCAACCTCTTCTTTAGATCTTGGATGGTTCCAAGAATGCGCCTCTGGACTGGTGTTGTGAGGCACGTCAGTCACATTTGAGTGCTGACCATCTCGATTGACTTTCAGCTCTGCAAAGTGATTGCCGTCTTTTTCGTAAATGCTTTTGATGACCGCATCATAGATTTGTTTGTCGTCATCAACGTAAAAGACGCTATCACCTTCATTTGTTTCTTGGTTATTTACTACTGTCATATCCTTTATCCTTGTGGGGAACCGCTTGCGTAGTAGTCGATATTTCTCGGCGCTAACGACAAAGCATCATCCTCACCGCCTGATCCTGCAAAGTCGCCGCGCTTCACTGTGATAGTACGAGGTCTCTGCTTGCGTCGGTATTCCTTTGCTAGTAGCAATATTGATCGTGTTGCTTGATTGCGCTGTAAGCTTTGACCGTCAACGGTTATCGAATACGAAAGGACCCATTGAGCTGCTAGCCGTTCAAGCAAGTCCGCAGCTGCTCGATATCTGTCGTGGCGAAGGCCAGTAATAAAACACGGGGGAAAGACATTTGCTGCAAACTGGAAATGCCCTGCAATAGGTTCTAACACTGAAGGCGTGACTAAAACAGTAAGATATTGCTTTATGATATAGCCATCCTCCCATCCACCACCTCCCTCACTGTAGTAGTCCAAGTACTGGATAGTAGAACCCGAGAACGTCGGACGTGGTGTAAGCGACTTATTTGTCACATCTTCACGTCCTTCGTCTAAGACATCCTGGATTTGCTGATCGGTAAAGATCTGACCACTCCCAATAGGTAGGGTATCGTTTATTAGCACTCTGACAGATGAAATCAGAGATGCTAACGTCGCACGAGCTGTCATAAACGATACCTCACTTTCTTACTATTCATGCATTAAGGACGAGACGGGACAATATCCGCTTGGTAAGTTATGGTAGGTGTAGTCGGTGAACCGCTTAGCGTAGCTGAACAGCGGATCTGCGTTCCGTTTGCTACTGAAGTAGGACTGATAGAAAAAGGTATAAAAACCTCTCCCGCTTGAGCAGAAGCAGTAAGGGTAATTGGCGGAGCAAGGAAATCAACATTCCAAACTGTAGGGACCCCATCATAGCATATGTCTATAGAAAAGGTCCAAACTCCGCTTCCACTAGCTTGCTGAGCTGCTGAGTACAAAATTCGCGCATTTAATCCGCGTCTTGGAGTCCCCCCAGGCAAAATGAATGCGGCGCCATTGAAAGTAGCCGTCTTAGTTGTTGAAGCTTGCAAAACAAGCAGGGCATCTGATGGCATGTATTTACTCCTTTCAGGCTAGGACATCTTTAGTCCATATAAACGCCCGATAGAGCGTGTTGACGCATTCATAACCCCAACGGCCCATGAGAGGCTAGTTCTATAGATCACATCATTATTGAGCAATCCGAGATCACGCGCCTGAATATCCTCAAACTGCCAACCATAAAAGTGATCTGTACCAAAGTTCACAGCATAGATGCTAGTGTAAGTGGAAGATCCGGCGGTCCCATCAGAGTTCTCGGTATTAGGAACAATCCTCGTGGTTTGATCGGCTTTGTATCCAGGATCCCTAATCACGGCCCCTTTGTACATATCAATCGTGCGATCAAACTGGTCTTTGTCCTGACTCCAACCACCTTGTACGCCTAACTGACGAATGGCAAAAGCAACACGTCTTTGCAGCAATTCATTCATGAAAAGCGTGACGCCTGTTCCTGTTGGAGAGTCTACCGCCCATAGGAGCTGATCAAGAAACTCAAGGAGCTTATTGCCGTTGCCTGGAGTTGTAAGTAGCGTTGCTTGTGTAAGGTCTAATGATGAAGATGTAATGATATTCTCAGGACGTACACCAAACGTACCGCCATTATTTATCCGATACCTAAGGCCTACTGGGGCATTTTTGTTCCCTGTAACATGATCGTTGTTAAAAAACTTATCATTCATGTCATAGGTAACGGCCTTCATGTACGCACCGACTTGAGATGCACGTGGATCAGTTATGGAGTTGACATCCTCAACAAACACCTTGTCTACATCAATATAGTTTCTGATGAGAAAAAGTTGTTCTGCGTAGGGAGTTGGAGTGCCACGAGTGGTAACGCCTTCAGCGTTGATTTGCGACCAGTTAACTGTTGGAAGGTTGCCTTCAAATCTAACACCGTTAGCAACCATCGTTTTTTGATTGAGAATTGGACAATCTTGAAGGACATTCCCCGCCTCAATCATGGAGTAAGTAATAGCTTTCACCATTGGTGAATTGCTATTTAATGCATAATCAGCTAGTGAATAAGCATTAGAGTCAATTGCCATAGCGACGGCTCCCATTATTTCAGTAGAACGGCTTCTGGAAGCATCGCGCTACCTGAAGTTAATGAGTGCCTATCGCAGGCTATCCACTAAATCTCGTCGCAAGACCTAATGAATTATGAACGTCTAAACACGTCATTTAATCTTACAATTTGACCTGGAACAGTTTGATTGGGTTGAGAAATTGATGACCGACCTGGATTCATTGCAGGTGTTGCAGGCGGTCTCTGATTGTTTGCAGTTTGAGCAGGTGTTGTTTGTTCTTGAGACGGTTCAGCAGGCTTCGGAGCAAGGTAGGGCTTGTTTTTGATGAGATCATCAAGGGCTTTATCAACGTTCGTTGGCATGCCATCGTCCCCTAATTCAAGCTTTCCCTGGATAGCCAGTGCAGCAAGCTCTGTATCAATGATGCCTTTTTCTTTTGCTGTCAACTGAACCATTTTCGAGATAAGCTCCTGTTTCAATTGCTGAATTTGCGCTTCTGCTTGTGCTCTTGCTGCTTTTTCTGCTTCAACAACTTTCTTTGATTTCTCAATCTCAGAAAGATTTGCCTCTTGCGCTAATCTCTCTTTTTCTTCGTATTCTGCAAGCTTCTTTTGAGCTTCGGAGAGATTTTTGCCATGGCGTGAAGCTTCTTCTGTCTTGTTGGTCGAGTGCCGCTCTAACTCTGCAATACGTACTTGTAACTCTTCAACTGATGGCGTCTTAGGTGTCGCGCCTGATGATGCCGTGGGTGTGCCCGTCGCAGGCTGTCCATTTGGAAGCGTCGCGCCCCCTGGTGGAGTTTCTTGTTCTGCCATTAGTGTAAACTACCTTTCTATAAAAAGTCAAGCTATTGTCAAGATATCAGTATCCCCTTGCAAGGGGGATTATGCTTTGTGTGATTTTGTCTGCATTTCCTGCACAAGCTTTTGCTTGGCAAGTTCGGCTTTCTCCTTAGCGCACTGCTCACATGGGCCTTTGATTGCCTCTTGCAGTTCAGGAACAAGTCTCTGGCTGTAGTCTGACAAGTTGAGAGAGGGACGGGCCATGATCGTCTGCATGTGGTGACAATCAGGCCGCTCTACAAGATTGGGCTTTAATTCATCATTGGGCATGCTAATCACATTCTCACTTTCTCAGGTGTCCAATTTTCACCACCGTATTTCAAGCGTGTACTGTTGACGCTCTTCACAAATTTCTCTACAGCCTCATCAACATTTGTAGCAGGAGTGGTAAGAGAAAATACCGCGTCCTCATCACAATCCCAACTGTTTTCTCCTTTTCCAGGAATGGGCACGCCACTCTTTACGTCTACCTCAGCACGCTCTATTGTTCTTGCCCAATGCCACCTAGGACGTTTCCAAGTGGAAGTAAAAAGCCTTACCTTGGCTGTATACGTGCCCTCTGAAAAGAGGATTTCTCTTCCTCCTTTCCCGTTATCCTGAGTGCTGTATTTTTCCCTCCCAAGAAGAAAGTCAACAGGACGAAAAGTGCCTCGTCGCCACTTGGAATCGGTGCTTTTCCATTCGTCTGGATCTTGCCATATGTGCCACCACATCGCACCATCAAAGAATCGGAGACTAATCTCACGTGATTTATTTATGCGCTTATACAGCCAACGTACACCCTCAATACTCCAATAGAACGCAAATAATCCGCATAGGATGTTGCCTGATAGCTGATCCTCACCGTCTCCAATGTTGAAACTGAAACCAATCCTGTTCGTAGGTAGAACCCACTGGCAACCAAGTACAGCGTTTCCGATATGTAACCAACCACGCCCATTCAACCATTCCCTAGTGCGATCTTCTTTTTTCAAATTTTGCCAATGCCACCATATGCGACGTTCTCTAGGCATGCTGCTTTACCTCTCTCCAAAGATCTCCCAGATGATTCGCCCAATGAGCAAATCTTTGATGATGTTCGTTAGCAGGTTGGCCTTCAAACGGAATGGATTGCTGTACAGCCTCGTTCATGAGGTCCTCAATCTTGTTTGCGAACCATGGGATAGCCAATTCAGGACTTTCTACTCTCTCAGAAGGTTTGACTGCTGGTAACTGCTGAGTGTCTTCGTCTTTCTTTGCCATGTGCTATTTACCTTTCTTGGCTTTTGCAACTCTGTTGAGACGCGGATTAGCTTTCTTGGCTTTTGCCGATGCTTTACGCGTGCTGCTTGCGAGAATAGCGCTTGCAGCACCTTTTGAGATGCCTTGCTTAGCTGCAATACTAGACGCGGCTTTGTTGAACCCGGGATGCTTCATTATTTCACCTTCTTTGCTCTAGGGCCATGATGATGTCTGCCATGACCACGGCCTACGCCTTTCGGTTTAGGTGCTACAGGTTTAGCTACAGCACCAGGAACGCTAGGTTTCTTTGCACGAGGTCCTAGAGGACCATGATGGTGTCTCCCATGGCCGCGCCCAACTCCTGTTGATACTGACATATCGTCACCTCTTTCTATCCACTCTTGACCTATCAACAGTTCGGATGATATCTAGCTCTGCACTTTTTTTCCTCTCAATTGCTTGCATAATCTGATCTGTTTCAACAGGATTCTCCTGAATCCACAGCGCGATTATCTGAATCATCAATTCATGAGGAATTGCAACCGTTTTAATGGTAAGAGGATCTTTTTGCAGTCTAAGATGTACACCTCCCTTGTTTTTCAACACTTCAGCATTCATTGACGGTTGAAACTGCTGATTTGGTTGTTGTGCTAAATTTGGAATTGTTGCCATATTCCCTCCTTACAAATAAAACTTTGTGTATATTGACGACTTTCATGAAATACGGTTACTATACGTCTTGTAATTGGTTTCCATGTTACCCAAGACTCTACATTCTCAACTAGGACCTCATTCTTAATCCAAATGTCCAAAATTTCTTCCACAGGTCCTAGACTTGCAATCCAAAGATGAATGCACTCTGGATAGACTGACAAGCTCCTTTCGATGATTTTGACTTCTGACATAAAGTCACTTCCACAATTCATCTCGAATACTATCCATCAAATCAAATGCATCATTATCATCTAGTTCTTTATTTTCTACAACTGTTTCATGTTTGCCTGTATACGCTATATCAGTATTTTCACCAGCTTTCATCCATTCGCCTTTAAATTGCACAAACCTACAACAATGCTCAAGTGGTGGAATAATAACTTTTACATCTAAATAATTAGTTGAGACAAAGGATTTACGCTCTCCATATGACACATAAGGAACAGCTTCTCTCTCTACTGAAAGATCTTGAATATCCTTTACAAGACCTAAACTTTCTATCCACTCTTGCATAAATTGAGGCAACACTCTAAGATCAATTGCCATATTATTTCCTCTCCTTTCGCCCTATCGGAGATACATCATATTCATCTTTCTTTTTCCAACTTCCATCATTTAGTCGTTCAAAACGAGCAAGATGCTTCTCTAGCTGAATATTAGCGACTGTAACATCTGCATGTTTGCCATATCTCCATTTTGCATATTTCTTCCCGTCCTCACCTATTGTATATCCATCTTTAAGTGTTTCATATCGTATATGAAAACTAATAATATCCTCTCGTTTCCACTTTAAATCCTTCTCTATCCAAGTCTTAAATCCTAGAGGAAATGACTCATATGCCTCTTCTGATATTGGAGCTTTCTGATTATCTACAATTGGATTATCACTCACTGTTGTCCTCCCTGTGGGATTCCACCTTGCAAGGTGGATTGTTGTGTTCCAGGCGGTTGTCCTGGAAGCGGTGCAACTCCTGGTTCAGAAGGTGGGAGCACGCCCTGTTGCATGAGTGGGTTATTTGCTATCATTTGAGCATCTTCCGCATTGCTTAAAGCCATTTCTTCATCGGGATCATAGCCCAGTTTACGCATGATTGAGTTGTTCGATACTCCAATGCTTTTGAGCAAGATATATGCCTGTACTGTTGGTAAATCATCAACTGGGAGCGGACTTTCCCATGTTACCGTTATATCGATATCGCTACTATCACTCATGACGACTCCTTATATTTCTCATGCTCAATAATCATTTCAGCAGGCATAACAGGAGAATGAATACTTAAATGAATCAAAAAAAAGTCATAATCAAGTGTAGTATTTGGAACTTCATCCGATCTCACGCGTAAAATAGAATCCTTAATCTCTTCTACTTTACCAAGTACCTTATAAGAACGATATGAAGGTCCTCCTTCCATATAATCACAATAAACTCTCCTGCCAACAGGAAAGTACCGCTCTACCTCATCTTTTTCCATATTATTACTCCTTTGGCAATTCGGTCATATCAGGAATACGTCCTATAGCTTCTTCAAAACCTAACACATCTAAATCTTTAGGATCAGCTTGCGCATGTTTTACTAAGTCGTATGCCCGACGTGCTATAATATCTTGCCATGCCTCACGCCAATGCTCAAGATATGTATCAATATATATCCCATCTACATTATCCATCTCATCTAACAACAACTTAGCAAAACCTTGAAATTGTGTATCTCTTGTGTTGTCACTCATTACATTCTCTCTTTCCTCTGAGCACTTACACCATTGATGAGCAAAAAGAAGTGCAGACCCATTGTCTATACCAACCATTGTAAACTTATTGCATCTATCACAACGCTCTACATTTCTCATGCTGCACTCTCGCTTGCACTGCTTTTCATGTTATTCAATACCAATAACGCTTTACTTACTTCGATTATCAACTCTCCATATGTGCAACGTTTCTTGTCAGTCTTTTTGAGCAATGGCCCGTAGAGCATTTCGATTGCTATGCCAGTGATGCCACGAGGAAGAATATCAACGCGTCCGGTAGCCACACCAGGCACACCCGCTTGCTCATCCATATCAGATCGGAGATTTGCTGCAAAGGCAAGCAAAGCGGTTATATTGCTCTGCATAGCTACTGACATGATTTTCTGGTCAGGCAGTGGCAACTGGATAATCTTGCCGGGATCGACGTGTAACGTGCCCTCACCAGTGCCTGGTGCGTAGAGGATGCGCCCAATCTTCTCAGTGACGTTGATGTTGCTTTGCACAAAATTGAGGCTATTATTCAATCCGATCAAGTCATCGGTCACATCGGGATATCCCCAGAAGCTATTCGGCCTCGGCAAGTTCTGACACGAAAATATTGGCGAGAATGGATATGGCCATATGTATGGATCGCCTGAAGGTACCCAACTGCCATTCTTCGGTTGCATGCCAGCTTGTGCAACTTGCGTCCAGTGTTGTATCTGCCAAGTAACATCAGAGTCCAGCCCGTCCGCATCCTCATCTTCATAGCTGAAAGGATCTTCATCGATTGGATCTACGCGTGAGATCTCCTCACGATAGTACACACGTTGTGGCTTGCCAGCCGCGTCCTTCTCATCACATGAATACTCCAAGCAATACAAGAGAATCGTCTGGACGTCTTGTGGGGCTGTTTTGACACTCACAATGGCCGGATCTATCTCGATTAAACGAAACTTGCCTTGCTTGCGACCTGGAACTATTCGGAGGAACGCGTTGCCAGCCATCGCCCCATTTAACCCAAGACGGAGCAGGAATGGAATGCGCGTCTCTTTACGTCCCCAGCAATCATCCAAGAAAGTTTGCGCCTCGTCGGGGGAACCTTCTGCAACGGTGATTTGAAGCTCTTTCCCAAATAAAAATTCATTTGATGTATTGACAACTTCAACGACACGATTAGAAATAACATTAAAATCGGGCTCATT
>Ga0179587_10000036_pt1 | contig 67723 bp, 63 predicted proteins | sample CZODoug2_1_08_16_FD_185932 | JGI IMG/M metagenome (GOLD analysis project Ga0179587, IMG submission 185932) | Vadose zone soil fungal communities from Angelo Coast Range Reserve, California, USA - CZODoug2_1_08_16fungal | ecosystem: Environmental > Terrestrial > Soil > Vadose zone | place: USA...
GACCTTGTCGCTCTTCAAATCGAGGAAAAAGCCGTATTCGGGAACGGCATATCCAGGGCCGACACCGACCGGACCGCCACTGAACCCGGTACCCTTGTAGGCGAAGGCGGCCGGATTGACCCATCGAAAACCGCCGACCACCCAGGTCAGCGGTCCCTGGGTCGGTGAGATCAGATCCGCTTCATAAGTCTCCGTGTGCTCATGGATGGGAGCGCCGCCAGCGGTCGTCAGAAACGTCGAGGCCGACTGCTGATTCATCATGTGGATCGTATTGAAGGAGCCTCCCGCCAGCACCCGCAACGTCATACCCGCGTCGGTCAGACGGAACTTCGACTCGAGGCTCTCCCGCCAGATCTGTTCATCGAGCCTCGTATCGTCAACCGCATAGGCGATTTGGTACGGATTCGCCGGCGCAAACGGTGCGTAGCCGCAAGCGCCGGGCACCGCGCCCCAAGTGGCCGGATTGGTATTGAAATAACTGCCCGGCGCCGGACAATTCGTCACCACGCCGTTTACCACGGTGCTGGCGACCTGGATCGGCTTATCGGCTGAGAAATCGGTCTTGTTCTGGAAATAATCGACCTTACCCAGTATTTGGACACGGTCATTGGGTTTCCACAGCACCGAGCCACGCACCGCAATCATGTTCAGATTGCCGGGCTCCGACGGGATTTTCGCACTCGGTATATCACCCACGGCCTCAAAATTCTGCGGTGACAGGTTGGTCGAGAAACTATCGCGCCTCTCGTAATACATGCCAACCCGCGCCGCCAACGAGTCCCCGAGGGGCAAATTGACGGCCGACTGCACATTGAGGTGATGGTAATTACCACCCTCAACCTGCACGTACCCGTGGCTGTCGCCCACGGTCGGGTTCACCGTATTGATGAATACCGCCCCGCCGGTGGAGTTCGAGCCCACAAGCGTGCCCTGCGGGCCGCGCAGCACCTGCACACTCTCGATGTCCCATAGCGGTTCATCGCCGACGTTCGGAGGCACCAGCAGATTGTCGCGATAGATCGGTACACCCTGGGAGGCCGTTGGGAGCGGGAATCCCGATCCCATACCGCGGATGTTGATGATCGTATTGAGCACTTGGTTGGCCACCGACAATCCCGGCACAAAGAACTGCAGGTCGGTGGTGTTGTGGATTTCATCGTGCCGCAGATCATCGCCATTGATTGCCGTCATCGACACCGGCGCGTGCATCACATCCACGGCGACCCTGATGGCCGTGACCTTGATCTCCTGCAGAGACTCGCCCGAGCTGCTTGCGCTCGAACTCCCAGCGGGGCTGCTGCCAGCATCATCAGCGGCAGCCGGCACCGCGCCGAAGCAGAACGCGCCAACCGCCAGACCGATAGCCGCAAGAACCATGGAGAAATGATATTTCGTGCGCATATGGCATACCCCCGTTTTTACTTGTAGTCCCACGAGAAGCACCTGAGCGAACAACTTGCTGATTCGTCTCTGAGTTGACGAAGCGCAGTCACGCCGGATCCTTCGTAATCGTCCCCCGTGTCGATGCGCATCGAATTACGCCGTGATGACGCGCGTCGAATAACCTCGAGTGATGTGCTCGGCAATGAATTGCTCATTCAGCTCGATACCCAGCCCTGGCCCCTCCGGCGCGTACATTCTGCCGTTCGCATAGCGCGGGCTATTGAGGGCAACCTCGCCCTTGAGCTCGCCGTCCAGCTCGAAGACGTCATGGACCGACAGCGGGCCGCAATTCTCCTGAACGAACCGGGACGCCCAATCATCGGCTACCAGTAGATGCGCAGTGGGTGCAGCTTCCAGTCCAGAACCCGGCATACACCCGCACATCACCGCCATCCCTGACAAGCGTGCCAACGTAAGCCAACGCTGGGACTTCAACAGGCCACCGGCCTTTTGCGTCTTGATGAAGAGGCCGTCGGCCGCCTGAAGATCGATAATCTGTTTGATATGATGCAGATCGCGCGCCGATTCATCGGCAAAGATCGGAGTCCCGACCTTTTGCCGGAGCCGCGCCATCCCTTCGATATCCCAGTACGGCAGCGGCTGTTCGATCAACTCGAGATTGGCAAGCTCAAGCTTTCGCAAGGCACGGAGCGCCTGATCGTAGTTCCACATTCCGTTGACATCCATCATCAAGCGCACGTCGTCGCCGAGCGCTTTGCGCATCTCCAGCACACATCGGACGGAGCTTTCCACGTCCGGGAGACTCTTGAGCTTGATGAGCTTGAAACCCGTGCTCAACGCCTTTCTCGCGTCATCGACGAGTTCTTCGGCGGGACGGGCCATCAGCACAAAGCCGAGATCCACGTGATCCACAGTCTTGCCGCCGAGAAGCTGATAGACGGGAACGCCCAAAGCTTTGCCTTTGATATCGTGAAGTGCCGCGTCTACCATCGACTTAGCGTGGTGGTTGTCCCGGACCAGAGTATCCATGCGGCCAACGATCTTCTCTATCTTGGTCGGGTCCTCGCCAATCAAGACCCGCGGCGCAATCTGAGTGGCGATTACCCCGGTAATCGAGTCCTGGGTTTCGCCGTGATAGAAAGCTGACGTATCACCGGAATCTGCGATTCCGATTAGTCCATTGTCCGTGAATATCTTCAGTACGATCGTATCGACATGCGTGATGTTGGTCGGTCCGATGATGAGCGGTTTCACCAGCGCCGTCGTCACCGGGATGCACTCGACCCGAGTAATGCGCATAGATTTCATTGGCCCCTTCCTTTTGTTCTGTGCGTTCAGTGTTTCAGATTATAATCAATTTATTTTATAAAGTAAAGTATCTTAGCGAAATGAATAGGACGGCTTCGGATAGCGACGCGCTACCGGACTATGAAGTAGTGAAATATCGAATGGCTGGCATATTTCTCACCAGTGCCAACGATGACGAATCGGCTAAGCCACTCGTGCGGTCCCGGTGGGGTTTCGAAGACGGGCGCGAGGCGAAAATAGTTGCTCGCCGGATCCACATTCTCTCCGCGGTCGATCTTTCGCTGAATTTCGGGCGTCGCTGCATGGGCGAAGCCTCGGTTGACGATGTGGATCAAAGCGCCGTCACGCGCCCTGAGCAAATAGCGCGCATCGAAGACGACCACGCCGTCGGCCCTGAACAAGGGCCAGTCCCCGCCGCTACCTGCCACAACCTCCCCTTCCAGCCTCGGCCCCGTAACTTCGCCCCCTAGGAGCGACACGAAGCCTCGCGACCCTCCCGCTTGCAGCGGAAAGCGCAGACGCGGGCCAGGCGGAAATTCCAGTCTGACGCTAAATGCAAACTCGAGAGTTGGCGTAATCATCAACAATCCTCCCCGGCGGCCGCAGCGATTCCTCTGGTCTACTAAACAGGCAACCGGCGCGATGCGACGGGCACGGAGTGGAGCGGACCTTCATTTATTTTGCTTTATAAAGTAAATTCAGATTGATGGCAACTGATTGCTTTGTGCTCTGCATGCAAGTGCAACGCAGCTCGAGAAGTGATCGTCTCGACGCGATACTCGACGTTACCCGGTTGGCGCAGCAGGCGACAATTTGCTTCGAGTGACAACTCGACCCAAGGCGACCGGAACCGCGCTGGCGAGTGCAGGGCGCACGAAGAGTTTCCCGACCTGATTGCGGCGATCACGCTCGGATTGCACCGCTCACGGTGCGGCTCAGGCAGACGGATTTTTACCGCGCACGTATAGAGTCAATTCCAAGTCCACGATTTCGTAGCCTTTTTGCGCAGCCAGTTCATGCAGTCGAGCCCGGACAATCTCGTCAGAGAATTCCACTATTGCACCGTCATTGATATCCAGCATATGGCCGTGCTCGCCGTTCCTCGCAAGCTCAAACACCGCTCGTTCGCCCGCGAACTGGTGGCTCTCCACTGCGCCACGCTCCACCAGTTGCAGCAATACGCGGTAGACCGTCCCGAGGCTGACCGACTCACCCCCACTGCGCAATTCGTCATGGAGCTCTTCCGCTGACACATGCTGCGATCGCTCGGCGTGTCGCAATAGGAGGTCGATGATCCGCAAACGAGGCACGGTGGCTTTGAGCCCGAGAGCGCGCAGCTGATCGTGCTTGGCTTCAGTCAACCGCGGTCGAGGAGAATTCGCGGAATTCATGCCGATTGAGCGCACGCTTAGCTGCGTTCAATATCGATCGCGGCGCGATCGATAGCTTCGGTAATCTTGCGAAGTGCGGCGGTGTTCAGCGGACCGCGGCTCAAGCGGAAATGCAGGGCGGTCTTGAAATTCTGCATGCATCGTTGCAGTTCCGGCGCGCGCCGCGCGTCAGACACCGACCCGGCTGATTCGATCCGGCTTCGGATGCGTTCCAGCGATTCGCGCTGTCCTGCGAGAAAGGCGATTCCTTCCGGAGTAATGCCGTATTGTTTCTTGCCGCCGGTCTCCTGTGTAACAGTGGCATGGCCGATCTCTTCCAGCAGTGTCAGGGTTGGATACACGACGCCCGGGCTGGGGGTGTAATCGCCGCCCGCCAATTCTTCAACGGCCTTGATGATTTCGTAACCATGGCGAGGACGGGTTTGCAGCAGGTCGAGCACGACCAACTTCAAATCGCCTTGCTCAAAGAGGCGCTCCCGTCGGTGTGATGCCTTTCTTTCGCGGATGTCTTCAAACCAGCCCCCGTGCTCGTGCGCTTTATGACCTCGCCCACCGCGGCGCTTGTGATGCCCCTGCATACGGAATCTCCACTAGTATTTATATCTATTTCATACTAAGATATATCGAAGTTATTTCATTTGTCAACGGATTGCACGCTAGACCGCGTAGTAGGATCAATGTGGTCGCCAAATCCCGGAGATTGGTCTCTTCCGTTTCGCCCAAGATCTCATGTCGTCGGGTCATCATCTGCGAAGCCGAAACCAGTAGGACCGTGGCGAAGAGGAAGTACAGGAACGACACCGACAGGATGCCTGCCAGCACCACCCCCGTCAGAGCACCCAGCGTCGTGGCGACCTCCAGCACGATCGCGATGCGTATGTTCGTCAGTCCACTTCTGAGGAACGGCGCGGCACTACCGCCAGAGCAGGCGATGACCGATACGATGCTGGCGGCGACGGCGGCATGGATGCCTAGCCCGCCGAACAGGGTCAAAACCGGCACGTCCTCCGCTTCACTCCGGACCGCCGCCGCTGTGAGCGGCGACGTCCAACCCGGCGCAGCGCCGGGTTGTCGAGCCGTCTTGTTGTCCGTCAGGGGTTCGGATCAGGAGAATCGCGGCATCAGGCAAGGGCCTGGTAGCTCCAGGCAAGCAGAGGCAAAGACAAGACACCCACAATTCAATATGATTCATGCGGATGTCATAGTTGAGATCGACCAGCGCTTGCTGGTGATCTTGAACAACGCGGTCGGCAACGCTGTAGGACACACAACCTATGGCCGAGTGAGTGTCGACTTCGCCATCGATAGTCCGTGCCGCGGGCATCGCGCGGCCCACAAGGCACCGAACTTGAATGGTCGATCACGCTGATCATGAATGGTCCTCGGACTACCGCGCCACCGCACACTGCCGCCCCCGCAGGGAGTCCGTTTCGTCATAGGGCGTTCACCGTGATTTGGATTGCGACGGTGGTCTCGAACATCGGCGGTTGGATGTACAACGTCGCTTCAGGCTGGCTGATGACGAGCCTCGATCCCAACGCGCTCATCGTCTCGATGGTACAGGTTGCAAACAGCCTTCCGCTGTTTCTGTTTGCGATTCCAGCGGGTGCGCTCGCGGACATTGTGAATCAGCGCCGTTTTTTGATCTTTGGTGAGTCGACCATCACGATCGTCTCGACCGCGTTTGCTGCGCTGGTATGGCTTCATCTCATTACACCGGGCAGTTTGCTGCTTTTCAGCTTCATTGTGACCGTCGGTTCAGCCATGACTGCCCCCGCCTGGCAGTCGGTTGTGGCTCAGTTGGTGCCAAAGCCGGATTTACCCTCGGCCGTTGCTGCCAACAGTGTGGGCATCAACGTTAGCCGTGCGCTTGGGCCGGCGCTCGGCGGCGTCATCGTCGGAGCGCTCGGAATTGCCGCGCCCTTCTGGCTCGATGCTTTTAGCAACATTGGGGTCATCGCAGCTCTCATATGGTGGCGTGTCCCGAAGAAAGGCGGCTCCTCCCTGCCGCCCGAATCTTTCGGCAGCGCCATACGCACCGGGATTCGTTACGCCCGATACAACTCGTATCTTAGGGCGACTCTGATTCGCACGATTGCATTCTTCGTATTTGGCAGTGCTTACTGGGCACTGCTACCGCTGGTTGCACGCACTCAGATCGCCGGCGGCCCCGCGCTATACGGAGTGCTACTCGGCGCGATTGGCGCCTCTGCCGTGGGAGGAGCGTTCCTGCTGAAATGGTTAAGGGCTAAATTTGGTGCAGATTTCTTGGTTGCAGCTGCGAGTTTTGGCACTGCAATTGCCATGGCGTTGTTTGCGCTCGCTCACCGGCCCGCAACCGCCGTGGTGGCGAGCTTGGTAGCGGGCGCATCTTGGATCACCGCTGTGTCCAGCCTCAACGTCTCGGCGCAGGTCGCGTTGCCCGAGTGGGTTCGAGGTCGCGGTCTCGCCATGTATGTGACCGTGATGTTCGGCGCGCTGACAATTGGGAGTGCGATTTGGGGCCAGCTCGCCGTTAGCGCCGGATTACCGGCCTCACTCCTTGTCGCCGCGGCGGGCGCGGTAATCGGAATTTTCGTGACGCGGAGGTGGAAGCTACAAACGGGCGCTGATGTCGATTTCTCGCCGTCAATGCACTGGCCTGACCCGGTCACGACTCACGCGATAGAAGCGGACCGAGGTCCGGTTCTGGTAACCGTGGAATACCGTATTGATCCGAAGAACCGCAAAGCGTTCCTACATGCGATCGGCCAAAACTCGCTGGAGCGCCGCCGCGATGGCGCTTATGACTGGGGCATTTTCGAGGATCCGGCTGACGAAGGTCGCTTCATTGAGACCTTTCTGACCGACTCGTGGCTTGAACATCTGCGGCTACACCGGCGCGTGACCGAGGCCGATCGAATTTCGGAGCAAACGGTACGCCGCTTTCAAATCGGAGAAGGACCAAAGACAACGCACCTGATCGGCGCGCGGGGGGATTTAACCTAGATGCCCCGAGGCGATTTGGTTTCACTGATCATCCAAGTCCTTTCTTTCCCCAAACAGGCGGCATCAGCGTCCAGCGGCGCGAACTCCAAGCCGCGTTCCGTCAACTCGTACATGCGCTGTCGGGCGTTCTCCGGATAACGCCTCTTCTTGACGACATTTCGACGGCTCACCGTCCATGGCCCTTTTTTGTATCCATTCGCTCGCAATCACCTTCGTTACCGGCCAGCTACAGACGGCGCAGGACCCGCATCAGATTGTCAACCTTACGTCCTGTGTTAGTCCGGCTCGATTTAAGGTTCTGCTCCAGACTCAAACCCGTAAAGAAAGTCAGGACCATACCGGCTAAGTCGTTTACGTCGGCCTTCGGCTTTTCCGCCTCGATATTCTTGGCAATGAGTTGCTTCAATTGCACTCGGCCGTGTCCCAGCATCTCGATCGCTGCGGGTGGCAGGATGGCAAGCTCCCGAATCGAACTGACGGCGAAACACCCTTTCTGCCCCTCAGTATTGCGCGGGCCGAGCCTCAAGAACTGCTCGATGTTATCCCAGCCCAGGGGCTCGACCATGAGCAACCCGTGCTGCGCCACTCGATCGAGGTAGAAACGCAGGCTCTCCAGAAACAGCTCCTCCTTGCCCGAAAACTCCGAGTAAAGGCCGGATTTGTTCACTCCGGTAGCCTTTTCCAGTTCCTGCAGGCTGGTGTCGGCAAAGCCGTGCTTCCAGAACACAGGAAGGGCTCTTTCGAGCACTCCTTCGCGGCTGAAATTTCTAGGGCGGGCCATGTCTGTAGCTTACTTTAACGAACCGATTAGTTCAATACCGCTTGACACTCGTATCCATTTCGTCAATTATGAACCGATCGGTTCTAAATGATCGTTGGAACGTTGGAGAGTCTTGGCAATGTTGTCCGTCGACAGCGGCCGAGCGCAGGTCTAATCGACGGGGCGACCGGCGAGATTGAGAATCCGATGACTTACAAATACGCCCACACCCAATAAACACCGCACCACCAACATACGTTAACTAGGAGCAAAAAGATGACTGAGTCAAAGGAAGCACAAAACAAGGCACTCGTTCTGAAGGCGTTCGACACGTTGTTCAATAAGCGCGACTACAAGGCTGCGGAGAGCTTCTGGTCTTCCAATTACATCCAGCATAGTGCCCACATCCCGCCGGGGCGCGAAGGCCTCATCGGATTGATCAAGTCGGTGCCTGACAATTTTCACTACGAGAATGGGCTCACCGTCGCCAACGGAGACTACGTGCTGCTCCACGGCCGCTTCACGGGCTTAGGTCTTCCGGCGAACTGGATTGTTGTGGATATCGTGCGCCTCGAGAACGGCCTACTGGCAGAGCACTGGGACGTCATCGAGGACGAGGCTACGCGCGAAAAGTCAGCCAGTGGCCTGCCCATGTTCGGCAACAGTTTCCCCACCTAACCCCTACTCTCTAGTTCACAGGAGAACACATAAATGTCGAAACAACAGCTCGCGGCAATTCTTGAAATGAGTGCCCAAAACCCCATTCCGGCAAATGCCACCCCGGCGGTAATGCGAGCATGGGTCGAGGATTTCGCCGGCCACTTGCCCGTGGCAGAGAACGTCCAGATCGAGCGTGTGAACTCGCAGATAGGGACACCGCATTGGCATGGTACAACTCGCCGGCCTATCAAGCCCTGCTTGATGTCCGCAACGCCGCTCTTGACTGCCGCTTCCGACTTGTCGGCTAGGATCTTCGGGACGCGAGTTATGCAGCGGTCTGGTGCAAGACGTGTTTGATGAGGATATTGCTATGCCAATGATTGACGTTTATGCGGCGGCCGATCTATTCCCCGCTGGTGCCGGTCGACAACTTGCTGAGGAATTGACCAAGGCGCTATTGCGCGCCGAGGGAGTGACGGCTCCCGGCCCCGTCCAGCTCAACAACACCGTCGCCTACCTTCACCTCTTACCTTCCGAAAGGCTATCACAATGAAAGACGCCAAGACCCTGCTGCTCGAATTCCTCGCCGCCGTCACGGGCGGCCAAAACGCCGCCGCCCTGTTCGCCGAGGACGGGGCGGTCGAACTGCCGTTCCTGCATTCGCTGGGCATCCCCTGGCGCCACCGGGGTCGCCAGGCGATCAGCGAACTCCAAGACTCTCTCGCCGGGCTCTATCTGGACTTCGCCTTCAAGCCTGAGGACACCCACGTCCTGATCGACACCCCGGAGCAGGTGTTCGCCGAATACATGGCCCACCCGACGGTGAGGGCGACCGGCCGCACCGTCCATCACCTGTTCACTGGCCGTCTCGTGGCCGAGAACGGCCAGATCAAGCTGCTGCGGGAGTCTCTGAACCCGGTCGCCGTAGCCCAGGCCCTTCTGCCCGGCGGCGTCAAGGATCTGCCCGATCCGGAGAAAGTGATCTTCTCAGTTTCCCCGGACTACCGGAGCTGAGGCCGTCGAGACTTCTCTTTCAGCATCGTCAATGATCAAGCATGTGCGCTGGAGATTCGGGCTCCCCATCACCTGGTTCGTAGCTATGCGCACAGTCGAAATTGCGCCCTGCGACGTCTGTAACTGCCCGGTTTTAAATCGCCTTGCCGGCGGGGCAACCCGACTGACGGCGATCCACCCGCGTTGCCACGAGCGTCCCCCGCCGCCTAACTAGCCAGGTTCGCCCTGAGTAGCGCCGGATGTCGGTGCTCCGAGAGACCCGAACCGAGCTCGTAGATACCGAGCTGCGGGGGTATCAGGGCTTGACGTCGGCTTTGATGAATCGCGCTGCACCTTCACTCTCGCTCTGCACGAAGCGCGCGAACTCGGGCTGCGTCATATTCATTGGCTCGCCCCCGTGCTTCGCGATCCAATCGCGGAGGTCCGGCCCGGCGAGCACGCGCGCGATATCCCTCCAAAGCTTGTTAACCACGCCGGTCGGACTGCCCGCCGGCGCCCATATCCCATACCAAATCGGGAAGTCGAATCCTGCGACGCCCGCTTCAGCGATCGTCGGCACCTCCGGAAGCAAAATCGAGCGCCGCGCCGTGGTTACACCTAGTGGGAACAATCTGCCGTCGCGGATTGGGGTTAGGGTGATAGAGATGGGCGCAATCATGTACGTAGTACGCCCTTCGATCGTGGCGGCGAGAACGTCGGCGATTGCGTCCGTCGGCTGGGGAGGCACGTCCACTACCTTTATGCCAGTTTGGAGGTTGAATTTCACGATGCCCAAGTGTGAGCCGGTACCCGGGCCAGTCGAGCCAAACTTGAGTTCACCTGGCTTCAACTTCGCCGCGGCAATAAGCTCGCGAACAGTGGTGACGCCAGCCGGCTTGCCTGCGACGAGCACGTAGGGCTGGTTGGTGAGCGAAGCGACCGGGATGAAGTCCTTCAACGGGTCATAGGGAAGGTTCTTCGAGAGCGCTGCACTGTATGCCTGAGCGCTGGTGTTTATCAGCAGTGTGTAGCCGTCGGCCGGCGACTTCGCCACCAATGCGGGTCCTATCGTGGCGCCCGCGCCGGGGTGGTTCTCCACTGTCACGGGTTGGCCCCACAGCTCAGAGAGCTTCGAGGCTAGTGCGCGGGCCAGCAGGTCGGGCCCGCCGCCCGCTCCGAACGGGTCGATTATGCGCACCGGCTTGGCTGGATAGTCTTGTGTGGACCCGGTCCCGTTTGCGGCCGCTCCCTCGCTCTTTTCAGATCCCGAAGCCCGGTAGGTCGCCAGTCCGACTATAGCCAAAAGTGCAACGATCACAAATGCCATTGGCTTCATTTCAAGTCCCCGCGTGATGCAAAAGATGCGTGCGCGATCTTTGCCGGATCTCGTAACGATGAGCGCCAAGCTGGGGCGTTTCGTTTCGGCGATAGAACACACGCCTGACGGTTCGTAGATAATCGGTCGGAGAATCGGGTTGCTAATGTCACAACGCCGTGCAAACGTCTTACTCGTCAATCATCTATCCCAGCTTTGAACCGCGTTGTGGATTGGAACCGTTTGTATTGCTGGGGTAGCCAATCCCACGGTAGCATGATGCGAGGCTCCCCGATGGTCGGATACCAGCGACGAAAGCCGCCAAGCAAGCCCTCGCCGTTGAGGACCATTTTTCCCAACAAAATCAGAGTTCTGCGCGCTTCCACCTGTGCTACGGAATCCCCACTTCTCGCCGCTTAAGCCTTTGAATCGCCAGATACGTCGGATTTCCAGTAGCACACCGCCGCAAGGCTCCTAGGCGCGTTCAAAAATCGCGGCGATGCCCTGGCCGCCGCCAATGCACATCGTGGCGAGCGCATAGCGACCCCCAACCCGGTGCAGTTCGTAAAGGGCCTTCGTGGTAATGATCGCGCCGGTCGCGCCGACCGGGTGACCCAGCGAAATGCCCGAGCCATTCGGGTTCACCTTATCGGGATCCAACTTGAGTTCGCGTGACACCGCGCAGGCTTGCGCGGCGAAGGCTTCATTCGACTCGATCACGTCGAGTTGCCCTACTTCCAATCCCGCGCGGCGCAAAGCGAGTCGGGTCGCGGGTACGGGTCCTATGCCCATGTACGCGGGATCCACTCCCGCATGTGCGTAGGCCACGAGTCTCGCGAGAGGTTTCAGACCCAACGATTTCACTTTATCGCCAGAAGCAAGCACCACGGCCGCCGCCCCATCATTGATACCCGACGCATTGCCCACGGTCACCGTCCCGTCCTGTTTGAAAACGGGCTTCATCTTGGCCAATTGCTCGACATCTACATTGGCCCGAATGTGCTCGTCAACCTCGAAGGTGATCGGGCCCTTTCGTGACGGCACTTGCACGGGAACAATTTGCGACTTGAATCGACCCTCGGCGACCGCGCGCGCCGCGCGCCGTTGGCTTTCGACCGCCAATGAGTCCTGCATTTCGCGCGTGATTGCGTAGCGCGAAGCCACGTTCTCCGCCGTGACGCCCATATGAATCGCCCCGAATGGGTCATGCAAGATTCCGTTCATGTAGTCCACCATAGACGAGTCGCCCATGCGGGCGCCCCACCGCGCCGCGGGCAGCACATATGGACCGCGGCTCATCGATTCGGCGCCGGCGCCGATCGCGATGTCCGCCTCGCCCAACAGGATGGTTTGCGCCGCCGACACGATGGCCTGCAGGCCCGATCCGCACAGGCGGTTGACGTTGAATGCGGGTGTCTCCTGCGGAATGCCCGCACCCATGGCGGCGACCCGGCTCAAGTAGGCATCGCGCGGCTCGGTGGGGACGACGTTTCCCATGACGAGGTGGCCCACTTCGTCGGGTGCGACCTGGGATCGCTCTAGCGCGCCGCGAACCGCGGTGGTCGCAAGATCCGCCAAGGGGACGTCCTTCAGTCCGCCGCCGAAGGTGCCGATGGCAGTGCGGGCGGCGGCGATTATCCAGATTTCACGGTTCGACATGTTTTTCCTCCAAAGTTCGTCTCGTTGTTGCTCACGTTTCAAGCGCAGCTCGGCCCGCGCTTCGATCTTGGCCTTCGCCGACGCAATTCCAGTTTGCATCGTTCCGACGAGCACGCGGCGCCTGGCACGACAACGTATTCGCGAGCGGCTGCGGAAGTCGGTCAAGTACGAAGAGGTCTATCTGCATGCCTATGACTCGGTGGCGGCGGCCAGAGCCGGCATCGGAAACTACTTTGCCTATAACGGCCGACGTCCTCACACGGCGCTTTACCGCAACACGCCCGACAACGTTTGCTTCGAATCTCAGCCTCTCGCGGTGGCTGCATAAACGGCGGAGTTCCACTTAGCTCGACCGCGAAATCTGTCAGTTAAGGGACGTGATTGCATCGACCTATCGCGTGAACATGGCGTCGACACTAAACGTCACTCGAGCGCAAAACCGAGATCCAACGAGACTTGCCAATCAGCAATCTTGCCGTCTTTGATGTAACCACGGATTTCCGTCACCTTGAACCATTTGAGATTGTGAACCGTTTTCCCGGCACGCTCTACCGCGATGCGCACTGCATCGTCAGAACTTGACGGCGAGCTTCCAGTGATTTGGATCGTCTTATACACATGAGAGTCCATGATGAATCTCCTGATTCCGATTGGCCTAGTTAGTCCAGATAGCTTACGCTCCCAATATCTGAAATCAAAATGCAGTGATCGTGCTCGAGGGCGTGGTGTATAGCAATAATAACTTCAATCCGTGCACGAAGATCCGGGCTCACTTCGTGTCGGAAACACCACTGTTGCCGATCGTCTATTTCGATTGCGGTATCGCGATAACGCCGCGCGTGCTCTACAAAAGGTCCGAAGATGCATTCCTGCCCGAGCACCCAATAATAACGCAATCATATCCTCGCCTTCGTCGCGCACCGATTGCCCGCGCTCAGGATCTCGGGTAATCCGATCGAGTAGGATTGCTACCAGGCCAACGGGCCGGCGTACTTGATGCAAGCGCTTGACCGACTTCCAGCCACGGCGCGATGTAGATCGTCCGCATATCGCGGGATTTGATTCGCCAGCAACCTTCGCTCCGCAGGTACTGGTCGACGTACCGCACCGCCCCGCATACCGACGAACCCGCGATAACGAGTTCGAGATGTGCGCCCACGAGTCCCCTCGCTAGGTCGCTGGATTCGAAGGTTACCTGCGCATAGTGGGGTGTGTGGACGGTCAATCCCATATGGGACCGCGAAGTATTGATGAAGTCCATAATTCCCTGCCTTCCGGAAGCGCACAGTTGGCCGGATGCACTGAATGTTGCATCCTCGGTGAAGCATGCACCCACGTTGGTGATATCGTCGCCGTCAGCAGCGAGAAAATACGCAACAACGACGTCATTGATCGCCCCGCGATCCTCTAGGCGCTGAACCCGCTCCTCCAATTTAGCCATGATGCGATCTTCCGACTTGTTGTTGACCCGATTCGCATGTGTCACCCGATCGTACGATTTGCGTCATCGCGCGAACGCCCCCCTGATCCGTAGTTCTATCCAGCGATTCGTTTGGTCACCCGAGCTGCGCCCTCCGTGACGCGAGCAATGTACTTCTCGATGCTGCTTGTTGCCGACGGCTTCGGGAAATCGTACAGGGTCAACACGAACGCGACCCCGCCCTTCTGGTCAAATACGGGCGCCGAAATCACTCGAACCAGCGCGTATTCAACCGGGGTAAGACTCTCTGGGTCATAAAATAGTGCATCGATCAGGGCCTCGAGTTCGGCTCCATGCATTTGGCCGGCCGCAATTGCGTTCAGCCGCGAAGAAAACTCGCGCTGTGCATCGTTGAGCAACCCCAATGAATAACCTCGGGAACGCACCCGTTCGAGCGCCATCCGTACCGCTGTTTGTCGCCCGGAGTTCACCACCCGGCCAAGCCACGTATCGCGCTCGCGTTCCGGCAACCAGGCCGCAAATATCGATCCAGTTGGAGGGACAAAGGGAAGTCGCTGGCCGACCAAAGTCCCGGGAGCGTCGTGTCGCGCGCGGCCGGCACTTGAAACTATCGCTAACTCCGCGCCAATTCGAACAATTGCCATACAGCGCGCGCTGAGTTCATCCGACAACGCCTCCATTTCGGGCCGTGCGCGGTCGACGCAGCGCAGTTGGTCAAGCGTCAAACCGGGCGTCTCCGGAGCCGAAACCGATGCAGGAGCAAATCGCCCGTAGCCGCCTTGAAAGAACAGTAGGGGCAATCCGGCCGTCTCAATCTCAAGAGCGAGAACACGCCCGATCACCAACTCGTGATCACCCGCATCGGTGACCGAGTATCGGCGGCAATCGATCCAGGCAACGACTCCATCCAGAATTGGATTTCCTCGCGCAGAAATGTGATGCGACGTTCCCGCAAACTTATCCGGCAACTTCGATGCCAGTTTTCGACATAAAGCCTCCTGCTCGGCGGAAAGTATATTGACACAAAAGTCCTCACAATCACGTAGCTTGGCCCAGCTGCTCGATGCGCGATCCGGAAAAAACGCAATTAGTGGTGGGTTAAGCGAAACCGATGCGAATGACCCCACCACCATTGCAACCGACTCCGAACCGTCTCGCATTGCAGTAATCACACAGACGCCAGTCGGGTATTGTCCGAGAACCTGTCGGTACCGAAGTGGGTCAACTGGCGGAGACTGAGAGACACCGGTCATTTAACGCTCAGCGTAATTATTGATCCGGCACGGCGGTGCCAACTCAACTTCCAGTCCACACGGGCTTACGGCGTTCCGCGCCGGCTCGCTCGCCCTCACGCTTATCATTGCTTTCAGCATACTGTTCGATCTGTTCGAAACGAGTCATGAGCGCCACCTCAAGCGGGTAACCAAGACGTCCGAGCACCGCCGCCTTCGCAGCCTGGTTCGCCAGCGGGGACGCGGCATTAACCTTTTCCGCCCACTTCTGCGCTGTCGCGGCAAGATCGGAAAACGCCACTACCTGATTCACAAGCCCGAATCGTTCCGCGACATCCGCTTTGATTCGTTCACCGGTGAGGATCATCGCCATCGCGATGTGGTGGGGCAAACGACGTATCGCGCGGTGCAGCACCCCGCATTCGCCGATAATTCCGAATTTTGTTTCCGGCAGACCAAACTGTGCCGTGTCTGCCGCAATGATAATGTCCGCGCACATGGCGAGCTCAAAACCGCCGCCAACGCAAAATCCTTGGACTGCTGCTATGAGCGGTTTCTTGAGTGTGACCAGCGGGCCGCCAATTCCGGTGATACCGCCGCCAAGCGCCATTCGAGTCTTTCGTTCCGCTCCGCCAGATACATCGGCACCGATGCAAAACGCTTTCTCTCCTTCCGCCGACACAATCACGCACCAGACATCCGGATCATCATTAATTGAACGCCAGGTTGTCCAAAGCAGCTCATCCATTTCCGGAGTGATCGCATTCATTCCCTGAGGCCGGTTGAGCCGCACGTGTGCAATATGACCTGTTGTTGAATACTCGATATCTGCCATTCTCATTCCCCTAAAGCACCGAACGGTGTCGTCGGCGCGACCTTGAATTCTTCGATGACCGCCTTGACTCCCCGCTCTTTCATCCGCGCACGCAGCGCGAGCACACCAGGTGAAAGGTGTAACAATGCGTCGATGTCCGCAATGCCGGCGAGTCCCTGCCGAAAACCGGCGGCCTCTGCCGCACGGTTGATTGACAGCTTCTTGAGACGCAATACTTCCGGCGGAGTCAAGGCGATACGTTCGGCCAATGAGCGGACGGCTGGCACCAGCTGCTCGGCGGAGACGCAATGATTCGCCCAACCCCATTCAACGGCGGTAGGTCCATCGATCCAGTTGCCTGGAACAAAGGCAAATTCCTTTGCGCGCTTTGTGCCCACCAGCGAAACCCAGGTCGGCGCAATAAAACCACCACCGATCGGAATTTTCGGCTCGCCGATCTTTGCGTCGTCCGCAACGATCGTGATGTCCGCAAAGACACACATTTGCGCAGCGGCCGCCAAGCAATAGCCGTGGACGGCGGCGATGATAGGCTTCGGATGGTCCCACATCAGAAGCCATCGATCGACATTAGCCTGCAGCCTTGAGAGATCCTCTACGGGATCGGCGGGCCCCTTGTCGCCCCCCCCGTAGCCACCCAGATCGATTCCGGAACAGAACCCTTTGCCGTTTCCGCGAATAGCGATGACGGGGCCACCTTCGGAACGAAGCATGCCAAGAGCGTCCGCGAACTCATCGAGCAATTCCGGCGAAAGCGCGTTCGCCTGATCCGGCCGGTCGAGCACAATCCAGCTAAGAGCCTTTTCGTGCTCGATCCGGATCGTTTTGTAGCTGGTCATGGTCCTACTGCGCCCTTCCGATGGGATTCGATTGCCGAACGTGATAATCGGTCGCCATCGTTGTGCGCAGCTCGCGTCTCTTGAATTTCCATGCACCATCAATCCTTACCACAACGTCAAAGTATTGCCCGTAAAGAATTCCGTCAGGACGCTCCTTTGTATAGCGGTGGATCGCGAGCACGACCGAACGCACTCGTGCCTCCGTGTCGCTGACAAAATCAATGCTGATGTTTGTGTTGTGGTGGCTCGTGTTGCGGAAGAATGTCCCGATGCCATCTAATGTCTTCTTATAATTCTCCATTCCCGTCGCTCCAAAATTCGGCGCGTAACTGACTTCGCAATCCTCGACAAACAGCTCAGCCATTTCTTTCGGGTGATTCAAATCCAAATGATAAGAGTAGTCATAGAACAACCTTTCAATCAAGCGCTCGTCGCGCAATCGTCGTAAAGTATTATCTTGACTCATGAACACCGTCTCCCGGGCGATCGATTGATTAGAATTTCGAGATGACTTCGACGCCGAACCTCCTGGGACCGTCATTAGTCTTTGTACCTCCGTCAACCCGTAAGTTGACACGAGGATTCAAAGTAGTCAACACTATCGTTGAACATGTCGATCTCAAATTGCAACGCAGCAAACACCATGACAGGGCTGTTCCAAATCCGGCGTCAAATCGCTGCACTCACCATCGAGGACGGACCGCCCCTTTCGGCACAGGAGCGGGCCCTCGTGAAACTTGGACTCGCTGCATCCGTGACCTCGTTGAATACGCACGCCATTGATTCAGCTATTCAAGAAGCATTTGATGCCGGCGCGACTCCGGGGGAGATTCAGGAGGTCGTATCGGTCGTTTCAGGCCTCGGTGTCCACTCGCTGATGGTGACGGCCACTGCAATCCTGAGCCGAGCGCGTCTGGCGGGGTATGACATCGATGCACCCCTAACCGAATTCGAGGCGGCGAAATGGGCAGCGCGCGTCGGTGAAGATCCCTTTTGGTCCGCGATGGAAGATGAACTGCCCGGATTTCTGCGCGCGATGTTGCGACTTTCGCCATTCCAATTCGATGCCTTCTTCGATTATTGCGCTGTACCCTGGAAGAGCGGCTTGGTTCGCGCGCGGGTCAAGGAGCTTCTGGCCATGGCAAGTGATGCAACCCCCGCGCATCTGTTCATGCCGGGCTTCCGGCTGCACCTTGCGAATGCGATAAGTCTCGGTGCGGGCCGGCGAGCGATCGACGAATGCATAGAGTTGGCCGCGTGCGCCCCGCCGCACGTCGGCGTCGAATAATTACCTGACGCTGGTTGGCGCGCATTCCGCGCCAGGCCAGAAGCCTCCATCAATCACGACCACTTGGCGTGTACCAGATTGTCGGGCGGCAAGAACGATCGCACGAGTTGAAGTCACATTGTGCATTCACAAGCGCCGTTCATTCCTCGAATTCGCCATTGCCTTGCCCAGCCGTCAGGCACGACCGATATCGGGCATCTTGACCTTGGGACAAACTTCTTTGGCAAGTCGTTGCAATGACTCCTCCCAAGGCTTGGGGTCATCGATACTGTCGTGTTGGTTTACAACAATCTGACCCCAGCCTCCCACTTGGTCGGCAAGCGCCTCGAGCTTTTCGATCACCGTTTCTGGTGACCCGCACAGGATCACATGCTCGGCGAGGAAATCATCATCGATGTCCTTTGGCGACATTTGGCACCCGGAATCCTGAATAATGCCTCCGAACAAACCAAACTTGACGTAAATCTCCTTAAGATATTTGTGCCACACCTGTGCCATACCGCTGCGCAGGTACCGGCGCTTGGCTTCTAAATCCGAATCGGCAATAAACACATCGCGGCAAACGCGGAAGCGCTTGCGTTCTGGCACATGACCATGAGCTTCCATTGCTTTGGACCACGTGTCCCAGTGCGCCTTCATTTGCGGCGTCCCACCGAAAAACGAAATGGGTGAATAATTTCGTGCCCCCGCAAACTCCATCGACTTAGAGTTCATCGACAATGCGGTGACCGCAATTTCTAGTTTTTCACGGCCCCCGAAGGGATTATTGTTTGCGATCTCGACCCAGTATTCCGGCATCGTATCCGGTCCCGGAAATCCGGCCTGGAAGAATTGTCCCTTCTCTTTGAAGGGTTTACGTTCCCATACACGTTCTATCATTCGAAGCGCCTCGAGCTGACGCTTGGGGAGTTCAGAAATGCTGTCGAAACCATGCAAAATTGCATCCGTATGATGACCGCCCGGCGCAACCCCAAGAAAGTACCTGCCTTCCATGACCTGACTGAGCCATCCGACGCGGATCGCCAGGGTGGCCGGATCGTGGTAGGGGAGCAAATGAGCCATCGGCGCAAATCTCATTTGCTTGGTGGTCTGCGCACACGCGGCGATGATTGCTTCAGGCATCGGAATGTTTTCCCAGCCCAGCGTGTAGTGCTCACCGATCATGAAGTCCGCGTAACCAGCTGCGTCGCAGATTTGCGCAATGTTCACCGCCCAATCAAATACCTGGCGTGGTGTGCGGCTAGGTGGATTGTAGGGGGTCATAAATACCCCGCATTGCATGCTCATATCGTTTACTCCCCCGCCAATGCATTGTGTTCAGATACGCGAAAAATCAAACCCAGGTTCCGTCGGGCGCCTTGCTCGAGAAGCGCGGCGCCACTTTCGCGATAAATTGATCGATTTCTTCTTTGTTCGATTCGGGATCAAGGTGGCCCTGTCCGAACATTAAAAACAATTCGTTGAACTTGAGCCGATCGTGTGCTCGACCGATTGTGTCGGCGATTTCGCTTGCCGATCCTATCAACACATTTGGTGGGCGCTGGCCATGTGGAATGAACCATTCATCCCAGAACCACATATGTTCCTTCATCAGGTATTCCGCTCGGGCCTTGTCGTCGGTCAGCATCAAGAATCCGCCCCAAGCTGAGGCGTCCTCCGGAGTTACCTGGCGCCCATGCTTTGCTGCGGTCGCGATATAGCGCTCATTGAGTTTCTCGCAAAAATCGAGATTGTCCGATAGAACGATGAGCTTACCGCCCTCCTCGGCCCAAAAGTCGATCGTTCGTCCAGACGCGGCAAATCCACCGTAGATCGGCGGATGCGGACGCTGGTATGGCAGCGGGGCGATCCCAATTTCTCGGACGATCCCTTCTTTGTCCTGTCCCTTGCCCCACTTCGCGTAAGCCGGGTGACCGACGGACCCCCCGGCAGGTGGGAATTCCCAGTTGTCGCCTTTGTGACTAAATACCGGGTTCGTCCAAGCCTTCTTGATGACTCGCACTGACTCCTCGAACAACGATCGGTTTCGAGCGTCCTGCTCATCGCGCGCCTTGACGTTGTCCGGTGTCGTCGCGCCGATGCCAGACTTCGAGGCGAACGAATCCACCCAACGCGCATGATAGCCACGGGTGAACCCACAATACAGGCGTCCCTTGAGCATGTGGTCGAGTGTCGCGATCTCCTCAGCAACTCGCACCGGATTATGGGTTGTCATCGTGTACCCCATAATGCCCGCGTGAAGCCGCTTGCTGTGCATTCCCACGAATAGGCTGAACATCCCTGGATGATTGTTGGCTTCGAATCCCTCGATCTGAAGGTGATGTTCGGGTTGACAGTATCCGTAAAAGCCCAATTCGTCGGCTAGCTTTACGTAACCTTTCACCTCCTCCAGAAACCTCTGGTACAGCTCGGGCCGCTGGCCAGCCATGCCTGCCTCGATTTCATGGCGACGGCCGACGACACCAGTCTGCATTAGGTGAAACTTCATGATCCAACCCTCCGTTCCCGTTTGATTCCATCTGCCAGCACCCTATTCAATCCTCACCAACCCACAGTTGTCAACTCATGTGTTGACTAGGGGACTCTTTTTCTCGATGATGGTGGCAACCGTCGGTTTGCCGGCGGTGCGGCTGCCATGGCAAAGTTAGGTGGGGGAGGGAAAATGGCCAACCTGGTTGTAACCGAAGTCTCCACTTTGGGGGACGTCCTGCTTCGCGCCGCCGACAGCAATCCTGAGCGCGACGCGTTGATCCTACCGAACCAACGTGCGTCGTATTCAGCCCTTCGAACCGGTGCGATCCGAACAGCGCGGTCGTTGATCGCCCTCGGGGTCGGTCCGGGTGACCACGTCGGTGTTTTGATTCCGAACTGCGTTGAATTTGCAGAGACGTTACTGGCTGTGGCCTTAATCGGGGCGGTGTCGGTGCCTCTCAATGTCCGTCTAAAGGCGCCAGAGATTGGCTATATCATCCGTAACGCCGAGCTGGTCGCCCTGATTACAAGCCGGCATCCGGACGATCCCGTCGATTTTGTGGCCTTATTGGCAAGCGCAGCTGAAACACAACCAACTCCGCGGCTTCGATTCGTCGCCCTGGCACGCGGAGAAGTGGATGACGGACCGATCGGAGCAAAAACCTTTGCCTCACATTCTGACTCCGTAAAGCCGATTACCGTGGAGCGAATCCGCCGGCAGGTACGAGTGCGCGCACCGGCTTTGATTCTCTACACTTCGGGAACGACGGCGAATCCCAAAGGCTGTGTGCTCAGTCACGAAGCCGTGACGCGCGGACCGGTCGAACGCGCTCGCTACCGCCTCAAGGTTGACGGAAAAGATGTGACTTGGGGTGGCGGACCGCTTTTCCACATCGGCACCCTGGCTCCCTTTATCGGTTCCCTTGGGGTTGCCGGCTCGTTTCTTACCGATACCTACTTCGAGCCGGGCCGCGCACTGCAACTCATGTACGCAGAGAAAGCGACGCTCGCGTGGCCCTGGTTTTCAGCCGTTGTCCAAGGTTTGATCGGACATCCGACATTCGATCCGAAGAAGCTTGATGCATTGCAATACCTGTTCGTGATCGCACCGCCCACTCTCGTCAATGCCGTCCAAGAGCTGCTTCCGAGGACCGAGGTTATTCAAGCGTGCGGTATGACAGAAACCGCAGGCATCTTCGCCCTCTGTGATCCCGATGAGAGTCCAGAGTCGCGGTCGACCGGCCACGGGAAGCCCGCGCCCGGTATCGAGGTCCGCATTGTTGATCCCGAAACCGGGGCGGAACTGCCAGATAACCGCTCAGGTGAAATTTGGGTCCGCGGGTACAACGTGATGGACAAATACTGGGCGGCCCCAGAAAAAACCCTGGAATCGTTTACCTCGGACGGCTGGCTAAAAACGGGCGACCTATATACTCGCCTGCCCAACGGAAGTCTGGTGTTCGGCGGTCGTTACAAGGACATGTTGAAAGTCGGGGGTGAGAATGTGGCCGCAGTCGAAGTTGAGGCCGTGTTATGCACCCATCCGGCCGTCAAGACGGCCGAGGTTGTCGGCCGGCCGGATCAGAGACTTGACGAAGTCCCCGTCGCGTTCGTCGAATTACACGCCGGGCAAACCGCGGACGCTGAGACCTTGATCGCTCACTGCCGTGGAAAACTGGCGAGTTATAAAATGCCGCGCACCGTGTATTTCATGAATGCGGGCGATTGGCCATTGTCGGCAACAAAAATCGACAAACGCACTCTTCGCGACCGGGCGAGGAGAGCAGAAAAGTAACTGGAAATCCTCGGTTCAGGCTTTTCGGGACAAACGCCGGTCCACCTCGGTCAACTTTGCCGAGCCGCCCGATGCATTCATCAACATTCCATTAGTGAATATTGACCAAAGAGCTTCTCCAACTTCCTTTCCGGACATACCGCGCCCTGGGACAAACCAGCGATGGGTCCAGTTCAACATTCCGAACAACGCATTCTCGACGAGCCGCGGCAGTAAATCAGCGCGAAGATCGCCCTCTTCGATGGCACCGCGAATGAACCCAAGCAGGATTTGGTCAAATGCACGGGTTTTTGTCATGATTTCTTGCGCCCATGCAGTTTCGTCGCCAGCAACTTGATGCATCTGTTCTTGTATGTATACAAAGGTCGCAGGGTAATTCTCTTCGTAACTTACCATGAGGGCCACGTAAATTCGGTGCAATCGCTCGATCGAGCGAAGTTGTTCGTCCGCCAGAAGCTTCCTAGCGAGTTTGATGCTCTCATCAAGCACGCCCTCGACCGATTCGTGAAACAGCTCTTCTTTGCTGCTGACGTAATAGTAAATGCTCGCTCGATCGAGCCGCGCCGCCTGAGCGATATCCGCGAGTTTTGTAGACTGAAAACCTCGTTCTTTGAATAGCTTAGTGGCAATTCGCAGGAGTTCCAACCGCTTGGCAGCGTAATCGGCACTCCCATCGGATTGGGCGGTTCGACGACGTCGAGAAATATTGCTCATTCGCTTCATACCGTGACTTTGCCTCGCCACGAGACTTGACGCAACTCCTCGTCCCAATTTAATGCGAAAATGCCTGCGGCACCGAGTCACAACCGGGTAGTGATTCGAATCTGGTTTAGCGTCGCTGGATTCGGCATACATGGAAACGATCAGGGGGGCGAGGACAAACGGTATCCCTTGCGAAAACGCCCGCCTTCGTCGACACGACTCAAATGAATGCCAAACTCTCCATTCAGGAGCTCGCGGAAGAACATACGAAGAAACCCGTACATTTCAGGGAACGCCAGGGAATCCCAAGGCACTTCCGCCTCACCGAAAAACTGCGCTTCGAGACACTCGGGGCCCGCGCGACATTCCTCTGAGCCAACGCTGACCCGGAAGCAGACGTAAACCTCACCAATTTTCGTCAGGCTCGTAACGACATAAAGCTGCATGTCATCCGCGCGCACGCCAACTCCTGTTTCCTCAAAAGTCTCGCGCGCTGCGGCCACTTCCAGTGTTTCGCCTCGTTCCAGAAATCCGGCGGGCAAATTCCACCGCCCCATCGACGGCTCCTGGGCCCTACGGCATAGAAGCAGTCGTCGCTCGTGAAACACCACTGTCGATACCAGGATCCGCGGGTTGTCGTAGCGGATCGCATTGCACCGAGGACATACCGAGCGATCCCGTCCCTCGCTGGCAACCCAGCGCACCTCCAGCAATTCACCGCATTCAGGACAGTATTTCATTGTCGTCGCGACCTTAATGCTATTTGCGACCGCAGCGGCAGAGCCAGCGATCAATGACCGGCAGCAGTAAACATATCGTCGATCTCCAAATTGCGGCGCGTACGTTCGCCTCCAACTCGCTCATCGGGCTCAGCTTGCGGTGGGCCAGACCAGTTGGACATTGTCGACAGATGCAACAATTCCCGAGCGATAGATAGGACGCGACCCTTCTTTCATCGCAAATGTCGGAATGCGCTTGCACCATTCTTCCAACGTGATCGTAACTTCCATCCGGGCGAGGTGGAGTCCGGCACATCGATGTGGCCCACCCCCAAATGTACTGTGACTGATTGTCCGGCGCTCGAGATTCACTCGCCAAGGATCCTCGTTTTGACCCTCGTCCAATCCATGCAGCGCAGTTGGCAACAAAATCATGTCGCCGCGTTTTAGGTGAACTCCCTTGAACTCCAGGTCTCGCGCCACCATGCGTGCCTCCGATACGACCGGAAATCGTCGAAACATTTCTTCGGCCCCACGGGTGAGTTTCAGATTGTCCGATCGCAATTCGTCCACCAAAGTCGGATTCCGCGCCAAGTGGACCATCATGAAGCCGAGGAAGTTCACGACCGTGTCGAGACCGCCCAGCAATAGTAGTGAAATCAGCCCAATCGCCTTATCGTGACTGATCGGCTCACCGTTTATATCAGCATTGACCATGATGGTAATGAGATCTTCCTTGTTCGCACCCCGCCGAGACTTAATGATTGGCTCCACGTAAGCAAAGAAACCGTTGTTTCCTTCTTCAAGTACGGCTGCCATTTCCTCAGGCGTGTTTCCCTCCGGGTGCGTCATCATCTTCGCAAATCGACACAGTTTAGGAACATCTTCCATCGGTAGATCTGCGAGAGCCATAAAAACCTGAACAGGAAATACATTGGCGTACTCGGCCGCGAAGTCACACTCGCCCCGGTTGACGAAACCGTCGATCAATGCAACCGCGACTTCGCGGACCCTATTCTCTATGCGGCGAATCTGCGACAACCCCAATCCTTTGTTGAGTACTTGACGGTATGGAGTATGCTCCGGCGGGTCCATCCGCGTCGGAACCAAGCCATACTTCTCGCCGGCTTCCTTGGGCAGGAAAATCACCTCGCTCGAAAAGCGGCTCGGATCGCTGTATATCTCGCGTATCGTGTCTCCATTCGTGGCGATCCAATGGCCTCCAGTCAAAGGGGTCCAGATCAGTTCCGGAATTCCCGGTCGCTGCAAGCGTTTCCACGCTTCGTGGAAGCCCTCGTCAATACCCTCGGGTGCATACATATCAATATCATAGACTCGCCCGCTTGGTACGTTTTGGGGACGGGGCGCACGAGCGCGCTGATCCTTCGCCAATTCTTGTTCGGACACTTTGGCCATGAAATTCCCCGTCTTCTGCCAATGCAACTGGAACCTTTCGGGCCAACTATTTCGCATAACCAACCGCTTGTCAACTTTAGTGTTGACGATCTCACTATAAAAGGCACAAGAAAGAGCACAAGTCTCGTAAGGCCCGATGAAATCGCGGTTAGGAGAAGTATTAATCGGTTGCAGATGCAAAGGGGTCGCTGAGAATGCGGCACCCCCAAAAGGAATGCATCGTCATTTGCTATTCCCCGCCTTGAATTTTCGAAGACGTGCCATGGGAATCAAGGCCGGTCAGCGGCGCAGAGATTGCCAACTCAATCTGCGACATCGTGTCGCTCAGAGCGGCCTCGAAGCTTTCTGCTCTTGGTGTACCGTCCTCCGTCTCTCCATACACCATCAATATATTTAGAAACACAAGACTCACGCTGATTAGGCGTCGCTGTGCAGCCGCTGTCGGAAGGTAGCCCAGCCTGATCCTCAACAACTTCATTATTTGATCAAGGTGCCTTGGCAGTCGAGTACCAAAATCGCCAAATTCCTGAGTTCGCTGTCTCAGCAAATACTGGCACAGAAAATTGGCATATGAATGATTGCCGTCGGCATCGAGCAACCCCAATTGGGGCAGGTAGAGCATATCCAGCAGTGTGCGGATGTTGTGGAGCGTACCATTGCGCTCAGCGTCAACCAACATTCGGCCACGCTGATTCTCCATCTGCTGCATTCGATGACCGAAAACGGCTCGAACCAAGTTCTCGCGTGACCCAAAATGATATTGAACGGCAAAATTATTGCGTTGATGCGCTTTTACTGCGATCTCACGCAATGAGACACTATCGATTCCGGTTTTGGCGAACAACTTTTCCGCCGCCAAAATAATTTGAATCTGCGTTTTGGAAAAAACGCCGGAATTACTGTCGTTTGCGTTCGGCTTTTGTTTCATCGTGAATTCAGAGAAGCAAATACGCACAAAACATCCGAAAGCACGCGTCGGCGTAAAAATGCGCCTTATTTTCAGTCAAGTGCCTTATATCTCCCGGCTGCATCTCCGATTTTTCAGTCGACTGATACTTCCCGAATCTCAGTTTCTTGGGCACTTTCTAAGCTCCGTATCGTCCTTCCGTGCGATCACCAATCGATTTTACATCAGATTGCAGAGGAATTATTCAACCGCACGCCGGCGACTTGCTTTCCGCATCATTTGAGCATATAAGGGCGAATAACTTAAGACATTCGCCTTAATCAGGTTGGCAGTTCCAGAATTTCGTTGGCGTCCATCCCGGTGAATTGCGAAGAAGTACGGCGAATCACGCAGATCTTGAATAAATGCGATTTCGAAATCTACTCAAATTCTCACCGAACTGACGGGAGCTCTTATGGCAATGGACACTGGACTCATCTTCCATCCCTATATGCGGCCGGGTCGCACTGCCCGACAAACCTTTGAATGGGGAGTAAATAGCTCCATCGCATGCGACAGGATCGGATTTACGTCCATGCTGATTTCGGAGCATGCCTCTCAGATTTGGGAGAACATTCCCGCTCCCGAATTGATCTTTGCAGCGGCCGCACTACAAACAAAGCAAATCAAGTTCGCGCCGATGGCCCATATTTTGCCTCACCACAACCCCACGAAGCTTGCGATGACGGTGGGATGGCTATCGCAGATTTTGCAGGGACGCTATTTTCTCGGTATCGGCGCCGGAGCCTACCCATTGGCAACCTACATGCACGGTATAAAGGTCCCCAATGATGGCTCGGGAACAGGGTTTCTAAATGAGATGGTTCGGGAATCTCTGTACATTATGGAGAAGATCTGGAAGCGCGAGCCGTTCTTCTATGAGGGACGGTTCTGGGATGCCGGGTTCCCCGAAGAAGCGCCCGCCGAAACGGAGGAAGACGAGCAGCACAAGCTTGCTAACTACTCTCCCTGGAATGGCGCATTTCCGGAAATTGCAGTGACAGGGTTCAGTGCTAACTCACCGTCCATGAAATTGGCGGGCGAGCGGAATTTCAAGCCGATTTCGATTTACTCTGGCCTCGAAGCATTAAAGAGACATTGGGAAATATATTCAGAGGCAGCCATCAAGGCGGGACACAAGCCCGACCGATCACGACACGCCGTTTCGCAAACTGTCTTTGTTGCGGACACAGACAAGGAGGCCAAGAAGCTGGTTATGGAAGGGCCGATCGGCTTTTGCTTCAATCGCTACCTAATTCCGATTTGGCGACGATTTGGAATGATGGACGGTTTTGCCAAAGACGCCGGCATCGATCCGATCAAGGCCGATCTGGAGTTCCTTGTTGACAACGTCTTCGTCGTCGGTTCACCTGATACTGTTGTAGACAAATTGAACACGCTGTTCCGCAGATGCGGCGGATGGGGAACGTTGCAGGTCGAATCGCACGACTACTATGACGATCCCTCCGCATGGTTTCATTCGCTTGAGCTTATTGCAAAGGAAGTTGCCCCACGAATTAGCCTCCCAAAGGGTTAGCATTCGGGCAATCGCCGCTTTACATCCACATCGCTCAAAGGTTGTTCTGCGGCGATTTGCTATGTGGCCGCGAGGAATGCGCTGTTCAGGATGATATTGGATACTCAACAGCGGCACATAAAGTCAGATCCACCCCGCTCTCACGGAGCGAAAAAAATGGCATGGGCGTGCTGCGTGTCCATGTATTCCTTGACCCGCAACACTTTCCCGTCGCGTATTTCAAACAATAGATGGTACTGATTGTTGTAGATGCGCCCATTGTTGAGTTCCGCGTACGAGGACGCCTCCACAGCAACGAAAGAAGCTTCCGCGACCATCGATTTGGGCTTGAACATCATTGCGCCAGTCTTATACATCGTTTTCACGCCTTGCAGCAGCGCACCAAAAGTCTTCTTTTCATACGTTCCGGACATACCCTCAATCGTTCCCGACACCCACCACGTCGCATCGTCGGCCATTCTCTGCAGCACGCCTGCCACATCGCCGCGCGAAAAAGTCGTGAGAAAATCCGCAACGATTGCTTTATTGGCAAATGCGGTTTCGTCGGCGGTCATATGATTGCCCCTATTGGGAGAGCATGCCCGCATCCACGACGTGTTCACTTCCTGTAATGTAGGAAGCTTCGTCGGAAGCGAGAAACAACACCAGATTGGTGACTTCCTGCGGATCCGCGATGCGGCCCAGCGGTATCAGGGCCATCGCATCGCCGCCCTTTTCATCCGTCGCCTCCACCATCATTGGCGTCATGATGAAGCCCGGATGGACCGAGTTGACCCGGATGTTATTCCGGCCGTATTCCATCGCCGTCGCCTTTGTCATGCCACGAACCGCGAATTTGCTGGCGACATACGCAAGGCTTGGAAAGCCATAATTCGCAACAATGCCGGCGATGGAGGAAATATTGACGATGGAGCCTTTGCCGGCCCTCAACATCGACGGAATCGTCGCCTGCATGCCCAAGAATACCGAGTGCTGATTGATGGCGCAGACCTTCATGTAGTCAGCCTCGCCCAACTCCACCGTCTTGGCAATCGGACCCAATACGCCGGCGTTGTTGACCAGCACGTTGATGAACCCGTATTCCTCTTCCCCCTTAGCCACCACTCGCCGCCAAGCATCGCGACTCGTTACCTCGTGTTCCATGAAATACGCATTCGGCCCGAGTTCCGCCGCAAGCGCCGCGCCCGCTTTGGCGTTGACGTCGGTCATTATGACCTTCGCACCTTCGGCGACGAAGCCGCGTGCGTGCGATGCACCCATACCGCGTGCGCTTCCCGTGATCAAGGCGACTTTACCCTTCAATCGATCCATAATCTGACTCCTGATCTAAGGTCTCTAATTTGGCGACTTTCGCGGCTTTCAAGACATCGCATATCCCGGCGTCATTTTAGGATGCCGTTTTCAGATAACGAAGGTGCAGATCGCGGCGCTGATCCGCCATCCCACCCTCGAACCGTATCTGCAACCGATTACTCCGGTCTGCATCAAAGACAATTTCATCGCGACTGCTCCTCTGCCGACCTAAAGAATGCGGCAAGACACACGAATCTGTCAACTGTACTGTTGACGGCTTGCTAAATTGATTGGGACGGCATCAGGCAGCGCTCATCGGACGACTTCCGCACGATCATCAACCCGTCGCAGGCACCCGTCACGGTCACGCATATCGTTCTAATCTTTCAAAGCAAGGGGTCGATGACGACCTTGATCGCGACACCCTTTTCAACTGCGTGAAGTGCGGAACTGGCGTCACGAATACTGAATCGATGGGTGATGAGCCGTTCAAGCGGGTAGCGGTCCTGGACTCGGGCCGCCAAATGCACCGCATCATGGTAATTGCGCGGTTTTGGAAATGTCGCGCCGCCGATTCTCATGTTCTTGAGGGTCAGGTCTCGTGGCGAGATTGCTCGCGTGCCGATCGCGCCCCATAATCCCAACACGATGTACCGGCCGTGATTCCCGGTCAAATTCACGCCCTCGGGAAAAGCGTCCAAAGCGCCGGCGGCCTCAATCACCACGTTCGGCCCATGCAGACCAGTTGCGGTCCAGGTCATCTGGCGTCGCTGCTCGGGTGTCGTGTTGCGCATAGAGATGGTTGCCGTGGCGCCTAGCGTCTTTGCCGCCTCAAGCCGGCTATCGACAGCGTCGATGACGACAATCTCGCGGGCACCGGAAAGTGTAGCCAACAGCGTGGCGGCAAGTCCCACAGGCCCCGCGCCCTGCACGACTACGGTATCACCCTGCCGAACCGGTCCGCATTGTTCGAATCCACGCAGTGCCGTCGGAAGGGCGCAGCCCAGCGCGGCGACGGCTTCCGGACGCGCATGTTCCGGCAGGCGATAGAACGGCATACCGCTCGGCAGCCACGCATAGTCCGCGTAGCTGGCCCAGTTAGGCTTTTGCGCGTGTTCGAAGAAACGCGAGTTCTCGCATGGCGTTTGTTCCAACACTGAGCATGAATAGCAACGATGGCACAACGCAATCGGCGACCAAATGACACAATCGCCGACCTTGATCGGGTTGCTGGCGTAGTCCGTTGTAACGCCGTCGCCAAGCTTTTCGATGCGGCCGATCCCCTCATGTCCCAAGATGATGGGGAAAGGCATAACTCCCGCTTCACCAGATGTGATGTGGACATCGCTGCCGCACACGCCACCGAGGACGACGCTGACGAGCGCTCCGCCGGGCGGCGGATCCACCAGCGGAACGTCCCACGTTTCAACGCGATTGGGCTCCACAAGCACCGCGGCCCGATAGCTGGACATGGTCGCACTCCTTTGATGAATAAATCGGTTTCGCCTTCTTCTAATTCCTACGGACTGCCACGCAACGCCCAACAGGCCCGGCGCTACCGTCCCTACTTTACCCTTTTGGAGAGGACGTTTTGGTCGGCGGCGCCACTTCCTCGGCGATCAATTCCAGGGACTGTGACCACCGCGGCGGCTCATGAGAATAAACTTGCGACTCCACCTGTCGACTCTCCAACCGTCGCATGCCGCAATCGGAGTTTTGATTTTGTCCAGAACCGTTGCAGGCGTGCCAATGATGGACCCGAAGTCAACCAGGCACCCCAGTTTCGCGTCCGCCGAGTTGACTCCGACCCCTTGGCAAAGGCATCCCTCGTTTCAAACCGGCCCACGCTCAAAACGCAATAGCGTTGAAATATTTGACCGGTTCCTCAGGGGAAAACCATCCGGATTGAGCATGCAACTATTGAGTACAACTGTCAACAACTCCGTTGATCTGATAGCGATCGACATTTCGTGCACTGCGATACGCAGTCAATTTCGTTTCAAGTACGCCGTGGATCGAGCCGGCCCAACGCCAGATGCCGTCATCGTATCGAACCGATGAAATGCTCGGATTCTGCCGGCGCTCGCGACATTCAAGGGCCCCACTGACGATCTCATCGTCGGCAACTGCAATCCCAATTATCCCACTCCAAGTGCTGAACAGACCGCTCGCGCCGCATAGGCAACGCATCCGGCAGTGCCACCATAACGCGGCGGTCAACTTTGGTGTTGACGGATTTTGCTTACCCTGTCAACATCGGTGTTGGCATGACGCGAGGGTCACTCACGCTCTAAACAATTCGACCGCGGAAAAAGTCGGTCGCCGTCTCAGGGGGATAAATGAAAAAGCGGATAGATAATCGTTGCCGTTTCGCTTTCTTCGGTGGAGTCTCAATGCTGGTTCTAGCAGCGATGCCGGTGGCCGCTGCAGAGACCGCCGGCGCTGAAGCACAGCCGGAGGCTCTCGGTGAAATTACGGTGACGGCGCAACGCCGGGAAGAAAAGCTCTCCAAAGTGCCGGTTTCGGTCGTAGCCTTCGCCGCTGAGGCGCTGGTTTCCAGGGACATCGTCAGCGAGCAGGACGTGGGCACGCTGGTACCCGGCCTGCAGGTCAAGAACGGACAGAACTCCAACCAACTCAGCTTCAGCATGCGCGGCCAGACGCTCGATCCGTTTTCGGGTACGAGCCCTGCGGTTCTCACCTATCTCAACGAAGCGCCGTACAATCCAGGCAATACCGCGACCGCTTTTTTTGACCTGGGATCGATCCAGGTCCTGAAGGGTCCGCAAGGCACCCTGTTCGGGCGCAATGCAACCGGCGGCGCGGTCTTGTATTCGACGCCGATGCCGGGCGATAAATTTGACGGGTATGCCATTCTTCGCGGCGCTTCCCGGGATTTTAGCCAGATGCAGGCGGCGGTCGACATTCCACTGGTGCAGGACAAGCTAGCATTGCGACTTGCCGTTGACGCGACTACCGGCAAGGGCTACGTCACGAACGTGAATACTGGAAACACCTTGGGTGACAAGGACAACCGGTCTGGGCGCGCTACGATTCTGTTCACGCCAATCGACACGGTCAAGAATGTCACCATCATCCAGTATGATCGTGTAAAGGGTACAGAGGGCGCAGGTAACGTCATTAATTACAATTCCGTGCCAACGACTCCCGGAAATCCTGCTACGCAGTTTTACAGCGACGGCACGAACCACGTATTCAATACCACTGGGACAATGTGGACCGATACCATGGCAGCAATTTATGGCGCCAACAATGGACCGGCTGCTCCGGGGTTTTTTCCGGGCGGTGTGGAGGGCTATACGCGATGGTCGCATGCAAATCCCTACAAGACCTGGCTACAGTATGACCTGCCTCACAACGCGGAGAATTTCTTCGTTTCCAACTCAACTGAGATTAATGTTAATGACAATTTGAAGATTAAGAATATCTACAGCTATATGAATGGCTATGCACATACCCCGGGCAATCTTGATGGCGGTCCGTTCGGTGGGCTTTGGCTGTTCAAACTTAGCGGAATTAATGCGACCGGTGCCCCGGGTGGCCAGACGTTCCGTTCCAATACATTCAGCAACGAATTGCAGCTTCAGGGTACATCGGCCGATAGCCGACTTGAATACACCGCTGGTTTGTTCTATTCCCGTCAAGGTCGCTATGAAATCATTCCGATCGATATTGGCTCCGATTTGGGCCTGCCCACCCCAATAGCTGATATTTCGTACGCCTACAGGAACAGAGAAACTTCGAAGGCCATATTTGAGCAGACTAGCTACAAGATTACAGATGCGCTGACTGCCACTCTGGGTGGCCGTTATACCTGGGTGAATGTAGGCATTACGCAGGCGCCGGGAAATGTATTTGGAGTCGATCCAACCTCTCCGGCTGCGACACAGAGTGACGATCTTTCGGCACCGGCCTGGACCGCCAGTCTGCAATATCAGATTGATCCTTATAACATGGTCTATTTCGACCAACGAGGGAGTTTCCGTTCCGGGAACCTCAATGGTACGGTTGCTCCATTTACCGATCCCTTGACTGGTCGGCCGGCAAACCTATTCCAAAGTGAAAAAGTTCACGACTTTGAATTGGGCTATAAGTTCAACGGTCACATTATTGGTGCACCGGCGCAGTTCAATATCGCTGCTTATGATGTCATCGTGAAAAACGCCCAGCACGCGCTCTATGCGGTTGTCGGCGGCGCCCCGGCCGGATTTACGGTCAATGTGCCGGAATCGACTACCAAGGGCGTGGAAGTGGATAGCAACATCGGTCTGACCGACTGGTTGGACCTGGGCGTCAATCTGGCCTATACCGATGCCAAGTATACGAAGAATATCGTACCCATTCCCTTTGTCGGCAGCCTTGCTGTCGACAGCTATCCGGACAGCCCAAGGTGGTCGGGTTCGGCTAGCGTGGATATAAAGTTCCCGGTTTCCGAGCGTCTGGGTGCGATGGATCTGCGAACCGATTTCTACGACCAGTCCCAAACATTCTTCTCCAGCACCAATGGCACGTCTACCCCGGGCACCAGTCTCGATGGATATTCGACAATTGGCATGCGGTTCAGCTGGAAGGAGATTATGCAGAGCAAAGCTTCCGCGGCTCTGTATGCCCGTAACTTGGCCGACAAGGTGTATCACATCTCGGGCTACGCGCTTGGCGCCTCGGCCGGTGTAAATACCTGGTATCCGGGTGAGCCCCGGACAATCGGTGTGGAGCTTTCGGTCAAATTCTGATATGGCCGCTTTTGTCAAGCGAAGGCACGGTCTTTTTTCGCGGGATCACGAACATGGTTTGCGCACTGGGATAAGCGTTACACCGAACGGGGAACGCGACGGGTGGGGAATGGCTGCGACGATGGATCATTCTGATATCCGCGGATTGAGTACCGCATTACATCTCTTCCTCGCGGGGCTGCCTCGCTCTAGTGACGGAGATCATCGTGAAGGATGCTCGCTTAAAATTTCCGAGGATTCCCCTCATCGTTCCCACGCATCGCGTTCCCAGTTAGGTGTAGTGCTTGAAGTTAAAGTACTGAGTGATCGTGCTCCTGTGGTAGTTGGGTATTGAGAAGGATTTAGGGGCTCACTTTCACATGGCGCGCCACGTCCCGGATGAAGCCGGAGAACTCGCGGGCGATTGCGACGCAGATCTTGTTCTGCGCCAACTGGAGTGTTCGAAGTGCCGGGGCGGTTCATTGCGCCGCGGCCGCGGAAGGGGGAACGAGGCCGTTCGCCCTCGTTCCCCGGGTCGTGCGCAACCTTGACCGCGCCCAGTCGCGAGGTTTCGGCTGCTGCCGTCGCTCAAAAGAGTCCCAGTGCGGCGGCACAGGCGGGAGCCGCCTGGTCGATGCGCTTCGGTTGTCCTTTGGCGATCAGGTAAGTGATCATGAATCGCGCATTGACGGAACCGACGGCGCGGACATAGTGGAGCGGTGTGTTCTCCGTCCATGAGTCGCCGGCGTTGTAAATGTGCTTTCCGCACTTCGCGTCGTACCATTCAACCGAGCCTTCAGTCAGCGTGAGGAGCAGAATTCCCGGGTGGTTATGCCACCCGGTATAGCCGCCCGGCAGAAAGGCCACGTCCTGCACCACGACATTCGACGCACCATCGGTTTCGACCTTTGCACTCCACTCGTCTTCGTCGCCGGCAGTTGCCGGCAAGTTGACGTACGCCCGCGTATCAATGTCTTTGTTGTCCGTTCCCGTCGCAAGCACATTATTAAAGACGACACCGACGGTTGGTGTCGCCCCGGCAAGGCCCCCGACGAGAGAGGCGACTGCGAGACCGACGCTCATTGCTGTTGTTCTGTAATCCATGTCAATACTCCGATGTTTGTTGGGATAACTCATGATCGATTACTACTTTCAAAACTGATCCCTGGGTGTCTGAACTCCTTTTTCATTCGGGTTGGTGGGACGGCGCGCCATGGGCGGCCGCGTAGCGGGTCAAGGCAGGCTCGTTGATCTCGGAGACGGCGCGCGATAGCGCATCGCTGACGCACACCGCCGATGGTGCAATGGCCGCCTCGGTGACCGCGGTGCATACCTGTCGCGCGGCCTGTTCCAGCCGACGATAAAGTTCGACGACGCCGGACAGGCGGGTGAGATCCAAGTCCGAGTACTTGACGATCAGTTCGGATGGAGGTTGTGAGGGTGGCTCGGCGACCACCGCCATCGGGAAGGTGCACCCCCACAGCGCGTACATCCAGCCCATGCAGCGCCCAAATGCGCATCTAGTTTCCTTCAACATCCCGTGCCCTCGTCAAAAAAAGGGGGACGACCTCACGCAGGCGTCCGCACTTGTCCGGCAAACGGTGTCAGAGTGGCGTCGCAACTGTGTGAAGAATGGCCAAAGAGTAGGTGAAGGATCGCCAAATGCGGTGCGGAGGCGCTGACAGGGGGATGCGGGACCGCCAGGCGCTCCCGTTGCAGTCCGGTCCCCGTAGGACGAGCAGGACTTGCTCCGGTATATTTGCTGAAATGATCCCCATCCGACCGGTCGGCTCCGCGCCGCGGAGTTCTGAGAGACCTTCCGCCGCCGCCTATCGCGTGGGCGACCTCTTGGTCGACGTAGGCCTAGGACAGGTCAGCCGCGGAAAACAAGACCTTGCATTACCGAAGCTGTCCCTGGACCTCCTCATCGCCCTAGCGCGTGGCGCACCCAATTTGCTCACCATGGACGAAATCATGGCGCAGGTATGGCCGGGAATCGTGGTGAGCCCCGAAACCTTGACCCAGCGTGTCAAGTTGCTGCGGGCCTCATTGGGCGACGATTCGAAAGCCCCGCGTTACATCGGCGCCGTGCGGGGTCGCGGATACCGGATTCTGGCTGAGGTCTCGGTCCTTGAGCCCTCGGCTCCGACCGCCGATCCGACGGGTGCGGGACCGGCAAACATCCCCGCCCGCGCTGCCACGAAGGGTTGGCCGATCGGCATCTTGATGCTGCTGGTGGCGGCGCTGGCAGGGGGGTTCGTAGTCTGGTCGAAACATGGCCATGAATCGGCTTCAGTGACGGTGTCGCGCAAGGTCGTGACGGTATCGGCCCCAGTGCGGTCAATTGCGGTGTTGCCTTTCGAAAATCTGAGTAGCGCCGCGGAAAGTCCCGCCATCGCACTCGGCATGTCCGAGGCCGTACTTCATCGACTCGCCAACCTCAATGAATTGCAGGTGATCGCGCGCACCTCGTCGTTTACCTTTCAGGACCATCAAGACGTCCACGAGATTGCGGAAAAACTTCATACGCACTACCTCCTCGAAGGCAGCGTGCAGAGCGACCGGACGCGCATGCGCATCACGGCCCAGCTGATCGATGCCTCCACCGGGGCCGACGTCTGGTCGATCCGACTCGACAGGCCGCTGCAGGATGTCTTCGCGATCCAGGACGAAATTGCCTCCGCGGTGGCGCAATCTCTCCAGTTGAGCATGGACGCCGCGGAGCAGCAGAAACTTGCCGGACGAGGGACCGGCAGCTTTGACGCCTGGCTGGCCTACCAACAAGGCCGCGCGCTGCTGGCGACGCGCCGGGTCTCGGGCATCGAAGACGCCAAGCGGCGCTTCGAACTCGCCATCAAAGTCGACCCCAATTTTGCTTCGGCCTATGCATCGCTCGCCGAGGCCTACGTAACCGAGGGATTCGTTGCGAATTCAGAATATTGGTTCGGCGTGGCATCGGACCTTACGCCGACCGCGCGCAGCAAGGTCGAATCGCTCCTCGCTCAGTCGTTTTCGATCGATCCGGACAACGGCGAAGCGTACCTGGTGCGCGGCTGGCTGAACCAGTTCGAACCGTCCGCCGAGGCGGATTTTCGACGCGGCTTGGCGCTGAGCCCCAATAATGCGGCCGGCATGGTGCGATTCGCCCGGGTCCTGTACCGGACGGTGGATCCCGCAACCCATAACTTCGATCCTGCCCGCCGCGCGGCGTCCTTCGCGCTGATCGACCATGCGCGCCAATTGGATCCCCTATCCCCCACCGTCCATCTGGCCAAGGCAATCATGGTCGCCTATGGACACGGGGACCTAAAACAGGCTATCGAACTGGCGCAGCAGAGCCTCGCTCAGGATCCAAACTTCTATCCCGCTCTGACCCGGCTGGCGGAATTCCGCAGCGAGTCGGTTGGGGATCTGGCTGACGCTGTCAAATATGCGGAACAGGCGCTCGCGCTCGAGCCACGGTCGCTCTACACGCGGCATTTGCTCTCGCGTCTCTACCTGCAATTGGAGGAATACGACTCCGCACGCCAGGTCATCGCCGAAGGGGGCGGCATTGACGACATGGGACAAGTGCCTCTTCTTCTGCACCGGCAGGAGTGGCGGCTCGCCGGCGAGGCTTCCTTGAAGGCGACCGTGGACAATCAATTCGACTGGGTGATTGCGATTCCCGCCGAGATGCGTCTCGCAATCACGCAGAACGGGAATTCACACGCAGCGAAAGATCTGGAAGGTGCCACTCCCGTGACGTGGAACGCCAACGGTCAGCCCACGCTGACCAGCACGGTAGTCGATACAGAGGCTCCGATCGCGTTTGCGGAGGTGTTGATCGCGTTCGGCGAGAAGGAGCGTGGATATCGACTGCTCCGCCTGATGCTGTCGGCCATGGATCGCGATGCCCACGACCTCGGACGGGGGGACATCTGGTATTGCGATTCGCGCCCGCAGGCACTCGCGCTGTTGGGGGAGCGAGACGCCGCGCTCGATGTCATTCAGCAATGCACTGATCTGTACTTTCCGCTCGATTGGTGGTACTTCCTTCCCCATGCGCCCGCCTACGACGGCATTCGTCAGGACCCGCGGTTCCAGGCCTACGTTTCCATCACTCGATCGCGCGTCGCGCAGCAGCGCAAGCTGCTCCTCGCAATGCGCCAGTCCAAGCTGATTCCTGCCCGTCCGAAGTGATTGCCTCCCGGCGGATTCACCGGCTACCGAAATTGGAAGGCAGCGCGCAGCAGATAGGTACGGCCGAGCACCGGATAGATCGAGGTATCCGTGTTCGCATTGCCTGAGGTATTGACGCGCGGCGGCGGGAGGTCGGTGAGATTGGCAATCGCGGCCGACACGGTCAGTCCTGAAACCCAATGATAGGCCCCGGAAATCCCGTGAAAGAGCCGGCTGGCGATCGAGCGGCACTGGTCGATTGTAAAATAGGCATAATCCGGGGGGAAAATTTTGTCACCGCATTCTTGCAGGGAATGCGTATATTGCGCCGTGTAGCTGGCCCGCCAGCCGCCGTGCAGCCAATCCAGCACCAACTGCCCTCGCCATCTAGGCCACGATGCCCCGTTATAAGTCCCGGCCACCGAAAAATCGGTGCCCGCGTCGAATTCCTTGAAGCGCACCGACTTCAGGTAGGTCCCGGAGGCGCGGACAAAAATGGAGTTGCCCGGGTTCAGGGCGCGCTCCACCGACCAACCAACGTCCACGCCTTCGGACAGTTCCCGGCTGAGGTTCGCGGAGCGGCCGTCGATCTGCAAGATGGAACCGTCGGCATTGCGGTGGATGAGCCGGCAAGCATCCATCGATCCCGTATCGCTGCATTCGCGGGCGATCGTCTGCGGATCGCCGGACTCGATTGCATGAGTGAGATGCACGTGCCAGAAATCGACCGTTGCGCGCATTCCGCGCAGCATTTGCGGTTCGAACTGAACGCCGACGGACCACGACGCGCCCGATTCGGGTCCGAGCCGGGGGTTACCACCATACACCACGGCGGTGCCGGCATCATTGGGCTGCACATAGCTTCCGCCGGGCACTCCGGCTGCCGCGCAATGCGCCCGTTGTACAGGCGAGGGTCCCGCGCCACAAGGATCGAGGATCGAAGTGACTTGAAACTGCGGAGCCGCGAAAGAGTCGAGGGTGCCCGGAGCTCGGAACACCTGCGAGTATCCGCCGCGAACGGTCGCGCCCGCGCCGATATTCCAATGCAATCCCCCCTGCAACGACGTATGGTTTCCGAAACCGCTGAACTGCGAGTAACGGACGCCGAAGTGCAGGTCCAGGGCCTGCATTGCCGGAACGCCTTTGACCAGGGGAATCCGCACCTCGGCGAACGCCTCCCGAGCTTCGATCACGGCATCGTTCGGCACCGTGTAGGAGAACCCGTCGGCGACGCCTCTGCCGGTCAGGGGATCGACTGACAATTCCCCCTGCTCACGTCGAAACTGCCCGCCGATCGCCACGGAGACGTCTCCCGCCGGCAGCTTCGTCAGTGATTTGATCGCCTGCGCATCCACGACCCAATGCTGATTGGCCCCCGAGTTGCGCAGTGTGCGGCTGATATACGCCAACTGACGGGGAGTAATGGTCCCGTGGCCGCCGGGGCCGACGCCCCCGAACAAGTCGAGCGGCACGCAACCGGGAATGATTGCTGACGTCGGCACGATGCCCGTGGCCGGGTCCGGCACGCCGCAGACCACGTCGCCAGCTGAATTCCGTCCGGAAGGACCCACGGCCAAGCGCAGGGGATCGCGTAGCAACTGGCCTGACTGGGTTTCGGTGGCGTCGTTTCGCGCCCACGTGACCGCGCCCTCCAGGTGCCAGTCTCGAAGTTCGCCGCGCAAGCCGAGGAGCAGACGGTAGGTCTTCACGTCCTGTGCAAAAACCCTCGACTGACCTTCGGTCAAGGTCCGGAACAACGCGGGAATGTCGACCCCGAATGGATTGTAGAAATTGTTCGCCGGGATAATTTGCGCTCCCGTCGTCGGGTCGACCGGCGCGGCGCCAGCGCGAAAGTTGCTGTAGTTTGAGGGTGCATTATGAGTTTCGGACCGCCGGGAACCGGCGAGTGCCTCGGAAAACCATTCAATCGAGTCGCTCCATTGGCCGCGCCCGAACATCCAGACCGAGCCCCGCTTCGAGGGAGCCTGCAGCAACAGATACGGCGCATAATTCAGGGAGTCCGCCCTGGGATCGAACGGCCGGAAATCCGCCGCGCTGCTGCCGCTCGACCCGGCAACACGCGTGAACAGGCCCAATCCCGTCCCAACCAGACCCTGGCGATTGCCCTCCGGAACGATATAGGAACCATCCGCCGTAAACAGGCTGGGAGTATTGACAACAGGGCCCTGTGGCGTGACCAGCGATTCCGTGTGCCTGGAGTACGGACGCGCGCCCTCACCCACTCCATCTTGATCCACGTACTCGGCGCCAATCGACAAACTGACGCGACCGAGGTTCATGCCTGAGACCGCGTGCGCCGTGCGGATGGCTCCATCGCCGCGCTCGCTCATTTGAAAGTCTCCGCCGATGTCGGCGCCCGTGTACTGCTTGCGCGTAATGACGTTGACGACCCCCGCCACGGCGTCCGCACCATAAATTGCCGACGCTCCACTCCCCGAAACCTCCACCCGCTCGACCATCGACAGCGGAATCATATTGAGGTCGACCGACGAATCCGCTCCGAGGCCGCCGAAGATGAACCTGCGGCCGTTCAGGAGAACCAGCGTCCTTGCATCGCCGAGGCCTCGCAAATTGACGCGGGCCGAGCCGTCACTGCCGTCCGAATGGGTATTGGTGGTTGGCCCCGTTTGAACGGGAAGATCCTGTAGCACCTGGGCAAGCGCGTCGGTTGCCGCCCGTTCCAGATCCATCTTTCCGAGGATGATCACCGGGCCGACCGCCTCGTTGGCGGAAAACGGCAGACGACTGCCGGTGACCACTATTTCTTCGAACTGGACGGGTTTTTCCGGACCGGTATCCTGTCCGAGGGCCGTCGAAGAACTCCAGAATATCGCCGCAATCGCAAACGATAGGAAGATTGGGAACGCGGGCCGTGTCATCTGACTCCCTGTATCGCGGAACGACGGCTGTCTCACCAGGGCACATCATGACGCCCCGGAAGGAAATGCGCGAGGCCGGCGATCCGACTATCAGGGGGGTGCGGTCGAGATCGCCGCGGCGAACGGTTCACCTTCCAAGATCTGCGGGCTAAGTGCGCGAGTGATAAAAGGCAGCTGAAAAATGCAACCACGTTATTGGACCACGCAAGCGCACAGACATGTGTCCGGAACAGACCGTTGACAAAAAGTGCGCCCGAAGGGATTCGAACCCCTGACCCTCTGGTTCGAAGACGCGTATCCCAAGCAACGCAACCCCATGAAAAACAGCCATTTTTTACTCAGTCGGGCAGACCGCCACATAACGGTAGTCGCCACATTTATCTGCACGGCGCGGTCGCTGCGCAGCACCGACGAGAGCATCGCGACCCCCTCCTGCGTAAACACCAACGGGGCGTGGCGCAGCCCATTTTCGCGGACGGATTGGATATCACAATTTGTGATTTCCAATGTTCGAACTCGGGCGCGGGTCGTCGATTGCCGCCTGAAGTGAACGAGCAAGTATTTCGCGCCGAAGGTCGGTGTGGGGCTCTAAATCCTGATGCTCACCAAGGATGACGAAGACGGCCTCGCTTGGATCATGGAATGTTCCTTTTTCAATGAGTCCGAGCAGCCAGTCGGCCAACCCCGGCGGAAGATAGGCACTGAAACGTAGTCCTCCTTTTTCCGCCTGCACCCGTAGCGCTTTGGCTTGCGCTATGTTCTTTGCCTTCTCTTCGGCGCTCGGCCATTCGTCCTTGGCAGCTTGGGAATCGCTCATATGCCTGCTCACACTACTACGTCGCCGAAACCTCGGGCTGATCGCAAATGTCAATGGCAACCAAGTCGATCCTCGCGCTTTGTGTTGCAACTAGAGAATCAGTTTCGCGCCACCGGTGATGAAACCGGGAATTGGGTAACACACCTGGGGTCGGCAGCAACAAAGCCTTCATTTTAGTCACCTGCGGAGCGGTTCGGACGTTGGACAGTTGCCGTATTGCTATATAGAGCCGTTCGCCAAGCTGGCGGTCAAGCCCACTAATTAGTGGCTTCGACCAAATTTGAATGGTGCGCCCGGATGGATGCTCGCGGCCCCCGCTCGTCCTCCGCTTCGCGCCGGACCGCCGCCGCTCAAGCGGCGACGTCCTACCCGGCGCGGCGCCGGGTAGTGGCGTAGCCGTGGGCAAGCACGTTGCGAAACGCGACGATCAACAAACCCTCCGGCACCCGAGCGAAGAGATCGAGATCCAACTTGCGCACCTGACCCAGCGCATCCCCGGCCACCTCGAGTTGTCGCTCGACCGCGGACTGGCGCAGGTCATCGGCTAGGTAAGCCTGCAATGATCGGCCGGCCAGAAATCGCGGCACCCGCTCCAGTGCTCTTAGTGCCCAAGTGACCGAATTCGGAGCCAGTTTTTGAGGCCCCACAGAACATCCGCCCTGCTGATTGGCAGCCACCACAACCAAAATGGTAGTAGCCGCACACCGCATCCCAACGCACTACTCCCCCAAGCGCGCTGGGGCGCCGACTGCCCGAGACTGCGTCAAAAAATCGGACGATATGACAAGTCCGAGCGGATTCGTTGCGGTTTCCACCCCCACGGACAAAGTATGCTGAATGCGCGGTTTCAACTTGTGCGTAATATGGAGGAACCATGCATTCGAATCAAACACCCCGGCGTTCTGCCTTGGGATCCAGAAGCAGCGCGGCACTCTCTGGATTCTGCTGGGTGTTATTTTCGCTTCATGCCTGGGGGCAGCAGTGTGAACCAGAGTTCGCCGGAAATCGGGCACGAGGACAACAGATCGCGACAAAGCTATGCGCGGCGTGTCATGGAGCGGACGGCCGAGGAATGTCGGCGCAGTTTCCGAGTCTGGCCGCACAATTTCCGGAGTACCTCGTCAAGCAGTTGAAAGCGTTCAGAGCCCCAGCGGACGGTAAGCCGCTGCGCAGTAGCGAAGTGATGACCCCGATCGCCGCCGCTCTGTCCAACGATGATTTCACCGACGTCGCGGCTTATTACGCGAAACTCGAGCCCAGCGGGGGCGCAGCGCGCGAGGCAACGCGGCTTGAGCTCGGTCGCCGGATCTATACGGAAGGCAACGCGGATGAAGGGTTGCCCGCGTGTATCACGTGTCATCGCCCCTCGGGTACAGGCATTCGCCCGGATTTTCCAAGATTGTCCGGGCAGAGTGCGGAGTATCTTGATGGACAACTCACGACCTGGATGGCGGTTCGCGGCAAGCCGGGAAAACTCATGACGATGATAGTCCCGCACCTACAACCGAAAGAGCGGCAGGCCGTCGCCGATTACATAAGCCAGCTTCGCTGACTCAAGAAACGGGCCCGAGGATTCGCGCTACGGCTCAAGGGCAACATCAGGTGCGCTATACCCTCAATTCCGGTACATTAGCCGACAGGCGGGGGGCTTATGGATCAAAGTGCGCCGATCTGGATTGTCCAGGGGCGTTTCGGTCGGGCTACGGTCAACTTGATTGACCGGGCCTTGGTCGAGCACATGCACCGGGAATTCAACATCCTGTTCAAGCTGGGCGGCGCCGACGCGACCTTCCGTTCGAACGATGTCACCTTGTCATTGGATGACCGCTCGGTTCTCCTGTTCAATCCCGGGGTTCCACACGCCAAGCTCGCGAACCCGGATGGACCGACGATGATCCTGTCGCTGATCATCGAGCCTTCGTGGCTGGTTCGAGTACTCTCTGCGCGTATTCCACGGCTGGACCGATTGTTCCCAACTTCGCGGGTGGAGATTTCCTCCGAGGTCATGCTGCACGCTCGACGGCTGGCCGCGGTCATGTCCACTCACCTCACCGTTGATGCCAGCGGCTGCGAGGACTTCGTCGCCGACTTGGCCGATGCGGTAACGCGGGAATACGCTGACCCGTCGGTGGACCGGGACATCGTCGCGACCGCGAGACCGATCGACTACCGTATCCGCAAAGCCCTGATGTACATCCACGAGCACGCCATGGAGAACCCGAAGGTCGATGACATCGCGCGGCGGGTGGGACTATCCCGTTCGCGGTTCTTCGAGCAGTTCCGGCGCTGCGTAGGTACTTCTCCGCAGCATTATCTGGATTGCAGCCGGGTAGCCATCGCGACTCGCTTACTCAGCACCACGAACCGGCCGCTGGTCGAGCTGGCCGACGAACTCGGCTATGGTAACCACAGTAATTTCACGCGTTTCTTCACCCAGCACGTCGGTGTGTCTCCCAGTCAATTCCGTCGTCAGACCATCACGACCTCCGACCACACCGACGAGCGCGGTGCCGCCTGAGCGACACCCTGATTAACGAAGAGGGAGCGCGCGCACATTCTGGAACCCTGTCCTACCGCTGATCCCTTCATACCAAGTCTCGAGTGCCGGCATGACCGGCCGCTGCACGGCCAGACTGAACCACCGATGCGCACTAATCCCGACCGGAATGTCCCCCAACGTGAATCGATCGCCGCCGACATATCGCTGCGTCGCGAGGTGCGTGTCGAGGATCCAGAACATGGCGGCGGCATTCTGGGTGGCTGCCGCGATGTCCGCCGCGTTCGCCGCCTTGTCGGCACGAGGATGGAGCAGCATGAACAGCGCCCGCAACGTCAAGCCCAGGCTGACCAACTGCCAGTCCATCCATCGATCGATATTTGCGCGCTCGCGTCGGTTTAGATCTCCGGGATAAAGGCGGCACTGGGTGTCACCGGCGGCAAGATACCGCAGGATTGCATTGGATTCCCACAGCACGAAGTCGTCATCTTCGAGGGTTGGGATCAACCCGTTGGGATTCTTGGTTCGATACGATGGATCGCCGGTCCCGCCAAAGGCTCCGCCAATATCGATACGCTGGTAGGTCAACCCAAGTTCATCGCATACCCATAGGACCTTTTGAACATTGGTCGAGCTTGCGCGCCCCCAAATCGTCAGCATGGTAGGCGCTCCGCCGCGACACTGCTGACCCGATAGTGTGCCGGCGCGTCGGCGACGACCGCGTTCCGCAGAACCCCGAGGCCTGAGATTTCCACCTCAACCACATCGCCCGGCCTCATGTGGACGAGTCCCGGAATCTTGAAAGGTCCGTGCTGGCGAGCGAGATTCAAGCCTTCGACGTCTTGTGATTCGGCCGGCAGCACACCGGGTGTACCCATCGCAATCATGTCGCCAGGACGTAACTCGTAACCTTGGGAAAGGTAGCTGACCACCGAAGAGACATCGAACAGCATGTCATCCAGCGGCGCACGCTGCCGGACGACTCCGTTCACACGCGTCGTGACACTGCGACTCGCGGGATCCCCGAACTCGTCGGGCGTCATGAGCCAGGGTCCGTAGCTGCCCGACGCCTCGAAGTTCTTGCCCAGGCCAAACTGCCGGTTGTGGATCTGGTACTCCCGGACTGACCCTTCGTTCACACAGGTGTAGCCGGCGACATGATCAAGTGCCCGGTCAATGGGAATGTGCCGGCCCGCGCGTCCGATGACGACCCCTAGCTCGCCTTCATAGTCGAACGCGCGGGCAATCTCGGCAGGCGGACACAGGAGTGGTTCGTCCTGGCCGACATAGGACGCCACGGTTCGCAGGAACACCTGCGGGAACTCGCGTGAGGTGGTGAGGCCAGTCTCTGCAATGTGGCTCTTGAAGTTGAGCGCGAGCGCCCACAGAGCATTCGGACGATCCAGGAATGGCCGCAAAGTCACAGCCGCGATCGAGAGATCGGGTTCACGGCCTTGAACGGCACGGCGGACGGGTTCAAGACCGTCGCCCAGTGCCATGATGCCGAGCAGCGTAGGCGGCAACTGCGGAGCCGCCTCGAGCAATCCGATGAATCGCCTGTCGTCGGCCATGACGCCGATCCCTGACTGGCCGCGGTGTTCGTAACGAATGATTTTCATAGCTCGGTTACCTGGAGGAGGTAGCGTTGATGGCCAGGATTCCCGCGAGCACAGCCGCCTCATCGATCTCCGAGGGTGCGCCGCTGGCCGCGATCGCGCCCACCAAATCACCGCCAAAATAGATGGGCAGCGAGCCGGTGGCCGGCAACAGCGGCGCGCCTAATCCAAGGCCGGCGACATTTCCCCATACCATCGGATTCTCGAGATAACGCTGCGCCAGAGAGCTACCGGGCTGGCCACCCGTCGCCGCACTCGCGTAGGCCTTCCCGCGGGCGACCTCGATGGTTACAAAGGGGGCTCCGTCCATCCGGCCGGCGGCCACGAGATGACCCGCAGCGTCAACCACCGCGAAGCTGAGCTTGACCCCCTTGTGGTGCGCGTAGTCCATCGCCGCCGCGATGGCTTCGTTTGCCTTTTTGTAGCTGATCAAGAATTGCGGCATCGATTCGGATTGGTGTTCTGACATTGGTAGATTCCTGGAAATGACTAATTCAGCGTCTCATGTGGTGCGGACCGATCTGGAGAGCAGATCGCGGGCTAGTAGCATCACCAAACCGGCGGCCAGCAAGGCAGGGCATGCCATGGCCAAATAAATACGCGGCACCTGCCATCCATGTGCGACCAGAAGACCCGCGCCGAGAGGACCGAGTATCGAGCCGAAGCGACCCAGCCCCAATGTCCATCCCACCCCGGTTGCGCGCGCGTCGGCCGGGTACGCGCCGGCGGCGACAGCGATCAGACCTCCGGCGGCGGCGGAAGAAAAGAAGCCGGCGAAAACCGCCGCACCGGCCAAACCGGGAAAGTAGCCGATGGACATTCCCATCGATGCGATGAGTACCGCCGAGAGGAGGAAGGCAGTAATGAGCACACTGTGCGGACGAATCCAGCCCAGTATCATGCCGATCAGCACTGTTCCTATGACGCCGCCCCCGTTGTTGAGCGCCAGTACGGAGGCCGCGGCGCGTGCCGACATTCCGGCTTTTTGCAGCAAAGCCGGCGTCCAAAACGCCACCACGACGAGCGTCATCCACGTCATGAAGGAGGCTCCCCACAAGAGCAGGGTGGCGCGCAGGCGTCCGTCCGTGAACAGCTCCGCAATGGGCGATGGTCTCGTGGCCTTCGCTCTCTCCGCACCGCCTTCGCGCTCGAGCTTTACCTCCAATGACTCAGGCATGACCGACATCAGCACGGGTATGAGAATCAACGGTGCGGCGCTGCCGATGAAGAATATGGCTTGCCAACCGAAACGGGGGATGATCGCTGCACTGGCAAAGGATCCGACCATACCGCCGAAGGGCACGGCGGCCCACATGATGGTCACCACTCGTGGCCGCTGCGACGGTGGCGAGAACTCGGATGCAAGACTGATGAAGTTGGGGGTCGCTGCACCCAACCCGAGTCCGGTCAGCAGGCGCCACCCGAGGAGAGCACCATACGTGCCCACCGCAGCGGTTCCTAGCGTGCAGCCGGCGAAGATGGCAGTCGCAATAATCAGCATGCGTTTGCGGCCGAAGCGATCGCCGAGCGCACTGAACGTCAGTGCACCGATGAGGAATCCCACTTGCGAAGCACTGAACACGAGTCCGAACGCACTCAGCTTGATTCCTATTTGCGCGGTGATCGCGCTCGCGGCGGGCCCGAGCGACTGCGTATCGAAGCCATCCAGAAAGGCGACGAGCGAGCATAGTACTACCACGCGTCGACGGATGGCCGGTGCGTCGATTTCCCTCGGTGCGGGCAGGGACGCAGCCGTCTGTTGTTGAGGGCGCCGGATACTCATCATGCTCCGACCCGCATCACGAGCCGGGCCGAACACTTGTTGCGATCTGGCGCAGCAGGTCCACGTTGAAGATCTGTTTCGGCAGCATTCCGTGCACCGTTTTCGCCGGGACCGATGTGTAGACCGTATTTGTCTGATGCGCGTATTGCGTTATGCGAAAGCTTGCGGCGATGCTGCTGAGCGCATACACGTCCAGTTTCGACAGAGAGGTCGCGCGGCTCAGCCAATCGATGGTCTGTCGAAGCGACGCCGTCAGGGCGTCTTCGATGCTTTGACCAAAGCCCATGACAATCCAGTGGGAAGGTGTCTCCGCAATGGGTCCCACAAGATCGATGCCCTTGTGAAGTACATACTGGATCCGAAGATCCTCCATCGCGGTTTCTATGGCGGTCTGATCGACCACACCGTCGCCCTGCGCCGCATGCGAGTCACCGGTCCAGAGACGCCCACCGGAGACCTCGACGGGGAGAAACAGCGCGGTGCCTTCTACTAATTCGCGCAGCACGATATTGCCGCCATAGTGACCGCTGAGAATCGCGCTCACAGGCTTGTCCCCCGCGGGCTGTGCCGCCATGACTCCCTGTATCGGTGCCAGCGGGATGCGTACGCCCGCGCCAAAATCCGTGAACTTTCGGCCGGCGTCGAAGTGAAGATAGTGAAGGTACGGCTCTTCGAAGTCACCGGGAAGCGCGCCAACCCCTTTGGGTGCCGAGTTCCATCCCCAGCTGATCGGGCGCAGGCGCAGCATTCGGCATTCGATGACATCGCCCGGCTCGGCGCCCTCCACCGCAACAGGCCCGATCAGTGAATAAGGACCTTGCGGGTATCGCTTGCGGATGGGTTCGCGTTCAGCAAAGGACATGCCCTCCTTCGCCTCGTTCCCCCAATTCACCCAGGTGTTGGGGTAGGAGACGACATCCCCCGAGCGAATCGTGAGCACGACGGGCGCCGCGGGGTCCATTGTGCCGACGCGCACGGTGTCATTATTGGACGACAGGGTATGCACCGTACCCACCTTGTGCGGATCGAACACCGGTGCGCCGCCGGCGGCGATCTGCTGCGGTACGGCAGATGCGGCGGAGCCGACCGAGAATGCAGAAGCCGTTGCCGTCAATCCCGCAAATCGCACCAAATCGCGCCGGCTGATGCTTCGGTGCTCAAGGATGTCTTCCAAAGAGTTGCCATTCGTGCCCTCGACGCGCATCGCGCAGGGTGCCGCCGCCGCAGTTTCGACAGCGGATACGTGGCGTGGACACGGATCGTGAGCAGGACAACAGCCCTGGAATGACGAATCTCCGGTCATGATGATGCCTCCCCGGTAACGGTTAGAAGAAACGATTCGAACACGCTTGCGAGCGCCAGCGGAGTCTGGAGCATGGGATAGTGACCGGCCTCGGGCAGAACAGCGAGCGACGCGTTCGGAAGAGTGAGCCAGGTCGCGGCAACCACGTCGCGCGTGACGCTGCTGTCGTGGGCGCCAACCACTACCCGTGTCGCGATCGGCAGCCGGTCAATATCCGATGCGAAGTCGCTCATCGCCCATGATTCCAGATATCCGCCGAAGGCTTCCGGTCGGCTGACCTGAAGCGACCGGGCCGCGATATTTTTCGCCCACACGGCCGGCTCACGGCCGCCGGCCGTCTTGCCGATGATGGCTTCCCTCTTCCGCACGTCATGCACGGCATCCCTGAACATGGTGAGTGTTGGTTCGTCGAACGGCACTCTACCGGCCCATACCGGGGTAATTGCGAGAATACGTTGTACGCGCCTTGGATGGTCCGCAGCGATCCGCAATGCGGCCTTGCCGCCCATGGAGTGTCCCACCAGATTAAACGTGTCCCATCCAAGGTGATCCGCGAGAGCGGCGGCGTCGCTCGCGATGGTCAGGATGTCATACGGACCCCCCAGCGTCTTCGACTCGCCATAACCGCGGTAGTCCATGAAGGCGAAACTGAAGCGAGATTCATCGAGCGCCGGCAGCATGGGCTCGAAAACGCGCCAGTCGCCGAACCATCCGTGCAATACCAGCGCGCGCTCCGGGCCGTGACCGTGAATGAAGTGACCAATCATTGTCGTTCCTTTAAAATCGCACCGTTCCGCTGACCACAAACCATCTGGGGCTGTTGATGTGCGCTACATTGAAGGGCGCGCCGATATCATAATTCGGGTCGTAGATCGTATTGAACCGCGCCGACGTGACGTTGGCCACGTGCGCCGACAGAGTCCACCGATCATTCCCGACGTGGGCGCCTACGTCTACCAACTGATAGGCCCGTTGCAGCGTAGAATCCTGAGGATCCCAATAGGACCGGCCGGTGAATGATGCGTTCACGCGGACTCCGACGCTGTAGCCCCCGCCGAACTCGCGATTCCACTCCGGCGTGATATTGCCCGAATACGCCGGCGTAAACGGCGCCGTTCTACCCTTGAGGTTGATGGGCAACGAAGTGGCAGGATCGATGAAAGGCACATTGCCCCACCGCGCGTTGGTGAATCCGAAACCCCCGCCAAGCTTGAACCCATAAGGCAGGGCCGCCAACAAATCGAATTCTGCTCCGTAGTTCTGCGATGCCCCGATGTTCGAGGTCACTTCGACGAGGCCGTAGGGAACGAACTGGATGTTCTGATAGAGCCGGTTGGCATAGTCGATGTAGAACAACGCCGCGTTGAATTGTACCGCATTGGACCAGAGGGACTTCATCCCGACTTCGTAGCTGGTGGCAATTTCCGCTTTGTACGGATGAACGACGCCGTTCTCCTCAATCTCGTCCGCAGGCTCGAAGCCCTTCGCCATCGTGGCGTAGACGTTGGAAGTGGGGCTGAACTTGTACTGGACAGAGACTCTCGGCGAGAACTGGTGGCCGTCGAGATGCGCCGACGCGTCGAGGACCGGCGAGAGCGAGTTGTTGAAAGCCGACTCCGCGCTCGTATAGTACTCACCGCGCAGACCAAGCTCGAACTGCCACTTGTTCCATCGGTAAGTCACGTCCCCAAACATGGCATATTGCTTTTGAGTCTTTTCATCTCGATCGAGATCGGTCCCCACAATGACAGGGTTATTGACGTCCCCGGTGCCGAAATTGTCGACGTTGTTGAACTCGATCTTGTGACGTTGGAAAAATAAACCTGCCAGCCATGAAAAACTCGATTCCCCAGTCGATGCCAACCGAATCTCTTGGCTAAGGACACGGTGGTCCTGATTTTGCTGCAGCTTATCAATCGGTATCGGCTTCTTGGCCAGGTCGGTCACTCCCCGGTTGTATGACCAGAAATACGATGTGTTCGTCGTGAGTGCAACGTCGCCTCCGAACTGATGGTCGACCTGCAGGGTGGGGGACCAAAGACGGCGTAGGAAGGACGGAATGTAATAGTCGTTGACGGAATAGAGGTACGTATGATCGTCGGGCGGCGTGTAAAGCAGATTTTCGGCGCCGCTGCTGAAGTCGTCGCCGGTCAAGTAGAGATGGACTTTGGTGTCGTCATTGGGCTTATACAATAACGTCACGCGACCGCCGTGATCGAACGTTTCGCCGTATTCCTCCTTGCGAAAGGTGTCGTATGTGTAGCCGTTGTGATTGTCATCGTAGAACGTCGCACGCACGGATAGCTTATCGTCAATCAGCGGGCCCGACAGGATTGCCTGGTAATTCCGTGAGTCGTATTGACCGAACTCGACCGTCGCCTCGTTTTGCATCGTCGCCGTCGGTTCCTTTGTGATGTACTTGATGGCGCCGCCGATGTTGGCCCCGCCGTACAGAGTACCTTGCGGGCCCTTCAGTACCTCGATGCGCTCGATATCGCTCGGACGGATGATCTGTCCCTCAAACAGCTGCACGTCATTCACGTAGAAGCCGACACCCTGCACCACACCGAACGAGCCCACGCCTCGCAATGTGACGTCCGGACTGTTGTCGTTGCGCTGCACGATATGCAGATTTGACACCAGTGCGCCGATGTCATCGATCTGCGTCATATGAGCCTCCGCGATCGTCGAAGCGCTGATTGCCACGATGGATGCCGGGATGTCACGCAAGTCTTCGCTGCGTTTGCGGGCTGTTACCTGAATCTCCGCGAGTTCCTCACCGGACTGGTTTTGGGCGCTTTTGATCGCCGCGGTGTCGGCTACTTGGACCTTCTCGTCCGCGGCCAACGCCGTGAAACTGATCGCTCCTAGGACGGTGACCATGGTGGCGCGAATGGCCAGTACCCCGAGCGTACGCGCGGTCCGCGATTGCGCCGGTGAAAATCTCGTCCTATAGCCCATTGAGTGCCCCTTGCTCTTTTGTAGACAGCGTTGAGCCCGCTATCGGTCGATGGCCGACAATGCCGCAGCTCCCCTGTGGCCATACTCACACCATCGGAGCGCAGCGTTATTGCCAAAGCGTCCCGGAGATTACCGTTATGTCCGATTTTTTTGCACCGAAGGGAATTGCGGGTAAGTCCTGGCGTAAACGGCTCCCGGCGGCCGCCTTGTAAAAATCGGATGATTCGACCAAAAACCGGACGCGTTGGCCACAACCCGCGCGCCTTTTCGACTCATGCTGCGTGGAACGGTATGGAGGCGTCCGGCGCGGATGCTCGAGCACTGAACCTGAAATATCGAGGAAATCGAGGATGAGACCCCAAAGAAATCCTGTTTGTGATTGGCTGCTTAGCCGCGGTGTGCGCGGAATATTCTTGGTCATAATCACAATGTGCGCGAGCACGGTTGTCGCGACTCAGCCACGTGCCGAGGCGGAGTTTCGCGTGACGCAGACCACCAGGATCGGCGGCGAAGGAAGCTGGGATTACGCGGAATACGATTCTGCCCGACACCGCCTCTTCGTTGCTCGCGTCGGCGGAGTCTTGGTACTTGATGCGGACTCGATGAAACCCTTAGGTACGGTGGCCGCGCGCGCGGGCACGCGCGCCCATGGAGTCGCCTTGGCCGGCGAACTCGGGCTTGGCATGACCAGTGACGGAAGCGATGAGGTATCGACGGTTTTCGACCTCACTACTCTTGCACGAGTGCGGCGGGTGCCCCTCGGTATTTCACCGGACAGCATCATCTATGATCCTGTGAGCCATGATGGAATAGCGTTCGACGGCGATGCCAATATGGCCGTGGCTTTCGATCCTCGGACCGGCAGCGTTTTGGCGCGCATGAAACTCTCCGGCTCGCCCGAAGCGCCGGCCGTGGACGGAAAGGGCCGGCTGTATGTCAATCTCTCGGACACTTCCGAGATTGCTGCTATCGATACGCGAACCTGGAGCGTCGAGAGTCATTGGCCCATTGGTGGCGGCTGCGAGGAACCGACTCCACTCGCGATCGACCGACTCCATGAGCGGCTATTCATCGGGTGCCGCAGCGGCATTCTGGTTGTACTCGATGCTCGAACCCATTCGCTCATTACAAGTCTTCCAATCGGCAAAGGTGCGGATAGCGTTGCCTACGAACCGAACTCGAATCTCATTTTCGTAAGCTGCTATGACGGTACGCTCACGATTATCAAGTCAACCTCTCCGGCGCGATACGACGTCGTACAAAACTTACCGACGGCTCCCGCTGCGCGCACGTTGGCACTCGATCCGAGGGGCCCGCGTATTTTTCTCCCCGTCGCGGACTTGGGTCCTATGCTCCCCAAGACTGGCGATATACCCGCGCGCGCCTCGATTATTCCCTCGACGTTTCGCATTCTGACTGTCGGCCGATGAATGTAGCACCGGGGGGACAAAGAGTAGCGTGGCCGGGCGCCCGATCCCAATCTGTCCTTACCGACTTCCCACGGACGACGGCAAGGAGGGGTTGGGCTGCTCGGAATCCTCCTTGGTGAACAGGCACCGCACCCCCCTCGATCTGTCATCTCTTGATCGTGTCTCCAGCACAAAACGGATGGATTCAACAGATCAAACCGCACGTATTCGGCTATCTGCCGAATGATCCTCGGGCCACCGCGCCACCGCATACAACCGCCCTGGCAGGGAGTCCGTTTCGTCATAGGGCGTTCACCGTGATTTGGATTGCGACGGTGGTCTCGAACATCGGCGGTTGGATGTACAACGTCGCCTCAGGCCGGCTCATGACGAGCCTCGATGCCAACGCGCTGATCGTCTCGATGGTATAGGTTGCAAACAGTCTTCCGATGTTTCTGTTTGCGATTCCGGCGGGTGCGCTAGCGGACATCGTGAATCAGCGCCGTTTCTTGATCTTTGGTGAGTCGACCATCACGATCGTCTCGATCGTGTTTGCCGCGCTGGTATGCCACTGAGTTGCCGGCCAGATTGCGTACGCTTAGATCGTGAGAAACGTACATCACGGTAGTCTCCTCGCCGGAACAGAGGCATGGCAGCGTCACCGCGGCCTAAGCGCCCGCGCTCACAGGGCGCTTCCGACCAAGCCGTAGGCTGCGTGCTCACGCACGCTGTGATAGAGGGCTTGCGTCTTGGCGTTGGGTGGTATGCCAAGGAAGCGCGTCAGCAACTCGCGGCAGCGCCGGTAGGCGTGCAGCGCCTCGCTGTGATCTCCGAGCTCCTTGTGGCAAAGCATCAAGCCCCGATACAGACCCTCGTTGAGCGAGTCGAGTTCGATCCCGGATCGATACAAGTTCGCAGCATCCTCCCAACGGCGTGCGCGTTCGCACTCGCGCGCCGCATCGCGGATGGCGCGCAGCAAACGATCACGCAACTCCTGGCGCGCCTTCAAGACCCAGGGCTTTTCGGTCTCGTGCTGGAGGAAGTGTCCTTGGTAGAGGAGCCGCAGACGGCCGATCCTTTCCATGTCGTTCGAGTCCGGACCATGAGGACGCTGCAGCTCTTCCTCGAACTCCCACATGTCGACCCGCAACCGTTCCCGGTTCAGGCTGACCTTGCCGCCCTCCATGTGTACCGCGTCGCGTGCACCGAGCAGCTGGCGTAGCCTATACAGTGCGCTTTCGAGTGCGTGGTACGCGGCATCGCCCTCGGAATCCGGCCACAACGCATCAATGAGCACGCCCGCGCTCACTTCGATTCCGCCAAACGCGACCAGCGCCTGCAGCAGCTCCTGCGGCTTGCGTAAGCGTGGAGGGATGGTGATCGGGGTATCCCCCTTGGTCACGCGAAAGCGCCCCAACACATGGACCCTGAAACGTTCGCGGCCGGACATAGCAAACTCCTTTTGAGACACCCTGGAACATCAGCTGCGGAGACAGGAAACCACCGGTGCACGGCGCAAAACCATTGCACGTGCGTAAGGGAGAAATGCACTCGTGCAAAATCCGCGAACTGAGGGATACGAAAAGATGGACCTTGGTAAAGATCGGCTACGACTTAGGGACGAGGCCGACGCAGCCGGGCAGGAGGCTACAGAGCAGTCTGGCGTTACCGCAGAACTGCGATCAAAAGACAGCGGGGGCGTCGTATCGAGCGTTGGCGTGATGCTGTCCTTGCCGAAAGCTCGATCGTCTTGCAACTGCACGAAGATCTGCCAGTTGGCGTTCGGGTGGACAGCAGCGTAGATATCCAGGCGCTGGATCTCGTATGTATTGGAATGAGGGTTGCCGATTCCGAAGGGGGCGATCTGAGTGGATTCCATCCGCTCGCGCAGATCGAGTCCGAGCGAAAGGTAGCTGTTCGGATCATCGCTCGACAGCGGCACGTACTTGAGATTGTCGAGCGGCTCGGTTCGAAGCTCGGGATTGGCAAGCACCGACCAGTCTTCCTGCCAGCGATTGAGCCGAATCTCGGGTCGTTCATGCACGGCGGAAGTGCTTGCGAGATCGCTGTCGTCGGCGTGGCTTCCCGGCGCGGCGAGATAGGCAACTGCCGCCGCCACCCCAGAGGCCTTGGCGAGTGTGATCGCTTTGTCCAAATCGGTTACGAGATAACCGGTCCGCTCGGTACCGAAGGGATAGGGGATCGGCGTCTTGAATCCGAACACCGAGATGGTCCCGACCGGGGTCTGTAGGAGCTGCGAGGTGGTGCTGCTCGAGGCTCGGCGTGTCCGTCTTTGCCAACATCTCACACCGCCCAGCAGGCGCAGCCGAGCGCGCCCCAAAAGCTCTTGAGATCTGAAACTGGAATTTTGCCGAGCCACGCGCGGGCATGATCATGTCCATGCACGGCGCAAGGCGCGCGCCAGTCGCACGCATGCATCGCCGGCGCCGCGACGTTTTGAACGTTCTTGTCCGCGCCGGCCCAATTGCCATAGCCGCCGAAGATTCGGACTGGGGACCAATCCGGCATTGCGGGTGGAGGCGCGGCGGCGTCGAGCGACTTGAAGTCTTTCGCGCCATAGACGATGCGGCCGCCGACGACGGTCAAGTCGCTGGTAATGTCGGGGATCTCACTTTCGGCGCAGCTGAAGAAATCCCGGTCCGGCACGATGAGATCGGCCAGCTGACCGACCTCGATGCGACCTTTCTTACCCTCTTCATTTGAGAACCAAGTGACACTCTCGGTCCACATCCGCAGCGCGGCCTCCCGGTCCAGGCAGTTGCATTCGGGGTATAGGCGCAGACCTCCAACGGTCTTGCCGGTGATGAGCCAAGCGAGTGAGACCCAGGGATTGTAGGAGGCAACGCGCGTCGCATCTGTGCCGGCGGAGACCTTCACGCCTCTTTCCAGTATTTCCCTCACCGGCGGCGTCGCTTCCGCGGCGCCGCGGCCGTAGCGCTCGACAAAATACTCGCCTTGATAGGCCATACGGTGCTGCACGGCGATGCCGCCGCCGAGCGCGGCGATGCGATCGATCGATTGGTCAGAGACAGTCTCGGCGTGGTCGAAGAACCAGTGCAGACCGTCGATCGGCGTGTCTTGGTGGACCTTCTCATAGACATCGAGTGCGCGCGAGATAGTCTCGTCGTAGGTCGCATGCAGTCGCCACGGCCACTTGTTCTGAACGAGAATGCGGACCACGTCTTCGAGCTCACTCTCCATTTGTGGCGCCATATCGGGGCGCGGCACACGAAAATCTTCGAAGTCGGCCGCCGAGAACACCAACATCTCGCCGGCACCGTTGTGGCGGAAATAGTCACTGCCCTGCTTGTACTTCGAGATCTTGGTCCAGTTGAGGAAATCGTCCTTTTCGCCCTGCGGCTTCTGCGTGAAAAGGTTATAGGCCAGGCGGATGGTGAGCTGCCCTTCGCCCGCCAACTTCTGGATCACGGCATAGTCTTCTGGATAATTTTGAAAGCCGCCGCCGGCATCGATTGCACCGGTAAGTCCGAGGCGGTTCAGCTCGCGCATGAAGTGGCGGGTTGAATTAACTTGGTATTCGAACGGCAGCTTCGGACCCTTGGCGAGCGTCGCATAGAGAATCGCTGCATTCGGCTTGGCGAGCAGGAGCCCGGTCGGATTCCCCCTGACGTCCCGTGCAATCTCGCCTCCAATCGGCGCGGGCGTGCTCTTCGTGTAGCCCACCGCCCGCAGCGCTGCGGCATTCAGGATGGCGCGATCGTAAAGGTGCAGCAGGAACACCGGCGTGTCGGGTGCAATCGCATTGAGTTCATCGATGGTCGGGAGCCGCTTCTCCACGAACTGATGCTCGGTAAAGCCACCCACCACCCGCACCCACTGCGGCGGTGGCGTGATCGCAACCTGCTTCTTCAACATGGTCAGGGCGTCGGCGAGCGACCTCACGCCGTCCCACCGCAGTTCCATGTTGAAGTTGAGTCCGCCGCGGATGATGTGCAAGTGGTTGTCGATCAACCCCGGAAGCACGCGGCGGCCCCGCAAATCGACCACTTGGGTCGACGGACCGCGCAGCTTCATCGTCTCGTGCTCGTTTCCGACTGCGGTGAATAACCCATCCTTGATAGCGACCGCGCTTGCCGTCGGATTGGAGCGGTCCAAGGTACTAAACAAACCGCGATAGAGAATCACATCAGCGACATTCATGGTGCCTTCTCCACGGCGTGCTCAGTGGTTACAGAAGTTACGGCCTCATCCTGGTGTCGTCCCGGGAGCATGCCGAAGAGGTGCGACGCGCACCGTGCCTCGCGGCAGGCACCAGGTAACGACGAACCGACGAATATTTGTTTGCCTACAGGGATGATCTGTTCCCCGGCGAGAATACCGAGTAAACCCACCAGTGCGATCAGAGGGGGCGCGGGCGACCGCACATTCAGCAGGCTGTAGATGACCCCAACGAGCACCCCCGCACTGAGAGACACCAGATAAATTTTCATGACAGCAACCCTGCGTTACGCGACCTTGGAGCCCGCTTCCGATGCGTGCTCGCCGAGCGCCCATTTCGAAAAGCGGACCTGGACGCCGTAAGGGGAATGTGCGCGAATGACGTTCATCACGCCCTCATAGGTTTCAGTGCGAGCCCAGTCCTGCTGCAATTCGAAGACGTATTGGAACGATGTGATCGGAACAGCTCCTGCCTGGACCGCGCGATCCATTGCGCGGTTGTGCGCCTCCAGGGAGAGATCCCCGCAGGCATCGGCCGGAATGTAGATTTCGTATCCCTCCTTCAACATATCGAGCGTCGGAAACGTGACACACGCTTCGGTCCACAGTCCCGCGAGAACGAATTTCTTCCGGCCCGTCGCCGCCACCGCCTTGCGGAAAGCGGGATCGAGCCAGGAGTTCATGGAGGTGCGGTCTATCACCTCGTAGTTGGGAAAGAGTTCGATCACTTCCGGCATGAAAGGGCCGGAGAAGGTGTCCGCGGCAACCGTGGAAATAACGGTTGGAATTTTGAAGAGTTTCGCGGCCTTTGCCAGGACCTGGACATTGTTGAACGGGACGAGCCGGTCGTGGGACTGAACTGCCTGGTACATGGCCGGCTGGTAGTCGATCAGCGCGATCGCGCTATTTTCGGGAGTCAACATTTCGACCTTTGACATTTTCACACTCCTCACTCTCGGTTGATTACGCTGTCGAACTGCCGAGTGCACAAAACAACATCGCCTTGAGAAGCAAAGTGTCACGAGGTGGTTTCGCGCGATTGAAGGAGTCCGACGTGCGTTAGTAAGATGCTGCGATTGCGGAATAAGATAAGGAAATTATTTAAGAATCGCCGGTGAGAGTGACAGGTGCACGCGATCCGCACGCTCAAGCGGCACCCCCACAATACCCATATCAAGCTGAACGTCACGAATCGATACGGAGTAATGGCTCGGGCGAGAACGCTCGGGATTGGGTGAGTCCGCTTCGATCGCGCGAGACTCGCGGGGTCGGCAGGAGGATCCTGGCTGCATCAGCAGTCTGTCCAGCTGGGACGGGCGTGCCGTTGTGCGAGGCTGTCGCAAAACGCTCCACAGGCAAACTCTCGTCTTCATCGTGATGTAACCTGTGTGCACGTCTCCAGACCGCGGGGGTCTGGCCTGCGGCCTGCCGAAAGTGCTTGCACAAGTGCGCCTGGTCGCTGAAGCCGCACCGAAGCGCAATGTCACTCAAGGACGCATCGGTCGTCAGCATGTATTGAGCTGCCAATTCCACGCGACGTCGCACCAGGAAAGCGTGCGGTGACTCCCCGAAGCTGCGCTTGAAGCAGCGGGAGAAGTGTGCGTCGCTGCGCTGAACGAGCGCGCAGAGATCCGTGACGAGTACCGGCCCTGCGATATGACTATCAATATAGTCACGCACCTTGCGCACCTGCCAGGCCAACAAGCGCCCCCTTTCGTTGGGAACGTCTCTCGCAGTTGGCGGATCTATCTGCTGTCGTAGCAATGAGGCGGCTTTGAGTATCGTCTCGTGGGCTGTATTTTCCGTGCGATAGAGCTGATGCATGGCCGCATCCAGCAGGCTAATGACGTGATGCACCCAATCGTGCGACCGTCCCAGAGCGATCGTCGAAACGGCCAACCTCTCGTCAGCGTGAGTTTCCATTCGTAGCCTCTAGCGGCGTGCCTCAAGGAAAGAAGGTATCAGCGCCGATAACCCACGGGTATGGCAAATTGCAGTGGAGAAGAACGGCAGCCTGATGGAGGCGGACCGCACCAGCGATGAATGATCCCCGATTGCCCCAAAGTTTTCGGCCCCTTCCATTGGTCGGAGGTGCTGCTTCATCATTGCATCTAGCAGCCGGCCTGCAAATGAGCTTCGACTAACCACAGTTGCTTGTCGATTTCACGCGAGACCTCGGTGAAGAGATCTGCGGTATTGCTATCACCAAGCTTGGTGGCGTCGACGATATTGACACGCACAGTTTTTCCAAATGCCGCCAATTGGTTGGCGACTGCGGCGACCATTTCCAGGCCATCGATGGCGTCCAACTGGAACTCGGCCAGGGTGGACTGGCTCGCCACCATACGGGCAGTACCGCAAACGCGCCCCCCCAAGGCAACCAGCCGCTCAGCCAGGAGATCCACTAGTTCCGCTACGATTTCGGCCAGGCGGTCGAACAACTGGTGCAGGGTAAGGAAATGCGGGCCCTTTACATTCCAGTGCGCGTATTTAACCTGGGTGAGCAGATCAATGCCGTCGGCAACCCGGGCCTGTATCAACGGTACAACCTTTTCGCGAACGGTAATGGAAAGGTTGGCGCGGGTGTCGTACACGGGCTTACTCCTGCCGGGAAGTTCCGCAATGAAGCAACGGTTGACAAAGTAGCGCCAGGACGCCTCTCAAGTCATTGTCGCGATCTCAAATGTTCTCAAAAAAAGCGGACGTTCTCTGCTTCGTCCAAGCACTGCGTTGCCACGCAAGAGTCGCCAATAACCGCTGTAGAATCAGCCCTTGTTGGGCGTTAGGGGGCGTTGAAGAGCGGGATGACGCCCACCCCGGCACACTGGGAGCGGCTCAAGCCGTCCAGAACGCTGCGTGCCAATCGTAGATCGGAAGTTCCAAACCCTTCGGTGAATCGGTCAAACACCGGTTGCAGGATCGCCATAGCGTCTTGCTCTCTCCCTTGCCGAACCCGTAGGCGCGCGAGGCTGGTGGCGGCACGGAGTTCCCAGGACAGCGCACCTTGCGTCGCAGCCAGTTCGATAGCCTGCGCGAAGCAGACCTCGGCGGCCATTGGCATATTAGGGGCATCCCGCGACAGGATTAACTCACCCTTGATGCGCAACTGCTCAGGCGTATGAAGCTGTATTCCGCTGCTGTCTCCAAACGTGAGCTCCTTGTCGATCACGGCGAGTGCCTCGTCAAATTGCCCCAGGTCGCCCAGGCCCTCGGTCAGCGCGCCGATGACGAACGTCCGCCAACTCTTGATGCCCAGTCTGGTGCTCAGCTCAAAGAGTGCGGCGCGCAACACCGGCACACCGTGCTCTGCGTCCCCTCGCCGTATGCACAGCTTGGCGTCAATGTATCGAATCCAGGCGTGATACCAGGGCCCCAGTGACAGGGACATCTCCCGCAACAGGGCCAGACATCTTTCTACCTCGAGAAAATCCCCGGTCAACAGGGCAATCTGGCAGCTCAACAGCGCCAGAGCGTCGGCGCGCAAAATTGTATTGTCAGCGAGCGAATCGAGCCGTGCCTTGATTGCTTTCAGCGCCTGGTCTGGAAATCCCTGAAACCAGAGAATGAACCCAAGCAGGGCCAGGTGGGCCGATTCGTCGAAGTAATACAGGAATGGAAGACGGTAATGCCGCGATTTGCTGCGGCCGACGATGGCGTCGACGTGGCGTCTCGCTTTGGCGTGCTCACCCATGAAAAGGAGCAGGAAGGCCATGATGATATCGCCCTGGTTCTTCTCAGACGTTTCGTTACCGGCCTCCGCCAATTCCAGAAATCGCTCCACGTGTTTTTGGGCCGAGCGAAAATCTCCACGGGCGTGACATCTGGCGTTCAGCGCGAACAAGGCAGCAAGCTGATACTCCCGGTCACCGACCTGCCGGGCCTTATTCAGCGCATCGTTCCAAGTCGCTTCACCTTCCGAGTCATATCCACGGGTAAAACCCAGGGCATCGGCGCGCAAAGCGGTGAGCCGCATTTCGCGCACGGAGTCGTCCTTGCCAATTGCGTGCAGTGCTTGGTCCGAACGTTTGAGCTGTTCGCCCATCAAAGCCAACTGCATCCACAAGGGCGCCAGCGTAATTGTCAGCTCCGCGGCCAGGCCGGCGTCGCCGTCGGGAGAAAAGCCCCAGTCCAACACCGCCCGGGCATCGTCAATGAACGAACAGGTATCAGCGGAAAGCACCCGTTCCTCCCCTATTCGCCACATCTCCATCGCTTTTTTGAAGAACAACAGGTTGTATTCGGCGTGCCGGCGCGACATCTGTTGCAGTTCACCACGCTCCACCAGCTTTTCCAGCGCATATGCGCGCGTAGTTTCCAACATTCGATAGCGGACGGTGGCACCACGGTCCTCGATGGCCAGCACGGACTTCGCAACCAGGCTTGCAACTCGATCAGCCTCCTCGGGTTGCTCCGTGTGCACCTTGTCGGACAGCACCGTGCACGCGGCGTCGAAAGTGAAGCCGCTGACGAAGATTGCCAGACGGCACATCGCCAGCCGGTCAGCCTCTTCAAGAAGCTCATAGCTCCAGTCCAGAGTGGCACGAAGCGTCTGATGCCGCGCCAGCGCAGTTCGTTTGCCGCCATTCAATAACCTGAAGCGATTGTCCAGGCGACGCGCCAATTCATGTACGCCGAGAACCGCCGCCCGCGCTGCTGCCAATTCGATGGCCAAGGGCATGCCGTCGAGACGTCTGCAAATCGCAGCTATTGTGGCTGCCGTTTCAGGAGTCGGCTTGAAACCCGGTTGTCCCGCCGCCGCGCGCCTGACAAACAGGCGTGCCGCACCCGTACTGAGAGCGTTTTCCGGAGGTCCGGCATATTCGGGCGATACATCCAGCGGTTGCACCTGGTAGACCCATTCACCCTCGGCCCGCAGGGGTTCGCGGCTGGTGCAAAGGATGCGCACCTTGGCACCGGCTCGCATCAGCTCGTCGACGGTTCGGGCAGCTACGCCGATCACGTGTTCGCAATTGTCCAGAACCAGCAGAAACTGCTTCGCCTCCACGGCACTGGACAGCATGGCTGGTGGAATTTCGCCCCGGATGCGGGCCAGCGCCATGGCGACAGTTGCAGGAACCACTTCTGGATCGGTAAGCGGCGCAAGGTCGGCGAACCACACACCATCGGCGAAGTGGGAGAGCAGTTCTCGAGCGGCCTCGATGGCCAGGCGCGTTTTCCCCATGCCGCCGGCGCCGGCCAAAGTCACCAACCGATGCTGCAATACTAAAGACGTTACTGCCGTAAGCGCCGTCTCGCGTCCGATCAATTCCGAAGCCGAGGCGGGCAGGTTGCTCGTCCATCCAGGCTTGCCGTCCGGTTCTGTTCGTTGCCGGATTTGGCCGGTGAATTGGTAGCCACGGCCGGTGACGGTTCGAATGAGATCGCGCTGCCCACCTAAAGCTTTACGCAATGCCCAAATGGCAGTTTGAAGACTGCCCTCCTCGACCACCCGGCCTGGCCACACGCGCATCATCAGCTCGTCTTTGCTGATCACGCTACCAGGAGCCTCCACCAAAACCAGGAGCAAGTCGAATTCGCGCGCACCAAGCTCCACGACTCGTCCACCAGCGAGTAGCTCGCGCCGATCAATGCTGATCTGGAACCGGCCAAACTCTAAATTTGCAGGAGTGGTGGTCACAGATTCATAGGGCAGTATCGATTGACAGAACAGACACGATGACCCTCGTTTCCGGCGAAACGCACCCTCCCCTCAAGAGGAGGTCTTCGATCTCGCTATGGCCTCGTTCCCCAACGGTACCGGAGCTGCGCGCCGATGATCCGCGGTTCGCCATAGACCGCTCCTGTGACGCCGTTGGCGTTGTACGTCCCGGATTCCTTGACTTCGTATACCTTGTCTGTGGCGTTGGTCACGAACAGAGAGACATCAAAAGCCGAAGCCATGACCCGGCTCCATTCTACCCTCAGATTTACCAGGCCATAGCCAGCCATTTCATTTGAAGGAGCGAAGTCGGGCCCGCCATTGGTCGAAGACTGAAAGGAATAGTTCGCCGACACTGAGAGTTCTCCAAGTCCCGGGGCCAATGGCGGGCCGTAGCTGGCACCCAGGCTGACCTTGTTCCTGGCCGTGAACGGAAACGTTAGTCCCGACAGGTCCCCGGCGAGCGGCGAAATGTACCGGGTGTACCTGGCGTTCAGGTATGAATAATTCAGAAACAGGTCGATCAGGTTCGTCGGCCTGGCCACGCTCCTCAGCTCGATGCCCTCGATGGTGGCGGCAGCGGCATTCTCGACAACCGCCGTGGTAATGCCGTTGGCTTGCACGGCGACGATGCGCTGAATATCGGCATAGTCGGCATGGAACGCATCGACGTTGCTGCGTATTGGCATGCCAAGCAGGTTCCAATCGGACTTCAAACCGACCTCCACATCGGTAACATGTTCGGGCTGGTAATGGCTGTAGAGAGACTGCAGGGGCGTAAGAAGGTTGAAGCCGCCGCTCTTGTAGCCGCGCCGCCCGGTGACGTAGACGAAAGTATGAGAACCGATCTGGTCCTCGAGGGCCAACGTCCAGGTAGGCGCCTGGAATAGTGCTGACGAGGTCAGCGTACAGTTTGGAGTAGAGCCCGAGGTGAGCGCGCAGGCATTGCCGAATTGTGGAATGTACAAATTGCTGAACGCGGACTCGAGATCCCACGTGTAGCGGTAGCCAGCGGTAACCTTCAGCCCTTTGAGGATGGGCGACAGACTCGCCAACTCGTAGCTGGCTTGTCCGTAGGCGGCATAGGATCGCTCAGTGGTTCCTCCCTGAGCGATAATCATAGTTGGCGCAAACGAGCCATTCGCCTGTTGGATGGGTTCGGTGACGTCAAGCTCCGGCGTGTCGGTCGGTCTGTTGTACTGGAAGTAGGCGCCACCGACCCATTGCAGACGCCCTTGCAATGATAGTCCGCTCAGTTGCACTTCCTCGCTGTACTGTTGTCCCGTGCCAGCCCAGCTATGCCGAGAAGAGACATCTTGCAGCACGAAGCGGCTGTAGTCGGAGTCAAACAAACCGTCTGTGTTCTTGTCGGCCTGGTACGCCGCAATATTCCTGAGCGTGAGTTGATCGTTCAACATCCACCGGGCGATGTCGAAAAAGCCGTAGGTGAGTTCCCGGTCAACTTGCGAGGTCGACAAGGACGTGCGACGCGGTCCGCGGGCCTGTTGTTCGTTCTGGTAATCGGAGATCGAGGGATAGGCCGCAGTAGCCAGGCTGTTCGGGTTAACGGCGAGCAGGCTTCCGCCCTGACCATTCTGATCACGGTAGTAACCCGCGACAACCAGACGGTTCTCGAACTGACGGACCGGACGCCAGAGTGCGGAAAGGCGCAGCGAGTGGTGGTTCAGGTTGTCATAATCCCGGCCCGGGAAGTAGGGCCCAACGTCTCGCGTGTAGCCCTCGCGGGCTGAGACATCACAGGCTGCGCGGAGCATCAGCTTATCCGCCACAACTGGTACGTTCACGGCAGCCTCGAACTCGCGCCAATCGTACGCGCCGACGGTCATCAGACTGTAGCCTTCCTGTCGATTGGTCGGCAGTTGGGGAATGATCAGCACCGCTCCGCCGATCGTGTTTCGGCCGAACAACGTCCCCTGCGGACCTTCGAGCACGTCGACACTCTGCAGGTCGTAGAACTGTCCAGCGGCTAGGCCACCCTGTACCAGCCCTAGCGCGGTCGGAGCGCTGATCATGGGTGCCTCCGCAAAGTAAGCCAAAACCCCAGGTTGCGCGGCTTGCACGGTACCCTGGCCACGCAATACAAACGCGGACCCAAGGCCGGCGTTGTTGTTGATCACTAACGTGGGCACGAACATCGACAGCTCCTGCGCCGATGTAATATTGCCCGCATGGAGCTCATCGGCGCTGAACGCGCTGACGGAAAGGGGGATGGTTTGCAGATCTTCCTCGCGGCGTCTTGCGGTGACGATGACCTCCTGGAAGGCCGCCTCCGGACTCGCTGCCGAAAGGCTGGCGGCAGCGTGCTCATGGCCGTCGACAGTAGACGTATCCATGGTTGCCCGCGTCGGTGGAGGCGCAGCCTCTTGCACGATCGCGCCCGCCGCAGGCTGACTTTGCGGTTCTAGCGCTAGAATCAATTCCTGCTGCGCAGGCGCCGTGGACGAGCCCGGCGGATCAGCGAGTGTCGCAAATGCTGAGCAGACTCCCAATGTCAGTACTAAGCACCTAACCAGGAACGAGTCGATGACAAGACCGGGCGAAGATTTATAGTCGTCGGAACCAACCCCCCCCTGTCCCATGAGCACCTTGTCGATCGCAATCGTGTCGGTGAGGAAGCCGAAGGTAAGAGCCGTCTGCTGGATAGAAACGAACCAAACCTCAGAGATCGTAGGGAGGCACATATCCGAGTTGTCCCTAGCCAATGAATGGCTGCAGATACGGCAGCTGCACCATCAGGAATGGCCCGCGGCCTCACGGGGTGTTAGCGCACACTGTCTGTGTGAAGGCAATTGAAGCCAATCCGAAACCCGACTACTGATCGTTTGATAATGCCGCGCTACAAACGCGCCGATCGCCTCTTTCACCGCTACCACACGGTCACTCATGGGCGCGCCCCGAGAGCCTGTTCCCAGGCACGTTGTGCAATAACCGGTAGTGCAGTCACCATCTTTTCAGCATGTGCCGAGGACGCATTGCCGCGAATCAATCGTCCCTTGATTCCGTGAACGATTGCCGCTAGTCGAAACAAATTGAAGGCAATGAAGAAGTCGAGATAGTCGATACCGTCCCGCCCAGTTCGCCGACAGTAGGCTGCCACATACTCGGACTCGCTCGGTATGTTCAACGCCTCAAGGTCCGCGCCAAAAAGGCCGGCAATGAGCGTTGGCGGCATCCGGTACATCATCACGTGGTTGGCGAAATCGGCAAGAGGGTGCCCAAGCGTCGAAAGCTCCCAGTCGAGAACTGCTACAACCCGCGGTTCCGAGGGATGGAAAATGAGATTGTCCACTCGAAAATCGCCATGTATCAGCGCCGTTTCATCGCTTGCCGGGATATGCGCCGGGAGCCATTCAATCAGCCGATCCAAGTACGGATCGCGGCCGCCGTCGGAATCGGTCAGGTATTGCTTGGTCCAGCGCCCAATCTGACGTTCAAGGTAGTTGCCCGCCTTTCCGAAATCCGCGAGCCCGATGTTCCGGAAATCAATGGAATGGAGGTGAGCGATTGCTCCGTTCATGGCATCGAAGTATCGCGGACGCTCTTCGCGCTTAACTTGTGGAAACGTCGCGTCCCAGACGTTTCGACCCGTCACACAGTCCATCACATAGAACCATGTGCCAATGATCTGGTCGTCCGTGCACACCCCATAGACATTCGGCACGGAGAAGCCAGTAGGCTCGAGGGCCCGCAGCACTCTTGCCTCGCGATCCACGGCGTGAGCGCCTTGAAGCGTCGTTCCCGGCGGCTTGCGTCGCAGGACATAAGTCTTGGCGGGCGTCACAAGTTTGTAGGTCGGATTGGACTGGCCACCCTTGAATTGCTCGACGGTTAGCGGGCCCCGAAATTCCGCGACGTTCTCTTCAAGCCATCCCTTCAGGCGTTCCACATCAAAGCGATGCGATTCACGCACCGCCGAGGTGCCACTCAACTCATCGTCGCCGCTCATGCGAGGCACCGCTTGAGTTCATTGCGCTTAATGTGCTTTGCGATCGACCACTTGTGAACCTCAGTGGGGCCATCGTAGATCCTGAACGCCCGCGTCTCCCTGAAAACTTGCTCGACGATCGTGTCTTGCGTGACGCCCGCACCGCCCATCACTTGAACACAGCGATCGGCGATGCGATACAAGGCCTCGGATACGGCGACTTTCGTCATCGCTGATTCGCTGCCGCCAGCAGCCCCCGCGTCGAGCACCCCAGCGCACCAGTCGATCATGAGTTCCGCTTGCTTTAATTCAATGAGGTTGTCGGCGAGCATAAACCCCACGCCCTCGTGATCGATCAGAGTCCGCCCAAAGGCTTCCCGCCGAACCGCGTATTCCGTCGCGATTTCTTGCACCCGCAAGCTAGCGCCTAGCCAGCGCGCACAGTGGGTCAGGCGTGCGGGAGCGAGGCGAACTTGGGCGTAGGAGAAGCCAGCTCCGACTTCTCCAAGGACGCAGTCCCCGGCAACTCGGACGTCATTGAGAGCCACCATGCCGTGTCCACCGGGCATGGAACTGTCAATCGTGTCCAGCACCCGCTCGATCACCACCGAGGGTTGGGGAAGTGGGACCAGAAACATCGTCGCCGCGCCTTCCGTTTTCGCCATCACGATGCCGAATGAAGCCCCCTGCGCGCCGGTCACGAAGGCTTTACGTCCCGTGATGCGCCAGTCCGATCCTTCGGGGCGTG
>Ga0179587_10000039_pt1 | contig 64391 bp, 54 predicted proteins | sample CZODoug2_1_08_16_FD_185932 | JGI IMG/M metagenome (GOLD analysis project Ga0179587, IMG submission 185932) | Vadose zone soil fungal communities from Angelo Coast Range Reserve, California, USA - CZODoug2_1_08_16fungal | ecosystem: Environmental > Terrestrial > Soil > Vadose zone | place: USA...
CTCGAGGAGATGCGCGCGCTCATGCAGCCCGACGACGCTCGAGAGTTCTCGATCGCGGTTTCCGATGTCGTGCGACGCTACATCGAGGAGCGGTTCAGCGTCACCGCCACGCACCGAACCACCGAGGAATTTCTCCACGATCTGCTCGAATCGTCGCACGCACCGCTCGCCCGTCACCGTGCATTGCTGTCGGAGTTCCTGCAAGCATGCGATCTCGTCAAGTTCGGCGGAATGTCGCTGACGCTGCAAAACATGGAGTCGCTGCATCACAGCGCCCGGGCTTTCGTGCTCGAGACGGCAAAGCCCGACGAGCTGATCGCAAACGGCGCGCCGCCGGCACCCGAGACGGCACACGCATGACTCGATTCCTGCAGCCTGAGTGGTTCTGGGCCTTAGGCCTGCTGCCGCTGGTGATGCTGTGGCGCGGACGGCGCGGTCCCATTGCCGCCATCCAATATTCCGACGTGGGGCTCGCGCGTGCAGTGGCCCGCCGCACCCGCAGCCGGGTCGGCAACTGGGTCTGGCTGTTGGCCGTCTTCGCCGGCGCGCTCATGATCGTCGGCCTCGCGCGCCCGCAACGCGGCCACAGCCGCACCGAAGTGACCGCCAATGGAATCGACATCGTGCTGGGACTCGACGTCTCCGGTTCGATGCAGGCGCTGGATTTCCTCATCGACAACCAACGCGTCAATCGCATCGAAGTGGTCAAATCGGTGGTGGGAAAATTCATCGACGAGCGCCCCAACGATCGCATCGGGCTCATTGCATTCGCCGGTTCTCCCTACCTGGTCAGTCCGATCACGCTCGATCACGATTGGCTGCAGCAAAATCTCGAGCGGGTCACCATCGGCGGCGTCGACGACGGCACCGCCATCGGCTCTGCCATCGCCGCGTCGGTCAATCGGCTGCGCACGACACCGGCGAAATCGAAGGTGGTGATTCTGCTCACGGATGGCATGAACAACACCGGCAAGATCTCACCGCTGGCCGCCGCGGAAGCCGCCAGAGCCCTCGGCGTGAAGGTCTACACCATCGGCGTGGGCGTTCGCGGCAAGGCGCCCGTCCCGGTGAGGGATGAGGCCGGCAACATGCGTCTCGTCATGGCCGAGGTCGATGTCGACGAGAAGACGCTGCAGACCGTAGCCGACCAGACCGGCGGCAAGTTCTACCGGGCCACCGACACCGATTCACTGAAGAAGATTTACGAGCAGATCAATCGTCTCGAGACTTCCGCGCAGACGGTGCAGAAGTTCGAGCACTACGACGAACTGTATGCGTGGGCGCTGGTGCCGGCGCTCGGCATTCTCGGATTGGGCTTTGTCCTGCAGCAAACCCGCTATCGGAGGCTGCCGTGAGTTTCGCCCATCCATGGTGGCTGGCGGGCGGATTGGCCGCATGCGTGCTGCTCATCTGGGTGTGGCGCATCGCGGATGCACGGCAGCGCGCTGCCCTCGAAAAGTTCGTGTCGGCGCACCTGCGGGTCGAGCTCACTCAATCGATCTCGGTGGCGAGGCGCCGCGCGCAGCGCGGCCTCTACCTGGCCGCCGTCGCCTTGCTGTTCGCGGCCCTGGCCGGTCCTCTTGTCGGTTTTCGCTGGGTCGAGATCAGCCGCCGCGGCAACGAGATCGTGTTCGCGGTCGACACCTCGCGCAGCATGTTGACGCCCGACGTCAAACCCAATCGGCTGGCGCGTGCAAAATTGGCGATCGACGACTTCACCGCACGCTTGGGAGGCGATGCGGTCGGCATCGTGGCCTTTGCCGGCAGCGCTTTTCTGGTATGTCCCATCACCCTCGACTACTCGGCGTTTCACGAGTCGCTCGGCGCGATCGACACCAACACCATCCCGCGCGGCGGCACCAACATCGCGAGCGCCATTCGTGAGGCGCAAACGGCATTGCGCCGACGGCCCGGCAGCGACAAAATCTTGATTCTCGTCACCGATGGCGAGGACCTCGAGGGCACCGCACTGGCAACGGCAGAAGCCGCAAAGCGGCAGGACGGTCTCAAGATATTCGCGGTCGGCGTGGGCACCGCGAGCGGCGAACTCATCCCGGTTCCGCCGGAACAAGGCGGCGGATTCGTCAAAGACGAAACCGGCAGCTACGTGAAGTCCCGGCTTGACGAGAACGCCTTGAAAGCCATCGCTGCCGCGACCGGCGGATTCTACGTTCCCATGGGAACCCAGGGCGAGGGGCTCGAGACCATCTCCAAGAGCGTGCTCGGGTCGCTGGCCAAGCACGATCTCGCCTCCCGCCAACAAAAAGTCTACATCGAACGGTACCAGTGGCCGTTGGCGGCATCGCTTGCGGCACTCCTCGGCAGTCTGCTGGTGGGCACGCGGCGCGGTGCACGCTCTCGAGCGCGCGCGGTGCGCCGCGCAACCGGCGGCATCACGGCCGCATCATGCCTGCTACCGCTTATGGTGGTACCCATGCTTCCGTCGCATGCTGCCGCGCCAACCGCCGAGGCTGTCTACAATTCGGGTACCGCGGCGTACCGCGCCGGACAATTTCCGCAGGCTGCGCAGGCATTTCAACAAGCCATCAACCAGGCGCCGTCGAGCGATAAGAAGCGCTTGGCCGACCAACAGGACGCTTACTACAATCTCGGCAATGCGCTGTATCGCACGGGACAAAAGAGCGAGCAAACCTCGCCCCAGGAAACACTGCAGAAATGGACCGAGGCCGTAAATGCCTACGAGACCGCCCTACAATTGCGGGCGGACGATGCCGACAGCAAGTTCAACCGCGATCTGGTGAAACGCAAGATCGATGCGCTCAAACAGCAGCAGAATCAGAACCCGCAGCAAAATAAGGGTCAAAACCCATCGCAGAATTCCGGACAGGGGAAGGGCCAGGGCCAGCCGCCGCCGGGTCAATCACCGCCCCAAGGCCAGCCGCCCGCGCCGGGTCAACCGCCCCCGCCCGGTCAACCGCCACCCCAGGGTCAGCCGCCGCAAGGCCAGCAGCAACCACCGCCGGGTCAACCACCCGGTGAGGGACAGCCTCCAGCGCAAGGTCAACCACCGGCGCAAAAACCACCCGGTGAGGGACAACCTCCACCGCAGGATCAGCGGCCGCCGCAGGGCAAACCACCCGGCCAGGGGCAACCTGCGGCCAGTCCACCGCGCAATGCGCAGTCCGGCGGCAACCCGGACAACCAATCGGGCGACGAAGCGGGGGCCGCCGACAATCAGCACCCGCCCGGACAGATGAGCCGCGAGGAAGCACGCGAGCTGCTCGATTCGGTCAAGGGTGATGAGCGGCGCCCGCCCGGCACCCCACTGGCGCGCCGCGGTCCCGTCGATCCGCCGCCGGATGAACCGCTGAAGAATTGGTAATGAGTACGCGCTTCATCCACCGAGGCACGCTGCTCGCGCTCATTGCGGCATCTTTGGTTGCGGCAGCACCCGCGTTTGCCGCTGTACCGCCGGTGAACGCGACTCTCGAACCGTCGCAGATTGCACTCGGCGAGTCGGCGCAACTTACCATCACGAGTTCGGACCGGGGCATGGACCCACCCCAGCTGCCCCACGTCCCCGGATTGGAACTCCGCATCGTCGGTCAATCGCAGCGGATCCAAATCATCAACGGCCGAACCCTCGCCTCGTCATCGTTCATCGTCCGCGTCACTCCACAGACCGTCGGCATTTTCACGATCCCGGACGTAGCGCCGAACGGAGAGCCCCTGGTGCTTCGCGTAACTCCTCCCGGCGGTACCGCGCAATCCGGTAAGTTCTCGGGATCCGGCGCGCCGGGCGTGGGCGGTTCGGGCGCCAGCGGCATTCGCATGGTGGCCGACGGCGCTGCATTCGTACGGTTGGTCCTGCCGAAGCGGGATATCTATGTGGGTGAAAGCGTCCCGGTGGACATCGAAGTGGGCCTACGCGATGGTTTCGCCAGGCCCAATGCCCTGCCGACGCTCGTCGGCGGCGACTTCACCCTGAACAATCTCTCGCATCAACCTGAGCAGGCGCGCAGGGCCATCGATGGCAAGCCGTACACGGTGCTGACGTGGCACAGCGTCGTTGCGGCGGTCAAGCCCGGCAAGTTCTCCCTGTCGGTGGAATCGCCGCTTACGGTGAGGATACGCACAGCCCCGCAGCGCGACTCGATGATCGAGGACCTGCTGGGCGACCCGTTCGGGCAAAATATCTTCGGTGCCAGCATCACCAAGGACATCACGGCCACGAGCCCGTCATCCGAGTTGACGGTGTTGGAACTGCCCACGGAAGGCCGTCCGCCGGATTTTAGCGGCGCCGTCGGATCGTTCAAGATCGCCGGCGACGTCTCGTCCAATGCGGCTGCGGCAGGAGACCCGCTCACGCTGCGCATGCACGTCACTGGGTCCGGCAACTTCGATCGTGTCGACAGCGCCATGTTGGAGCATCTGGATCAATGGAAGACCTATCCGCCGAAATCGTCGTTCAAGGCTAGCGATGCGCTCGGGCTGAAAGGGGAAAAGATCTTTGAACAACCGCTGATAGCGTCCAAGCCCGGAACTCACACCCTGCCGGGACTGGCATTCAGCTATTTCGATCCCGGCACACATCGCTATGAAACGGCTCACAGCGCGCCGCTCAACGTCACCATATCCCCATCGTTGGCGGACGGTTCCCTGAATGCGCCGCAGCTGCCGGCGGGCGCCGCGCCGTCCGCCGGGCCCGCCGCGACGGCATCGTCGAATCCCGGGCTGCGGCCTGACCATATCGCGACCGAAGCCGGGACGGGCACGCTGGTTCCGCTGTACTTGCAGCCACGGTACCTCGCGATCCCCTCACTGTTGGCGTTGACCTTCGCCGGCAGTTGGCTCGGCCTGCGCCGGCGCATGTCCGGCTCGAGCAATGTGCTCGGAGGCCGCAAGCGAGGTGCATCGAAGGACATCAATCGCGTCCTTAACGACATGGAGACGGCGGCTCGCACCGGCGACGCCGCGTCGTTTTTCACTCTCGCGCGCGCCGCGCTAGAGGCAGGGCGTGGCGGCGACAGCGACGACATTCGCCGCTTCCTCGCGCTGGCCGATGAAGTCAACTACGCGGGCCTGCGGCCGACGCACGAGGAGTTCCAGCGGTGGCTGCAGTTCATGCGCGACGCTTTCCAACGCGACGAACTCTCCGGCGGGAAACTGTCATGAAGAGTCGTGCGCCTCTTGCGTGGATTGCGTGGCTGATTGCCGGCTTCCTCTGCCTGGCTTGCCGCACCCATGCGGCAGCGGCCGAGGAGCGGGTCTATTCCGCGTCCGCGCTTTACAACTCGGCAAACGCCTACGCACGCGCCGGCAAACCGGGTCTGGCCGTTCTCAACTATGAGCGCGCGAGCCTGCTCGCTCCCGATGATCCTGACGTCGACGCCAACCTGCGGTTCGTTCGCGAATCAGCGCATGTGGCGGCCCAACCGCGGCGGTGGATCGATCCACTGGTCACGGTCGCGCGCCCCGCGGTCGTTGCGTGGCTCGGGGTCGCGGGCGTCGTCCTGATAGGGGCGTCCCTGCTGGCGGGGCACCTGGCACCGCGCCGTCGCCGGACGCGTCGCGCTGCCCTGATCGTCGGCGTCGCCCTGGTCGGCTTCACCGTCAGCAACGGCCTGGTTCTCTGGCCCAAGCTGCATGAAGCGGTGATTCTCACGGCAGCCGCGCCCGCACGCGCCTCGCCGGTTCCCATGGGAGATCCGCTATTCGTGCTGCCAGAGGCCGAAACCGTGCGAATCACGGCGGAACACGACGACTTCTTGCTGGTCCGAACACGGGCTGGGCGAAGCGGGTGGGTGTCGCGTGCGAATCTCGCACCCGTCGTTCCGCGCCGTTGACTACTGCAGGCCGAAGGCTCCCGCTCCATACTCATCGGTGAGCTCAAGAATGCGCCCGCCGCCGCGCGCCACACAGGTCAGCGGATCGTCGGCGATGACCACCGGCAGGCCGGTCTCCTCCATGATCAACTTGTCGATTCCGCGCAGCAGCGCGCCGCCGCCGGTGATCACGATACCGCGCTCGGCGACGTCGCCGCCGAGATCGGGAGGCGTTTGCTCCAGCGCATGCCGCACCGCACTGACGATGCCCTGCAACGGCTCCTCGAGCGCCTCCAGGATTTCATTCGAATTCAGAGTAAAGCCGCGCGGCACGCCTTCCGACAGGTTTCGGCCTCTGACCGAGATTTCGCGCACCTGATCGCCCGGATAGGCCGAACCGATTTCGATCTTGATGCGCTCGGCCGTGGCCTCGCCGATCAAGATGCCGTAGTTGCGGCGCACATATTGCACGATCGCTTCGTCGAACTTATCGCCGCCCATGCGCACGCTCGCCGCATAGACGATGCCGTTCAACGAGACGACGGCGACTTCGGAGGTGCCGCCGCCGATGTCCAGCACCATGGAGCCGCGCGCTTCGTGCACCGGCAGGCCGGCGCCGACCGCGGCCGCCATCGGCTCGGGCACGATGTCGACGGCGCGCGCGCCTGCGCCCTCGGCGGATTCCTTGATGGCGCGCCTCTCGACCTGGGTCGAACCGAACGGCACGCACACCAGGACGCGGGGACTCGGCCGAAGCCAGCGATCGCCATGTACCTTGTTGATGAAGTACTGCAGCATTTTCTCGGTGTACGTGAAATCGGCGATGACGCCGTCCTTCATCGGCCGCACGGCGGTGAGGTGGCCGGGCGTTCGGCCCAACATCTTCTTCGCCTCCGCACCCACCGCGACGACCACCTTGCCGCCGCGCCCGGGCTCGTCCATGACCGACACCACCGACGGCTCGTTGAGCACGATGCCCTTCGACTTCACGTAGATCAGCGTGTTGGCGGTGCCAAGATCGATGGAGAGATCATTCGAAAAATGACCTCGGATGCGTTTTAGCAAGGACAATGGAGGGCTCTGGGGGTTTAAGACTCGGGGCGGAATGATGCACCGAGAGCGCTCCGAACGCCACCGGCCGCCGGCGTCTACCCTGCGGTCGCTGCTTGTTCAACCCTCCATGTCGTGCTGAATGGAGGCGAGAGTCTCCGGTGATTTGGCCTTGAGTCGCGCGAACCAGGCTGCGCCCACGACGAGATAGGCGAAAAAAATGTAGGGCAGGATGTCGTAGGGATATTCGGGCGCCGGATAAACGCTGCCGACGATGACGAACATCATCAGGGCGCTGCCCATGACCCCCAATCCGATGTGGCGGAACTTCATCTCCCCGCTCTTGTGCAAATCCATCGGCGCGACGATGCACAGCATCAAATAGACCACCACGAAGCCGAAGCTCGCGAAGGTGCCGGCAAGCCCAAACGCCGTGAGCATGCCCGCCGGGAGCATGCCGATGCAGACCGCGCCCACCAGTCCTCCGCAGAACAGCACGGCCCGGTGCGGAGTTCGGTATCGATCGTGCACGAGACCCATCGAATGGTGCAAGAATCGATACTTGCCCATGGAGTACAGCAGCCGCGCCGCCGCCGTGATGCTGGCCAGGGCGCAGGCAAACACGCTGAACATCGCCGCCAGGTACACGATCGCCGACGCCCAGCCGAGGCCGGCCCTTAAGGCCACGTCACCGAACGGCGCCGAGCTCGAGCCCAGGGTCGCGGTATCGTTGGCCATGCCGAACACCATGATATAGGCGATCGCCGTGAAGAAGATTCCGGCGAAGGCGCCGCAGCCGATCACCGCCAGCGGAATATTCCTGCGTGGATTGGATGATTCCTTCGCCAAGGTCGCCGAGCTCTCGAACCCGACGAAACTAAAGATCACGAACGGCAGCGCGGAGAAGATCGCGCCATATTTGAAGGATGCGAAGTCAAGCTGCGCGCGATCGATCACCGTTCCCTTGACGCGCACGATGAGCGCCGTGATCACCACGACGATGCCGATCGACAGCACCTGGAGGATGAGCCCGGCGCGGGATGACAGTCTCACGTCACGATAGGCGGCATAGGTGACCGCACCGATAAAGACGAGCATGACCGCGGACATCCCCCCGGGTCCGACCTTGAGGCCGAAGGCATTGAAAAAATTGCCCAGGAAGATCGCGAACGACAACGTGACGGCGATCGCCGTGAACAGGTACGCGCTCACCATGGCCCAGCCCGCCATCGCACCCGCGAAGGGCCCGAAAGTCCGGCCTATGTAGACGAAGAATGCGCCGGCCTCGGGATGACGCGCCGCCAGAATGCCGACGCACGCGGCGACGATCACCACGCCCAGCGTGCCGATGAAATAGGCCATCCAACAACCGATTCCGGCAAGCGCCGCCACCACGGTGATATTGAGCGCCGGGGTGAGCGTCGGCGCGATCGCAGCCAGCGATTGGCCGATGACTTCGATCAGTCCCAGGGCGCCCGTGCGCAGTTGTGGGGCGGCTTGGTCGCCAATCTTCTCCGTCGCTGCACTCATTCCTGAAAGGCTCCCGCATACCCTCGAGCCGGGTTACACATTCCTAACACGGCGGAGAAGGGAACGACAGCATTTGAGGGCATCGCCTCATTGCCAGGAATCGCCCTGCGCATGCTAGTCTAAGCTGGTGACAAATCTACTCAGCACCCCGACATCGACATCGGACGCCGCGCGCCATGCCACGCCGCGCTGCTTTGCGGCAGCGGCCCTTCTCGCCTCGCTCTCGTTCGGATGCGCCGGAATCGCGCACGCCACCGTGTATCCCCTGCCCCAGAATGACAACCCGGTGGTTGGCGGGGATCAAACGGTGCTGACCGTCTACGAGGACACGCTGTACGATCTTGCCCGCAGGTTCAGCTTGGGTTCCGAAGAAATGATTCGCGTCAATCCCGGCGTGGATCCCTGGATACCCGGCGCGGGCAAAACGCTGGTCGTACCCAATACGCACATTCTCCCGCCCGGACCGCGCGAGGGAATCATCGTCAATCTCCCTGAGCATCGGCTGTACTACTATCCGAAACCGAAGCGCGGCGAGACGCCGCAAGTCATCACGTACCCCGTGAGCATCGGAAAGATGGATTGGCGAACGCCGCTGGGACTTACTCGCGTCATTCAGAAGATCAAGGATCCGGTGTGGTACCCGCCGGAATCGGTCCGCAAGGAACATGCCGCGGCGGGCGATCCTTTGCCGCCGAAGGTGCCATCGGGCCCCGACAACCCCTTGGGACTGTTCGCCATGCGGCTCGCGGCCGGCAACGGGACGTATCTGATTCATGGAACGAACAACCCCATTGCAGTCGGACTCGCCGTCACACATGGCTGCATCCGCATGTATCCCGATGATGTCGAGGCCCTGTTTCCACTGGTTCCGGTCGGCACGCCGGTGCGCCTCATCAACGAACCGTTGAAGGTGGTGTGGGTCGATGGCGAATTGCTGCTCGAGGCCCATCCGCCTGTCGATGCGGAGGGCCAGAGTTTCGAGCCCGATCTCGATCAGTTCTCGGGTCTGCTGCAAAAAGCGGTAGGCGACAAAACCGTGGCCATTCACTGGGATTACGCGCGCGAGGTGCTCCAGAAAGCGAACGGCGTGATCGCCACCGTTGGGCTCGAAGCCGACTTGCCGCAGGAAGCGCCGGCTGCCGCGGCCGCCGCCGAGACCCCGGCAGCCGATCAGCCCAACGGCGCACCGCCCGAGTCGCCCGCGCCCATCTCGCCGGCATCCGTCTCGCCGGCGCCCCTCACGCCGGAACCGATCTTACCGACAGCTCGCGATCACTAGAACTACGGCGACGTTGTTCCCCGCGTAAAGGCGGGACGCTCCGCAGCGTCGCTGACCGCCCGAGCGAATGTGGCCGCAGTATCGGCGGCCACAGTATCACGATCTAGCGCAGTGTACGGACCGCCGCCCCGATAATATGCCCCTGACCTACGGGCTGCACGAGGACGGCAATATCGGTGGCATCCGCTGGGAATGAATCCACTCCCGTTCGGAACTGCTGCGCTTTGCCATCCCACTGCCCAAGGGTGCGGATGACACGCACGATGTTGAACTCGGTGAGCGTTCGTCCGGCATTCTCTCCCCGGCCGATGGCCGAGACTGCCTGACGCCGGTAAGCCACGACCACGATATCGCTCGCGGCCACGTTTGTCTGCGCGGCGAGGTCGATGAGGACCTGGCCGTCGCGTACCGAGAGCGCGATTGCGACGCCATCGCGATGCGCCGCCAAACTCTTGCCGATGGAGGCACGGTCGCTCCCCACGTAGTCGGCTTGCCCGTCGATGACGACCTGGGGCGTGTAGGGCGACGAGCGACGCAGGGTCTGCGCATACGTGCGCTGCCGTTGAACGGCTTCGGCCAGCCCGAACTTGTCACGCCATCCCAAATCGTCCCAGTAGTCGATGTGAAAAGCCAGCGCGATGACGTCGTGCTGCTCCGCCAGCTCTCCGAGATAAGCTTCCGCCGGCGGGCACGAACTGCAGCCCTCGGAAGTAAACAGCTCGACCACCGCGGGACGCGGTTGCGCATTCACCGCAGGGGTGAAACCGAGCATTGCGCCGACAACAAGCACGCCTGCGATCCAGTGCCGATGCGGTGATGCACACATCGAAGTTCCTCCCCCACGTGATGGCGTCACTCAATAGACCCGGTGTCCTCTCTGAATATTACAGTGCCGGTTCCGGCGCGGCGTCGCCCCAACACGGGGCCGGCGCTTAAGTTTATAATCGCGCGGAACAGAACTTCATGAAGCTTGAGCGATGTCCCCACTGCGCGCCCTCTTGTGGTCGATGCTTCTCGTGGCACTGGTGCGCCCGCCGTACTGTGCCGCCAACGACGCCGTGCAGACCGGTTATGCCTCGCTGGTGCGGCGCGTCGCACCCAGTGTGGTCACGGTCATGGTGGAGGAAAAGCGTGTCAGCGCCGGCCAACGCGCCGCCGAACGTGTAAATCCCGACGCCGGCGCCGACGCGGTAAGCGAACTTCTTCGACGCCTTCTGTCCGGCGCCAGCGGAAACCGCAGCGCTGATGAGCGAGCGGCGGCCGCACTGGGCTCCGGATTCGTGATTCGCACCGACGGCTACATCGTCACCAATCGACACGTCATCGCGGATGCCCGCGTGGTCCACGTACGGCTGACCGATGGCCGCGAACTACCCGCGACGATCGTCGGGGCCGATGCGCTTACCGATATTGCCCTGCTCAAGGTGGCCGCCGGCCAACTGCCGGTTCTTCGGCTGGGCTCCTCCACTGCCGTCTCGGTCGGCGACCCCGTCATCGCCATCGGCAATCCGTTCGGCCTGGGGCAATCGGTGAGCGCCGGCATCGTTTCCGCGCGAGCGCGGACGCTCGAAGACGACCCGTACATCGACTTCCTGCAAACTGATGCGGCGATCAATCGCGGCAACTCCGGCGGCCCTTTGCTTTCACTCGACGGCACCGTCGTCGGCGTCACCTCCGCGATTTTTTCGCCCAGCGGCGGCTCCGTGGGATTGGGCTTCGCCATTCCCGCGGAAACCGTCGCCGTCGTCATCGACCAGCTGCTGGCGCATGGCCGCGTGGAGCGCGGCTACTTGGGCATCTCCGCCCAGGCGATGAGTCCGCTGTTGGCCAAGGCGCTCGGCATGAAGAAATCGACGGGCGCCCTGGTCACCGCCGTGGATGCGCAGGGACCGGCGGTGGGCGCGCTGATGGTGGGGGACGTATTGCTCAAGATCGGATCGAATACCGTCACCTTCCGGGAAATGAGCAAGATCACGGCTCGCCTGGCGCCCCATGCACTGGTGGTGGCGACGGTATTTCGCGCGGGTTCGGAGCAATCCGTGGCGCTGACCATCGGCCGCCTTCCCGATCCGCCGGCTGATCCGGCGCTGACCGGCGATGTGGATACGTGGGTACCAGCACTGCGCTTGGGAGTGGCCAATGCGACCGCGGACATCCGCAAAACCATCAAGGCACCCGATGAACCCAGCGGTCTCATCGTCACTCAGCTTCGGCCCGCGGGACCGGGTGCGCTGGCTGGGCTCAAGGTCGGCGATCTCATCACCCATGTAGCCGGCAAGCAACTCGTCGACGTGGCCGATATTGCGACGGCCAAGCAGCCCACTCCCGAGGCGCCGCTTCTTCTGCGTGTGGTGCGCGACGGCAACGCGAGCTTTATAGCCGTCACCGGCGAGGCCGAACTTCAATTCCCCTGAACCGGTTCCGGCACGCTATGCTTTGCGCATGCTACGACTCATTCAAATCGCCCCCCCGCTGCTCTTGCTGGTGATCGCGACGACGCTCGAGGCTAGCGGCGACGCCGTCCTTCGCATGGGTCTTTACAACAACTATGCCGTCGCGCCGCGGGTGTTTCTCTTCATCGGGGCCGCGGCGCTGCTGTTCGGGTACGGCTTGTTTTTGAATCTGGCGCCGCTGGAATTCGGCCGAGTGGTCGGACTTTACATTGCAACTCTGTTCGTGGTGTGGCAGGTGATCAACTATCTCGCGTTCCGCACGCTCCCGAATCTCCCGATCTTGGTGGGCGGGGCCTTCATTCTTACCGGCGGCGCCATAGCCACGTTTTGGAAACCGAGCTAACGCATCTCGCGCCCTGTCCTGCGCTTTCCTGCACCGCGTACCCTCGCCGAGGCTGTTCACTTAACTAAACGCGTGAGCACCTGCGCTCCGCATCACGAACCGCATCACGAACCGGATCACGAACCGCATCACGAACCGCATCACGAACCGGATCACGAACCGGATCACGAACCGGATCACGAACCGGATCACGAATAATGCGCTATCCTTCCCGCAATCGTGCACGCAGCATCACATTTTGGAGCCTCGCGCAGGGACGCAAAAGCAATGAAGGCTGCGCTGCTCCTCTGTTTCGCCGGGCTGATCGCAGGCTGCGGATTTTCCAGCAACTCCATATCGATGGCCGGGCCGGCACCTCCGACGCTCACGTCGATTTCCGTGGCGCCGGCCAACCTCACGCTGCACGTCGGTTCGACGCGGCAGTTCATCGCAACCGGTAGCTACAGCGACGGCTCGCAACAGGATATTACGGCGTCGGTCACGTGGAGTTCGACCGCTGCGACGGTGGCATCGATCGGCAATGTCGCCGGCAGCAGCGGGATCGCAACGGCCGTCGCCGTGGGATCGACCACCATCACGGCGGCTTCCGACACCCTATCGGGATCGACGACCCTAAATGTAACGTCGGTCACGCTGGTGTCCATCGGCGTGACCCCGGCGGCCCCCACCATCGCCAAAGGCACTACTCAGCAATTCACCGCCACCGGAGTCTATTCCGATAGCACCACGCAAAACCTGACCGCCGTCGTCTCCTGGCATGCCGTGAACCCGGCCGTGGCGTCGATCACCACGGCGCTGGGCAGCGGCGGCCTCGCCACCGGGGTCGCCCCAGGCACCACGCAGATCACGGCGTCATTCGGCGGCGTCATCGGCTCCACGAATCTGACGGTCACCGCGGCGGTTCTCGTTTCCATTGCCGTGACACCGGCAAATGCCGGCATCGCAAAGGGCACCACGCAACAATTCGCCGCCACCGGCACGTACACAGACAGCTCGACCCAGAATCTGACCACGATGGTCACCTGGGCGCCCACGGCCGGAGCCATAGCGACAATCGGCAATACTGCAGGCTCCCAAGGACTTGCCGACGCGCTCACTCCGGGAACGGTCACCGTTACCGCCACCCTCGGCACCATCGTGGGTACGACCCAGTTGACCGTCACTGCGGCGACGCTGGTGAGCATCGACGTGACACCCGCGACCGCCACCATTCGCATCGGCGCTACTCATGCGGAGCAATACACCGCCACCGGCCACTACAGCGATCTCACGACGCAAGACATCACGACGTCGGTAACCTGGACTGCCGCCACCCCCGCCACGGCCGCGATCAGCAACGCCGCGGGTACGAATGGGCTGGCAACCGGGTTGGCTCCAGGGACCACAACCATCACGGCTGCCTTGAACGGCATCACCTCCAACACAGCGATGCTGACGGTGATTGCGTTCGCGTATGCGGTGAATTTCAATAATTCCAACGTGCCGCCGAGTGCCAGCAACCTGTCGCAATACATCATCGGAACGAATGCAACGAACGGAGCGTTGAGCCCGATGAACACGCCGACGGTGGCCACCGGCGCCAATCCCTATTCCCTGACCACCGACTCCACCGGCCAGTTCGTCTATGTGGCGAACTACGACTTTGCAAGTGCCACGGGAAGCGTTTCGCAATTCGCCATCGGCGCGGATGGCTCTCTCACGCCATTGAGCACGCCGACCATTGCCGCGGGAAATGGTCCCAACGGCATCGCTGCCAATCCGGCTGCTCCCTACGCGTATGTCGCCAACTACAATTCCAACAATGTTTCCCAATACTCGATCGGGGCGGGTGGTTTGCTCTCCGCCTTGGCTACCCCCACCGTGGGCACGGGCCCGGGTACCGCGGGCGCCGCGTCCATCGCCCTCACGCCGGCGGGTACTTACGCCTACGTCGCCAATTTCACCTATCCCAGCAACGTAGGAAGCGTCTCGCAATACACTGTTGGCGCCGCCGGTTCAGCCGCACCCGGGTCGCTTACGCTGATGACCAATCCGACCGTGCCGACTGGAAGCCTGCCGAATGACATCGTGGTCGACCGGTCGGGACGATTCGTCTATGTCGTGAATTCGAACAACAATGCAAGCGGCAACTCGATTTCGCAGTACACCATTCAACCGGACGGCTCCCTCAATCCCATGAGCCCCGCAACCGTGCCGACGATGCCGAATGGCAACAATCCCTGGTCGATCACCATTGACGCGGCGGGCCACAACGCCTATGCCCCCTGCCGCGCCACCGGGAATGTTTTGCACTACACGATCGACGCGACGGGTGCGCTTACCTTTGCGAACTCCGTCGCGGCGGGAACCGGCCCGACTTCCCTCGCCATCGATCCGTCGGGCGGCTTCGCGTACGTGACGAATCGAAATCCGCTGACCGCGACCCCCCATACGATTTCACAATACTCGATCGCGGCGAACGGCGATCTGACGCCCTTGACCTCGCCGACGGCGACGGCCGGAGTGCAGCCGGCCGCCATCATCACGTCCCGTTGATGCCCGCGTGGATGGCTCAGCCTTAAAGTTCGCACTCTGGGCGACCGTCGCAGCTTGGCTGTCGGTGACTGCCGGTTGCGCCAACGGTCCACCGAAGCTCAAGGAGGGCTTTTGGGAAATTCGCGGACAGCGCGTCGAAAATCCGGGAAACAAGCGCATTGATTTCACCTACAAGCTCTGCCGCGACCATGCCTTGGACCGCGCCGCGGACACGATGCTCAGGGACATCAAAGATTGCAACACGGTTCTCAAGAAGCTTGCGGACGGCAAGTACTCGTCGGCGTCGACGTGTCAGGTAGCCGGGGTGACCATCGTCTCGACCGGGACTTCTTCTTATCGAGGCGACGAGTCGATCCATGCCGACACGCGTGCCGTCTACACGCCTGCATTCAACGGCAAGACCGAAGAAACGCTGACGGAGGACCAGCAATACATTGGTAAATGTCCCGCTGCCATGAAGCCGGGGGACAGGCTCAATCCCGACGGTATTCTTTGGCGTCACGACCGCTGACGATGCCAGGAGCCTGTCGCCGTCCATTTACGGGAATCCCTTCACGCGATTCGAGGTCAAGCAAGCCGTCTCGAGGTCGATAACCCGGTGCGAAGACAATCGGGTCACATGAGGCGGCAAATGCGTTTAGTTAAGTGCGATGGTCCTGCGGCCCACGGAATGCACACGTGATGGAGTCGTTGGGGCTTTCGGTGTTGGATTCCTTGCCCGAACCCATTGCCGTGCTCGACCAAAACGGCGTCATCGGCGCCGTGAATGCGGCGTGGCGCCAATTCGCGTGGATCAACGGCGGCGGGAGTGAGGCAACCTCGCCCATCGGCGTCAACTATCTCAGCATCTGCGACCAGGCGGCCGCAACCCCGAACGGCGAGGAAGGCGCGCTCGCGGCCGAAGGAATTCGTGCCGTGATGGACGGCCGGCGGACGGAGTTTCATCTCGAGTACCCCTGCCACACTGCCTACGAACAACGTTGGTATCGCATGACGGTGACCCGGCTCTTCGGATCGGCTTCGCAAGTCGTGGTGAGCCACCGGAACATCACGCATATCAGGCGGACCGAGATCGCGGCGAGACTGGCGCAGGCGATGCTTCGACAGGCCTCGGAAGAGGACCCGCTCACGGACCTGCCCAACCGCACGGTCCTCATGCAGCGGCTCGAGTCGCTCGTGGAGCGGAGCAGCACCGAAGACGAACTCGGCTTCGCGCTGCTGTTCCTGGAGATGGACCGATTCAAATTGATCAACGACGCACTCGGCCATGAGGCCGGCGACGAAATGCTCATTGCTCTGGGCCAGAGGTTGCGGGATGCCCAAGCCGTCGGCTCATTCGCGGCACGATCCGGCGACCATCAATTCGTCTATGTTGCCTGCGACGTCGGAGGCGAGGATGAGGCACGCGCCATCGGCGATCGGCTGCGGTCGATGCTCGCGGCGCCCTACACGATACACGGCCACGACCTACAGACGAACGTCAGCATCGGGATCGTCATGGGCGGCCGAATGGATGGCGCGCACGAACTCCTGCGCCAAGGATCGATTGCTCTGTATGAGGCCAAGCAGGCGGCACCCGGGTCGACGATGGTCTTCGATCAAACCATGCAGGATCGCCTGTCCCGCCGCTTCCGCGTCGAAGTCGCGCTGCGACAGGCCGTTCTGCGGCGCGAACTATCGGTGCTTTACCAGCCCATCGTCGACATCGACAGCGGCCGCTTGATGGCGGTCGAGCCCGCGCTGCGTTGGAACAACCCCGAACTGGGCCCCATCTGCGCGAGCGAATTCATTCCCATCGCCGACGAGGTGGGGTTGAGCGTCGAGCTCGATGAGTGGATGTTACGAGAATCGTGTCTGCAGTGGTCGCGCTGGCAGCAGCAGGACGCCGCGGCCGCGCCGGCTCTCATGTCCGTGAACGCGTCTCGAGCCCAGGTTGACTCGGGCGGAGCGCTGCGCGGCAGCGTACGCTCGGCGCTCGAGTGCGCCCGCATGCCCGCAGCCGCTTTACAGATCCATATTGCCGAGCGCGACTTGACGGCGGACCGCGCGCGGGCGCTCGAGTTCATCTCGGGGCTGCGGGAGATGGGCGTGCGTGTGGCGATGAGCGATTTCGGAACGGGTACGTGTTCGCTCGCGTCGTTGCGCGGCTTTGGATTCGATACCATCAAGGTCGGCAAGTCCTTGATCTCCAACATCGGACGCGATCCTCTTGCGCTGGCGGTGGCCCAGGCGGCCATTCACGGAATCGCAAAGTTGGGATTGGTCAGCGTGGCCGAGGGAATCGACGACCCACAAGTACTCGTCAAGCTGCAAACCATGGGATGCGCGTGCGGCCAGGGTTCCCTGTTTGCGCGGCCGATGCCGGCGGACAGACTATTGACGCCACCCGGCCGGTACACCTAGCAAGTCCAGAGCCCCGGCGATATTACTTATTAAATTCCGCGTGTGACCGTCCGCGCAGATCTATTTTTATAGTTCCGCATGGTCGAATACGCAGCGCATGCTTGACCATATATCCCTTCCGGGACGGTGCGATATGGCGAGTAATGATCAACGGCGCGTCGACGCAGACATTTACATTTGCGAGGCGATTAGGGTATTGCAAGCCGTGCAGTCGAAACATTTGGACCATACGGATGTGACCACCGTCCGAGCGGCATTGGATGGCCTTGGCATCGTGCAGCGCTCGATAGCCGGGGCCGCTGTCCCCGATGATGCAAGGGTCGCGGCTAGATTGCGCCAGGTCGCTACCGCCGTAAAGTCATGCGTCGAGCCAAATGCACGCATTGCGTATGCGGACATTGAAACCGCAGGCGCGATATTCCAGGCGATGTCCGATCGGTCGTGAACGGTGATGTAGCCGCCGGTCGCGGGTTCGCAGGCTACTCGCTCGAACGCGCCGCCGGCGCGGCCAGGATCCGATAGAAAAACGTGGTGTCGCACAGGCCCCCCTGCGGCAGCAGCGCATAGCCCGGAATCACGCCGCACCGCTGCCAACCCAGCGTCGCATACAAGCGCTCGGCATCATCACTCGCGGTATCCAGCACCAATAACGACTTGCCGCATTCGCGCGCGGCGCTCTCCGCCGCTCGCAGCAATGCGGCGCCGACTCCGCGGCGGCGCGCGCGGCGATGGACCAGCATCTTCGATAAATCGGCGCGGTGCGGCTGATTCTCGGGTTGATGGAGGATCAACTGCACCGTACCGATCACGCCGCCGCCATCTTCCGCGATCAGCAGCGCGCGTTCGCCGTGGGCCACTCCATCAGCCACTCCACGCCAAAACTCCAGCGCCTTCGCCCGCGGCAACGGGTGCATGAAGCTCACGGATGCACCGCCATCCACGCAATCGATCAGGACGTCGGCAAGCCCCTCCACATGTCGATCGGAAACGGTGACCGGACGTCGCACGATGAAACCATCGGATCCGTCGCTGTTCGGCTCATTCCTTACATTCATGCAGGACGCTCGTCACAAAACTGCAAGACTTCACTGCGACACTTTGCGACTCCAAAAAACGCCGTCAGTCACGGGAAATGCGATCAATCGTGGTCGCCCTACAACAGTGCCTGACATTCATCAGCCGCAAAGAACTGGCCCCTTTAATAGGCCGCAAAGTGGATCCTATATGACTCAGTCTTCCATTTCGACCGCGAGCATCGTTGCTGCGGCACTTGCCTGCATTCTCGCTGCCTCGAGCGCCGAAGCCGCCGATGCAGGCGATCCGGGCGACGCCGCCGATGCGGGAACCGGCCAGAGGCGCCGCGAAGCGGACGCCAAGACGGATGCGCTCGAAGAAATTACCGTCCAGTCGCAGCGTTCCACGCCGGAAATGGCGCGCGAGGCGCAAAAGCAGGCGCCGAACCTCATCAACCTGACCACCGCCGCAGAAATGCAGAAACTCCCCGATGTGAATACCGGCGAAGCCATCCGCCGCGTACCCGGCATATCGCTGGAAACGGATACCGGCGAAGGCCGTTACATCAACATTCGCGGCTTGGACGCGGACCTCAACAGCACCACTTTCGGCGGTCTGCGCTTGCCGCCCACCAACAACAGCTCCCCCTCCGGCGCCGGCCGCGCCGTGGCATTCGACTCCATTCCCTTAGGCTTCGTGGGCGCCATCAAGGTCACCAAGTCCAATCTGCCGGAACAGGACGCCGAAGCCCTGGGCGGCACCATCGACATCACGCCGAAGACGGCGCCGACCGACGGCAAGCCATTCGCCGAGATCAAGCTGGGTGGCGGCGAAGAATTACTCCGCCACACCTGGATCACGGACCTCTCGGGCTCCGCGGGTACCCGCTTCGGCGGCTCATCGGGCGGATATCAGCCGTTCAGCGTGCTCCTGCTGGCATCGGTCTACACGGATCGCCGCGGCGTCGACGATGCGGAGGCGGGATTCATGGACAACCAGCCGGGCGGAGTGCCGGACAAGGCGTTCGCCGGGTTCGAGCAGCGGTACTACAACTATCACCGAGAGCGGCACGGTTACGGTGCCGATCTCGGCTGGGCGCCGGATGAAGACAACAAGTACTTCGTGCGCTACTACGACGCGGGCTACTCCGAGACGGTATCGCGCAACCTTCTCAGCTGGGATCTCATCGACGCGCCGGCGGTCGACCCGAACAACCCGAACGGCTTTATCGACACATCGAACTTCAGCAAGAAGCTGCGCGACGAGAAGGAGTATCTCGATTCGAAAGTGGCCGAGATCGGCGGTAGGAACGTGTTTTCCGACAACGTTCTCGATTACCACGTGGGCTACACGAAGGGTACGTATTACAAGCCCTACGACTACAACTCGAAATTCGCCAATCCCGCGCTCGCGAACGTGGCCTACGACAATACGACGCTGCCCAATTGGCCGGCTGTGAAGGTGCTGCCGGGCACCGCGTCGAACGGCACGGTAACGGTCAATCCGGCCGATCCGACCGGTTATGCGCTGAGCTCCATCAGCACGCAAAATGTTCATTCGGACGACCGCGAGTGGGGCATCGGCGCGAATCTTGCCTTACCCACCCATTTCACGGACCGGTCGGACGAGGAGTTCAAGTTCGGCATCAACGCCCGGATCCGCAACAAGACGGGCGACCAGTCGTCATTCAGCGTTTCTCCCGCGGGGATTCCGGCCTTGCCGCTGACCTCCGCGTCTTACGGCAACAACGTCATTTTCTATCAGGACCACTACGCCAACGGCCCGCAAATCAATGCGGCGCTGGTGCGCGCAGCTTACGCCGCCGCATTGGCGGCAGGGAACGTCGCCGGAGATCCGGTCGGGAACGCGCTCGCCGATGTTCATGACAAGGAAGACGTGTATGCGGCGTACGGTCAATATCAGTTCGGCTACGGCCCGCTCGGCATCATCGCCGGCGTGCGCGTCGAAAAGACCAAGGCGACCTACAGCGGGTTCAAGGCGGACACCTCGGGTTCGGTTTCCAGCGCCGGTTGCCCGATCCTGGATGCAACCCCGCCGGCCACGCATGTCTGCGCCGTCACGGGCAACAGGAGTTACACGGACTTCTTTCCCACCGCGCAGGCGCGTTACGAGTTCGCTCCCGACCTGATCGGCCGCCTGGCCCTTTCTTCGACCATTGCACGACCGGGCTTCGAGCAGGTTACGGCGTCCACCGTCGTCGATGGCAACGGCGACACGAGGACCGGCAATCCAAACCTCAAGCCGACGAAAGCCACGGGCTTGGACCTGGCAATCGAGAAATACCTGCCGCACGCCGGAATCGCCTCGCTCGGCGTTTTTGCCAAGGACATCAAGGACTACATCGTCACGAACGCATCACAAGTGGCGGGCGGGCAGCAGAATACCGGCGGCAATCTCGGCATCGTCAAGCTCATCAGTTTTGCGAACGCCCCGACGGCGCATCTCTACGGGCTCGAGGCGAACTTCGTCGAACACTTCAACGACATATTGCCGGGCCCCTTGGGCGGGCTCGGTGTCTCTGCGAACTGGACCTGGGTGCAGTCCAAATACCGGGTGCCGGTTGCGGATCCGACGACCGGCCTCATCATGGGTGCACGCGACTCGGTACTGCCCTCGAGTTCGCGCAACACGGCGAATGCCGAACTGCTCTACGACATGTATGACGTCAGCGTCACTCTCGGCGCCTACTACACCAGCAAGAACATTTTCGGTGTGGGTGGGAGCGCTGCTCTCGATATCTGGACTCAGGAGCGTTTCTCGGTGGACATCGGCAGCCGGTACAAAATCACGGAACCGTTCAGCGTGTATCTGAATGCCAAGAATCTCACCAATACCGCGCTCAAACTCACTGAAGGCCCGGGTCCGAACCGCGTCATTCAGCGTGAGTTTTATGGAGTCACCCTGCAATTCGGCGGCACTTACACATTCTGATTCCTGCGCTCCGGCCCCCGGTATTTCGCGCGCGCCGTCAACGCCTCGACGGCCGCCGGCGCCGCGAGCGGGGGCTCCTGCAAAATGGCATGGGTCACCCACGCGGCGCCGATACTGGCGCCGCCGCTCGCGTGGGATTGGGCACGGCGATTCGCAGTAAAGCTCGCAGCCTCGAGCCGCGGACAACCGCCGAAAAGCCAGGGCCTTAAGGCTGAGAGCTCGTGCGGTGCACAGCGCGCGTCGCCCGTTGCGCGGATGACACCGGGATAGGCCGCGGGATACACCGACGCCCCACGCGCCGGGGTTGCGGCCACGATGATGCAACCCGCATCGAGAGCGCGTTGCACCGCAAGCCCAAGGACGGCGCGGTCGCCCGCCAGGCCGAGACTCAAATGAATGAGGCCGGCGCGCCGCTCGACCGCCCAGTCGATGGCCGCCGCAACGGCGGCGGCGCTCGTGGGCCCCAAGGTGGTGAACACCTGTCCGAGCAGCAACTCCACCGGCCGGCCGCTGATGAGCAGTTCGGCGATGCGCGACCCATGGCCGGTGGGATCCGCGACGGACTCCAGGCATTGAACTCGCCCGTCGCGGGCGGCGAACGCCGCGGCGTCGGCGACCCATGAAGCATCCTCAAGCGGAGCGGCATCGATCCCCTCGAGAGCGCCACCGCAGCTGTCGATGATGCCGACGCGCGTCACCGGCCGGACAGCAGCGCGGGACTTAATATGCCGGCCTCGAGGCGCCAACACAGGTCGGATCGCTCGATGTCGTCGGCGCGATGAGTGATCACGAGACGGGTTCGATCGGCGAACATGGCGTCGAGCGATCGATGCACGGCTCGGGCAGCCTCCGCGTCGAGTCCGCTCGTCGCTTCATCCAGTATCACGATCAGCGGTTGCGCCAGCGCCGCGCGCGCAATCGCCACGCGCTGCCGCTGGCCGGTGGAGAGTCCCGCGCCACCCTCGCCCACCGGCGTGGCATATCCTTGCGGTAAATCGCCGACGAACTCATCCACTCGAGCCTCGCGAGCGGCGGCCAGCACGCTGGCCTCGTCGACTTCGGGATGCCCGTAGCGCAAATTGTCGAGAATGGACCCGCGGAACAGCACCGGCGAATGCTCGACCACCACGATCCGCCGGCGCAGGTCTGCCAATCGGTAATCGCCGAGCGGCCGGCCGTCGAGCAGGATGTGCCCTGAGTCGGGCTCCAGGAAACGACGCAGCAGGTCGGCCAGCGTCGACTTGCCGGTGCCGGACGCGCCGCGCAACACCACCTTGCTGCCGGCGGGAATATCGATGCTCACCGCATCGAGCAACGGCGGTCCGCCGTCGGCCGCAACGCTTACCGCCTCGAAGCGCAGCGCTCCGCGCGCATCGGCCGGCAGCGCAATCGCGTGCGGGGATTCGGCCACGACCGGCAGATCGAGCAATTCCTCGACGCGCTCGAGGCTCACCCGCGCGCGCTGATAGCCCGTGTACAGCGAAGCGATCGACGCGGCCGAGCCGGAACTGCGTCCCAGGTACGCGATGAACGCGACCAGCGTACCCACGCTGAGCTGCCCGTTCAGCACGTACCAGCCGCCGAGCACGAAGGTTGCGGCGGTGGCCAGATGTCCGAGCAAACCGGCAAACGAACCGGTGGCATAGGCCACCAATTGCTGTCGCAGTACCTGGCGCAGGTACGCACGCCCAAGCCCGGTCAGGCGGCGACCCTCGAGATCTTCGGCCGCCGCCGCCTGCACGGCGCGTGCGCCCGACAGTGTCTCCACCAGAAATCCGCTCAAACGGCCCGACGCCTCCCTCGTGGCGCGCGTGCTGGCCTCGATGCGCGGACGCGCGTAATGGCGCGCCAGGAGCTGCAGCGGCAGCAACGCGACGATGAGCAGGGTCAAGCGCCATGACAGACCCAGCATGACCGCGCCGACGGCCGCCAGCGTGAGCACACTGCTGATGAAGGCCGCTGCCGCGTCGGTGCCGAAGCGCTGCACTTCGGCGATGTCGCCGTCGAGGCGGCTCACCAAGTCGCCCACCGGTACGCGCGCGAGGCGCCGCGGCGACACGCGGAGCAGATGCGCGTACACCGCGCCGCGCAGCGAGAACAGGGTGCGCCCGGAGGCGCGTATATAGATGGCACGGTGCAGGCCGCCGAGCGCAAATCCGGTCAACGCAAGGACCAACATGCCGAGGCACGCGGCGACCAGGCGTGGAAACTGCCGCCCGATGAGACCCTGGTCGATGACCACTCGCGTCAGCAGAGGTTGCGCGGCGGACAGCGCGGCGATCGACAACCCGAGCAGAAACGCGAGCGTGAGCGTGCCGCGCTGCGGCTTCAGGTGTGGCCACAGAAGCCGGCGAATTCCGGGGCCGGCACTCCGGCGGCCGGCGGGCCGGCGGTGACTATCGGTCGTGGATGACACGCAAGGTTGCGGTGGCCTGGTCGGCGCACCCCGGCAGTTTCAGGATCGCCTTCTTGTCGAGCGTGGCCGCATCGTAGAAGCCCACGTCGCACTCGGTTCCTCCCGTGAAGATTTCGCGGCCGTCGGAGGAGAGATTGACCGCATAAAAGGTGTGGTCGAGCGGTACGCGCTTCTCGAGCCGGTGTCCCTCCACATCGATGCTCGACAAGGTTGTATACACACCGTACGCGTGCTTCCGGTCGGGACTCAGCACCGTCGAGAAGATCAGCGCCGACAGCGGCTCGAAGTCCGCATAGGTCAATTCTCCGCTCTTGACGTCGAGCGACATCAGCGCGGTCATGGGGACGCTTTCGGCGCCCTTCTTCAAGTCCGAGTAGACGGGACTGGTCCACACCCCCGTGGGCTCGGTCACCGGCCAGAATGCCAGGAGATCGGGCTGCCCATGGTCCGCCAGCGCCCATTTCTGAATGCCGCGCGTGTCGATGAGTTTGCCGGCGCGGAGGTCATACTCGTACAAGTCGAATCCAATCGCATAAAAGCTCTGACCACTCGGCCTCATCAAGAGCATATGCACCCGGCGCGGCGCGGGAAAGCTCCGATAGGGCTTGGCGGCCAATCCGGCGTTGGTGCGGTACACCGCGAAACGCGGCTCCTCGACCACGTACTCCGCGGGCAGCAGCTTGGTCGGCAGCTCGTACACGATGAGTTCCCGGCCGTCGGGAGTCAGCGTCATCGACATGAAGCACTTGATGCGCTCCTCGGGCGTCGATAGATCGGCGCGAAACACCTCTCGCCCAGTCGAAAGTTCGATGCCCACCACCCGCTCTAGACCATCCACCAGAACGTAGGCGATTTTTTGATCCGGCGAGATCAGAATCACCGAGACCATGCCGTTGGTGCCCGGGATGCGGTGCTCGGCGCGCACCGTGCGCGTGGTCGCGTCGATGATGAACAGGCGATCCGGCTTGGCGCCCGTGACGATCAGATCACCCGCGACGGCGCGCGGCGCAGCGCCCAAGGAAGCCGCCAGCGCGGCGCAGGCTGCCCAAACGCAGCAATTCAAGGCGCTGTTAAAGGCGCTACGGATCCTCGCGCATGACATGCTCGCTCTCCTGGTCATTTCTTGGGAAACACGCTGTCGAGGTCGCGCCAGTCGCCCGCGGCCGAAGGCTTGCCGGCGTCCCAATTGGGATAGGTGCTCATGGTGTCCGGCACCTGCGCGGGCCACCAGCAGGGGTCGGAACAGCCGTACAGATCCGCCTCCATGGGCTGGCACAGCGACGCGACGCCGCCGAACGGGTCTACTTCCCAGCCGGGATCGAAGGTGGTGGAGCAGCCGGCGACGCTCTCCATCGCCAGCACTTCGGCGACATGCCCGTCGGCCACCGCCTCCAGCAACCGCTCCGCTTTGTTGTTCGTGGGTTTCAGTTCGCTCATGTTGTCGCACTCCTCGGCTCGAGGTGACGGGTGAAAAAACTCGGGTTGCGGCGCTGAATATCGGCGTAGATGCCGACTCCGAAATCCACCCAGCGCCGCAACAGGTCGCAGTAATGATAGGTGCGGTGGTGGGCGTCGCCGAATCGCGCATACGATTCGTGATAGCAGCCGCCCGCGCATAAATTACGGATGCGGCAGGTCTCGCAATGCGTGCCCTGACGGTCGATCGCCTTCTCCACGAAGGCGGAGAGACGCGCGCCATCGATGCCGCTGGCCACATTGCCGAAGGTCGGAAGTTCCGAGCCCGTGAAGCGGTGACACAGGTTCAAGTCGCCGTCGCCGTCGACGGCCAAGAGTCCAACACCGGCCCCGCAGGGCAGCGACTTGCGCCGTCCCTGGTGCAGATCGGTCATGAGCTGATGCATGTTGGAAAAGCCGTTGTTGGCGCCGGCGAGCGCCGCCCGCCGGTAGTCCTCGCCCAATCGTTCGAAGGCGCGATGCACCTCGGCCAGTTCAGCGTCGGAGAGCGCATGGCCCGCCTCGGCCGCCGCGGTCACCGGCGCATAACCCACCTCGTGGAAGCCGATCTCGCCGCGCAAATGCGAGTGAATCGCCTCGACCTCGGTGCTGCCCCCGCCCAAGGTCACGCGGGCGCCCACCGGCCGCGAGCGATAGCGCTCGAGCAGCAGCTGTACCTTGCGCGCCACGACTTCGTAGGTACCGCGGCCGCCGACGCTCTTGCGGTGCCGGTCGTGGATGACTTTCGGACCGTCCATGGATACCGAAATGCCGAAGCGGTGTTCGTCGAAATACTCGATGAGCGGCGGCGTCAACAGCGTCGCGTTCGTGGTCATGGAGAAGTCCATGTTCTTCCCGGCACGGGCCGCGGCCGCCTCCGCGTAGGCCACCACCTGCTTGATCAACGCCACGTTGGTAAGCGGCTCGCCGCCGAAGAAAACGATGTTGACGCGATCGCGCGCGGCGCCGGCCTCGAGCAACAGGTCGACACTGCGGGCGGCGGTGACGAAATCCATCTTGCGGCCATCCTTAGGCTTGGCAAGATCTTCCTTGTAGCAGTACGTGCATGACAAATTGCAGCCGGTGTTCACGTTGAGCACCAGGGTGCTCAAGGGATAGGCGCTGACCTTGACGCTGCTCGGATTGATGGCGCGCAGACTCCCCGACGGCTGCAGCATCTCGAGCGTGCGCAGCTCGGCGGCAAAGGCGCGCACGCGGCCTGGCGGGTAGCGGCCCTCGAGCAACGCCGCCAACTCATCGACGCTGCGCCCGCCCGGCTCGCGGCAGTGCTCGATCACCGACAGTCCGAGCGCGTCGACGCCGAATACGGCCGTGGTCGGCACGTGCAGCAGGTACGCGTCGGCGTCGGTGCGCACCAAGTGTCCGTTCCAAGAATTCCATTCCAATCGTTCGGCGTTGGGTTGCATAGGGTGCTCAGTAGATCGGCGGTGTGTTCCAGCGCTGCACGGTCACGATGAGATGGCCATGACCTTCGACGGCGCGATCGCCATCCTGCGCCTTCGCGACCACGGCCAGATTGCCGACATTGTCGCCCGAATATTCGCGGGCCGTGTTGGGTCCGGCGCCGCCCGGCAGGAAGCGGCCGCGCTTGTCGAAATGCCCCGCGAACTTCTGATCCTCGGTGCGCTTGGCTTCGGCGTCGAAGGGCGCCGAGATCCACTCCGCCGCCACCGGCCCGAGCGGGAGCAGCTCGCCGCCCGGCAGCCGCGTGGAGGCCAGCGCCTCGAACTGCGCCGACACCGGAGCCAGCCTGCCGCCGCCCACGCGCGCGATGGCATAGCCCGGCACCACATCGACTTGATCGATTTGGGCATACACGGCGAACTTCACGGTCTCCGCTCCACCGCCGCCGGCTGCGCCCGTGCCGGCGCCAACGCCCACGCCCACGCCAACGCCGCCCGCCATCACCAAGCGCGCTCCCGGCGTTGCGTTCGCCGCCACCTTGATTCGCGCGTGAATCGTGTGGGCGTCGCGTTGCACCTTCGACACCAGCACACCATCGCCGAAGGACACGAGCGCCGTCTTCGAGCCGGCCGCGGGCTTCGGATCGAATCCCATACCGACGATGGTCACCTCGCTTGCCGCCCCGGTGTGCTGGGCGCGCGGCCACACCGCCAATATCCGCGCAGCGCCGTCCTCCCGCACGGCCACCCAGTCCCCGCCCTCCTCGGCATGATCGGCATCGAACCAGCGTCCCTGGATGCGGTTGCCATCCTCGGAAACGGCATAGACTTCGCGCACGGTGCGCGTCCCCAATTCGGCGCTGCCGCGCCATTCGAAGCCGGTGTACACGATGGCTTTCGAGCCGCCGCTGAGGGCGACCCCGTCGATGTCGGTGAGCGCGTAGCTCGCCTGCCAGTCCCCGCCCGCAGCACGCTCGATGTGCGCCGTGCCGTAGAGGTCCTTGCCGCCCGGCACATGGCCGACGATCACCCACGCGCCGGCGAGGTCCGCCGGAACGTGCTTCTGCCACGCGGTCCATGCGGTCGAGGAGTAGGGATAGAGCGCAGCGAGCTTGGCGGGCAGAGGCCCGCTTGCGATCTGAAACCAGGGCCGATCGCGCCCGGAGGCGGAGTATTCGATGGAAGGCCACTGACCCACATGGGTATTGCTGAGCTTTCGCCATTCCTCTTCATCACGGCGCTGCAACGAGACGCGCGCCAGGGAGTGGCAGCGCCCACACATCACGTTGATTTCCGCACCGGCATCGAGATCCTTGGCATTGGGACGCTGCTCCAGGGCGAAGCGCCCGGCCGCCGCTTCGGCGGGTGCGAGGCCCTGCGTGTCGGCCAGGAAGCGCACCAGCGATTCACGCACGCCGTCCTCGAGCGTCAACCCGTGCACCTGGCGCATGCGGAACAGCGTCATTGCCCAACCTTCCGGCGTCTTGCGAATGGCGCTGATACGCTCGAACTGGCCGGCACTCTCGTGGTGGCAACCACTGCAATACGCGCGGACCAGGTCCGCACCCTGAGGCGACGCCCCGGCCTGTGCCGCGGTCTCTGCGCCCTGCGACGCCTGGGCACCGAGCGCCAGGATGAAAACAGCCGACCAGATGGATGCGGCCGATCTGAACACGAACCAATGACAGCCCTGCGCGATACCGATCGACACGTATTCAACCTCCCAACGGAACGCGGGGCCGGAGTTGCCGCCCCACAACGCCCGTTTGTTGCAACCAATGAATCGCGAATGCCACCGCCGCGGCCGCCCGGTCGACCGCTTGAGCCGCGCCGCTCACCGTGGCGTGCTCCGCCGACTCGAGATAACCCTTGAGCGACACCAACGGCACATCGGCCACATGCCACACGCCGCGCGGATGCTGCGCCGTGATGATGACGTCCCGCTCCAGAATGCGCCCGCCGCAGAGCACCGGACGGCGTTCGACGCGCGGCGCATGCGGTGCGGCGCTCGGCAGCAAGCGCTCGTACGCGGTCGCGGTCTCCGACCAGAATGCAGAGCGGGCGGCGTTCTCGCGATAGAAGCCGGCAGCGGTGCGCACGCCGCTCGTCCAGGATTCCTCCTGCCGCTCGGCGACGAAGCGACGCGCCGCCGACGCATCGCCGCCGTCCATCACCGATTGCACCGCCGTCGCCACCAACCGCGCGCCGCGCAGCGCCTCGTACACGCCCTGGCCGGACAAAGGATCGAGCGCGAGGGCCGCGTCGCCGACGCGCCACCGCGTCGCGTCGCGCGCCTTAAGTCCAAGACGCGCATGAGCCGGCCTCGCCACCAAGTCGCCCTCGGGTAGGGACCCCTCGAGCGCGTCCGCGAGAGCCGGGATCTGCGCAGCCGCCGCCGCAATCCAAGCGGCCGGGTGTCCGCCGCGGGGTCGCCCGACCACCTGTACCCACAGCGTATCGGCCCAAGCCGCCCACCAGCACCAGCCAAAGTCGATTGCATGGATGTGCGTCCCCGGCTGGACGGACGTGTCGCGCGCAGCGCGAAACCGCGTTCGGAATTGCCGTCCCACCGCCAGCAGCAACGGTCCGTGCCGCTCGGGTCCTCGACGCCCGCGCGCTTCAATCACCTGCGGAGCCGCGAGCCAGCCGCCGGTGCGCAAGAAGCCCCGCCACTGTCCGCCCTCCCACTGAAGGCTCGTCACGGTATCGCGCCGGTCATCGACTCCGGCCGCGCGCGCGCGACAGCGCAACGCCGCGGCGAGTGCACGCCGCTCGACCAGCCACTCCAAACCCTGGACCTTGCGGCCGCCGCCCCACGCGCCGTTCCGCGGAAACGGCCCATCGATGATGCCGGGCACGGCGTCGAGACCTTCCTCGGCGAGGAGCGCGAGGCTGCGCCTCGACAGTCCCTCCCACCCGGCACGCGCCGCCGCGCCCACCAGGGCCACTCGAGCGCCCGCCGCTGCCAGACGCGCGGCCACCACACTACCAGCCGGTCCCGAGCCGATGACGAGAACGTCATGGATCACGCGTGCGGCTCCTCGGTGAGCTTAAGTTCGGTGCGCATGTGCTCGCGAATGAGATATTTCTGCACCTTGCCGCTGATGGTAAGCGGAAAGCTCTCCACGAATCGAACGTATCGAGGCACCTTGTAGTGCGCAATCCGGTTGCGGCAGAATTCACGGATCTCATCCTCGCCGGCCGTCATGCCTGACCGCAGCCGGATGCATGCACAGACTTCTTCGCCATACTTCGGATCGGGAACACCCACCACGGCGACATCGAACACCGCCGGATGCAGATACAAAAATTCCTCGATTTCGCGCGGCGAGATGTTCTCGCCGCCGCGGATAATCATATCCTTCACGCGGCCGACGATGTTGCAATAACCATCGTCATCGATGACGCCGAGGTCGCCGGTGTGCATCCAGCCGCCCGCGTCGATGACGTCGCGCGTGCGCTCGGCATCGTTCCAGTAACCGCGCATCACGCTGTAGCCGCGGGTCAACAATTCCCCCGCGACACCGCGCTGAGCGACGTGGCCCTCGGCATCGATGATCTTCACCTGCACGTACGGGTGGACGCGGCCGACGGTGCCGACGCGGCGCTCGAGCGAATCGTCCGGCTGGCTTTGAAAACTCACCGGGCTGGTCTCAGTCATGCCGTAGCAGATGGTGACCTCCGGCATGTGCATCTCGCCCACCACCCGGCGCATCACCGCGGTCGGACAGGGCGACCCGGCCATGATGCCGGTGCGCAGCGAGGAGAGATCGAACTCTCCGAACCGCGGATGCCCTAGTTCCGCGATGAACATGGTGGGCACGCCGTACAACGCCGTGCAGCGCTCCTTCGCAACCGCCTCGAGAACCGTCAGCGGCTCGAATGCATCGCCGGACAGGACGCTGGCCGCGCCGTGCGTCATGGCGGCGAGAACTCCCAGCACCATGCCGAAGCAGTGGTACAGCGGCACCGGAATGCACACGCTGTCCGCGGCCGTGAGACGCATGCCCTCGCCGACGAAGAACCCGTTATTGACGATGTTGAAATGCGTCAGCGCCGCGCCCTTCGGCGTGCCGGTGGTGCCGCTGGTGAACTGGATGTTGTAGACGTCGTCCGGATCCACCGTAGCCTCGATGGTCCTCAGCACCGTCTCGCCGAGATCGTGGCCGGCGGCCGCGAGGTCGGCGAACGACAGCGCCCCCGACGGCGGGTCCGTTCCCAATTGAACAGCCACGCGCAGGTCGGGAAACCCCGCGCACAGCAGCCGCCCGGGTGCGGCCTCCACCAGTTCGGGGATCAGCGACTGGAGCATGCCCGCATAGTCGCTCGACTTGAAGCGCGGCGCGAACACCAGCGCACGGCACCCCACCAGCCGCAGCGCGAAATCCAATTCCATGGTCCGGTAGGCCGGATTGAGATTGACGAGCACCAGGCCGGCGCGCGCAGCGGCGAACATCGTGAGCACCCATTCGGCGCAATTCGGCGCCCAGATTCCGATGCGCTCGCCTACCCTAAGTCCACAGGCGATCATTCCGCGCGCGACGCGCTCCACCTCGCGGTCGAGTTCCGCGTACGTGAACCGCATCGACTGATGCGTTACCACCAGCGCGGGGCGCGTTGGATGCTCCGCGGCCGCCGCCTTGAGGACTCCGTCGACGGTACGAAACAGGAGCGGCCGGTCGCTGGTGCCCGATACGTAGCTGGTTTTAGAAGTGGTAGTGTGCATCGAAACCGTACATACGCGGTGTCCCCACGTGCCGATAGTCGAAGCCGAAACCCTGCACGTCCACTGCGTTCGTGAGATAAAACTTGTCGGCGATGTTGCGCCCCCAAACCCCGACGTCCCAGACGTCGTCGGCCGAGTGCAAGCTGAGCCGCCCGTTCAGCAATGAATACCCCCCCTGCGATATGGCAGCCTCGTTAGGCAACGCCAGATACTGCTTGGAGTTGTAGTTCATGTCCAGATGCAGATTGAGCTTGGCCGCAGCAACCGACCAAGCCTCCCAGTCCATCGCCACCGTGCCGGACACCTTTGGCGCATATGGCAGCTGTTGGCCATCGATGGACCCGGTGGCCAACGTTCCGTCCTGCACGTCCGTGTTCAAGAAACCCGCGCTCGCGCGCAGGGTGAGCGAGCGCACCGGCCGGGTGACGATTTCGAGTTCGCCGCCGTCGATCTTCGACTTGCCGAGATTGATGAGCGGCTGCTGGCCGGTGGGATAGACGTTGATCACCTGTTGATTCTTGTACTGGTAGTGGAATACCGCGCCGTCCACCTGCACCCGGTGGTCGAGCCAGGAGGTCTTGAAACCGGCCTCGAACGAATCCAGCGTCTCGGGCTTGACGGTGGTCAGGTCGCCCGGCGTGAACAGGAACTGCGAATTGAACGCCGCCGACCGATAGCCGCGGCTGTAGTTGAGGTACAGAAGCGCGTCGGCCGAGACGTTGAAATCGACGCCCGCGCGTCCGGTGAGCGCCGTATTGTGCAAGGTCTGGCTGCGCTTTTGATCGACCAACGCGCCGTAGTTGGGCGATCCCGGCAGCGCCAAGGTCGGCCCGAAGCTGCCGTCCGGCTGCAGGCTGAAGAAGCCCAGGTTGGCGATCGGCACTTGATCGCTGCCGCGCAGCTGATTGAGGGCGTTCTTCTGCTCACCGTTATCGTGGTTGTAGCGCAGGCCCGCGCGCAGCGTGATCCAGTCGGCCAGCCTGTAGCTGTCGTCGGTATAGGCGGCCCAGCTGTTGCGGATCTGGTCGAACGAGTTGAAGTAATTGCAACCCAGATTGATGTTCACCCCGGCGGCATATCCGCCGGCCGGCCCGAACGAACTGGCGACGCAATCCCGATAGTCGTTGTTCACGTTGAAGGCCGGGTCGGTGAAAATCTGATTCTCGGTGGAATTGAAAATGGTCTCGTGCTGATAGTAGGCGCCCACGATGTAGCGCAGCGGCGCGTCGCCCAAGGACGTCAGGCGCAGATCCTGGGTCCACTGCCGCGTCTTGCCGGTGTAGGGGATGTTCCAAATGGCGTACGGCGCGCCGTCCGTGCCCTCCGGGTTCAAGAGTTCGCCCTGGTCCCAGGAAGTGATGGAGGTGAGCTTGTTGGAGGGCGACACGGTCCATTCGGCGGTGAGCTCCAAGGCGTCGTTGTCCTGGCGGCGGCGCGGAGTGTAGTCCTGCGCAATCTGGTAGTTGCCGAGAGGCGCGCCCGTATACGTGCCGTCCACCGTACGAAAGTACCCCGTGAAGCCGACGCCGCCCGCGCTGACGGGGGACGGGATCGCCGACGGCGCGGGTATCCGTCCGTCGATGATGGCGTAGTTCTGCGGGTCCTGCATGCTCTTCGAAGCGCGCAGCGTGAGCTGCAGATCGTCGCTGGCCTTCCACAGCAGCGACAGACGCACACCGTACTGGTCCACCCCTTCGAGATCCGGGTGCCCGGGGAGCACGTTTTGAATGAAGCCGTCGACCTTCGTATAGGTGAATGCAAACCGCACCGCGACCCGATCCGGAATCACGGCCGTTTGCAGATCGCCTTCCACTTCCCGCCGGTTGTAGTTGCCCACACCCACCTTGATGTCGGCCTCGGTCTCGAAGCCCGGTTTATGCGTGATGAAATTGATCGCGCCGCCGGTGGTGTTCTTGCCGTACAAGGTGCCCTGCGGTCCGCGTAATACCTCGATCCGTTCGAGATCGTAGAGCTCGACGCCGAACAGCGTGAAGTTGCCCTTGTAGACTTCGTCGATGTAGCTCGCCACCGGGCTCGACTGATTGAGACTGTAGTCGAACATCGACACGCCGCGCAGCGAAAACAGCGGCGAACCCTCGCCGACGATGCCGTTCACCTGAAGGTTGGGCACCTGCGTGACGAGGTCGGAGGCGGTATCGAGCTTGATCTGCCCGAGCTGCGCGCTGGTGAGCGCGGTCACGGAGATCGGCACGGTTTGCAGCGATTCGGAACGCTTCGACGCCGTGACCACGATTTCCTGGATGGCGTCGGTATCCACCGGCGGCGTGTCCGCGTGGGCGGCGGCGGCGGCCAAGATGGCGATGATCATGGTCGGATGAATCCACCCGCGGTACGTCGGTTTCTGCATTTCTTTCATAGGTACATTACATCCCATATTGATCCGGCTCGAATGATCAGACTTCGCAGCGGCGGCGTTCGGTCAACCTGTGACGCCCGGCCGCCATGGCCAGCTCGCCCAGGCGCAACGCCGTCAACGGAGTCTCTTCCGCCGGCTTCAACACCACGGTGCAGCCCGCCGCCAGCGCGGGCGCGCATTTCCACGTGGCCAACAGGAAGGGAAAGTTCCATGCGATGACCGCTCCGACCACGCCCATCGGCTCGCGCGTCGAGAATGCAGCATATTGTTGACCCGGCACCAGCTTCCCGGACAGGGGCAGCGTTTTGCCCTCGATCTTGGTCGGCCAACCGGCCATATAGCGCCATACTTCGAGGGCGTGCTTGATGTCGACGTGGCGGCGGCGCTATTCATTCGGAACTCCCGAGTCGTGCAGCGCCCTTATGTTGAGCGTGGGTCGCCAGTATCGCGGCGCCGCGCCATCTGCGGTATAAGTCGTAAGGAGCAGGGGTACTAATACTTTGGTATCGGCCCCTTGCCTATTGCTGGAAACCTACAGATGACTACCCAGAATCCCAGCCTTGCCCCTCGGGTGCTGATCGCCGACGACCATCCGTTATACTGCGATGCGTTGCGGGCGGTCGTGCCGCAGGCCTGTCCGGGCGCGGACATCAGCGAGGCGAATTCGCAGGAACAGGTGCTTAGCACAGTCGCCGCCGGCCGCGAGTTCAGTCTGGTGCTGCTCGACTTGAACCTGCCGGGAGCCACCGGGCTGTCCTGTCTTTCGGAACTGCGGCGGGTGGTGCCGACCACCCCCATCGTGGTCGTCTCGGCGGTGGGAGACCCGAAGATCATGCAGGACGTCATCATGGGCGGCGCGTGCGCCTTCATTCCCAAGTCCGCGCCCGGCCAGGTGCTCATCAACGCGCTGCGCGTCATCCTCGCGGGGGGAACGTACATGCCCACGGGCATCGTCGCCTCGCTGCGTGGCGGCGACGGCAGCGCCGCGCGCAGCGAACTGACCCTGCGTCAGCGGCGGGTCCTCGAGTTGCTGTCGACCGGATTGTCGAATAAGCGCATTGCCCGCGCCTTGGACATCAGTGAGATCACCGTCAAGGCGCATGTCACGGCCATCTTTCGCAAACTCGGCGTGAGCAATCGTGTGCAGGCGGGCCTGGAAGCCAGACGAGTGCTCGAGAACCGCTACTGACCGTCCCGCGCTCAGGCTCCCAGGGAGGCACCCAATGTCGTCGCCGCGACAGCTCATGGACGAAGCTTTGAAGTTGTACGTTGTGCCGGCGCTTCGGGAGCGCGGCTTCAAAGGCTCGCTTCCGCATTTTCGACGATTGCGCACGGACCGTGTGGATCTATTGACGATTCAATTTGATAAAAACGGTGGGGGCTTTGTCGTGGAAATTAGCCAATGTTCTGTTGAGGGCGTGACCACGCACTGGGGCAAGCACGTGCCTGCATCAAAGGTCACCGCGTGGGATCTACATCCAGATCAACGGCTTCGTTTGAAACTGCGCGATGGTTCAGGGACGGACAGTTGGTTTCGATTCGACCGTGACGAATATAGTGTGGTTGCCAGTCAGGTTTCGTGCGCAGGACGCGGCAAGTCCTCCCAATGGGAGGTCAGGTCTCACGGAAGCTCACCTGCCAGTGTCACATTCCCTTGGTAAACTATCGTCCGTCGCGTTCTTTCAATCTTGGGGGTGTCGCATGTCCATTTCTCTGTATGACGTATCGATTCCGGTCTTCGCGCTTAGCCTGAACAATCTAGCCGCCATTCTGGACAAAGCCGCGAGCCACGCCGACACCAAGAAAGTGGATCCTAAGGCGCTCCCCGCGGCCCGTCTCATCATCGATATGCTGCCGCTGTCGGCCCAGGTCCAAATCGCGTGCGACACCGCCAAGGGCGCCGCAGCGCGCTTGGCCGGCATTGAAATTCCGAAACACGAGGATACCGAGGCGACGCTCGAAGAGCTGAAGGCGCGAATTGCCAAAACCCTAGCGTTCATCAAGAGCATCAAGCCCGACCAGCTGCAGGGAGCGGAGACGCGGGAAATCATCTTGCAGGTCCCACAGAACGCGTTGAAGTTCACGGGCGTGAACTATCTTACAAATTTCGTGCTGCCGAATTTCTTTTTTCACGTGACGATGGCGTACGCGCTATTGCGGAAGAATGGCGTCGAACTCGGCAAACGCGATTTCCTCGGCCCTATTCAATGACGACTCCTGACGTTCCAGGCGAAGGCGTCTGCGCCGCAGCATACTAAGAGCCCATTGAGTACAGCCACGCGCAACGCCGTAGCCGCCATGATCGCCATCTGCAGCGCGGGGTGCTCGCCCAACGATCTGTTTTAACTTCGACTTTCACTCTGGAGTGCGACACCTCCTGCCGCGATTCCGTTCGCGGCATGGTGTGTGATTCGCTTGAAACTCAGGTCGTGTAGTCCCAGCCCATTTGGACCATGGTTCGCACACAGGCGGCGGGCAGGTACGAATTCCATCGCGCAATGTTTTTAGCGGAGCGTCTCGCATCCTCTCGCGACAAGGGCACATGGCCTAGCAATGGTTCTTGATCAAGCTCCCGTCGAAGCAGGGGTTCTACGGGTTCATGAATGTGTATCGATTCGTTCACGGCGTGCCTCCTTTAAATCCGGCGCGACGGGGCGACCTAAGTTGTAGATCTCCGCCAGGACGATGCATCAACCACCGAGGCTAGAGGCTAGTCAATTCCGACGAAGAATTCGAGACCGTTGTGTGTCGCCAAGTGACGACGGAGGAATACTTTTTTTCAACCCATCACGATTTCGATTGAATTGGGTTTAATCGGGAAGGATTACCCGGCCCGCGGGCGGAGCCTCCGCTCCAATCCATGGCGAGGGCGGCGCAGCAAGGATGAGCGCGAGCTACCGTGGGAGTCCAACAGACGAGCGTCGGGTAAGCCTGTGCCGACATAGAATAATTTCGACGGAACTGTCGGAATGTATGACTGTCGCTCGTCTTGTAACTACCGTCCCGAAAATTCGAGTCTTTGGCTCACCATAAGGAGACTCTTATGCCAACGATCACGCCGTGCCTTTGGTTCGATGGTAAGGCTGAGGAGGCGGCCACGTTCTACGCCTCGCTACTACCTGACAGTCGCATCGATAAAGTGCATCGCGCACCTGGCAACTATCCGTCGGGCAAGGCCGGCGATGTGCTTACCGTCGAATTCACTCTGATGGGGCGGCCTTTCGTAGGGCTCAATGGCGGGCCGCATTTCAAATTCAACGAGGCTGTCTCGTTCCAAATTCCGGTCGAGACCCAAGCCGAGATCGAGCGCCTGACCAATGCGCTCTCGGCGGTTCCCGAGGCCGAGCAATGCGGTTGGGTTAAAGATCGCTACGGCCTGTCCTGGCAGATCGTACCGCGCAGGCTTCCGACCCTACTCGGTGATGCCAATCCGGCCCGCGCCAAGCGTGCCTTTGAGTCGATGATGCAGATGAAGCGCATCGACATCGCTGCTCTTGAGCGGGCTGCCGACGGCCTGGTTTAATCCGCCCGGGCCTGCTTGAGGAGCCCTTTTGACGTGGTTCAGCGGCGGCTATCGTGAGCGCGGGTAGCCTGAATGCCAGAAGATGTTACTGACCTTCAGACTAACGCTTCGGATGGTATCTGACGCCGGGTAATCCGTCGAAATCCGAATCTTGAGTCCAGAGGGTTGCGCGGAGGCGTTGGGCTGTGGCGAGCATGACGCTGTCCGCCATGGCGATGGTGTGCTGGATCGAGAGGCGGGCTGCTTCCAGAGCGATGACCCGGTCGAGGTCGATCACTCTGCCCTGTTCCATGACGGCGACCGCTCGTAAGGCATCGTCCTCGTCTCTTTGCTGGCTTACGCGTTTGAAAACTTCGAACAAAGACAGCGACGGGACTAAGAGTGAGCGTGTGGCTTCGATTGGTTTGGCGAAAATCTCAGCATTCGGACCGTCGGCGAAGTACTCGAGCCAGGCCGAAGAATCGACGACATTCATACCCGATCGCGATCCCGCGGCACCTCGGTGTCGATTCCCTTGAGTGACCCGCGCGCCGCTTTGGTGGGCCGGACAGGCACGAGTTCGATGCGACCTCGATACTCCATGGCGTGGAGCTTCTCGCCTGGCTTGATCCCGAGTGCCTCGCGGATCTTAAGGGGTATCACGATCTGATACTTGGATGAGACGGTGATCGTGCTCATACGAACCTCCGATCGATCATGGAAAGGTAAGACGATCACACTATCACGAACCCGTGTCGCCCGTCAGGGCGTTCGTGAATCCTCGGGGTCGGCGAGCAATCAGGCGCCCAGCGCAGCAACGGGGTCATCGTCGCGGCGTTGCGCGGCGGAGGCTTAGGGCGGAGTGACCCGTTCCAGGAGGCTGCGCAGTTCGACCAGGCTCAAAGGCTTCGCGAGCAGCGTGAAGCCCTTGTCCCGCGCCGCCGTCTTGAGCTTCGGATCCGTATCGCTGGTCATGATGGCCGCGGCTGGAGCGCGGTCGAATTCGCGGCGAACTTCTTCGATCGCGGCATCCCCCTTTACCGAGCCGGCGAGGTGGTAGTCGCTGATGATGAAGTCGGGCGAGAGATCGGCGCCGATGAACTGCACCACCGCCTCGGTGGCCGTGGCCGCCGCGATGGGGCGGTGCCCCCACTTGATGAGCGTGGCGGCCAAGGCCGCGCGCACCCCCGGGTCGTCGTCGATGACGGCGATCGCAAGACAGTGCGCGCGTGCGGTGCCGGGTGCGCCGACGATCAAACTAGGCCAAACGCGACCGCCCGCCCGGCCGTAGGGGACCAGCACCGCGAACATCGACCCGCGGCCGGGTATCGAGCGCACTTCGCGTTTGAGCTGGAGCAGCGTCGCGATGCGCTCCACAATGGACAACCCCAGCCCGATGCCGCTGGTGCGCGCCCGCCCGCCCGCCGGCACCTGGTAGTAGGCGTTGAAAATCGCCTCCAGGTGCTCCGCCTCGATACCGATTCCGGTGTCGCTGATCGCGATCAAGAGACCATCGCGGCGACGCCGGCAGCCCACCAGCAATCGCCCGCGCTGCGTGTACCTGATGGCATTGCTGATGAGATTGCGCAACACCGTTTCTAGCAGATGCAGATCGGAGCGCACCCAGGCGCTGGACGGCACGAATTTGAGCTCCAAGCCGGCGGCGCGCGCCACGCTCGCGAACTCGGGCACAATGCGGTCGAGCACCGCGCTCACCGGAAAGTCGGCGTACTGTGGCTCGATGCCGCCCGAGTCGAGGCGAGCCACATCCAGTAGGGTATCGAGCAGATTACTGAGCGAGCCCAAGGCCACGCGCGCCTTGTTCAGGTAATCGAGATCGAGACCCTTCAGCGCCGATTCGCCGATCGATTCCAAGAACAGCAGCGCCGAACTCAATGGTTGCCTGAGATCGTGGCTGGCCGCGGCCAAAAATCGAGTCTTGGTCTCGTTGGCACGATCGGCCAGCTCCTTCGCCTGCTTCAGGGCCAATTCGATCTCGCGCCGCGACTCCAACTCCGTCATCAGGCGTGCATTGAGCTGCTCGTACTGCTCGGTGCGGTGACGGATGGTCTCCTCGAGGCTGGCGGCGGCTTGAAACCAGGAAAACGCGCTGCCTTGGTTGTCGACCGCCTTCTCCACGCGCTCCATCAGCGCCTGCACCGTTTTTTTGAGCGCACGGTTCTCGGCGCGAAGCAACGCCAAGGGCTCCGCCGCGCGCGGTTTGCGAGCCGCCGTCGACGCCGCCTTGGTCGAAGCCGCGGGCCGGCGGGTCGGCGCCGCGGAACGCTTGCGCCGCTTGGTCACGGTTCCGTCGCCACCCCTAAACACGTGAACGAATTGTTCGCGTGAATGGTATTGAATTGCTCGCCGAGCGACGCAAAGCCGGTGACGGCGTGCGGCCGCATGAGGGTTTCGATGCCGAGGGTCAGCCCTTCGCGCTCCATGTAGGCCGTGCGCGCGGCGCAATCGACGCCGATGATGAGTTCCGGCGCACCGATCTGCGAGCGCATGGCCGAGAGCAGTTCATCCAGCCGGCCAATCATGTTTCCCGGCTTGCCCAGCGCGACCACCAGCCCCGGTTCCAGGGCGCACGCGAATTCCAGGGTGCCGTCCGGATAGATGCGCTGCATGCCGCGCGGATAATAGTGCCCGCCGATGCGGATCATGAGCGGGAACGGGGCGAAATCGAGGTGGTCCTCGCGCGGCCACTTGCGAAAGCCGCAGGCGGCCGCGTACACCTCGAGTGCGGGTCGGCCGTCGATTTCGCGGACTAGGCGCCGCGCCGGATCGGCGTCGGTGATGACGAGTTTCTTGTCGCTGTGAATGATGTAGTGATGATGGCAGTACGCAATGACCGGCGTGGCGGAGGCCACCAGGCTTAAGATAGCCGCTCCGCGCTGCGGCGCGTTCCGATGCAGGAGCGTGGTGCTGCCGTGCGGATGTCCCAAGGGGTTGAAATACACATCGCCCGCGGAGCCGCCGATCAACGGCACACCATTCAATTCCATGCCGAGTACGGCCGCGAGGCGTTCCTCGCAGCGCGATTCCGCGTCCACCAGCAACAGCGCGAAGCAGTGCGTGAGCGCCGGACCCACGTTGCGCGCAAGTTGCAGCCGCAGTTCGCGGACATGGGCCCGCACCTCGGGCAGCCCCATGCCGGCAACGTCTTCGAGCACCACGTCGGCCGCCGCGAAGCGCCCCGCGGGCAGATGAAATCCCGACACCCCGGTGGCCTCGAAGCCGTCCGGGCCGATGATTCGGCCGGTCGCGGCGCCGATGACGCGCATGACGCCGCGTGCGGCGAGTTCGCGGCCGAGCGCCGCGAGGTCGTGGGCGGACGCGAAGAGCACCGTGAGCGCGCTGTCCGCGCTGTCGTCGGCGATCACCGCGGCGGCCGCTGCCGGGTCGCCGGAGGAGCGAAAACGGGTAATTTTGCTCAACTTTCGCCGCCTCTGCTGTTCAACTTCCGCCGCCTCGGTCGAAGTCATCTTCCCAGTATTCCTGGGCGCGCCGCGCCGCGCCGGGGGTCCGATCGAGTTCGACCCTGCGCAGTTCGACGCGGCGAATCTTGCCTGAAATGGTCTTGGGCAACGCAGCGAACTCCAGGCGCCTGATCCGTTTGAATGGCGACACCCGCTCGCGCACGTAGTCCAGGATGGAGCGCGCGGTCGCGGCGTCGGCACTCGCCGAGGCCGTCAACACCACAAAGGCCTTCGGCACCGACAGCCGCAGCGCGTCCGCACGCCGCATAGCTCAACGCCTGATCCGCACCGGTGTCGTCAACCACCCGCAGCGCCGTGCGGTCATTGTGCGCCGCGATGCGGTCGAAGTAATCGACGGCCCAGTTGAATGAGCTCACCGCCGGCCAGCGGAAGGCCTCGAGCGCCTGTTCATGGGAAATACCGTCGCGGAGCAGCCGATCGCGTAGTTCCATGAATGCTTTGCCGCCGTCCACTGGTACCCCCGCGCTCACAGATGCCCTCATCATGCCAGCCCGCGGCCGGCCTCCCCACATCCTTCCGCATGATTGCCACCCCTCCTTCGGCATGATTGACGCGGCTCATAAATGCGCGAACACCGGCAGGGTCGGGACTGCCGGGCGCTTGACGGAAGCCTGAGGGACTTGACGGCTGCCCGAAATGTATCCGGCGTCGACGGCGATCCGTCCGCGTTCGAGGTCACCATCGAGTTCGAGGACTTAGGAAGGGAAACCAAGGTCACGATGCGCTCGGTGCTTTCATCGGTTGCCGAACTCGAGCGCGTCAAGGGATTCGGCGCCGTGGAGGGCGGACATCAGACGCTGGAGCGCCTCGCAGAGTGGCTGGCAGCCGAACACGCCTCGGACGCTCCTTAGACTACGCGCCCGCATTTCAAGTTGCCGTCCCCGATGCCGCAGGGCATTCTGCCCGGCGGGTCACCCGGGAGCTTTGAATGATGCAACGGACTCGGCTGGTTTGGATGGCGACCGCGACGGCGCTCCTGCTTGCAGGCGGATGTGAACGCAAAGTCCCCGCGCCACCGGCGCCGCCTGCGGCGAGCGCAGCGCCGACGCCGGCCGCAGCCATCGACGCCGCACGGCTCGCGGCCGGCGAGCCCGATCAGTGGCTGACGCCGGGGCGCGATCCCAACGGCACTTATTTCTCACCGCTGACCGACGTCAATGCCGGCAATGTCGCGCAGCTCGGCTTCGCCTGGGACTATCGTCTCGGCACGGGGCGCGGTCTGGAAGGAACTCCCCTCGTCGTCGACGGGGTGATGTACGCAAGCGGCAACTTCGGGCGTGTGTACGCGCTCGATGCGGCGACCGGCCGAGAACTGTGGAAGTATGATCCGCAAATCGACGGCCAATGGGCGCGCTACGCCTGCTGCGATGCCGTCAACCGCGGCCTCGCGGCCTACGACGGCCGGATCTATGTGGGAGCGCTGGATGGCTGGCTGCACGCGCTCGACGCGCGCACCGGACATCTGGTATGGAAAGTCGACACGCTCATCGGTCGCCGGGAGCGCGCGCCCTACACCCTCACCGGTGCGCCGCTGCTGGCCGGCGACCTCATCGTCATCGGCAACTCAGGCGGCGACTTTGCGGGTGCGCGCGGCTACGTCACGGCATACGATCTGAAGACCGGCGCGCAGCGCTGGCGTTTTTTCACCGTCCCGCGAAATCCCGCCGAAGGCCCGCAGGATCAGGATCATCTGAAGACTGCGATCGCGACCTGGGACCCGCGGCATCGGTGGGACGCCGGCAGCGGCGGCACCGTCTGGGACGGAATGGCCTACGATCCAGCGCTGCACCTCGTGTACATGGGCACCGCCAATGCGGCGCCTTACAACAGCCACATCGGCGGCCGGCGCGGCGGCGATGAACTCTATGCCGCATCGATCATTGCGATCCACGCCGACGACGGCAAGATGGCGTGGTACTACCAGACCGTGCCGCAGGACCGCTGGGACTACGACAGCACGCAGAAGCTGGTGCTCGCGGACATCGACCTCGCCGGCCGGCGCCGCCAGGTCGTGATGCAGGCGTCAAAGAACGGCTTCTACTACGTGCTCGACCGAGGCAGCGGTGAACTCCTCTCGGCCCATAACTTCGCCTTCGTGAGCTGGACCCGTGGCATAGACCCCAAGACGGGCCGGCCGATCGTCGACCCCAGTGCGGACTTCGACCATGGTCCGGCGCTGGTCTTCCCGTCGGTGTCCGGCGCTCACAGCTGGCAGCCGATGGCGTTCGACGCGGCGCACGGTCTCACTTTCATTCCCGTCATCGAGGCGGGCAATGTGATCGTGGAGACGATCGATCGTCCGGCCGGTCTCGTCGAAGGTCAGTTCACGACGCCGTCGTTCGTCCCGGAATTGTACGATCCCGCGGCAATGCGCAGCTTGTACGGCAAGTTACCGCCGCTCGATCGCTTGACCCGCGGCATCAAGACGAATCCGGCCTCGCGCGGTTATCTAAGGGCGTGGAATGTTGCCGAACACCGCATCGTATGGGAGACGCAGACCGCGACGAGCTGGGACGGCGGCGTGCTCGCGACCGCCGGCGGCCTGGTCTTCCAGGGCGATGCCAACGGCAAGCTCAACGCCTACGCCGCCGATACGGGCCGCGAGCTCGCCTACTTCGACCTCGGCAGCTCGATGATGGCCGCCCCCATCACCTACCGCGTCGACGGCATCCAGTACATCGCGATCCTGGCCGGCTACGGCGGCGGCGCCGTCATTGTGGGGGCGCCGCTCGACCCCGCGTCGGCCGCCTATCGCTACGGCAACGACGGCCGCATCATCGCGCTCAAGCTCGGCGGCCCAACCCCACCGCTGCCCCCGCTGCGCGCCGACGACGGACCCCCGCCGGAACCGCCCGCGCGGCAGGGCACCGCGGCACAGATCGCCCAAGGCGAAGTTCTTTACAACCGGCATTGCGGCCGCTGCCATGTGTTCGGCCGCAGCATCCTGCCCGACCTCAGGCGCGCGACACCGGCCACGCACACGCTGTTCAAATCGATCGTGCTCGAGGGGATCTACGCGCCGAAGGGCATGGCGCGCTTCGACGATGTTCTGTCGGCCGCGGAGGCCGAGGCCTTGCACGACTATGTGATCGATCAAGCATGGCAGTTAAAGAACACACCCGCGCCGGCATCCGCGCAGGCAATGACCGCCAAGCCGTGAGCGGCTGCGAAAGCTTGGGCCACTGACCAACGGAGTGTAACGATGCCCGCACCGCGCCTTTTCATAGTGCACCGCAGTCACTTGCGTGCGCGGATATGGAGCAGCGACTTCAGCGTGTCGCGGCTGCCGCCGCACCCGCGCCTTGGATCGTGAAAAGAGGTTACACGAGTTAACCTGCATAAAGCTCTGTTGTGCATGCACAACATTTGAAAGCACGATTCACAGCCCTGCAAAACCGTGGTATACCCCCTGTGGTACGCTCCTTGCAGCATCGTGCCAACAAGAAACAGAGGGGATGCGCAAATGATGGGATGGAATCAGCACCGATGTATGTCGAGGTGGATTTCTGGTTGCTTGGCGGCAACGGTTTGCGGCACCGCTTGGGCGGCGCCTTCGACCTCGACGGCGATCAGCGAGGATACGGGTCTCGAGGAAATCACCGTCACGGCGGAAAGATTCACGTCGACGATTCAGAATACGCCGATCAGTATCTCTGCGCTGAGCGGCGATCAACTATCCGCGGCCGGCCTTACGCGAATCCAGGATATCGCGCATGAGGTACCCGGCCTTTCCACGCGCTATGCGAGCGCGGGCTTGACCGAGTACGAGGCGCGCGGTCTCGCCTCCAACGGCGGCGCCGCCCCCACGGTCGGCTTCTATCTCGACGAAATCCCCTTGTCCCCGCCGGCGGTATCGCAGTCCGGCAAGGTGGTGATCGACCCCGACCTATACGACATCGAGCGCGTCGAGATCCTGCGCGGGCCTCAGGGCACCCTCTATGGATCCGGATCCATGGGCGGTACGGTCAGGGTGCTCACCAATCAGCCCAAGCTCGGTGCTTTCGAGGGCTCGGTCCAAGGTACCGGGTCTTACACCGACGGCGGCAGCGGCAACGGCGGCGGCAATCTCATGCTGAATTTCCCATTGGGCGATCAGTTCGCCGTGCGCGTTGTCCTGAGCGACCAGTATCGCAGCGGCTGGATCGACAACATCACGGTTCAACCGTTCCCCGTTGACCTCAACAGCCCGGTGCAAGGCAACGTACTGGGAACGCCGGTGACGAACATCATCCGCAAGGCCAATACGGAGACCTTATATAGCGGTCGGATCGGCCTGTTGTACAAGCCCAGCGAGGACCTCTCCATCCTCGCGACCGCCATGACGCAGGGCCTGCACATGGGCGGGTATGACCTGCTCGATGGCAATCCGAACAGCGCCGTGCCGAGTCGCGTCTACGACGCGCACTACGAGGCATTTCCCTTGAGGGAGGGCATTCGCGACGATATCTCGATCTTCGGCCTGACCGTGAAGGCCAATCTCGGTTTCGCCGACCTGACGAGTGCGACCTCCTACTGGGGCCGCCTCGGATACCAGGTCGAAGATGCCTCGGAATCCATTTACTATTCGAATCGGAGCAGCGTGGCTGGCAACGGCAGCCCGCCGTTCGTCGCGGGAACGCCATTCGTGACAGTTCCATACGCGGAGCGCGATCCGTCGCACCAACTCAGTCAAGAAATCCGGCTGACGTCGCATGACGTCGGTGGCTGGCACTGGGTGGCGGGCGCCTTCTACAGCTCGTTGCATTCGGTGTGGAACGAAATCGGCAAGAGTCCGCTGAACGCAACGCCTTCGGTACCCGACGGCTCGTACTTTATTTCCTGGAACGACTACGGTGTGCGGCAGACCGCGCTGTTTGCCGACGGGTCGTACAAATTCAACGACCAGTGGAAGCTCTCGGCGGGCGTGCGCTATTACGACTACGCGAGCCATCAGGACGAGTACTCCTGGGGGTACGACGGTCCCAACCCCACGCCGCCCGCAAACTCGAAAATTACCACGGCCAAGAACAGCGGAGCGAACCCGCGAGTCAACCTATCCTATACGCCCAGCCCGGACTTGACCCTCTATGGCACGGTCTCGAAGGGTTTCCGGCCCGGCGGCGCCAACCAGATCCTGCCGCCGTCGACTCAGCCGCCGTTCTGTCAGGCGGGCGCCCTATCGTTCGGTCCGGACGCTGCGTGGAACTATGAGATCGGCGAGAAGGCCCGGCTCTTCGACAACTGGCTCACGATCAACAGCGACATCTACTACATCAAGTGGACCGGTATCCAGCAGGTGCTTACGCTGCCCTGCGGGTATCAGTTCTACGATAATGCCGGCGACGGCCGCACGTTCGGACCCGAGCTCGAGATCAATGCCAAGCTCTCCAACGAGTGGAGCGCCTCATTCAGCGGCGCGTATACGGACGCCAAGATCACCCACCCAAACGCCTTGTACACGAGTTTCCTGACCAACGTCGCGTCCTTTCCGGATGGCGTTACCCATCCATGCCCGACCAGCGGCGGCGGTTGCACCGCTCCCATCATGAATGTGGTTAAGGACACCGCGAGTCTGTCGCTCGTGTACGCCACGAACGTGATGGGTGACTACAAGTTCTCGGCGCGCGCTTCCGGCCAGTTCGTGGGATCGTCGCACGACGTGGCGTATTACTTCGGATACAAGTTGCCCGCGTACACTCTCGGCAACGCCCGAGTCGGCTTGGCGCGCGACAACTGGTCGGCCGATCTGTTCGTGGACAACATCACCAACAAAGTCGCGTTGATCTCGGCGAACAACACCAGCTTCCAGTTCAACATCCCGCAGGTCACGCGCTACTCGACCAACCAGCCGCGCACGGTGGGTGTACAGGCCAACTACAAGTTTTAATCCGACCGACATCACCTGACCGGTCTTGGTGGCGGGCAACTGCCCATTGCCCCCATCGAGACCGGACCGTCGCCCCGCTGGACCGTCGCCCCGCTGGACCGTCGCCCCGCTGGACCGTCGCCCCGCTGGACCGTCGCCCCGCTGGACCGCCGGCTGCTGGAGCGCCGACCGCCGCCCGACGGCCGCGTGGAAGGCTTGCCCGCCCCCCCTCCCGGGCGCGCGCTATCATCGAGGGATGCTGAAAAAATCGTCCACTGGAGTGATGTTGCCTGGCGCCATGCTCACCGCGTGCGCCTTCTTGAGTTCCTGCGCCCAGCAACCGGCGAGCCCCGAGGGACGGGCGGCAGCGGGCCGCGACACCGCGCTTCGCCAAGTCGATGGCCGCTATCATCTCGAACGATCGTTTCAGGACTTCTACGACACGGCGTTCGTGTTGACCGGCGACGGCAAAGCCGCCCCGCATGTCGCGGACCTCGCGCAGCTCGCGGATACACTGAGCGGCTTCGACGTCGTGTTCTACGGCGAGCGCCACGGCCACCCGGGCGTTCACCTGCAGCAGCTGAAACTACTGCGCGCCCTGGTCGAGCGCGATGCCCACCGGGTTTTGTCCTTCGAGCAGTTCGAGCGCGATGTCCAAGGCATCGTCGATGACTACATGGCACGCCGCATCGGCGAGACCACTCTCATCGACAAGGGGCGGGCGTGGAGCAATTACGCTTCCTCCTACCGGCCGCTGCTGCTGTTTGCCCGGGACCATCAACTGCCCGTCGTGGCGGCGGAAGCTCCGGGCTGGGCGATCAGTTGCGTGGGCCAATGGGGACCCGCCATTCTCGATCGGTTCACACCGCTCGAGCGCACCTGGGTCGCCGAGGAAGTGCACGTCGAGCCGGGCGTATATCGGGATAAATTCATGGACTTCATGGGGAGCTCGGAGGCTCACGGCAGCGGGAAGGCGGGCACTCCGGAATCAGCCGCCAAAGCGCAGCGCAGTTTCGCCGCTCAAGTCGCGCGCGACGATACCATGGCCGAGTCCATCGAACGCGCGCTCCAGCAGCATCCGGGCTACAAGGTGCTGCATCTGACCGGCAGCTTCCACTCGGAAGCGTTTCTGGGCACCGTCGAACGGCTGCGAATGCTCGATCCGAAACTCAAAGTGGCCGTCATCGAACCGGTCGAGGTCGAAGACCCGCGCCTGCCTGCGTTCGCGGCCGACAGCTTGAAGGACGGCACCGTGCTGCAACTCGTCTATCCGATCCCGGACTCCTTTGCGGAGGGCGAGGATGCGAGCGCCTCCATGAAAACCATGGCGAACGTGCATCACACGAACCGCTGCAAGTATTCGCCGCCCGATGCGCAGGGCGCCGGTCACCCGCCCGCGCGCGCGCCCTAAACTTTTTGCGCCGCGCAATAGCTACACCGCCATGGCCGCCAGCGACTCGGGCAGGATCTGCCCCCCGTCGATGACCAGACTCTGTCCGGTGATGTAGGCCGCCTCGTCGGTGGCGAAGAACAGCGCCGCATTGGCGACGTCGGTGACGGACCCTAAGCGTCCCATGGGCACGGAAGCCTCCATGCTGTGAATATAGTCTTGGCCCAGGTCGCGCAGGCCCTCGGTGAATATGTTCCCCGGCAATACGGCGTTCACGGTAATACCGTGCGGAGCGAGTTCGATGGCCGCGGTCCGCATGAACCCCAGCTGCCCCGCCTTGCTGGCGCCGTAGTGCGCCCAGCCGGAGTTCCCGGTCACCGGCCCGGTGATGGACGAGGTGAGAATGATCCGTCCCTTCTTTTGTTCCTTCATCGCCGGCAGGCATGCGGACACCGCGAGAAATGTGCCTTTGAGATTGGTGGCCATGACCGCATCGAAATCGGCTTCGGACATGGTCGCGAGAGGACTCGCGGGGAATATGCCGGCATTGGCACACAGGATGTCGATGCCGCCGAATGACTCGGCCGCGGTGCGAGCCATGGCCTGCATGTCCGCTTGCCGGGTGACGTCGGCTTCGAAAGCCAGGGCTGTGCCGCCCGCAGCCAAGATGTCGGCGGCAGCGCTCTTCGCCTCGCCCAGATTGCGCGATACGACCAGCACCTTGCATCCGGCGAGGCCGAAGCGCTGGGCGAGACCGCGTCCGATTCCTTTACTGGCCCCGGTGACGACGACGCTGCGACCTTTGAGAGAGGTGAACATGCGGTGATCCTCAGATAAGACTCAAATTAAATAAGAACCGACACCAAATATTTCCCGCGCAGCAGTTCCTGCGCTATCGCCACCGTGCCCGCCGTGTAGCTCCTGCCGATTTCGCGGGCGAACGGCACCTCCGCATGGGAGGCCAACCACGCAGTCAGCAGGATGCGCCGCAAAACCACGAACATGGGAATTTCCGCCCGGGCCTCCGCGCGGAGCGGCATCTGCCGGCAATAGCCTTGAACCCAAGCCTGCAGAAGATCCGGCACGATGGGTTCGTGTTCGATGAAACTGACCGACGTGGCGAAATCGTACAGATACCAGCTAAAACCGCAATCGTCGAAGTCGATGATGCGCAGATGTGTTCCGTCCACCAACAGATTGGCGAGTCGTAGATCCGCGTGTACCAATCCAAATACGTCGGCGCCCTGGCCGAACCGATCGAGGCGCAGCCGGATGACATCCACGGCCTTTTCGAGGATCACGGCGCCGGCCTGGTCCAACCCGATGCCTGACCGCCACGGTCCCCAAAGGCCCTGTGGCCCCACCATGGCATCGAAATCCAAGCGCTTGCGCCGAAACCCCTCCGGCAACGGCCAGGATTGGGCGTGCCGGTGCATGAGAGCCGTCAGCTCGCCGAGCCGCTCGAACCAGCGCGCGGCATCGCGCGAGTCCGGCTCCGTACCGGACAGCCGTTCGAAGGCCACGGCGAAGCGCTTAGGTCCGCCGGCGCGTGAAGGGAGCACCTGTACATACTGACCGTCGGCGCCCGCTCTCGCCGCCGCCGTTTCGATCACGCCATCCCGGCGCAACGCGTTCATCCAGGCCAGTTCCGAGCGTATCTCTTCCGCCGATGAATAGCCGACCCGATGCACGCGCAGCACCAGCTCGCGCCCGTCCGGATCACGGAGGGCGAAGGTCGCGTTTTCCGACACATTCAAGAGCGTGACGGATGCCGAGGGCGAAAACATCCAGCGCGCCAGGTTGTCCGCCACACGCGCATGGAGTTCAGCGATCACAGCGGGTGTATATTCGTCGGCCATAGCGGCCTATCTTATTCGCAACACGGGGACGCAGCGCAGTAACTGCGGACTTGCGTGTGCGCCGGCCAATGCATGCTTGTATTATCGAGGAATCGATCTGCGTCGGACGGAGAATGATGTCATGACACACGGACTATGGGCTTCTCGCATCTTACTTGTCTCAAGCCTCGCAGCCTTGGGCCCGGTCCTGGCGCAGGCGCCCCCCGGCGCGCCGAGCACTCCGGCAACTTCACCTGCCGGGACGCCAGCCGCGCCCGCTGCGCAAGGATCGGACTCGTCCTCGGCATCGACAGAATCGCCGGCCCCGCCAAGCGCACCGACCGCCACGCCGAGCGCCGCGCCGGCAACTTCGCCGCCGCCGGCCGCCCCTTCGGCCGATACCCTCAAGAGGGCCCGCATGGCCGGTTATCGTCCGGAAACCAAGAATGGCACAACGATGTACTGTCAGGAAACCGCCAATCTCGGCACGCGCTTTCCAACGAAAAAGTGCCTTAACGAACAACAGCTGAACGGCGTCGTGGACATCCAACACCAGCAACAGGACAGTATGCGAAAGCCCATCAACTGTACGGGGGGCCCCGGCTGCGGTGCGGGCTAAATCTACGCCAACCAAGTCTGCGCCAACTTAAATCTGCGCCAGCGTCTCATCCAGCGCCGCGACGAGTTGATCCGCATTCGCGGATGAAAAGCACAGCGGTGGGCGGATCTTGAGTACGTTGCCGTAACGGCCGGCGGCGCCGACCAACACACGCCGCTCGCGCAACCCATTGAGGACTGCTTTGGCCAAGGCCGGGGCCGGCGCGGGCGCCCCCGACCGTCCCGCGCTTTTCTCGACCAATTCGATGCCGATGTAAAGCCCCGCGCCCCGTACATCCGCTATCGCGGGATGGCGAATGGAGAGCTCCTTGAAGTCCCGCTTCAGGCGCTCGCCCACCCCCAGGGCATTCTCCATCAAGGCCTCCTGCTGGATCACATCGAGTACCGCCTGGCCCACTGCCGCGGCGACCGGTGATCCGGCGAAGGTGTTGAAATAGCCGAACTTCGCGCAAAACGCGTCGAGTATCTCCGGACGCGTCACCACCGCACCCAAGGGATAGCCGTTGCCCATGGGTTTACCCATGGTGACCACATCGGGCAGTACGCCATGACGCTCGAAACCCCACATCGATGCCCCGGTCCGGCCGAACCCGCACTGCACCTCGTCGGCGATGAACATTCCGCCGGCGCGATGCACGGCGTCGATCGCGGCGCGCATGAACCCGGGCGGATCGGCGAACACGCCGTCGCTGGAAAAAATGCTGTCCAGCAACAGCGCCGAGAATCCCGCGCCGCTGCTCTCAAGATCGGCGATCGCGGCGGTCACGTTCCCGGCGAACGTCTCCGATAATTTCTCGGGCGGCACACGATACGAATCGGGCGCCGGAATCAAACGAACGAATGGCGCCGATGCCGCGTGTTTGTTGAGCGTCGGGCTGACCTCGGTCACCAGGGCCGTGTTGCCGTGGTACGCAGACTCGGTGACGATGACGCCGCGGGCACCCGTGAAGGTCGCGGCCAACCGCAGCGCAAGATCGTTGCTCTCACTTCCGGTGCAGGTGAACGTGATATTGGACAGCGTGCCGGGCAGCATCGCTGTGAGCCGCTCGGCGTATTCGATGATGCCCGGGTGCAGATAGCGATTGTGAATATTGAGTTCAGCCAACTGCCGCGTAGCCGCCTCGACAACCTGTGGGTGGCAATGACCCACCGACGGCACATTGTTGTAGGCGTCGAGATAGGCCGTGCCGTCGGCCTCGTACAACCAGCAGCCCTTGCCGCGCACGAAGTCCAAGGGTTTGTCGTAGAACAGAACGGACGCTGCCCCGAACAGATTCGCCCGCTGCCGGACGCTTTCCGCGAGCTCCGATCCAAGGCCGCGCGCATCGGCGGGATCGAAGGCGTTCGGCCCGAGAATTTGCGCTCTGTCAATCATGACCGGCGACCACTCCAGCGTCCCCTTTTTTGTAGATGCGTTCGCGCGCGCCGAAATTCTTGACCTCGACCTGAGCGGCGAGAACTGCGGTCTCATCGTCGTCGAGCAACGCAAAGAGAGGAACGCTTCTCAGTATATCCGGACCACAGCTCATCTGAACCTCCTACGTACCTGTAAGTGAATTCGGGGAGATATTACCAACCTAGGGAGTGAAGGTCTTGGGTCCCCGCGAACCGCGCACATCGGGAAAATCGATCGAAATTCCTATTTGCCCGCCGATTTGCGGAGTCGCGCCGTACTTTCCGCCAAGGACTCCCAGGCAGAGGGTCAAGCCGTCGCGAATCGCGTACTGCGCCCCCAGCAAGGCTTGCAGCTGAGTCCTGTCCTGACCGGCGCCATTGGAAATGCCTCCGTAGAGCTCACCGCCCAATGTAAGTCGGGGCGTCACATCGTGCAGCAGCGCGAGGCCGCCCGTGTAGACCTGGCCGCGTCGAGTCTGAATTCCTACGGCACCGGTGCTGGTGTTGCCGGCGAATAGGAGGCCTAGGTTCACATTGATCCGCGTGACCTCGGATAACGGCCTTTGTAGAATGAAATTCAACCAATAATCGGTCAGGCCCGATCCCAGCTCCTGCCTTGAGTTTCCGGTCGGAAATTCAACATAGAAGCTGACGGCAAGCGCCGGGAGAGCCGAGTCGGGGGTCGCTTCTCGCAGACTCCACTTTGCACCCAGGTTGGTGTCACCAACGCCGCGAGACGCCTGGGATCCGGGCGCACGGTAGATCGCAAGATACGGCGCGTCCACGTCCAATTCGAGACGGCTAACCGGGCTAAAGTTAATCCTTAAATTCGCAGTGTTCTGGCGCACGTCGGGGCGCTGCGAGGACTGCAGGCCGTCGAATTCATCAAAGACCTCTACATGCAGCTTCTTGGGCTCAGTCACCGCAGTATCGTCGGTGTAAAACGGCATCTGGGCATGCAGCGGTGCTGAACCGAAGAGTATTGACAGCAACAGCATCTCGACCGGGAAGAAACGGGACATCCAAGAACTTCCTGTCATCGGACCGACCGGACATACTCGTCGGCTCGTTCAGGCAGTGATATTCCTTGGAATCGATCCGCCTCATCGATGAGTCCGCTCATGCGTAGTCCCTCGATCATGAACCCGGTTTTATACTACGATCGCCATGTGACGTTTTTACACAGCATCGGCCGACGGTCGTCCCATGCCCTGTCATTGTGATGCGTTGCCCGGATTCCCGTTCGTCTGTGTGGTCAAATTCGGAGCCTCGCTATTTGGCCCTACGTCAATGAGTGATATCGACAGCTTCGTTCAATCCCCGTGCGTACGAAATTGCTGCCTGGGCGATGACCTTACGTGCCTCGGCTGCTTTCGATCCTTGGAGGAGATCAAACAATGGCCGGTCGCCGACAATCATCGGCGCCGCATCATTTTGCAAAACGCCAGGCAGCGGAGAGAGGCCTATCAGAGGCTGGGCGAGGTCTCGCCGCACGCCATTTCACCCCGCGAATAAGCCGAGCCCGGTATTGGGCCGCGTGCCGCCCGGACGTCAGGCAGTGTTGCTACTGCGAACTGGCATCAGCGGCCTGTCGACGCTGTGCCTCAAGCGTTGCTGTTGCGTCGAGCTGCTGCTTGACGCGCGCCTCAATTCTCAACGCCTCTTTGGCCTGCGCGGCCTCCGAGGCTGCGCCCGCCCCGGCCGAGATCGCAGTCTCACCGAGACCGCAGGCGGCGAGCGTCAGACAGACCATGAACGTTAGAAATACTCGTTGCATTTCGTGACCCCATTGACAATATCCTCGGCCATTTTTACTACCAGTCGCGCTTCTGGGAAGGGCGCAGCGCTCAATTTGGCGATAGTGGCGACCCTGCGGCAACCGTAGGCCCCGTGCCGACCTGACGGCGCAAGCTACATAGCACTGACCAAGGCCGGCCGCAGTTTCATCAGACCCCAGGAAGCGGCCACCCACGCCAGGGCGACGTACGGCCACAGATTGTTCGGGAAATCCGGCACCGGATAGACATTCTTGAACAGAACCCACAGCAGCAATGCCGGCCCCAGCACGCAGACCGCCGACCAGACCGGTCGCCGCTCGCGCCATGCCTCGACGGTTTCGGCCGCGCCCACGCTGATGTACACCAGAATCAACGCCAGCGCCCCGATGGTGCTCGCGTAGCTGTAGTAATTCCCGGCGCCGACGAACGGTGCCAGCAGCACGAACGGCAGGACCACCAGGAACGCCGACATCGACACGGCCGGCGCCGGCGTGCCGTGCACCTCGTGCACCTCGCCCATCGAGGGCGCAAGGCCGCCGCGGCCCAATGCATAGAGCACTCGGCCCATTGCCGCCAGGGCGCCTAGCATGCCGGAGAAGCAACTGATGGCGGCGGCCAGATCCAGCGCGATGGCCATACGAGGCGATGCATAGCGCAGCGCCAGATCGTTGAGCGGCGCTTCGGACTTGGCCAGCTCCTTGATCCCCACGGCGCCGAATCCAACGATTTCGCAGTAGGCGACGAACGTAAAGAACAACCCCGAGCCCAGAACGGTCGCGAGCAGCGCGATGGGAATGTTCCGCCGCGGATCGTGGGTCTCCTCGCCCAAGGTCGCGGCGCCCTCGAAGCCGCCGAAGGACAGGATGCAGAAAACCATCCCGAAGCCCAACCCCGACCAGCCGCCGAAATTCGCGGACGGCTGGAAGGCCGCGATCGTTTCGCTCATGCCGGGGCGAACCTGCAGCAGAATGCTGCCGCACAAAACGACGATGCCGGCGACGGCCGCCGCTTCCAGGCCCAACATGAGGCGGCCCGCCAAGCGCATATCGCGGAATGCCAGCCACCACGCCACCGCCATGGCGCCGACGCCGACCGCGATCCATAAGGGCCCGCTGTCGATGGACAGGCCCTTGAGGGCGGCGGCGGTGAAATTGCCCACCAAGGCCGCCTGCCCGGTGGCAAAGCCGAGGTAGGTCAGCAGCAAGCACCAGCCCGCAACGAACCCTGTGCGGCTGCCGAAGGTGTGCGAGATGTAGGCGTAGGCCGAGCCCGCGTTGGAAACCCGGTGAGTGAAGGCCATGAAGGACAGCGCCACCAATACCATCGCAACGGTGCCGATCACGAAGGCGAGCGGCGCGGCCGGCCCCGCCGCCTGCACCACCAAGGTCACGTTGAATGCCGCGGTGACGGTGGGACAGATGACGGACAGCGACAGGCCGATGGCTTCCGGTAGGCTCAAGCGCTTGACCAAATTCGTCATGCCATTCCTCGCTGTGCTCCCGACATCACCCCACCTCACCACATCATGAAGGGCGCGACATCCGCGTCGGACACCAAACCCCGGCCCACGTCGGTCAGGGCCTGGTCGATGATCTCGATACCTTCATGGGCCTCCGCCGCGCTCAAGGTCAACGGCGGCGTCAGCTCCAGCACGTTGGCGCGAAGCCCCACGTAAAAGAAGACGGCGCCCAGCTGGTAAGCCCGATAGATGACCTTGGCCGTCGTAACAGCCGTGACAGGCTCGCGCGATTCCCGATCGCTCACCAGCTCCACACCCAACGCGAGACCCCGCCCGCGCACGTCGCCGATCATCGGATGCCGCTCACTTAAGGAGCGCAATCCATTCGCCAAAGTCTCGCCGATCCGATTGGCGCTCTCGATCAGGTTCTCCGCCGCGATCACCCGCAGCACCGCCCGGCCCGCGGCCGTGGCCACCGGGTTGCCGCCGGTGGTCTGAATGGCGAAGGCGGGGGCGTGATCCATGATGTGCTTGGGGCCGATGACCGCCGATAGCGGCAGGCCCCCGCCTAAGCCCTTGCCGAACACCACGACGTCGGGCGCCAGTCCCTCGTGCTCGAAGCAATGCAGCTTGCCGCTGCGCGCCAGCCCCACCTTCACCTCATCGACGATGACCTGAATGCCATGGCGCCGGCAGCGATCCTGAATCGCCGCCAGAAAACCGGGGGGCGGCACGATGAGTCCGCCGTCGGACATCAGAGGCTCGATGAAGATGCCGGCGACCTGAGCGGGCGGGCACGTGGTGGCGAACTGGTAATCCAGCAGCTTCAGCACGTCGTTCGCGCTGAACTCCGGCCGATAGGCGTTCGGATACGGCAGCAGCACCAAGCCCGCGCGCGGCAAGGTATGGGTCATCGCCGTGTGTCCGCTCACGCTCATCGAACCCGACAGATTGCCGTGGTAAGACCCGATGAACGAAATGAAGCGGGAGCGTCCGGTGGCCGCCGACACGGCACGCAGCGCGCAGTCGTTGGCATCCGAGCCGGAATGCCCGAACCAGACCCGCCGTTCGCCCCGCCCGGGCGTGAGCCGCAAGAGGTCTTCCGCCAATGCGACCGCGTTCTCGCTGGGAAAGGACAGCAGGCTCGCGCCCGCCATGTCGGCGCAGGCGGCCGTTACGGCGTCGGTGACGGCAGGGTGGGCGTAGCCCAAGCTGGCGGCACCCCAGGATGAGGACAAATCGAGGAGTTCGCGACCGCCCTCCTCGATCAACCGGCTGCCGCGGCCGCCGATCACGCTCACGGGAGAAAAACGCAGCCGCCCGATGTGGGCGATGACCTTCGCGTCGCGCTCGAATAGTGACGGCGCCGGTGGACCGCTCATAGCGGCTTAGGTCCGCGTCATGGCTGCTTAGGTCCGCGTCATGGCTGCAGGTTCCGCCTCATGACTTGCCCGTCAACCGGGCAATCTCCTCCAGCAACTCGGCGGTGGTGATCTGGCGGCAATAGCCGCGATTGTTGCGCAGCGACCAATCATGCCGCTCCGGCGACAGCGTGGCGCACGCGTCGGTGGGCACCGTCACGAGATAGCCGAGATCGCACGCGTCGCGCACCGCGGAGTCGACGCATTGGTCGGTGAGGCATCCGGCGATGATCAAGTACTTGGTGCCGAGATTGCGCAACACATAGTCGATGTTGGTCGAGATGAACACCGACGATGAAGTTTTGGGAAACACGATTTCATCGTCGGCGGGTACCAATTCATCGACCATCTTGGCGTCCGGGGAGCCCCTCGGCACATTGAACCCCGTGATTTTGTAGTCGAGCGAGCGGTCGCGGCCGTCGGCGGTCAGGCTTTCGATGAGGGTATAGGTCACTTCGATGCCGGAACGGCGGCACGCCTGCTGCAGCCGTACCATGTTGGGCAGCGCGGTATCGCGCAAATTCTGGAAGAAATAGGCAAAGCGCTGTTCCTTCTCGGCCGCGCCGAGATGCGCATATTCGCCGCCGTCCCAGGTGCAGTTGTACTTCTGCACGTCGACGAACAACAGCGCCGTCGCCTTCGGTTCGATGGGGATGTCTCGGCTGGTCGGATGAGTCATGGGGCTTTTCCTAGAAAAACGTGTTCGGCGGATTGCAGGGCGCGGCAGATGCGCCGGGCCCAGTCGTCCTGGCCCGCGTCGTCCGTGATGAGATCCTGGCGTATCTCGATCTCGACGTGCGGCAGGCCGCGCGCCTCTCCATGACGCGGGACGGTGTAGTCGGTCTCGTCGCTCACGAAATAGGGCTCGTTATCGCCGATCACGAGACCGGACTCGCCGCGCAGGCTGTCGAGCACCAGTCCCGCAAAACGGCGGTCGCGGTTGTAGAGAACCGCGGCGTGCATCTCGCGCCGGACGCCCTTGAATACGTTCGTCATGCTGTGCTGGGAGATGAGGATGGTGGGCTGCCCCGCCGCGGCCCTCTCGTCGAGCAGCGCACGTATCTGCCGGTGATACGGTTCGAAGATCTCGGCGCGCCGCGCCGCGATGGCCTCGGCGGAGAGGCCGATGTTGCCGGGGATCTCGATGTGTTCGCCGATGGTCGGAATCGAGGTCGCCACGGCCGGATCGCGATTGCAGTCGATCACCAGCCGCGAATAATTCTGCGCGATCAGCGGTGCATGGAGCGCCTCGGCCATTCGCCGCGCCACGCCCAGCGCCCCGATGTCCCAGGCGATGTGCCGTTCGAGTTGATCCGGCGGCAGGCCGAGGTCGCCGAGGGCGCGCGGGATACGGCGGCTCGCGTGGTCGACCACGATGACGAAATTGGACCGTCCGTCGCGTCCCAGTTCGATGAAACTCGGCGGTTCATCGGCAGCGAGCAATCGATATCCGCCGCCGCCGCCGCTGCGTGCGGCGCCGGCGCTGGCGCCACCGGCACTTGGCGCCGCAGGCCCCGGCGCGCCGGCCTCGCAGGCGGGAAGATCAGTAAACCTGTTCATAGCGTCGGCAAATCTCGCTTTCGTCCAAATTATCCAGCCCCTTGATCTCGGCTCGTTTGAAGGCCACGTAGGCCGGGAGCAGCTCGGGACCCAACCACTCCTGTGCCGCTGCGCTGGCTTCCAACAGGGTCAGTGCCTTGCCCAAGCTGTCCGGCAGCGGCTGCGGAACGTGGACTTCGAGGTCACGCCGCCGGCGAATTCCGTCGAGACCGGCCTGCACCAGCATGGCCAGCGCGAGATAGGGACTCGCGGTGGCGTCGGCGACGCGAAACTCGACGTTGAATTGCCGCGCACGCTGGCCGGGGTCGTGTCCCGCCGCCGGGCAGATCCGTACCGCCGAACCGCGGTCCATGTTCCCCACGTCGGTTTGCATGGGCGCGAAGCGGTTAGGACGCATGCGATAGTACGAGGGCACGGACGGCGCGGTCACCGCACAGAGTGCGGGCAGGTGATGCAGAACGCCGGCGATGAATTGGCTGCCGAGGGTCGACAAATGCCGGGGACGCTGCTCGTCGTAGAGTACCGGTTGATCGTCGTCGCCGAGAAAACTCCAATGGATGTGCGTGCCGTTGCTCGTCCCATTGGGCTCGGGCAACGGCGTGAAGCTCGCCCGATGGCCGAAGCGAAAGGCTACCGCCTGCGTCAATTCGCGGGTGATGACGGCGTCGTCGGCGGCGCGCATCCCGAGTGCCGGCGCCACGGTCACCTCGAATTGCTGCGGGCCGAATTCGGCGAGGAAGCTGTCCGGAACCACACCGGCCTGACGCAGCGCCGCCAACAGCGCTTCGCCGAAAAAGCCCTGCCGCCGATAGGCGTCGAATTCGTATGGCTGCATCGGACTTACGGGGACGCCGCTGTAGATAAACTCCTGCTCGAAGGCCGCCAGCAGCTTGAGCCCGGTCTCGCTCTTCAGCCGGTCGAGCGCGCGCCGCAGCACGTGGCGCGGACAGAATTTCCAGGGTGCGCCGTCAAGGGTGTAGATATCGCCCAGCAGAAAATACTCCGTCGGGCTGCCCTCGAACGGAACGGACACTCGGGTGGCGGGATCGGGCACCAAGAACACCTCGCCCTGGGTGCCGAAGGGCGTCATCTGAATGGCGCCGAAGGCGGAAAGAAACATGTTCGTGGGTGCAAGACCGACGCCACGCTCCAATCGCGCCGGCAATTCCGCGGCCGGAAAGCTCTTGCCCCGAAAATGCCCGGAAAGATCGCTGGTGCCGACGAAGACGATCTGCTCACGTTGCATGGAAGACCAAATTTTGCGTCCCGACGATATTGTATGGGCGACGCCGCAACATTATCACGAGTGGCGGCGGTCGCTTACGTCCGCAGATAGCTGTTACGTACGCAGGTAGCTAGCGCCGTTCACATCGATGATGCAGCCGGTCATCGCCGCGGGGGCGTCGAGGGCACAAAATGCGGCTGCCGCAGCAATCTCGTCGGGCATGGAGACCCGCCCCAACGGGTGCTGCGCCAGAATGCCGGGGCCGGCCGGCCCCTCGAGCAGCTGCGCCGCCATATCGGTCTCGACGAATCCCGGGGCGACGCAATACACATACACGCCCTGCGGCGCCAGCGCCTTGGCCATCGACTGGCTGAGCGAATTGAGACCCGCCTTGCTCGCGCCATAAGCCGGCGCGTCGGGCTCACCGCGGAACGCGCCGCGCGAGGAGATATTGACGATGCGGCCGCGTCCCCAGGATTCGGCGACACTCGGCCGGGCGGCCATGGCCTGGGCGGCAAGCAGCGACAGGTTCGCCGGACCCATCAGATTTGCGGCCAGAGTGTGCAGCCATGTCGCATTCCACTCATCGAAAGCCGTCGAGAGCGGCGGATGATCGACGAACAGACCCGCGTTGTTGACCAGAATGTCGACTTGTCCGAACGCATCCGCGACACCACGCCACAGGCGCGCCGCCGCTGCCGCATCCGTAAGATCCGCCGCGCAAAGAATGTGCCCTTCGCCGTCGAGTTGCGCCCGGGTCTCCTCCGCCGCGTGGTCGTTCACGTGGTAGTGCAGCGCCAGCCGCACGCCGCGCCCCGCGAGCGAGCGGGCGATCGCGCGACCGATACCTCGCGAGGCGCCCGTTACCAGGGCTGTCTTGCGCTTGTCAACGGGACTCAAGGGTTGTCACGACTGGCCATATATGACGTCATCGTATCCTTAAACTGTCCGGTGGTGTCGCCGCGCCAAGCTGTCCGGTGGTGTCGCCGCGCCGCTCGCCTCGCCGCGCTGCTGGTGCCGACCCGCCGGCCCGGGTCGCCGAGTCGTCTATCCTGGGCCGATCAACTAAGATCGTGGGTACGGTTCGCACCGCACTCACCAGATCGGGGAATGGTCATGTTTCTGCTCCGCCACGGGCAAAGCTATTTCAACCTGCACTTCAACGCGACCCGCGTCGACCCGGGGATCGAGGATCCGGAATTGACGCCGCTCGGCATCGAGCAAGCGCAGGCCGCGGCGATGGAACTCGCGGAGGTTGCTCTGACCCGCATCATCGTCTCGCCCTACACGCGTGCATTGCAGACTGCAGAGCCCATCCTGGCGGTTCATCAAGTGCCCTTGTACGTCATGCACGAGGTCCGCGAGCGGGCGGCATTCGTCTGCGATATCGGCAGTCCGCCGCATCGCCTGGCGGACCGGTTCCCGCAGCATGACTTCGCCCACCTACCGGCGCGGTGGTGGCACGAGGGCGTTGAAGCGCAGGAAGAAACCAATGCGCGAGCGGAGGCGTTTCGGTCGCTCATGGCGGCCCGCGACGACGACGCCACGACCCTGTTGGTGAGTCACTGGGCGTTCATTCTGGCGCTGACGGGCGTATCGCTCGCGAACGGCGAATGGCTGGAATATGACCCCGGCACGCTGGCGCCCGGTCAGATCCTTGGCGCCGTGTAAGCGCCAGGTAGGCTAGGGCTTCGCGCACCGTGACGAGTGCCGGGCAGGTTCAAGCGTCCTCGGACAAGCGAGCGTTCGGCAAATCCACTGTCACGGAAAGTCCGCCGCCGTCCCGATTGGCGAGATGAATTCGTCCGCCGTGAGCCTCGGCAATTTCACGCGCGAGTGCCAGGCCAAGTCCGGTTCCGCTCCGCTTGGTCGAGTAAAAGGGCAATAGCGCCTGCGCAAGCACGGCTTGGCTCATTCCCGAGCCGCGATCGCGCACCTCGATGCGTTGCTCCGCAGCGGTGCAGGTCACTTCGAGCTCCACCGCATCGCCGGCGCCGCCGGCATCGTGAGCATTCTTGAGCAAATTGATCAAAACCTGCTCGACTTGCACGCGATCGAAACAGCCCGGCAACGCAGGGACGTTGCCGACCAGCTTGAACGTCTCCTGACGCGCGAGGTCGGAAAAGAAGGTCTGCCAGACGATTCGTTCGGGCCGAGGCGCCGGTAATTTGGCGAATGCGGCATAACTGGCGACAAAGTGATGCAGGTGCTCGGCGCGCTCGGCGATTGCGCGAAATACAGCCGGCAGCGCCGCATAGTCCTCGCGACGCGCGATCTCGGCGCCCGAATGGGCGAGCGAGGACAGCGGTCCCAGCGAATTATTGAGCTCGTGGCTCAAGACCCGGATCAGCTTTTTCCAGGTCGACACCTCTTGCCGCGATAGCTCACGCGTCAGGCGTTTCAGCAAGTACAGCCGATACGGACGACTTTGCAGCACGAACGAACGCTGCGACAGATGAAACGTCTCTTCGATCCCTTCGATCTCCGCGGAGAACAAGCTGTCGCCCTGTTGTGTGGCTGCGGCCCGCAGGGCGGGCGGCGCGCGTTGCAGAACCTCGCCGAAGTGCAGGCCATTCAAGCTTCGTCCTTCGGAGAGGACGTGGCGTGACGCGATATTGGCGTAGGCTATGCGTTCGTGCCCGTCAACCAAGACCAACGCCACCGGCGAATTCTGCATGACGGTATCCAGCAGCAGCTCCCGCTGCACCAGGTGTGCGCGTTGCGTGCGAAGAGCGGCCGCTAGGTCGTTGTGAGTCGCCATCAACTCACCCAACTCGTCGTTGCGCTCCACCACGAGGGACTGGCTGAAATTACCTTCACGATAACTTGTCACCGTACCCGAGAGCGCGCGCAGCAGCTGTTGGATCGGTCGCAGCACGGTGGTAGCCAGCCAGAAGGCCGGCAATAGAGCGCAGCCGACAATGAGCAACCAGTTCCCAAGCGCCCCGCCGAGCACGTTGCCGAGCACGCGGGGAAGCCACACACCCAGCGCCGCGGACAGCGCAATCACGCTCAATATCAAAAGTCCGAGCCTGAACCTGAGGCTGACCTTCAGCCGGAGCCGCGGCGAGCGAAGCATCAGGCGCCGCTGGGCGGGCGCATGTTGAAACGTTCCATGCGGCGGTACAGGGCTTGACGGGACAATCCGAGGCTCTGCGCGGCGCGGCTGACGTTACCCCCGGCGTCACGCAGGCTCGACTCGATGGTCTCGCGGCTGATGGCTGTGTCCGCGCCGTTTCGCGGAACATCGTTATCCGCCGCAGCGTGAGATGCAACCGGTAGATTCAAGTCCGCCGCGGCGACGGTACCGTCTCTCGCCATGAGCTTCGCGCGCTCGATCGAATTGCGCAGTTCGCGTACATTGCCGTGCCAGTCGTGCGCCAGCAGCGCCGCCGCGGCCTCCTCCTTCAACTGCAGATCCGGCCCGAGAAAGTGCCGAGCCAGCGGCAATATGTCGGCGCGCCGCTCCGCCAACGGGGGAAGCGTAATTTCGATGACGTTCAGGCGGTAATACAGGTCCTCGCGAAAGCGTCCGGCGCGAATCAGCGCGGGAAGGTCTGCATTGGTGGCGCTCAAGATGCGGACTTGCGATTTGCGGGTGCGGCTTGAACCCAGCATTTCGAATTGTCCCGTCTCGAGCACCCGCAATAGCTTGACCTGGCCGGCCAGCGGCAAGTTGCCGATTTCGTCCAGGAAAAGCGTGCCGCCATCGGCCAGTTCAAAGCGCCCGACGCGCGCGCGAACCGCGCCGGTATAGGCGCCCGCCTCGGCGCCGAACAGTTCGGCCTCGATCAGTTCCGACGGGATGGCACCGCAGTTGACGGCCACGAAGGGTCCGTCGCGGACCGCGGAATTCGCATGCACGATCTGCGCGATGCGCTCCTTGCCGGCGCCGTTGGGTCCCGTGATGAGCACGGGCACTTGGGCGCGCGCGACCCGGCAGGCGAGTTCGACGGCCCGCTCCATCACATCCGAGGCGAACACGATGTTGCATAAATCGTATTCCTCGGACAGGCGCTCGCGCCGCCGCCGGCGCTCGCCCTGCAACCGATCGCGTTCCCGGGTCGCTTCCGCCAATTCCAGGAGGTTTTCGACGGTCGCCAACAATTTGTCGTTGTCCCAGGGTTTGCTCAGGTAGTCGGCGGCGCCCGCCTTGACCAGTTGCACCGCCGATTCCAGATGCGTCCATGCCGTCAGCAGTATGACGGGCAGGTCGGCCCGCCGCGCACGCAACGCCCGGAACAGCTCCGCGCCTTCGTCGCCGGAGGTCGTGTCGGCGCTGAAATTCATATCGGCGATGACCAGATCGATACGCTGCCGCGAAAGTACTGCGAGACCCGATTCCGGGGTCGGTGCAGCCACCGTACGGATGTCGTGCAGGCCGAACAGAAGCTCCAACGCCTGAGGGACCGCCGGGTTGTCGTCAATGACCAGTACCGTTCGCATTGGAGGATGTTAACGGGTGCCGCGCAGCTTGACACCCGCAACACGCGCAAGCCGGATTCCTGCCGTCATGCGGAGCGCGTCGCCAGGGCCGGCGGAACCGAACTGGCCCGCAAGGCGGGCCACAGCACCGCAAGTTGACCCAGCAACAACACCACCAAAGCGCCGATGAGCGCGTAACTCAGGTGCAGGCGCGCCATCTCGAAGCTCCTCACCATCCAAAGGTTCAGTGCGATCGCAAGCGCGATCCCAAGCGCGGCCCCCATCGATGCGATGAGAAGATTCTCGGTCTGGAAATAGCGGGTGATGGCGCTTCGCGTGGCGCCGAGCGCACGGCGGATCCCGATCTGCCGCCGCCGCTGCGTCACCCAATAGCTGGTCAGTCCCACGATGCCGAACGCCGTCACCGCCAGCAATGCGGCGCAGACCACGCCGAGAATGACGGCGAGACCGCGATCGTCCCGATAGCCCGCGGCGCGGGCTTCCGCTATCGTCCTCACTTTCTCCAATATGCGGCCGCGATTGACTTCGAATAACCTCTTTTGAGCGGCCTGCATGACAGTCGCGAGCTGTCCCGGCTTCACCCGCACCACGTAGTGGGAATACTGCGCAACGTAGCGATATGGTTCGATCATGGAATTCTCGAAGAACGTGCTGCCGCCCCCCCCCCC
>Ga0179587_10000041_pt1 | contig 61442 bp, 43 predicted proteins | sample CZODoug2_1_08_16_FD_185932 | JGI IMG/M metagenome (GOLD analysis project Ga0179587, IMG submission 185932) | Vadose zone soil fungal communities from Angelo Coast Range Reserve, California, USA - CZODoug2_1_08_16fungal | ecosystem: Environmental > Terrestrial > Soil > Vadose zone | place: USA...
CGCAGCGTTCAGCGGAACAATCCGCGCCGCGCGCCACTGACGTATAATTGCGCGAGGATACCTCTACGGATGACCCACTTGATATACAGAAACCGATTGCTTGCCGGCGCATGTGCGCTGACGATTGGCGGATGCTTGAACGCCGCAGCGGCCGAATTCGGTCCGTCCAATCCCTTCTATGCGCCGAGCACTCTGCCGTTTGGCGCGCCGCCGTTCGACAGGATCAAGGATGAGGACTATCAACCGGCCATGGAGGCCGGGATGGCGCAGCAGCTCGCCGAGATCGATGCCATCGCGAATAACCGGGCAGCCCCGACTTTCGAAAATACCTTCGCGGCGATCGAGCGCAGCGGGCGGCTGCTGGCGAGGACCTCGGCTGCCTTCAACGGCGTCAGTGAAGCGAACACCAATCCTGTTTTGCAGAAGGCGAAAACCGCCCTGGCACCGCAGCTTGCGGCACATCAGGACGCGATCCGTCTGAATAAAAAGCTGTTTGAGCGCGTCGCTGCGATTTACCGCCGGCGCACATCGCTCAAGCTCGATCCTGAGTCGCTGCGGCTGGTCGAGAGGGAGTATGACCAGTTCGTTCACTCAGGGGCGAACCTGTCCGACCCGGATAAGGGGCAGCTCAAAAAACTCAACCAGGAGGCATCGTCGCTATCGGACGCCTTCTCCAAGAAATTGCTCGACGCGACCAGGGCGGGTGCGTACGTGACGGCGGATAAGACCGCTCTTGCGGGTCTTTCCGATGCGCAACTGGCCGCCGCGGCTCAGGCCGCCAACAACCGAAGCGCCAAGGGCTACTTGGTGCCGCTGCAAAACACCACACAACAACCGGTGCTCGCGTCCTTGAGCAACCGCGCCACTCGCGAAACCATCTTCAGCGATTCCTGGAACCGCACCGAGCACAGTGACGCAAACGATACGCGGCAGATCATCGCGCGCTTGGCTCAGTTGCGAGCTCAACGTGCCCGGCTGCTCGGATTCCCCAGCCACGCCGCGTGGAAGCTCGAAGACCAGATGGCGAAGACTCCCGAAGCAGCGCTGCAATTCATGGATGCGCTGGTACCCGTGGCGACCGCCAAGGCGGCCGGCGAGGGTAAGGCTATTCAGGATGTGATCGATGCACAGCACGGATCGTTTGCGCTGCAGCCGTGGGATTGGGATTTCTATGGCGAACAAGTGCGCAAAGCGAAATATGATCTGAACGATGCGGAGATCAAGCCGTTTTTTGAGCTCGACAACGTGCTTGAAAACGGCGTTTTCTTCGCGGCAAATCAGTTGTATGGAATTACCTTCAAGGAAAGAAAGGATATTCCGGTGTATGAACCTGATGTGCGTGTCTTCGAAATCACCGACGTCGACGCCAAGCCGTTGGCGCTTTTCTATTGCGACTACTTCAAGCGGGACAACAAGAACGGCGGCGCCTGGATGTCCGAGTTTGTCGGTCAATCCAAGCTCCTCGGCACCTTGCCGGTCATTTACAACGTTGCAAATCTGCCGAAACCCGCGCCCGGCGAACCCGCCCTCATCAGCTTCGACGACGTCACGACGATGTTTCACGAGTTCGGTCACGGTTTGCACGGCATGTTTTCAGACGCGCGCTATCCGACCCTCGCGGGCACCTCGACGGCACGCGATTTTGTCGAGTTTCCGTCGCAGTTCAATGAGTATTGGGCGATTTATCCTGCGGTGTTCAATCATTACGCGAAACACTATAAGACCGGCGCCGCGATGCCCGCCGCATTGGTTGACAAGATCAAGAGGGCGAAGAATTTCGCGGAAGGCTACGGGCTGACGGAGCTATTGGCGGCAGCCGAGCTTGATATGCAGTGGCATATGCTCAACGCCGACGCCGCCTTGCAGAACCCCGATGAATTCGAAAAGCAGGCGCTGGCGAAAACTCATTTGAGTCTGCGCGCGGTACCGCCGCGATACCGGTCCAGCTTTTTCAGTCACATCTGGGATAGCGGCTATTCGGCCGGCTACTACGCCTACTTGTGGACGCAGATGCTGGCTGACGATGCCTACCAGTGGTTCGATGATCACGGCGGCTTGACGCGCGCGAACGGCGATCGATTCCGCCGGATGATCCTATCGCGGGGCAATACTCAAGATCTTGCGGCGATGTATTTGGCATGGCGCTCCAAGGCCCCGAGTATCGATGCCATGATGAAGTATCGGGACCTGACCGCAACCCAGTAGCCGCCATACGCCGGCGTCGGGCAATCTCATTGCCCGACGCTGGCGAATCCCTTGCCCTGCGCCACCAATTGCTCGAGCAGCGGCGACACCTTGAGCCACTTGCCGCCTGTCTCGGCGCTGTATTTCTTGAGTCTTTCCAAGGCCGTTTTCAGGCCTACTGCGTTTTCGGCCCAAAACATCGGGCCCCCACGATAGGCAGGAAAGCCGTATCCATAGAGATACACGATGTCGATGTCGCTGGCGCGATAGGCCACACCTTCGCTTAGAACATCGCAGCCCACGTTCATCAGCGCCAGAAAGCAGCGCTCCACGATCTCCTCGTCCGTGAATTTGCGGCGCGCGATGCCATATTCCTTGGATACCTTTTCGATGATGTCCGCGACCACCGGCGACGGCCGTGGTGTCCTATCGCCCGGCGCATAGTCGTAGTATCCCGCCTGCGTCTTCTGGCCCATTCGGCCCATTTCCACCAGCAAGTCCGCCGAGCGCGACACCCGTCCGTCAAAGCTGGCCGGATCGCGATCCTTTCGCGACTTGTAACCGACATCGAGCCCCGCCAAATCGCCCATCTGCAATACACCCATCGGCATGCCGAAATTGCGCAAGGCAGCGTCAACTTGTTCCGGCATGGCGCCTTCGAGCACCATCAGCGATGCCTGATACGCGTAGCCGCCCAGCATGCGATTGCCGATGAAGCCATCTCGATTGCCGCACACCACGCCGACTTTATTGATGCGTTTGGCGATATCGACGACCGTCACCAAAACGTCCTGCGCGGTTTTCGCGCCGCGAACGATTTCCAACAATCGCATCACATTGGCAGGGGAGAAGAAGTGCATGCCCACGACATCGCCAGGACGCGATGTCGAGTCGGCGATTTCGTCGATGGAAAGGTAGGACGTGTTGGACGCCAGAATCGCACCCTTCTTGGCGACCTTGTCGAGCTTGCCGAATACTTCCTTTTTTATCGCCATGGTCTCGAACACGGCTTCGATGATCAGATCCGCCTGGGTCAAGTCGGCGTAGGACAGCGTGGGCTTCAACAATCCCATGCGTTGCTGAACTTGTTGCAGCGTAAGCTTGCCCTTCGATGCGGTGTTTTCGTAGTTCTTGCGAATCACGCTGATACCGCGGTCGAGTGCTTCCTGTGTCATTTCGAGCAGGGTGACGGGAATACCGACGTTCAAGAAATTCATGGCAATGCCGCCGCCCATGGTGCCGGCGCCGATGATTGCCACGGACTTGATGTCTCGCTTCGTGACGCTCTTGTCGAGATTCGGCACGTTGGCCGCCCTGCGCTCCGCGAAAAAAACATGCTGCAGCGCCTTGGCCTGGCTATTTTGGGCGCATTGCAGAAACAATTCCCGCTCGCGGGCCATGCCTTTCTCGAAGGGCAGCGTAGCCGCCGCTTCCAAGGCATCGACAATGCGTTGCGGCGCGAACAGATTTTTCCTTTCCTTGGCAACGCGCTTGCGGGCTTCGTCGAAGAATCCCGCCGCTAGTGCGCTCGCGTCGACATTGATATCGCGGACCTTGCGCAAAGGCGCCTGCCGGGCGGCAAGCTGTTGCGCATAGGCAATACTGCCCTCGAGCAAGTCGCCGTCGATGATCTTGTCGATCACGCCCTCTTTGGCGGCCTGCGCGGCCGGAACCGGATCGCCGGACACAATCATGCCCAGCGCGGCTTCAACACCAATCAACCGTGGCAAACGCTGCGTGCCGCCCGCGCCGGGAAGCAACCCAAGTTTGACTTCCGGAAGTCCGATTTTTGCGCTGGCAATGGCCACACGATAGTGGCAGGCGAGGGCGACCTCGAGGCCGCCTCCGAACGCCGTGCCATGAATGGCAGCGACAATGGGCTTGGTGGAATTCTCCACGGCCTTGATCGCATCGTGCAGGCCGGGTGATAACGGCGGCTTGCCGAACTCGGTGATGTCGGCACCCGCCATGAAGGTTCGACCTTCGCAAGCGAGAACACCGATTTTAATCTCGGGGTCCTGCGCAAGCTTGGTTACGCCGTCTATGACCGCGGTGCGAACGCCAACGCTGATGGCGTTGACCGGCGGATTATTGATCCAGATGATTCCGACATCGCCACGCTTTTCGAATCGGCCTTGCATGTGTTACTCCAAAGGAAGGGGCGAAGCTTAGCAAAGCGGCCGCATCGGTTGCACCTTGGCGTGTGCTACCGGCCGACTCGTCGCCCACCATCGACCAGATGCACTTCACCGGTCGTCTTGGAGGCAATGGCGCCCAGGTAGTAAACGGTTTCGGCCACGTCCTCGGGAGTCACCAGCGTGTTGAGTGCCGATGTCGACTCGTAGTTGCGCAGCATGGCCGCGAAGCGCTCGGGTCCCAAACCGTTGCGGAGCCAGGGTGAATCGACCATGCCGGGCGCGACCACGTTTACCCTGATTTGCGGTCCCAATACCCTTGCCAAGACCAATGTCAGCGCATTCAGGGCGCCTTTGGATGCGATATAGGCAATGCTCGAACCGCCACCCAGCAAAGGGGCAATGGACGATACGTTGACGACCGCGCTGCTTGAATTGTCACGCAGAAGCGGCGCAAACGCGCGAGTCATTTGAAAAGGTCCGATCACATTGACCGCATAGATCTTTTGAAAGTCGGCTGCATCGAGTCCATCCAGATCCTTCAAGTCGACGAATTTTGTCGTGCCGGCGTTGTTCACCAGCGTATCGCAGCGTCCAAAGTGTTCCTTGACGCGCTTCGCCACTTGCACGCATTGCGCATCATCGGATACGTCTGCCCGCTCGATGAGCACATCGGCACCATGACTCTTGCACATCGCTGCGACATTTTCGGCGGGCTTTGGATCTTTTGAATAGTTCACGCACACATCCCAGCCGCGCTGGGCAAACAAAATCGCGCTCGCCGCGCCGATGCCGGACGATGAACCTGTCACTACGCATACTCTTTTCGTCACGTTGAAACCTCGCGAATCTAAAGCTCAGCGCCGGCCGCCGCCCGGCATACCAATAGTGGCACGCCCGGGTGCACGGGTGCACGGAGTTGTTTGACTGAACCAGGCCTCGCGTCGCACACTGGTCTATCGCGCAAGGCCACCCATCGTTGGTCACCGCTGCAGGGAGACAGTATGAAGTCGTTGATCCGTTCAGTGCTCATGGCAATCGTTGCCATCGTGCCGCCGGCACTCTTGAGCCCGGCGCTTGCGCACGCGCAATCCGCCCCGGCCGCGGCAGCGCCAAAGCCAAAGCCGGTACAGGCCAGACCGCGGTTCATGCCGCAGCTCACGCCCGAGCAGATCGCGGCGTTGCCGAAGTGGACGGAAATGACCATGACTACGCGCGATGGCGTGAAGCTCGCGGCGAACGTATTCCTGCCCGCCAGCCAGGGGCCCTTTCCCGTAGTGCTGTCGCGAACGCCATACCTAAAGGATGCGCTCGGCGATTTGGCCGGCTATTCCGCCAAGAAATATACCGACGTGGGTTTGGCCTTTGTCATGCAGGACGTGCGCGGCAAAGGACATTCGGAAGGATTCTATGAGGCGTTCGTTCCGGATCTGGAGGACGGCTATGACACCGTCGAATGGGCCGCCAAACAGCCTTGGTCGAACGGCAGGGTTGGCATGGTCGGCGCCTCTGCCTTGGGGATTACCACCAATTTGGCGGCAATGGCTGCGCCGCCTCATCTGGTCGCGGCTTACGTGATCGTTGCGCCCTATGATCAGCTGCTCAACGTATACCCTGGTGGCGTTCTCAAGGACGAAGACACGCTCGGCTGGCTGAAGGGCCAGGGCGAGACGCGGGAGCAGCTGGATGCGGTCAGCGGGGGCGCCGCCAACTCTGCGTTCTGGAACGGGCACGCGATGACCACCCAGCGCAAGTTCATCCGTATTCCCGTGTACAACCAGGGCGCCTGGTACGACATCTTCAATGACGGTAACGTCGAGAACTTTCGCTGGCTGCAGAATTTCGGCTCCAAGGGCGCGCGCGGCAATCAAAAACTTTACATGGTGCCGGCCGGCCACGGCGGCTTGGGCGCCGAGAAGAGCGATATCGAATACAACCAGCCAGGCGCTACCGTGCCTGCGACGGAGGAGATGCGTTGGTGGGAATATTGGCTGAAGGGCGTCGACAACGGCATCATGAAGGAGCCGCCCGTTACGCTGTTCATGATGGCGGCCGGACGCAAGGGTCATCCATCCGCCGCGAGTCATGTGTTCAAGTCGCCCAATTGGCCACCGGCCAATCGTCCGACCGCATACTATCTGAGCGGCGACATGCATCTGTCGACCAAATTGCCGGCTGCAACGGATGCAAAGATCAGCTATAAATTCGACCCGGCGAATCCGGTCAAGACCTACGGGGGCTCGAATCTGCTGCAGACCGCCGGGCCGCTGGATCAGCGGCCGATCGGTCAGCGTCAGGACTATCTACGCTTCGAGACGCCGGTTCTCAACAAGGATGTCGCGATCGCCGGCCACGTCGACATGACGCTGTGGGCTGCGACCGATGGGCTCGACACTGATTTCATGGTGAAGCTCGTCGATGTCCATCCTGACGGATATGAACAAATCGTTCTCGATAATCCCATTCGCACGCGTTACCGGCATGGTCGGGATCCTGATGATGTGGCACTGATGACCCCGGGCAAGCCTGAAGAGCTGCAAATCGACCTATGGAACACCGCGTTCACATTCGAAAAGGGTCACAAGATTCAAGTGACCGTCACGTCGTCCAACGCCACCAAGTTCGAAATCAATCCGAATACGGGCGAACCGTTCGGCGCCGCCACCGGCACCGCGCCGCGGGTGGCAACCAATACCATCTACTTCGACAAGCGCCATCCCTCGGCGATGATTCTGCCGGTGCTCAAGCCTGCGCTTTGACGTGGGATTGCCGACTCGTGCCGGCCGGCTCGATGATGCGCCCGTCGATGCGATGCGCATACAGCAGTTCCACTTCAGCCGCGCGCCGCTGCATCACCAGACGCTGATTGATGGAGCGCTTGTCGGTGATCTCGCCGGCCTCGGGCGATGGCGGCTCCTTCAGAATCAGCAGGCGCGCGATCGTGTCGGCGCTGCCTTGACGAGCATGATTGAACGCCGCCAGCTTTTCGGCAAGGCCGGCGCGTGAGCGCTCATCATCGGCGACCGCCAGCCAGACGAGCGCCCCAAGCCAGGAATGATCGGGAGCGCATATCACCGCGTCGCTGACATAGGGCTGCAATGCCTCAACCAGGTCACGGCGCACAATGCTGGCCTGGACCCACGTTCCGGACAGCAACTTGAAATCCTCGGCGGTACGCCCGGCGAACTCGAGTCCTTCGATGGGCCGTTGCGGGTCAACCCAGCGAACCGCGTCGCCGGTTCTAAAGTAGCCTTCTTCATCAAATGCCGCGGCATTCAGCGCGTCAGCCTTGTAGTAGCCGCTCATGATGTGCGGACCTTTGATTCGCAATTCCATTCGATCCCCGGTGGGCACCAGTTTCAGCGTCACGCCGGGCTGCGGGAGTCCAAGCAGGCCGGTGCGGACCGTGTTCCAGTACACCGCGACACCGGTCGCGGTCGTCTCCGTCATGCCCCACCCGGTGCCGAACGGCAGCTGCTCGCCGATCTCCTGAACGCTCACTCGTTGCATGCGTTCCCAGATGGGCTGGGGCAGCAATGCACCGCCATATCCAAGCGCGCGCATATTCTTGAAAAACTTTTGCCGCAGATCCGCATCGCGTTCCAGCGCCGTTGCGAGCATTCCAAAGGCCGCGGGCACGCAGCCAAAACTGGTCGGCGAGATTTCCCTCAAGTTTTCGATGGTGGCATCGAACAAGCCGGGAACGGGGCGGCCGGTATCGATGTACAACGTGCCGGCCAATGCCAGCACGCCGTTGAACTGTGCGTTGCCGCCGAACGCGTGATGCCACGGCAGCCAATCGACGATAGTATGGGTTCGGTCGGGGTTGAAGGGTTCACTGACCAAACGAATCATCTGCACCGAGCCGGCAATATTGCCGTGCGAATTGATGACGCCTTTGGGGCGGCCGGTTGATCCGGACGTGAGCAGAATCTTGGCGATCGTGTCGTCGCCGATCAACAAGCGGCGTGCCGCAACCGCCGCCTCATCGACCTCTCGCAGCAGTTCGGAGAACTGTTCACCGGCAACCGTTTGCCGCCCCGGGGCTTTGACATATTCAAGTGCGGCGGCATAGCGAACTGCGTCGCCGGCGTACACCAATGCCGGCTCGGTCAATTCCATCGCGTATCCCAATCGCGATAGGTCTTTGCCGAACGAATAAGTGGGCGACACCGGAACCACTGCGACGCCCGCCCGCATCGCACCCAGCATCAGCAGCGCATGCTCAATGGAGTTCTCCGACAGGATCATGACCGGCGCGCTTTGGGGGCCCAACCCCGCGCGAATCAGCCAAGTCGCAACCGCGGCGGTATCACGCGAGGCCTGTGCATAGGTCAACCTGCGCCATCGTTTGGAGGCATCCCGCTCGGCCAGGAAGGTGGTATTCGGGCGCAGCTCCGCGGCGCGGGCAAGATAGTCGATGAGCGAGGGCAAACCCGGCTGGTATTTCAGGCCGCAACTCAGATACACGATACCGTCAGCCGCAGATCGCAAATCGACGCAGGGTTGAGGGCGATTGAGCTCGCGCATCGGATATTCGTGCAAGGGTCTGTTCAGCATGTCTGCCCCCGGAACCATGGCCGGCTCATTTTTCCATGAGTCCTTCTGCCAGGATCAGTTTCGGCTGAACAGCCTCGGAATGGAAGCGGGGCGGAGAATGTCGACAATTGCAGCGCCGACCGCTACGATCGGGCGAAAGAGGGGAACGACCAATGAAATGGACCCGAAGCCAAAAGAATGTCGTGGTGGCGGCTTATCTCGGCTGGACGCTGGACGCTTTCGATTTCTTCCTGATGGTCTTCATGTTCAAGGATGTCGCAACGACATTCCACGTGAATGTGAAAGACGTATCTTACGCGGTGTTTTTGACTCTGGCAGCGCGACCCATTGGTGCGTTTGCTTTCGGGCGCCTCGCCGATCGCTTCGGCCGCAAGCCCATCCTCATGTTGAACATCTTGGCTTTTTCGCTGCTGGAAGCAGCCTCCGGCTTTGCGCCGACTCTCACCACCTTTCTGATCCTGCGTTTTCTCTTCGGCATTGCCATGGGCGGGGAGTGGGGCATCGGATCGGCCCTGACATTCGAAACCATACCGGTCCGTGCGCGCGGCGTGATTTCGGGTCTGTTGCAGGCCGGCTATCCCAGCGGCTATTTCGTCGCCTCGATCGCCAGCTACTTCTTGTACGATCTATTGGGGTGGCGATACATGTTCTTGTTGGGGATAGCTCCGGCGATCCTGGTGTTTTTCATTCGCATGAGCGTTGATGAATCGCCCGCCTGGATGGAGCAGCGGGTCAAGAAGGAATCGCATAATCTGCTCGGCGTTCTGGCGCGCGAATGGAAGCTCGCGCTGTATGCGGTCATTCTGATGACTGCGTTTAATTTCTTCAGCCACGGCTCGCAGGACGCCTACCCAAATCTGTTCTTGAAAATTCAGCATGGCTTCGACACCAAAACCTTGTCGCTCATGACGGCGATCGCCAATATTGGCGCGATTTGCGGCGGCATTGGCTTTGGCTGGCTGTCGGAACGTATCGGCAGGCGCCGCGCCATTACGATCGCTGCATTGTTGGCCTTGCCCATCATTCCGTTCTGGGCGTTTGGAAGCACTCCGATCGTGCTCGGTATCGGCGCGTTCCTCATGCAAGTCTCGGTTCAAGGCGCCTGGGGCATCATCCCGGTGCACTTGAACGAGCTGTCTCCGCCGGAAATTCGCGCCACGTTTCCCGGCTTCGTCTATCAGCTCGGCAATCTGGTGGCCTCATACAACCTGCCCATCCAGGTCATGATCGCCGAAGGGCACGGTAATAACTACGGTCTTGCCATGGCGAGCGTGGTGGGTACCGTGGTCATCGTCATTTCATTGCTGGTGACATGGGGGCCGGAACATCGGGGTATCGCGATGGCCGATGCGCAACGGGAGCCTGCAACCGCGTAAGCTTAATAAAGGTTCATGCCCCAGGGGTCAAATGGCAGCGCAAATCAGTACCACCAAGGCCGCCGACAGCGATTCGTCTTATCCATCATCATTTGCCGCGTGGTACAGCGTGGCCGTACTGATGCTGATGTACATATTCTCCTTCATCGACCGCACCACGATTTCATTGCTGGTCGAGCCGATGAAGCGCGACCTGCACATCAGCGATACGCAGATCGGCATGCTGCAGGGACTGGCATTCGCGTTGCTGTATACCTTCCTGGGACTGCCGATTGCGCGCTTGTCGGACCGGTACAGCCGGCGGGCAATCATTGCGGGCGGCGTGTTCATCTGGTCCGTCATGGCCACTTTGTGCGGATTTGCACGTACTGCCACCCAGCTATTTGCGGCGCGCGTGGGCGTCGGCGTCGGCGAGGCGGCCTTGTCGCCCGCCGCCTATTCCATCATTACTGACAGCTTTCCGCATTCCAAGCTGGGCAAGGCATTTGGCGTGTACAACATCGGCATTACCATCGGTGCCGGCACGGCATTTTTGGTAGGAGGCATCGTCGTTGCCGCCGTTTCCCATGCCGGCGCAACCTATACGCTGCCGCTACTCGGCGAGGTACGCGCCTGGCAGATGGTGTTCATCGTAACCGGTGCGCCCGGCATACTCTTGCCGATCTTGCTCCTGACGTTTCGTGAACCGGTGCGCCGCGGGATTCTGCGCAAGCAATCGGCTGCCGAGCCGGCACCCGCAACCCTTCGGCCGCCGTTGAGCGAAGTGCTCAGCTACGTATGGTTGAATAAAAAATTCTATGGACTGTATTTTGTGGCTCTGGCATTGCTATCCATGACCGGCTACTGCGTCGCGGCCTGGCTGCCGACGGCTTTGATCCGCGCCTACGGCGTCACGGCGGGCCAGGTCGGTAAAGTACTGGGCGCCTCCACGATTTTGATGAATTCGACCGGAATGCTCCTGGCCGGAATCCTATGCGACCGCCTGACACGGCAGGGCAAGCGGGACGCACCGATCATCGTGGCCCTGATCTCGGCGTGCGGGATCCTGGTGTTCGCCGGCCTGCCGTATTTCATGCCTTCCGTGCCGCTGATTTGGGTCGCCATTTTCGTGGCCGGGCTCACCTTCAATGCGTATAACGGGGTCGGCCCAATGGCCATCAATCAGGTCACGCCGAATCAATATCGCGCACAAGTGTCGGCTGTTTACTTGTTCGTCGTCAATGCATTAGGTCTGGGAATCGGACCGACTTTGGTGCCGTTCGTGAATGATCATGTCTTTCACGATCCGGCAAAGATCCGCTACAGCCTGGTTATCGTGGTGTTCTGCGCGGCCTTGGCCGCCATCTCGCTGTTGTCGATTGTTCGGCCCATCTATCGGCAGAAGCAGATCGAAGCGGCGCAGTGGCGATAGAATAGTATAATTGGATTATATTAATTATACTCTGACGAAAGCCGGCCAACCGGGAGCGTCCGATGAAAATCTTGCGGCGGGCAATGCCAAGAATGGCCCGTGCCTTGATCACCTTTGGGGTCTTCGCCGCGGGTTCTGTGACGGCACAACAGGCGCACACGTTGCTCGGCGTGAATTGCGCCGCACCCCCGGCCTACCACTGCCCCGATACGGACTGCTCGGGCCCCACGGTGACTCAACCCGGCGACACCGTGGAGCTGAAAACGCGGCGCTCGTTTTTCCTCGATTGTCCGACGGATTACAAACCCGGCGATAAGGTGAATATCGTATTGAGCCTGCATGGATACGGGTCTTACGCCAACTGGCAGCGGAACTACTTTCCGGCGATGGATGTAAAGGATAAATACAAGCTCATCGTCATCACGCCGGGCTCGCCGGTTCGCTACTGGAGCGATGCCGATGACGAGTACCTGCACAACATCGTCGACCTGGTCGTCGCCACCGTGGGCAAGGAGAACGTGCAGCACTTCATTCTCGCGGGCCATAGCCAAGGAGGATTCACGAGTAGCCGCCTGGTGTGCACCGACTACTTCAAGGACAAGGTCGACGTGCGCATCAGCCTGTCGGGCGGACGGGTAGGGGAGGTGACCCGGGCAAATCGCGGTTTCGTCGGCGGCACACCGGTTTACAAAAGCGGTGGCGCCGTGGTTCCGCCCCCGCCGCTGCGCCTGCCGCCGACTCCGGCAGGACCGCCGGGAGGCGCCTGCGACTATTCGTTTATTTTCTCGAACGGCGAGTATGAGTCGATACCGGCCGATACCTCGCCGCTCGCCGACAAATTCGCCTGCGGCAAGCGCGAGGAGCTGCCGGAAGTGACCGATCCGAAGCCGGGCTACGTGTGGGATTCGACTCGCCAGGATCCCGGTTCCGACGGCTGGGGGCACTACCCTAAATCGGGGCGCGCTCTGGTTTATTTGTTTCCCAACTGCAAGGACGGCCGCGTCGTGGCAGACGTCGTAAAAATGCAGAAGGGCCACACGGAAGGCTACGAGCCCAACGTCACCGACAAGATCATCGAATTGGCGGTATCCGCCAAGGGCGGCAAGATTGCGACGGGTTCATGGACGCCGCCGCCACCGCCACCACGAGGACCTTTCGGCTAGACGCCACATTGAACCGTTGAGTTTGCCTGAAGAGCATTCGGCTGACACCGTCCGCGAATGGTGCGATCATGGATCGTATGTCCGTTTGCAGCGCTGTTGTGCGGTGGACTGAATTCGCGGTCTTTGCGGGCGTGTTGGTATTGCCCCTTTTCGGCATGGGCATGGTCGATGCCGAAGCGGCTCCCGCGACCGCAGTCGACGCCATCGCGACCGCGACTCCGATCAAGCATGTCATCATCATCGTCGGTGAGAATCGCAGCTTCGATCATTTGTTCGCGACCTACGTGCCGAAGACCGGCGGCGAGACCATCCTGAATCTCTTGTCCGAGAAGATCGTCAACGCCGATGGCACTCCCGGCCCCAATTTTGCCAAGGCTCATCAGTACAAGATCATCGCCGCGCCGAATGGCGGGAAATTTTTCAGCAGCGCGGATCTCAAGGACAAAGCGCTGTACGGCATCCTGCCGGCCCCCGATGTGAATAGTGTTGGCGCAGTCTCTCCTTATGCTGCCATCTTGAACCTACCGGGCGGCGATCCGGGTTTGCCGCCGCAGGATCAATTTCTCTTCGGCACCGGCGGCACCGGCCTGGGCTTCACCTTCGGTCCCGACACGCGCATTACGAATGTCGATGCGCTGCCGCCCGGGCCTTTCCAAATGACCGGCCCGACGATGCCGTTTGACGCCTTCACCGGCGACACGATCCATCAATTCTTCCAGATGGTGCAACAGGCGGATTGCGCCATCGACAACGAGCATGTGTCAACGGCCAATCCGACGGGCTGTCTGCATGATCTGCAATCGGCTGTCACCACGACCTACAGCACGCCAGCCACCGGAACGCCTCACGATACCGGCCAGACCATGGCATTCTTCAACATGCAGCAGGGCGACGCGCCGCTGTTCAAGCTGCTCGCCGACCAGTACACGATGAGCGACAACTATCATCAGCCGGTGATGGGTGGAACCGGGCCGGACATGATGCCGCTCGGCTTCGCCGACCAGTTGTTCTTCAGTGACGGGAAAGGCAATCCGGCGACGCCCGTGGCGGCTATCTCCAACCCTGACCCGCAAGCCGGCACACTCAATCTGTATTCCAATGACGGGGCGTGGTTCAATTGCTCCGACACGAGCCAGCCCGGCATCAGCGCCATTGCCGGCTATCTCAGCGCGCTGCCCTATGCGGTGCAGACCAAGTGCGGTGCGGGCCAGTATTGGCCGGCAGTCAACGTCTCTCCGGCATTCACACCCATGGGGGCGGCGCAGGCCGGAGTTCCGCCGACGATGCAGCGGAGCATCGGCGACGTGCTCACCGCCCACGTCATCCCGTGGAAATATTACGGCGGCGGCTTCAACGTCGATGATACGACCGCGCGATTGAGCGAGACTTATTGCGACGGTTGCAATCCATTTGAATTTGAGGCGAGCTATCCGGCCTTGGTGGCCGATCACATGCGGGACGTCACCGATCTGTTCACGGACTTGACGAATGGCACGCTGCCGGCCGTGTCCTACGTGAAGCCCGATGTCACGATGGATGGCCATCCTGCCACATCGAAGTGGAGTCTGTTCGAGGCCTTCGTGCAAAACATCGTGGATCTCGCCCACAGCAACCAACAGCAGTGGGCCGAGACCGCAATTTTCGTCACGGTGGATGAAAGCGGCGGCTTCTATGACTCGGGATTCATCCAGCCGGTTGATTTCTTCGGCACGGGGCCGCGTATTCCGATGATCGCCGTGTCGCCCTATTCAATGGGCGGTCATGTCAGCCACGTCTATAACGAACATTCCTCTTTTGTGAAGTTTATCGAGCGCAATTGGCTGCTCAGCGGCACGCTCAGTGATCGCAGTCGCGACAATCTGCCCAATCCCATTCAAGACGCCAACAATGTTTATGTGCCGCGGAACATGCCGGCCATCGGCGACTTGTTCGACCTGTTCGACTTCAATTCTGTCAGTAACGTCAATCAAGGGGGCAGCCATGGTGGCGAACTGCCGTGGTTTGATCTCGCCTTTTTGGCGCTGCTCCTCGCGGCGCGAGCGCTGCGCTACCAGGCGTCGATCCAGCGAAGCTTTTTCCCGGTGCGTGCCGGCGCCGGCGGCACCGAGCGCAGCCCCGCGATGATCCAGCGGCGCGTGTCGGCCGGATCGATGACTTCGTCAATGTGATACGTGGATGCCTGATTCAAAGCTTTGCCGTGTTCATAGGCCGCAGCGACCATCTCGTCGAACTTGGCCTTGCGCGCCGCCGGATCGGTGATCGCAGCCAGCTCATTGCGATAGCCCAGCTTGACCGAACCCTCGAGACCCATGCCGCCGAATTCTCCGGTTGGCCACGCGACCGCGAACACCGAGGCGGGGTAGCTGCCACCGGTCATGGCGAGCGCGCCCAGACCATAGCTCTTGCGAAGAACGACGCTGAACATGGGCACGGTCAAATTTGCGCCGATGATGAACAGGCGCGAGCAGTGCCGCACCAGTGCGGTCTTTTCAACCTCGGGCCCCACCATCATGCCCGGCGTGTCGGAAAGAGACAGCACGGGGATGTCAAATGCCTCGCAGACTTGCAGAAAGCGCGCGGCCTTGTCCGAGCCATCCGAGTCGATGGCGCCTCCCAACACTTTGGGGTTGTTGGCGATGACGCCCATCGGCCGACCCTCGATGCGGAGCAACGCCGCAATCATGGTTGTGCCGAATTTGGGCCGCAGTTCCAGCACGGAACCCGCGTCCGCCAGCGTCCCAATCAGTTGCCGAATGTCATAGACGCGGACGCGGTTCTCCGGAATGGCCTGCCGCAGCAGGCGCTGGTCGGCGCAGCCCCATTCGCCTAGCGTGCCTTGAAAATACGACAAGTACTTCTTGGCGATCCGCACCGCGTCGGCTTCATCCTCCGCGAGGATGTCGATGACGCCATTAGGCTCCTGCACCTCGACAGGCCCAATTTCTTCGGGGTGAAAGATCCCTAAGCCGCCGCCCTCGATCATTGCCGGTCCACCCATGCCGATGTTCGAGCCCTTGGTGGCAATGATGACATCGCAGCACCCGAGCACCGAAGCATTCCCGGCGAAACACCGTCCCGACGTAATCCCGACCAAGGGCGCTACGGCCGACATCCGCGCCCAAAGCTCAAAGCCGCGGACATAGCCGCCGCCTTCGGTATCGCCCGGACGCCCGCCGCCGCCCTCGCAGAAAAAGACCGTGGGCAAGCGCCAGCGCTGTGCGGCCTCGATCAACCGATCCATCTTGCGGTGGTTGTATGCGCCCTGCGTGCCGGCCAGCACCGTGTAGTCATAGGCCATCACCGCGCAACGAGAGGCCGTATCGCTGAAGTACTTGCCGTTGACGCGACCCAAACCCATGACCATGCCGTCAGCCGGCGTCTGCTCGATGAGCTTCTCCAGCGAATGGCGCTTGCGCCGCGCTGCGACCGCCAATCCACCGTATTCGATAAAGGAGCCCGGATCGAGCAAGTCGTCAACATTCTCTCGTGTGGTCCGCTGCCCGGTTTTGCGTCGCCGCGCCACCGCGTGCGGCCGGCCGGCATCCAACGTGCTGCGGTGGCGTTCAATGACCGCCGCCAGATCGGGCCGCTTGAATTCTAGATCGACGGCTTCCTCGCTCGCCTTGGCGGCTACCGCGACGTCTGCGTGTTCGATGAATGCCAGCGGATGACCTTCGAACACGGTATCACCTTGCGCGACGTTCAAGGCCCGAATCACCCCGCTGATCGGCGAGGTGATCACATGCTCCATTTTCATGGATTCCATGACCAGGACCGGATCGCCCGCGCGCACTGCTTTTCCCAGGGTGACCCGAATCTCCAGGATGGTTCCCTGCAGGGGAGAGGGCAGCGCAGTCGTGCCGTCGGGAACGGCGATGTCCGGAGAAATATCGGCCCGCGATGCGGTAATTGGCGTCGCAGCATCGCCTGCGCCTTTGCCGTGACGCAGTACCGCGAGCGGATCCTGGGTCTCGAGCTTGACTCCGGGTCCTCGCGTGGGTTTCGAGTCAACCCGCGGTGTCAGCGCGGCTGCCGCCGCGCACAGCGCTTGCGCGTGTTCTTCGACGTAGCGGGTATGAACTTCTCCATTCGCAAGGGCAGGATCCTTCAACAGCGCGCGCAGGAATGGAATGTTGGTCGGCGCGCCGGCAATGCGAAATTCCGACAAGGCGCGCTCGGCTTTGCGGGCGGCTCTGGCCAAATCCCCTTCGCTGACATGCACGATCACTTTGGCCAGCAGCGAATCGAATTTGACGCTGGTGCGATAGCCCGAGTAGCCAGAGCCGTCGACGCGAATGCCGGGGCCCGAGGCGGGTTCATACACCGACAGTGTTCCCCCCGTCGGCCGCGCCGTGCCGTCGGTATTCATTGATTCCAGATTTACGCGCGACTCAATCGCGATGCCTCGCGGCGCCGGAATGGCGAACTGGCGCAATCCCATCTTGGACAATGAGCCGCCCGCGGCTATTTTCAGTTGGATGCTGACCAGATCAAGGCCGGTGATGGCTTCGGTCACCGTGTGTTCGACCTGCAGGCGCGGATTCGCTTCTATGAAAGCAAACGGCATGGTGCTGCCGGGATCTTGATCGACCAAAAACTCGATGGTGCCCAGACCCCGGTAGTTCACCGCCTTGCCCAGCGCCACGGATATTTCCAACAATTCTGTGCGCAAGTCGCTGGTAAGACCAAACGCCGGGGCGGTCTCGATGAGTTTCTGACGCTGTCGCTGGACACTGCATTCGCGGTCCCACACATGCGCCACTTCCCTGCCGTCACCGATGATTTGCACCTCGATATGGCGGGCACGCGGGAAGAATCGCTCTACATAAAGGTCGCCATCGCCAAACGCGAGCAGCGCTTCCGAACGGCAGCGCTCAAATGCGGAGGCCATGGCTTCAAGTTTGTGCACCTCGCGCATGCCGCGGCCGCCGCCCCCGGCCCGTGCCTTCAACATCACGGCGCCGCCTGTCCCCAAGCCGGCCAGAAAACTCTCTGCCTGCTCCAGCGTTACCGCGCCAACGGACCCGGGCAGTACGGGTGCACCAACTCGTTTCGCCAGAGCGCGTGCCTGTACCTTATCGCCGAACAGAACCAGAGTTTCGGGCGCAGGCCCTACGAAAACGACGCCGGCATTGTTGCAAAGGCGGGAGAACGCGGCATTCTCGCTCAAGAAACCATAGCCCGGGTGAATGGCGTCGCAGCCGGCCTCCAGTGCAAGCCGTAGTATTTGCGGGCCATCCAAATAAGCAGCGGCTCCAATACCCGTCAGGGCCACGGCTTCCTCGGCCGCTCTGATATGCAGCGAAGCAGCATCGTCCTGCGAATGGAGCATGACGCTGCGGATGTCCAACTCGGCGGCGGTGCGCGCGATCCGGATCGCGATTTCGCCGCGGTTGGCGATGAGCAGCCGTTTGAACATGGTTCGCCCCTTGCGTGGGTCTTAAGTGCCCGATGCGGGACGCTCGTAGAACTGCGCGATGCCCAGGCGATGCGCCGCGATGCTCGAATTGTTGATGATGGTGCCGCCGCGCGCGCCCTCGGCGACAAAGCGGCGCACGGCGGCTTCGCCGATGCCGCTGGTGCCGCCCGTGATGACGGCAACTTTCCCTTCCAGTCTGCCCGGCATTCGCGCTCCCCCGTTGTTGCGAAACGAGGCAGCAGAATATCACTACCTTCTCAACGCCAGGAAAGCACTGGCCGATGCGGCAGCGGCGACACCTGAAATCTTCGCGCCGAGCCAGGAGTCCGCCGGCTTGTGGGCAGCGGTGTGCCGGAATGAATCGATGAGGTTGTTCCACATCGTCGACCAGTTTTGGGCAAAGTGCTGAAAGAAGTCGTGCACCTGCGGCACGTGGGTGTAGGCGAACCAACAAACCAGAATCAGAACGCCGGTCGACAGGATTTCATACCACGCCGCAAACCACAGATAGTTATTACCGCTGGTGTTGAAGTAAATGGCGCGTCGTGCATGGCGCAGCGGACGCGCAATGGCGCTGTAGATAAACATCAGGATCAGGATGGAGGCCCACAGGGGGATGGAGCCGCCCATCGACCAACCGAAGATGGCGCCCGTCGTGGCGAGCGAGACTATCGCGGCGATCCACAGACAAAATAGCAGGGCATTGAAGACGGCAAGAAATGGGATCAGCAGGGCCGCCCCCAAATGGCCGCCGTAGCCGTAGCCGGCGCCGGTGCTGAACTGGTGCACATTGCGCTGCAGGTTGTGCCCCCACCAATACGCGCCCTCGTGCCACCTGCGGCGCCATTCGCGACGCTGCTGGCGCCAGTGGCGGCGCCACTCCTTGCTGTCTTTGAACTCGGCGTAGTGCTTCTTCGCCTGATCGATCACTTCCTGCGCGTTGAAGGGCGCGCCCGCTGCCGCTGCGTGTTCCTCGCCGGTGTTCGCAAACGGCACCACCAACATCATGCCGATGTAGACCAGTACCCAGAGGCCGCCGGTGAGGACCGTCAACACCACAAATAGGATTCGCACGATGGTCACGTCGATGTTGAAGTAGGCCGCGATGCCCGTGCAAACGCCGCTCAGCATGGCGCCTTGCCGAATTTGATACAGCCTCTTGGGCGCAGGTCCGGCGGTGCTCTTGCCCGCCTGCGGCTGCTCGCCGCCGGTCGCACCGGCAGTCGCACCGGCAGTCGCGCCGGCGGGTGCGGCGCCATCCGTTTCCACCGGCCCCATTTCCTTCAACACACCGTCGATTTCCGCCGCGGTCAGCACGTTCTTGTGCGGCCGCAGAAAGTGGCCGCACTTGTCCGCTATCGCCTGCTCCAGGTCGGCCATGATCTCGGACTTGTCAGGATTGTCCTGAAGCTGCGCATGCGCCCGCTCCAGATAAGCCCGCAGGCTTTGAAAACCCGGCTCTTCGAGATGGAAGGCGTTACCGTTGAGATTGATGATGATGACGGTGTTCATATCAGCGACCTAATTTGTTGATTGTTGTGTTGAGGTAAGCCCAATAGTCCTTGAACTCTGCCAATTGCGATTTTCCCTTGGCGGTCAGCTTGTAGTACTTGCGCGGCGGCCCGGAGTCGGACTCCTGCCATTCATAGTCGACGAACTCTTCGCGGCGCATTTTGCTCAGCAGGGGATACAGCGTGCCTTCTTGCGTGGCGAAGTCCGTTTCCTGCAAGCGCTTCATCATGTCCGCCACGTACACCTTGTCCGCCGAGATGATCTGCAGGATGAGGAATTCCAGCAGGCCCTTGCGGAGGGGATTGAATTTGGTGTCGGCTGTCATGGGTATAAAGCTACCTTGTGATAACAAGGTACCAGCTTACTAAAAGGGTGTCAAATACCCCGGAGGCGGCCCCGTTGGTCAACGGCCTCGCTACGGCCGCGCTTCCGAGCTTCATCGGCATTCTCAATCTTGGTTTTGACGCCGCCGGAAATTTGTATGCGTATGAATCCTGTACGGCAGACTCGAAAGGAGATCCGACGGTGATGCGATTCGCGGCGGCCGCCAATGGGTTTGCATCTCCGACGACGGAAGTATTGACCTCCTTCCCGATCTACGGTGGCTTGTCTGCGGACTTCTCGGTCCACTGACCGGCGAGCACGTGTCGTACCGCCTGAGGGAGCGCCGGCTAACCGAACTTCGTGAGCGAAGTTCGGCTAACCCAGCCGGCTGCGCACCAGCTCAAACACCAGTTCGCTCTCGCGCGCGCAAGTGTCGAGCAGCTGTTCCAATTCGGCCGTCGCGGCGTCCGCAAAGGCGCGGTCTTTCAGCGACGGCGCGTTGATGTAGACATTGAGGGCGGCGCTGCGCAGGGCGGTGTGGGCCGCCAGCACGCCCACGCCGGCATCGCTGATGACGGCGGCATAGCCTTTCTCGCCGGCGCGCCTGGACAGCGCGACAACTTCTGCGCAGGCGCGTGCGCATGCAAGCGGGGTGTCGGTCGCGGCGCGCAGGCTCGATTGAATGGCTACGGCGCGCCGCGATTTGTCTTCGTCAGTGGCCTTGGGCAGCCGGTATGCGGCCATCAGCCCGTCAAAGGCCGCGATGTCCTCAGCGACCATGGAAGTCAGACGCAACCGCAATTGTTCCGATTCGTCACGCACGGCTTTCATTTCAGACTCGACGGCTTCGTGTCCCTTCTTGCCGATGGTGACATTGCAGACCATGGACACGAGCGCCGCTCCCATGGCGCCCATGATCGCCGCGGCGCTGCCGCCCCCCGGGGTTGGGGCGCCGCCGGCCAGTTCATCCAGAAATGTTCCCAGAGGACGCTGCGTGATCATGTTCCCACCATCCCCTTGGCGATGCCGTAAATCTCTTCGGCGTCCAGCACCAGGTCGTTTTGCTCGAACAGGCGCGCTACACAGGCGCGATGCACAGCCAGCTTCAGTGCGCCGAAGCCCAAGGCTCCGAACAGAATCTTGCCGTGACTGCTCGCGGCCCGATCGCTCGAGCCCACGCCTTCGATGCCGGCGGGGGGCGAGGCATTGGCATCCGCAATCAGTTCCAACGAGGGACTCTCTTGCCACTGCTTCGCGTCCAACAGCATTACTCCGGACGCGCCGGTCGCGAGCACGATGTGCGCGCCTTTGATGGCGGCCGCTCGATCGGCGTTGGTCGGGGCCTCAATGGCCTCGACATCGATTCCAAAGCGCGCTTTGATGGCATCGCACGCGGCTTGAATTCCGGCGCGTTTGCGGCCGGTAACCGCGACGTTGGCGCCTTCACGGGCAAGCATTACCGCGGCGCGTTGACCCACCGGGCCGGATCCCGCGAGCACAACGGCACGCTTGCCGGCCAGTACGCGCTCGTGAGCCAGCCACGCAACCGCCGCTGCAGCCGTGGTATTCGAGCCATTGCAGTCGAACATAACGGAGACGCGAAACTTCGCGAAGAACTTCGCGCGAATCGCGCTTAAGACCGCTTCGCCTTGAAGCATGTCGGAGCCGCCCACGAAGAGAGCGGTATTTTTCTTGTCCTTGGGCGGGCGCGTGAAGATGGCGCCTTCTACCAAGCCGCCGACATTCCCGGCGGTCACGCCGCCATAGGCGGAAATGTGATCAGCGCCGCCGTCGTAACCCACGACGTTGTCGAAAACAGAGGGCAGGGTGTCCGTGTCGAACTGGTAAAGCAGCTTTTTCATCTTCGCCGATCAAGGTTTTTGGGGCCGCTATCATGTCACGAGATGCTGCGGCCTGCCTGACGCCCAGGCGTCAATGTTGTCGATGAGCTGGTCGGCGAGAAATTGCATGGCGCCATCGGACGCCCACGCCACATGCGGTGTCAGGATGAAATTGGCGCGCCGCAGGTCGAGCAGGGGGTTGCCGTCCTTGGGCGGCTCGACGGTCAGCACATCGAAGCCCGCGCCGGCGATTAGTCCTTCATCGAGAGCCTGAACCAACGCAGCTTCGTCGACCAGTCCGCCGCGCGCGGTATTGATGAGCAGCGCGTTGCGCTTCATCTTGCGCAACGCCTTGATGTCGATCAAGTTGCGCGTCGCGGGCAGCAGCGGGCAGTGCAGGGAAATGACGTCGGATTGCGCCAGCACCTCATCGTGCGGTGTAAAGGCGACACCTTCCATTTTCGGTGGAGCATGATCGGCAAACAGTACGCGCATGCCGAAGGCACGTCCTATCGCGGCAGTTCCCTGGCCTATGGCGCCTTCGCCGATGATGCCGAGCGTTGCGCCGTGCAAATCCCCGATGTCGTGCGTGAAGAAGCAGAATTGTTCGGATCTGTTCCACACGCCCGCTTCGACATCCTGCCGATAGGCGAGCAGATTACGCCTGAGTGCCAGGATCATGGCGAACGCATGCTCAGGCACCGTATGCACCGCGTAGTTGCGAATGTTGGCGACGGCGATGCCGTGTTCCTTGCAATAGGGGACATCGACCACGTCATAGCCGGTGGCCGCCACGGCGATCATTTTGAGCTGCGGCAGTTGCCGCAACGTATCCGCGCGCATCGGTACTTTGTTGATGATCGCAACGTCGGCGCCCGCCAAACGCGGCACGATTTCACTGACGTCGGTTTTTTTGTGTTCGATGTATGCGGCGGGAAAGGCGAAGCTGCGCACCTTCGCCTTGAGCGACGCGCGATCGAGAAACACCACGCGCTTGGTCAATGTTTCCGCCAATAGGATTGGGCCGCGGCCACGCCGCTGCCGGGCTCGATGTTGATCCCCGCATCAAGCATGGCCATCTCGGATCCGGCGATCGCGCCGAGCAGCATGAGTTCATTGAGATCGCCCAAGTGGCCGATGCGGAACAGCTTGCCGGCCACTTTTGAAAGTCCCGCGCCGAGCGACAAGTTGTAGCGCTTGTAGGCGCGCGCGATGACGGCGGCCGCATCGATGCCGGCCGGTACCATGACGGCGGTGACGGTATCCGAATACCACTTCGGCGCCGTGGCGCAGACATTCAGCTTCCATCCTTGCATGACGGCGGCACGTGTGCCGCCCGCCAGGTAGCTGTGCCGGCGGAATACATTTTCCAAGCCTTCCTCGGCGAGCATCTTCAAGGCTTCGCGCAGCGCACACATCATTTGCAGCGACGGAGTATAGGGGAAATAGCCGGAAGCGTTGGCCGAGACCATATCGCCAAAATGGAAATAGCAGCGTCGCGAAGTGGCACGCTTGGAAGTCTCCAGTGCTTTCTGGCTGATGCAAGTCACCCCTAAGCCGGCCGGCAACATCAGGCCCTTCTGCGAACCGCTGATGCAGACATCCACGCCCCACTCATCCATTCGAAAATCGATGCTCGCCAGGGCGCTCACCGCATCGACGAGCAGCAGCGCGGGATGTTTGACACTGTCCATCGCGCGGCGAACCGCGGCCACATCGCTGGTCACACCGGTGGCGGTCTCGTTGTGACAGACGAGCACGGCCTTGATCTTGTGCTGCCGGTCGGATTCCAGCGCCGACAGATACCGATCAACCGGCGCGCCTTCCCCCCAGGGTGTCTCCAGCACTTCGACCTCGAAGCCAAGCCGTACGCACATGTCCGCCCACAGGTGACTGAATTGGCCGAAACGTGCGATGAGCACCTTCGCGCCCGGGTCGAGGCAGTTGGTGAGGGCTGCTTCCCAGCACCCGGTGCCCGAGGACGGAAACAGGATGGGATGTCCCGTCGTGGTTTTGAATATCGGCTTGAGGCCATCGAGGCAGGCGCGCGTGAGCGCCGGAAAATCCGCGGACCGGTGGTCTTCCGAAGCCACGGACATGGCTCGCAACACCCGGTCTGGAACATTGGTCGGGCCCGGAACAAACAGAAAGTTTCGACCAGCCACTGAGATCTCCTGTAATAGTGCATCGATCGTGCTGCGATCCGGCACCACTGGGCGCCCATCGATGAAAACCAAAATACCGGGTATCCTTACTCCGTAGGCAGTCCAAAAACAGTCCTTCGCACAACATTGTACGCCTACGTCACGCCGATGATATATGAGATATCAGGAGGGAAACATGCGTATTGCCATTGTGGGCCAAAAGGACTTCGGCAAAGCCGCATTGGATGCGTTTCTGGAGCGGGGAGACAGCGTGGCGGGCGTCTTTTGTGCTCCCGAGAAGCCCGGCGAGCCTGCGGATGCACTGCGGGAAGCGGCAGAGCATGCCGGCGTCCCTGTGTTCGCGCTGCCCTCCTTACGGGTCGAGGAGGCGCGCCAGGCACTGCGATCGCTGAATGTCGACATCGCCATCCTGGCGTATGTGCTGCAGTTCGTGCCGCAGGACTTCGCGACCATCCCACGTCATGGGACGATTCAGTTTCATCCCTCGTTGCTACCGCGTTATCGGGGCCCGAGTTCCATCAATTGGCCTATCATCTTGGGCGACACTCGCACCGGCTTGAGCATATTCCGTCCCGTCGACGGCCTCGACGAAGGTCCGGTCATTTTGCAGAAGGAAACGCCGATCGGCCCGGACGAAACTGTCGGCAAGGTGTATTTCGGCCGGCTGTTTCCGATGGGCGTGGCGGCTTTGATCGAGGCGGCGGATTTGGTCGTGAGCGGACGCGCGCAGGCCATCGCACAAGACGAATCTTGCGCGAGCTACGAAGGCTGGTGCCGCGACCCGGAAGCGCGAATCAATTGGCATACCCATGTGGATCAGCTCTACGACTTGATTCGAGGCTGCGATCCGGCGCCGGGCGCGTGGACCATGTTCAATCAGAAACGGCTGCAGTTGTATGACGCGCGCAAGCATGCCGCGCGCACATTCTCACAGGTCAAGGGCAGGATCGGAGCGATCACATCCATCGGCGAGCAAAGCCTCAGCATCTCGGCGCAGGGCGGTCAGATCGAAGTGTTCAAGCTGCGCTACGACGGCGGCAAGAAGCTGCCGGCGCCGCAGTTTTGCGCGGAGTCCGGGCTTTGCCTCGGCACCATTCTCGGCGCCTGACGTCTCACCCGGCATCAAATCGTGAGCACGATCTTGCCGATGTGATTCGAGGATTCCATGAGCCGATGCGCTTCGCTCGCCTCGGCCAGCGGAAACGTCGCGAAGATAACCGGGCGAACCTTTCCCGCGGCGAGCAAAGGCCAAACGTTTTTACGAACGGCATCGGCCACCGCCGCTTTTTGCGCGACGCTTCGAGACCTCAAGGTCGAACCGGTCAGCGTCAGCCGCTTCACCAGCACCATGCCCATGTTGATTTCCGCGCGCGAGCCGCCGAGCAGCGAGATGGTGACGACGCGGCCTTCCACCGCGGCGATGTCCAGGTTGCGCTGCACGTAGCTGCCGGCAACCATGTCGAGCGTGATGTCGACACCCTGACCCTGGGTTTCCGCGCGCATGACTTCGACGAAATCCTCGGTCTTGTAATCGATGCCGCGGACGGCACCCAAAGCCTCACAGGCACGCGCTTTTTTCTCCGTACCGGCCGTGGCATAAACTCGCGCGCCCCAGGCCTTGGCCAATTGAATGGCGGTGGTACCGATGCCGCTGGTGCCGCCGTGAATGAGAACAGTATCTCCGGACTTGCAGCCGCCGCGTTCAAACAGATTGGTCCACACGGTCATGTAGGTTTCCGGTATGGCGGCCGCTTCCACCATCTTCAAGCCTTCGGGAATGGGCATGCACAAGGGAGCCGCGGCGATCGCATAGGCGGCGTAGCCGCCTCCCGGCAGCAGCGAAGTAATTTTATCGCCGACCGACAGACCTGAAACCTTCGCTCCCAACGCCACGACTTCTCCGGCAATCTCCATGCCGGGCAAGTCTGAGGCCCCGGGCGGCGGCGGGTAGCGGCCTTGGCGCTGCATCACGTCGGGTCTGTTGACGCCGGCGGCCTCGACACGGACCAGCACTTCGCCTTCGCCGGGTTGCGGGATCGGCCGCACCGCAGTCTTCAATTGTTCCGGGCCGCCCGGCGCGGCGATTTCAACGACCGTCATCTCACGAGGCAATGCCATGCAGATTCTCCGCGTTCACGAAAATCGAAAAGGGCGGCCAATCTAATCGCTGCGCATTATTTGGGCAAGATCGCACCGATTTGCGGCAAGATGATCACATGTTCATCCGGCAACTCGATTACTTGGTCACTCTCGCCCGTGAGAAGCACTTCGCCAAAGCGGCTGAAGCGTGCCACGTATCGCAGCCCGCCTTGTCCTCGGCGATACGCAGTCTGGAAAAGGAACTCGGCATCATGATCGTCCAGCGTGGACGGCGCTTCATGGGGCTGACCGCCGAGGGCGAACGTGTCCTCGTGTGGGCGCAGCAGACTCTCGCCTCGCTGTCGCATATGCGCGAGGATGCAGCGGTCGCGAAATCCAGCATGGCCGGCACGCTGCGTGTCGGTGCCATACCGACGACCATGACTGTCGCCGCGTTCATCACGGCGCCCTGCCGGGCGGCCTATCCCAAGATCCGCTACGCCGTTTCTTCATTGAGCAGCGAGGCCATCGCGGGTCAATTGGACCGATTCGAACTCGATCTGGGCTTGACCTATCTCGATGAGAAAACCATCGATGGATTCGAATCGCTGCATCTGTTCGACGAACGTTACGTCCTGCTGGCCGCTCGCAAGGTGATCCTCGAACCGATGATCACCTGGGAGCAGGCAGGGCGGCTGCCGCTGTGTCTGTTGACGGGCAAGATGCGCAACCGCCAAGTGATCGATGCGGCCTTCCGGCGCGCAGGCGCGAAGGCGGACGTGATCCTCGAGACCGATTCTATTTTTTCGATGTACGCTCACGTCAGCGAAGCAGGCCTCTTCACCATCGTGCCGCACAGCCTGCTGAACTTTTTCGATATGGCCAAAGTGCAGGCGCGGCCGCTGTTGCCCTATCTGACGCGCGCCATCGGCTTGATCGCCCGCAATCAACCCGCGCTTGCGCCCATTACCGCGGCGGTGTGGGAGATTGCGCGCGGCCTCGAGCTGCAAAAGCGATTCGATCTCGCGCTGGCGTGAGTGTTTGGCCGTCATTTGCCGCAGCTATCAGCTGATCAGTCCAAACGATTAGACCGCCATCTCTCTTGATTCCACACTGAAGGCCGCCATTTCGGTGAATGAGGAGATGCCGCATGGACCAGAAAGTCGATCTTAGACACTACGAATTATTCATCGATGGCAAGCATGTCGCGCCCACGACCGGCGAGTACGGCATCGATCTTGATCCGGCCACTGAAGAGCCGATCGCCGAGGTGGCGCAAGGCGGCAAGGCCGACGTCGACAAGGCCGTCAACGCGGCCAGAGCCGCGCTAAAAGTCTGGGGCGGGCTGCGCGCGGCCGAGCGGGGCCGCATATTGCAGCGAGCCGCAGCCTTGTTGGAGCAACACCAGGACGAGCTCGTCGAGATCGAAAGCCTGGATGCGGGCAAGCCCCTCGCGGCGGTTCGACGCCAGGACATGGCGGCGGTCATCGACACCGTGCGCTACTACGCGGGCTGGTGCGACAAGATCACCGGGCAGGTCATTCCGGCGCGCCCGGACGCCCTGACCTACACGGTGCGTGAACCGGTCGGCGTGGTCGCCGCCATCGTGCCTTGGAATTTTCCGCTCATGATCGGCATGTGGAAGATCGCACCCGCGCTGGCATGCGGGTGCACCGTGGTGGTCAAGCCGGCGGAGCTGACACCACTGTCGATGTTGCGCGTCGCGGAGCTTTTCCTCGAGGCCGGTCTGCCGCCGGGCGTTCTCAACGTCGTTTGCGGAAAAGGCAGCGTGGTCGGCGAAGCGCTGGTGCGTCATCCCGGCGTCGATAAAGTGACTTTCACCGGTTCACCGAAAGTCGGCCGCGGCATCATGCAAGGCGCCGCCGGCAACTTCAAAAAGGTCACTTTGGAACTCGGCGGAAAGTCCGCGAACCTGATTTTCGCGGACGCGAATTTGGATCGCGCGGTGCGCGCGGCAGCGTCGGGAATCTTTTTCAACGCCGGCCAGGTCTGCTCCGCGGGCTCGCGCGTGCTGGTGGAGCGCCCGGTGTATGACGATGTGGTGCAGCGATTGGCGCAGCGAGCGCGTGGCATCCGCGTCGGCGATCCCACGGATCCGAAAACCACGATGGGACCGGTCATCTCGGCCGGGCAAATGAAGACCGTGTTGGACTACATTGAGATCGGCAAGGCGGAAGGCGCGGCGGTGGTGACGGGCGGGGCGCGGGTTGGCGACCAGGGCTATTTCGTGCAGCCCACGGTGTTCGCGAACGTCGAGCATGAGATGCGAATTTCGCAGGAAGAAATTTTCGGGCCGGTTCTGTCCGTCATTCCCTTTGACGATGAGCAGGATGCGCTGCGCATTGCGAACGGCACGGCGTACAGCCTGGCGGCGGGTGTGTGGAGCGCGGATATCGGGCGCGTGCATCGCATCGCTTCGGGTTTGAAGGCCGGCACCGTGTGGATCAACACTTACGGGTACACCGACGTGCGCCTGCCCTGGGGCGGTTCGGGTGAGTCGGGCTTGGGCCGAGAGCACGGGGACGCGGCAATCGAGAACTTCACGCAACCGAAAGCCATTTGGCTGGCGCTCGATCAATAGGCGTTCGAGCAGAATAAATAAACGCGTCGCGCCGCCGGTTTGGCAGCCGGTGCCGGCGGCAAATTGGTGCGACGCAAGGACGGCGTAGCGCGGTTTTCTACCTACGCCCGGTGTAGGACGTTTCCTACACGAAATTCGGAGCGGTTGCAGCGCGGAAATTTGGACTTTCAGTGCTGCCTTTGCCAAGCTTTCGCCGCATGGGCATGCCCAAGAGAGCCGGATTGGCGCGGCTAAGACACGACCCACGCGACGATTCAAGTTGTTGGCCTAAAGGGATGAATACAACGCTGCCTCGCGGCTGCCTTGCGTGCAGCCCGGAGACCGAACATGGATGAGAATTCGCCCATCACCGCACGTAGCGGCGCGAAGGCTCGCAACGGCACACCCACGGCCCGCAAGGCCACGCCCACGGCCCGCCCATCAGCCAAGGCTCGCAATGGCGGCGGCAAGAAGACCGCCAATGGTCATGCTCATGGCGCGCCCGATCTCAATCAACCCGAATTGCTGAATGCACTGCACGCCATGCTGGCGGGCGATTTCTCGGTGCGCCTGCCCGGACACCAAATCGGTGTCGCCGGCAAGATTTGCGATGCATTCAACACCATCGTTGCCGCGAATCAGCGCATTGCGCAACAGCTGGAGCACGTGGGCGAGGTGGTTGGTCAGCAAGGCAAGACGCGCACCCGCGTACGATTCGGATTGTCGGACGGTGCGTGGGCCGACATGGAAGGTTCGGTCAATGCGTTGATTGACGATCTGTTGTGGCCGACGACGGCCGTGACGCGCACGGTCAGCGCGGTCGCGCGCGGCGACCTGTTGCAGACCGTGCCGCTCGATGTCGATGGCCGGCCTTTGAAGGGCGAGTTCCTGCGCTCGGCGAACATCGTCAACACGATGATCAAGCAGCTCAGCATCTTCACGTCGGAGGTGACGCGCGTGGCGCGTGAAGTCGGCACCGACGGCAAGCTTGGCGGCCAGGCGCAGGTTCGCGAGGTGACAGGCGTTTGGAAGGACCTGACTGAAAGCGTGAACTCGATGGCGTCGAATCTGACCGCGCAAGTGCGCAATATCGCCGATGTCACGATCGCGGTGGCCAACGGCGACTTGTCGAAGAAGATCACGGTCGACGTGCGCGGCGAGATTCTGCAGCTCAAGGAGGCCATCAACACCATGGTGGATCAGCTGCGCTCGTTCGCCTCCGAAGTGACGCGTGTGGCGCGGGAAGTCGGCACCGAGGGCAAGCTCGGCGGGCAGGCGTTGGTGCCGGGAGTGGCGGGCACCTGGAAGGATCTCACCGACTCCGTCAATGCCATGTGCGGCAATCTCACGGCGCAGGTCAGAAACATTGCTCAAGTGACCACTGCCGTGGCACGCGGCGATTTGTCGCGCAAGATCACGGTCGATGTCTCGGGCGAAATCCTCGAACTGAAGCAGACCATGAACACCATGGTCGATCAGCTCAATGCGTTCGCCGGAGAAGTGACGCGCGTGGCGCGCGAAGTGGGCACCGAGGGACGATTGGGCGGCCAGGCGCAGGTGCCCGGCGTTGCCGGAACCTGGAAAGACCTGACCGACAACGTCAATTCGATGGCGTCGAATTTGACGGCGCAGGTGCGCAATATCGCGGAGGTGTCGACCGCGATTGCCAGCGGCAATCTCGCGAAGAAAATCACCGTCACCGTGTCGGGCGAGATCCTGGAGCTGAAGGAAACCATCAACACGATGGTGGATCAGCTCAACGCCTTTGCGTCCGAGGTCACGCGTGTGGCGCGCGAAGTCGGTACCGAAGGCCGATTGGGCGGCCAGGCCAATGTGCGCGGCGTTGCCGGCACCTGGAAGGATCTGACCGAGAACGTCAACTCCATGGCCTCGAATCTGACCGGCCAGGTTCGCAACATCGCCGAGGTGACCACCGCGGTTGCCAACGGCGACTTGTCGAAGAAAATCACGGTGGACGTCAAGGGCGAGATTCTCGAATTGAAGGACACCATCAATACGATGGTGGATCAATTGAACGCGTTCGCCGGCGAAGTGACGCGCGTGGCGCGTGAGGTCGGCACCGAGGGCAAGCTGGGCGGCCAGGCGCAGCTCAAGGGCGTGGCGGGCACCTGGAAGGATCTGACCGATTCCGTGAACTCCATGGCCTCGAACCTCACCGGCCAGGTGCGCAACATTGCCGAAGTCGCGACCGCGGTGGCGCAAGGCGACTTGTCGAAGAAAATCACGGTCACGGTGTCGGGCGAGATCCTGCTGCTCAAGGAAACCTTGAACACCATGGTCGATCAGCTGCGCTCTTTCGCCGGCGAAGTAACGCGCGTGGCGCGCGAGGTCGGCACCGAGGGCCGTCTCGGCGGCCAGGCACAGGTACCGGGTGTGGCGGGTACCTGGAAGGACCTGACCGACTCGGTCAATTCCATGGCCGGCAATCTCACGGCGCAGGTGCGCAACATCGCGGAAGTCTCGACCGCCATCGCGAACGGCGATTTGTCGCGCAAGATCACGGTGGACGTGCGCGGCGAAATTCTGCAGCTGAAAGCAACGCTCAATACCATGGTCGATCAGCTGAATCGATTTGCGTCGGAAGTGACGCGCGTGGCGCGCGAAGTGGGCACCGAAGGCAAGCTGGGCGGCCAGGCCAACGTGCCGGGCGTTGCCGGCACGTGGAAGGGTTTGACCGAGAACGTCAATTCCATGGCGTCGAATTTGACCGGTCAGGTTCGCAACATCGCCGAGGTGACCACGGCGGTGGCGCGCGGCGACTTGTCGCGCAAGATCACGGTGGACGTGAAGGGCGAAATTCTCGAGCTGAAAAACACCATCAATACCATGGTCGATCAGCTCAACGGTTTCGCGGGCGAGGTTACCCGCGTGGCGCGCGAGGTGGGCACCGAGGGCAAGCTGGGCGGGCAAGCGCAGGTGCCGGGCGTTGCCGGAACATGGAAAGATCTCACCGACAACGTCAACTCGATGGCCGGCAATTTGACCGCGCAGGTGCGCAATATCGCGGAAGTGGCCACTGCCATCGCCACGGGGGACTTGTCGCGCAAGATCACGGTGGACGTGCACGGCGAAATCCTGCTGTTGAAGGAAACGCTCAACACCATGGTCGATCAACTTCGTTCCTTCGCCGGTGAGGTGACGCGCGTCGCGCGCGAAGTGGGCACCGACGGCCGCCTGGGCGGCCAGGCGGTCGTGCCCGGCGTTGCCGGCACGTGGAAGGATCTGACCGACAACGTCAATTTGCTGGCCGCGAACCTGACGACGCAGGTCAGAAACATCGCCGAAGTGACCACGGCGGTGGCGCGCGGTGATTTATCCCGCAAGATCACCGTGGACGTGAAGGGCGAAATTCTCGAGCTGAAAAACACCATCAACACCATGGTGGACCAGCTCAACGGCTTCGCCGGCGAAGTGACGCGCGTGGCGCGCGAGGTCGGTACCGAAGGGCGCCTCGGCGGTCAGGCTCAGGTGCCCGGCGTTGCCGGCACGTGGAAGGACTTGACCGATACCGTCAATGTCATGGCGGCGAATCTGACCGAGCAGGTGCGCGGCATCGTCAAGGTCGTGACCGCGGTCGCCGACGGCGACTTGAAGCAAAACCTCACCGTTGCCTCCAAGGGTGAAGTGGCGGCGCTGGCCGAAACCATCAACAACATGACGGACACGCTGGCGACATTCGCAGATCAGGTCACGACCGTGGCGCGCGAGGTTGGCGTCGAGGGCCGGTTGGGCGGCCAGGCCAACGTGCCGGGCGCCGCCGGCACGTGGAAGGACCTGACCGGCAACGTGAATTTGCTGGCCGCCAATCTCACCACGCAGGTGCGCGCCATCGCCGAGGTGGCCACAGCGGTGACCAAGGGTGACTTGACGCGTTCGGTGCAAGTCGAAGCGCGCGGCGAGGTGGCCGAACTCAAAGACAACATCAACACGATGATCGGCAATCTGCGCCTGACCACCGATCGCAACACCGAACAAGATTGGCTCAAGACCAACCTGGCGCGATTCACCAACATGCTGCAGGGTCAGCGCGACTTGACCACGGTGGGCCGCATGCTGCTGACTGAGCTGGCGCCCCTGGTCGGCGCACAGCGCGGCGTGATCTATCAGGTGCAGTCGGACGGCGCAAGCGTCGCGCTGAAGCTGCTGTCCGCCTATGCGGACGACGTGTCCAACGGCTACGCGGATCATCTGGAACTCGGCGAAGGGCTCATCGGGCAATGCGCGCGCGACGCGCGGCGCATGTTCATCACCGACATGCCGGACACCGCGGTGCCCATCAGTTCCGGCCTGTTCCGGGCGCCGCCGCGCAATGCCATCGTGCTGCCGGTATCCTTCGAAGGACAGGTCAAAGCGGTCATCGAACTGGCTTCGCTGGCGGCGTTCACCGACCTGCAGAAATCGTTCCTGGAACAGCTGACCACATCGATCGGCATCGTGCTGAATTCGATCGAAGCGACCATGCAGACCGAGGGACTGCTCAAGCAATCGCAGCAGCTCGCCACCGAGCTGCAGACTCAGCAGAGCGAGTTGCAGCAGACCAACGAGCAGCTCGAACAAAAGGCGCAGCAGCTCGCCGACCGCAACGTCGAGGTGGAGGCGAAGAACCAGGAAATCGAGCAGGCGCGGCGCGCCGTGGAAGAGAAGGCCAGCGAGTTGGCGCTGACCTCCAAGTACAAGTCCGAATTCCTGGCGAACATGTCGCACGAGTTGCGCACACCGCTCAACAGCATTTTGATTTTGGGCCAGCAGCTGACGGAAAACCCGGAAGGCAACTTGAGCCACAAGCAGGTCGAATTCGCCCGCACCATTCATGGCGCCGGCACCGATCTTTTGAACCTGATCAGCGACATTCTCGATCTGTCGAAGATCGAATCCGGTACCGTATCGGTGGACGCGGAAGAGGTTTATTTCAACAACTTGCTGGATATGATCGGCCGGCCGTTCCGTCACGAGGCGGAAAATCGCAAGCTGCAGTTCGAGATCGCGATTTCGCCTGATTTGGATCGCAGCATCATTACCGACTCGAAGCGCCTGCAGCAAGTGCTCAAGAACCTGTTGTCCAATGCGTTCAAGTTCACGGCGGAGGGCGGGGTGAAACTCACCGTGTCGCCGGCGGCGAGCGGCTGGAACGCCGATCACGCGATATTGAAGCACGCGCCGTCCGTGGTGGCCTTCGAGGTGTCGGATACCGGCATCGGCATCCCGCCCGAGAAGCAACGCATCATCTTCGAGGCGTTTCAGCAGGCCGATGCGGGCACGAGCCGTCAATATGGCGGCACTGGCTTGGGGTTGGCGATCAGCCGCGAGCTTGCCAATCTATTGGGGGGCGAAATTCAGTTGCGCTCAACGCCTGGGACGGGCAGTTCCTTTACGCTGTATCTGCCGCTCACCTATCTCGGCGGCGCCTCCGCGAGGGCCGGCGAGCCCGGCACAGGCGCGCCGGCTGCCGGTAGCGGTGCGATGGCTCAGATGCGCCTCGCCGAGCGGCCGGCCGAGACCATCATCGATGACAGGAACGATCTCGCGCCAAACGACAGCGTGGTGCTCATCGTCGAGGACGATCCGCATTTTTCACGCGTCATGGTCGAACTCGCGAAAGACGAGGGATTCAAGGTATTGGTCGCGCATCGCGGCGCGGACGCGCTCGCGCTGGCCCGGGCGCATCATCCGAGCGCGATATCCCTCGATATATTCCTGCCGGACATGCTCGGCTGGACGGTGTTGAGCCAACTGAAGCAAGATCCGGCGACGCGGCATATTCCCGTGCAGATCGTCACCTTGGATGAGGATCGCCATCACGGACTGGCACGGGGGGCGTTCTCGTTCGTGCAAAAACCGACGACCACGGAAGGGCTGGAGAACGCCTTTGCGCGCATCAAGGGGTACGCAAAATCGCGGCGCAAGCGTTTGTTGCTGATCGAAGATGACCCGGCTGAGCGCAGCAGCGTCATGGAGTTGCTGGGCTCGGGGGACATCGAGATCATACCGGTCGACACGGGCGCGAGCGCGCTGCTGCAGCTCAGGGATATTGCAATCGATTGCGTCGTGCTCGACCTGAAGCTGCCGGACATGTCCGGGTTTGAAGTGCTGGAACGAATTCGCGACGATGCATCGCTCTGCGATATTCCGGTGGTGGTGTTCACCGGCCGTGAGCTCTCAGCGGACGAGGAGGCCAAACTGCATACCATGGCGCGCAGCGTGGTGGTGAAGGGCGTGGAATCGCCGGAGCGGTTGTTGGATGAGACCGCGCTATTCCTGCATCGCGTGGTGGGCGATCTGCCGCCAAGCAAGCAGCGCATGCTGGAGCGCCTGCACAGTTCCGACGAAGACCTGAAGCAGCGCACCGTGCTGCTGGTGGACGATGATGCGCGAAACATTTTTGCCTTGAGCAGCGTGCTCGAGCGGCGCGGCATGGAAGTACTCACCGCGCCGACCGGCAGCGAGGCAATCGCGGTGTTGGATGCGCGGCCCGACGTCGCCATCGTGCTGATGGACATCATGATGCCCGGCATGGATGGCTATGAAACCATGCAGGCGATTCGCGCCAATCCCGTCCATCGCCGCCTGCCGATTCTCGCCTTGACGGCGAAGGCCATGAAGGGTGATCGTGAAAAGTGCCTCGAAGCGGGAGCATCCGATTATCTGGCGAAACCGGTGAACATCCAGCAATTGATGTCTGCGTTGCGGATGTGGCTGCATCGCTAACGAGAAAAAAATGACCGCCACCGACAAGGTGAATATTCTCTTGGTCGACGATCAGCACGCGAAGCTGCTGAGTCACGAGGTTGTGCTCGCCGAGATGGGCGAAAATCTCCTCAAGGCAAGTTCCGCGCGCGAAGCGTTCGAGTGCTTGCTGAAAAACGAGGTGGCGCTGATTCTCATCGATGTGTGCATGCCGGACCTTGATGGATTCGAGCTCGCCTCCATGATCCGCGAACACCCGCGATTTCAAAGCACGGCGATCATCTTCGTTTCCGCGGTGATGATGGAGCACATCGATCAATTGCGCGGCTACATGGCGGGCGGCGTGGACTACGTGCCGGTGCCGGTGGTCCCTGAATTGTTGCGCGCCAAGGTCAAGGTGTTCGTGGAGCTGTATCGGAAAACCCGGCAGCTCGAACAATTCAACGCCGACCTCGAGCGGCGCGTCGAGGAGCGCACCGCGGAATTGCGCAAGTTCAACGAGGAACTCGAACTGCGGATCGAGGAGCGTACGCGTGAACGCGAACTTGCCCTGGAGCAGCTGTTCGAAGCGCAGAAAATGGATACGATCGGCCGCTTGACCGGCGGCGTCGCGCATGATTTCAATAATTTGCTCATGGCCGTGCTGGGAAGCCTCACGCTGTTGGAGAAGCGGCTGCCCGAGGATCCGCAAATTCGGCGGCTGTTGCAAAACGCCATTCAAGGCGCGGATCGCGGCAAGGCGCTGACGCAGCGTCTGCTGGCATTCTCCCGCCGCCAGGAGCTCAAGCCCCAGGCCGTTGACCTTGCCCAACTCGTGCGCGGCATGGAGGAGCTGGTGAAGCGCGCCGTGGGGCATGGGATCGCCTTCAGCAGCGAGTTCCCCGATGATTTGCCGCCGGTATTGGTGGATGCCAATCAGCTCGAACTGGCGCTGCTCAATGTGGCCTTGAACGCGCGCGACGCGATGGCCGAGGGCGGCAGCGTGAGGATCACAGCTGAGGCCAGTACCGTGGGGTCGCCGGCGACCTCTCGGCGGCGCGCTGTCAATGGCACCGGCAAGTCCTTCAGCGGCGCCGTCGACGGCGCCTTGCCGCCGGGCGACTATGTGCGAATCACCATCATCGACACGGGTGTCGGCATGGACGAAGCCACCCTGGCCAAGGCGACCGAGCCGTTCTTTACCACGAAGGGGCCTGGCAAGGGGACAGGCCTCGGCTTGTCGATGGTGCACGGCCTGGCGGCGCAATCGGGGGGGCTGTTGCGAATTCGCAGCGAGCCGAACGCGGGAACCGTCGTCGAGCTGTGGTTGCCGAGGGCGAATTGCCCGCCCGCACTGGTCACCCGCTCGGCGGAGCCGGCAACCCAGAGCAAGCCGGTGACCACGCCGTGCAGAGTACTCATCGTCGATGACGATACGCTCGTGATGTCCGGCACCGCCGCGATGGTTTTGGACTTGGGCCACACGCCGGTCGAGGCGCACTCCGGTGCCGAGGCGCTCAACTTGCTGGATTCCGGCGTCAAGGTCGACGTCGTGTTAACGGACCATGTCATGCCGATGATGACCGGTTTGCAGCTTGCCGGACGCATCCAGGAGAAATTTCCCGGCCTGCCCATCATATTGGCGACCGGCTACGCAGAGCTGCCCGTCGATCCCTCGAGCTTGGGGATTGCGAGACTGGCGAAACCATGTACACAGCACGAAATTGCCGTGGCCATTCACGCGGCTGTGTTCGCGAACGATCGGGTGGCGTTGTCGGGAGCGGCGAACTAAGCTCTCGGCATGAAGTTTTGCATTTACGGCGCCGGCGCGATCGGTGGGTACCTCGCTGTCGAGCTGGCTTTGTCGGGACATGAGGTGTGCGTGATTGCACGCGGCGCTCACCTCAAGGCGATTCAAGAGCGGGGATTGACGCTGCACATCCAAGGTCGCGAGAAAGTGGCCAGGGTGCCCGCTGATTCGGACCCCCGCGTTTTTGGCGCCCAGGACATGGTGATCTGCGCGCTGAAAGCGCACCAAGCCTGCGAATGTGCCGGGTCTTTTGCTCCGCTTTTCAAGCAGGACACCTCGGTGTTGACCGCGATGAACGGCATTCCGTGGTGGTACTTCTACAAAAGCGGCGGCCGCTTCGAGGGACAGTCCTTGGAGTCGGTCGATCCCGGTGGGCGCCAATGGAGCAGCATTGGCCCGCAGCGCGCCATTGGCTGCGTGGTCGAGCCTGCATGCGAAGTGATCGCGCCGGGCGTCATCGCGCACCACCAGTTCAATCGCTTCATCATCGGTGAGCCCGATGGCAGCCGCACGAGTCGCGTGGAGGAATTGAGCAAAATGTTGACTGCGGCGGGATTCGATGCGCCCGTGCGCGACAATATCCGTTGGAACATTTGGTTGAAGCTGTGGGGCAATGTTTGCTTCAATCCGATCAGCGCGCTTACGGGTGCAACCCTGGGCCGCATGATCGGCAATCCGCAATTGCGGGCATTGTGCAAGGCCATGATGCTGGAGACGCAGGCGGTCAACGAGGCGCTCGGCGTGCACATTCCGAGCGAGATGATGGATCGAAGGCTTGCCGGCGCCGCGTCGGCCACCGATCATAAGATGTCGATGCTGCAAGATCTGGAACGCGGGCGCAGCCTCGAAATCGACGCGCTGGTCGGCGTGGTGCAGGAATTGGGCCGGCTCACGGCGGTGAAAACCCCGCTGGTCGATGCCGTGTTGGCGCTGATCAAAGAGCGGGCTTCCGGGCTGACGGGGTAAGATCGAACCATGCACACGGATTACATCACTCATGCCGATTGCCTTCGTCACGAAATGGGTGCGGGACACCCGGAATGTCCCGATCGATTGAACGCCGTCAACGAGGAAATGCGCTCATCAGGATTGCTCAGTGAAGTGCGCTGTCTCGAGGCCCCGCTGGCGAGCGCCGACGATCTGAAACGGGTGCACCGCGCGGGCTACGTGGACGCCATATTCGAAAACGCACCCAGCGAAGGCTATGTCCAGTTGGATCCGGATACCGCGATGAACCCGTTCAGCCTGGCCGCGGCGCAGCGCGCGGCGGGTGCCGGGGTGTTGGCGGTGGATGAAGTCATGGCGGGGCGATCATCGAATGCGTTCTGCGCCGTTCGCCCTTGCGGCCACCATGCCACCCAGGTCCGGTCCATGGGCTTTTGCATCTTCAACAACATCGGCGTTGCCGCGGCGTACGCGCTGGAAAAAAAAGGGCTCGAGCGGGTCGCGGTCATCGACTTCGACGTGCACCATGGCAACGGTACGGAAGATATGTTCAGCCCACCCCACTGGCACAAGCGGGTACTGATGGCGAGTTTCTTTCAGCATCCCTTTTACCCCTACAGCGGCACGTCGAATCCCGCGCCCAACATGATCAATGTGCCCATGGCAGCGGGCAGCGGCGGCGCGGCCGTCAAGAAAGCCGTGGAAACGCAATGGCTGCCGGCCTTGGAGAGCTTCAAGCCGCAGATGATTTTCATCTCGGCCGGATTCGACGCACACAAGGAAGATCTGCTGGGGGGCATGGCGCTGGTCGAAGCCGACTACGCGTGGATGACCCGCGAACTGAAGCAGCTGGCCGCCCGGCATTCGCAAGGCCGAATGGTTTCGATGCTCGAGGGCGGCTACAACTTATCCGCACTGGGCCGCAGCGCGGTCGCCCATGTCAGGGCGCTGTCGGAGCCGCAGCAGAATCAGGTATAAAGTCTGCCGACGCTCTCGGCCACACACACGGGTTTTGCCTGACCCTCGCGTTCGACGGTAACTTCGGTAACGACTTGCACGCCGCCTTCAATGGGCTCGAAAGAGAGCAGCTTGAAGTGCGCCCGCAGCCGGCTGTTGACCGGAACCGGTGCCGGGAAGCGTACGCGATTGAGGCCGTAGTTGACCGACATCCGCGCGCCGCCGACTTTGTGCGAACTGCGGATGAAGAAGGGCAGCAAGCTCAAGGTCAGAAATCCGTGCGCGACGGTGCTGCCGAACATACCGGCGGCGGCGCGCTGGGGATCCACGTGAATCCATTGATCATCGCCCGTCACATCCGCGAACTTGTCGATACGCGTCTGGTCGATGGTGACCCAGTCGCTGGTCCCGATGGGGGAACCGACCAGTGCTTTTAACTCGGCCAAATTTTGATAGGTTTTCACACTCACCTCCGGCTGGCTATGATCGCACAGGCGTCCGCCTCCGTGGACAGCACGCGGAGCAGCTCGAGTGCCGGGCCTATGAGGCGACTCGAGAGGTCGAGCGGAGCGGTTTTGAGGCGCGGGGCCAAGTATTTTGGTGCGCAGGAAGCGCGGTGCTATGCTGCACCGACAGAGTGTGGCGGTTCTTCGGGGCAGGCGATCGACGACGACATAACGACGTTGAAGCGTTGAGGCGGGCACTTGAAAGACACAGTACGGATATTTTTTTCGCCATCGAATCATCGCGTACGCTGGTTCGGTGCATCGCTGGTGGCCGGCGCGCTGGCGGCCTGGCCGGGATGGACGGGAGCGACCGCTCCTGAAGTCTCACCGCCGGCGATGCCGGTTGTCGACCCCATCGATCAGTTGACCGAAATCATGGTTGAGGCGCGCGAGCCGCGCTACGTGTCCCCAACGCGCCGGGACCAGATCGGACGCATTTGGGCGCCGGTGATGATCAATGGGCGCGGACCCTTCCGCTTGGTGCTCGATACGGGCGCCAGCCACAGTGCGATTACCGCCCTGGTCGCCTTGGCGCTGGGCATACCGACGGATCGCTCCCCGCCGGTGATCCTGCGCGGTGTCACCGGATTTGCCACCGTGCCGACCATACGCGTGGATACCTTGAGTGTGGGCGACGTGGCGGTTGATCAGGCGATTCTGCCCATCGTGCCCGACGCCTTGGGTGGCGCTGAAGGGGTGCTCGGCTCCGAAGGCCTGGTCGGCAAGCGAATCTTCATCGATTTCCGTCATGATCGAATCAATATTGCGTATTCGAGAAATGAGCGCTCCAGTCCCGGGTTCATCAGCGTGCCGTTCCACTCGCTGCGCGGTACCTTGGTGGTGGTGGATGGATTCGTGGGTCAAGTACGCTGCAAGGCGATCATCGATACCGGTGGGCAGGTCACCATCGCGAATCTTGCGCTGAAAGAAGCGCTGTCGCGCATCAGCGCTGCGCCGAGGAGTAAAGCCGACACCATCATTGGTGCCACCAAGGATGTTCAAAGGGGCGAACTGATGGCGACGCCCGCCATAGGTTTGGGCGCCATTTCCATTCATGATCCCGGCGTGACGTTCGGCGATTTGTACATATTCAAGCAGTGGCGGCTGACGAATGAGCCGGCGATATTGATCGGCATGGATACGTTGGGGTTGCTCGACACCTTGATCATCGACTATCGCCGGCACGAGCTGCAACTTCGCATGCTCAACGCGGGCTAGAAGCGAGGGCATGCATGGTCAATAAACCGATTGTCGGCGTGGCGGCCTTGATCTTCGTGCTGGCGGCGGGTGGTGTGTATTACCTGAAAACCCGCAATTCGCCGCTGCCGGCCGCAGCTACGGCTCCGGCAAGCACAACTCCCGCAGCCGGGGAACCGACGATCGAGCATCCCTTGCCGCAAGCCTCCGGGGCTGCCTCGGGGCCCTTGCCCGAGCTGCCCAATAGCGATTCGCCGCTGCGCGACGCGCTCGCTCAACTTGCCGGTGCCGACGCCGTGAAGGACTACCTGGTGCCGGAGGATGTGATCCGCAAGCTGGTGGTGACCATCGACAATCTGCCGCGCCAAAAAGTCGCCGTCGACAAGCGGCCCACCATCGCCATCGCGGGATCATTTTCTGCCACCGGCGATGAATTGCAGGCCACGCTCAATCAGCGGAATTTCGAACGCTACAAGCCGCTGGTGGCAGTCATAAGCAAGCTCGATATGCAGCAGTTGGGTGCTGTGTACATCCACTTTTATCCCTTGTTTCAGCAGTCTTATCAAAATCTGGGCTATCCGAACGGCTATTTCAATGACCGGCTCGTTGAAGTCATCGACGTGATGCTGGCGACTCCGGAGCCGAAGGGCCCGATTCAGTTGGTGCGGCCCAATGTCATGTACACCTTTGCGGATCCGGCGCTCGAAGCGCGGCCCGCGGGGCAAAAGCTGTTGATTCGCATGGGGCCGGAGAATGCGCAGGCCGTCAAAGCGAAGCTGACCGAGCTGCGATCCGTCATTACGGCAGGGCCGCTCAAGCGCCAGTAGGCAGCATCCATGAGTCTTACACGTAGTTTGTGACGCACGATTTAAAAAAAATGGGGGAATGACATGGCGACCACGTCCGCAGATGCAGGATTGCCGAAATCAACGACAGGGACACAGAGTCAATGGCTCATCATCGGTGCATCATCGCTAGGCACGGTATTCGAGTGGTATGACTTCTACTTGTACGGCCTGCTTGCCAGCGTCATCAGCTCGCAATTTTTCTCCGGCGTCAACGAGGTCACCGGATTCATCTTTGCGTTGGCTGCGTTCGCCGCGGGCTTTGCGGTGCGGCCATTCGGCGCGTTGGTGTTCGGACGGTTGGGCGACCTTGTGGGTCGCAAGCACACATTCCTCATCACCATGGGAATCATGGGCGGCTCGACCTTCGCCGTTGGACTGCTGCCGAATTACGCGACAGCCGGCGTGCTCGCGCCGGTCCTGCTCCTGGCTCTGCGCCTGCTTCAAGGGCTGGCGTTGGGAGGCGAGTATGGTGGTGCGGCGACCTACGTTGCGGAAAACTCGCCTCAGGGTAAGCGCGGATTTTTTACCAGCTTCATCCAGACCACGGCAACGCTGGGCTTGTTCGGCGCGTTGATCGTCGTCATCGTTACCCGGACCAATCTGGGCGAGGATGCGTTCAAGGCTTGGGGATGGCGCATACCATTTTTGATTTCCGTCATTCTCCTCGGCGTTTCCCTGTGGATTCGCATGCAGCTTTCCGAAAGCCCGGTATTCGTGAAGATGAAGAACATGGGGACCACGTCGAAGGCGCCGCTGACTGAGGCGTTCGGGCGTTGGCCGAACTTGAAGATCGTGCTGATCAGCCTGCTCGGCGCGGTCATGGGCCAGGCGGTGGTGTGGTACACGGGGCAGTTTTATGCCTTGTTCTTTCTCGAGCGAACGCTGAAAGTCGATGGCGCCGCCACCAATATCATGATTGCGATCGCATTGGTGCTGGCCACGCCTGGGTTCATCTTTTTCGGCTGGCTGTCCGACAAGATCGGCAGAAAACCCATCATCATGGTGGGTTGCCTGCTCGCCATGCTCACTTACTTCCCGCTGTTTGGGGCATTGACCCGCTATGCCAATCCGGCGTTGTATGCCGCGCAGTCATCGGCACCGGTAACCGTGGTCGCGGATCCGAAGGAATGTTCCTTTCAGTTCGACCCCATCGGGAAAAATCTTTTCGATTCGACCTCGTGCGACATTGCGAAGAGTTTTCTGGCCAAGGCCAGCGTCTCCTACCAACGCGAGGACGCACCCGCCGGCACCGTGGCGACGATTCGCAGCGGCAGCAACAGCTTTACCGCGCCCGACCCAAAGGTCGTGAAAGGCGCTGACCGTAAAGCAGCCATTGCCGCTTTCCAAAAGCAGGTGAAGGTGGCCCTATCGACGGCAGGTTATCCGGACAAGGCAGACCCGGCAGCCATCAACAAGCCGATGGTGATTTTGATCCTGTTCATCCTGGTGCTGTACGTGACCATGGTGTACGGGCCCATTGCCGCGCTGCTGGTGGAATTGTTTCCGGCCCGAATCCGTTACAGCGCAATGTCGCTGCCGTATCACATCGGCAACGGCTGGTTCGGAGGCTTTCTTCCGACCACGGCATTTGCGATGGTGGCGGCAACCGGCAATATCTACTACGGGCTCTGGTATCCCATTGTGGTTGCCGGTATTACCTTGGTTTTAGGACTGCTGTTCCTGCCCGAAACGTACAAGCGCGCCGTCGATACCTAGCGCCTCGGCACCGTGATATTGGCCGATTCTTCGGATGGCCTAGTCCTTTCACACTGAACCGCCAACATCGCGGTGCAGGAGGACGAGCCCCCGAAGGGCCATCCTCGGTCCTGTGGCCGCGTAGGCCGGAAAATCACATGTCGTCCGCCACCCACCGCTAGCATCGGCACCTGATGTTGATCGGTTCGAGCATCCCGTCAGGAAGGGCAAGAAGCCTCGCGGCAACTGTTCTTCTCGTTGCCGCGAGGCTTCTTACCCTTCCGGGTTACATTCCCTTCACAGAACTGGCCAATCTGTGAATTGTGACGTTATGTGTTCTACGGACAGCGTTTTTGTCAGTACGCTGCGGTATCAACATCAAAACGGCGGGCCATGATGCGTACCTTCATAAAAAACCCTTTGAATTCAAGATGTTCGATAGCCGGCGCGGCGCTGGCTCTGGCTGCAGCGACATTGCTGGGAGGATGTGTGGTTGAGCCTCAGCGGGTCTACGAACGGCCACCACCACCGCCGCCGCCCACGTATGTCGAGCAGCCGGCGGCTGATGTGGAAGTGCAGGCATACGAGGCGCCCCCTCCGTTGCCGGACTACGAACAACCCCCCTGTCCTGAAGACGGCTACATGTGGACGCCCGGGTACTGGGCATGGGGCGGGGGAGAGTACTACTGGGTTCCGGGAACCTGGGTCCAGCCGCCGCGAGTCGGCGTACTGTGGACACCTGGATACTGGGGCTTCGTGGGCGGGGTCTACGCCTTCCACGCCGGCTATTGGGGCCCGCACATCGGCTACTACGGTGGCGTCAATTACGGCTACGGCTACGTCGGTGTTGGTTTTGCCGGCGGGCGCTGGGAGGGCAACCGATTCGCCTATAACCGCGCAGTCAATAATGTGAACGTGACGGTCATTCACAACACTTACAACGAAACAGTGGTCAACAATGTCACTGTCAATCGAGTGAGCTACAACGGCGGGCCCGGCGGCACACGCGCGAACTGGACGCAGCAGGAAAGAGCAGCCGCATCGGAACAGCATGTGCCGCCCACGCAAATGCAACACCAACACGTACAGGAAGCGATCAGAAATCCCGAGTTGGCGGCGCGAATCAACGGTGGTCATCCTGCCATTGCGGCAACGCCGAGACCTGCGGCGTTCAACGCACCGGGCATCATCGGCGCGCGCGGCGCGGCAACACCGCCTGCGGGCTCGGCGCGCGGGCCCGGCCAACCCGGGCAGCAGAACGGCGGACAGCGTTTCCAAGAACAGCCGGGCCAGCGGGGCCAACCGGGACAGGTGGGCCAACCTGGGCAGGTGGGCCAACGTGGTCTGCCGGGTCAGCAGAGTGGTGGGCCGCAATTCCAAGCACAACCGGGCCAGCCTGGTCAGCAGAATGGCGCGCAGCGTTTCCAAGAACAGCCGGGCCAGCGGGGCCAACCGGGACAGTCTGGACAGGCGGGTCAACCGGGACAGCCTGGTCAGCAGAATGGCGCGCAGCGTTTCCAAGGACAGCCGGGCCAACGCGGTCAGCCGGACCTGTCGGGACAACCGGGCCAGCCTGGTCAGCAGAATGGCGCGCAGCGTTTCCAAGAACAGCCGGGCCAGCGGGGCCAACCGGGACAGCTTGGACAGGCGGGTCAACCGGGCCAGCCTGGCCAGCAGAATGGCGCGCAGCGTTTCCAAGAACAGCCGGGCCAGCGGGGCCAACCGGGACAGCCGGGACAGGCGGGTCAACCGGGACAGCGTGGTCAGCCTGGTCAGCCCAATGGATTCGTGCAAACACCGGGGCAACCGACCGGTGCGGCTCGCACTCAGGCGCAGCCCCCCGTTCAACAAGGTGCGGCCAGACCGCCGGCGGCGGCGAACCCGCAGCGTCCTAACCCTGCTGACGAAAAAAAGAAGGGTGAGCGCGACAAATAGGCGGCCCGCGCAATTCAAGCTCAATCAGCGGCCGAGTCAGTACTCGGCCGCTTCCTTCAAGGGCCGTGACTATCGCGAAGCGGTCTGCACCACCGGCAAATCGACGAAGCTCACCGCAGAGCCGCCGTCGAATATCTTGATGGTCGCTTTCTTGTAGTCGCCGGGCTTGGCGTAAAAGATGTTGTCCACGTAAGTCTGCGGGTTTCGGTCGTACAGCGGAAACCAGCTCGATTGCACTTGCACCATGATGCGATGGCCCGGCAGGAACACATGGTTGGCGGTGGGCAGCGCGAAGCGGAAGACCTGCCGTTGATCTGCGGGGATCGGTTTCGGATTGCTGAAGGAATCGCGGTAGCGGCCGCGGAGAATGTCGGCAGAGACCATCAATTGATAGCCGCCCATCCGCGGCTCGCGTCCCACCTCATCCGGATACACATCGATTAGTTTGACCACGAAGTCGCCGTCGCTTCCCGTGGTCGACGCGATGAGATTGGCGATCGGCTCGCCGCTGATTTTCAAGGCTTCCGTCAGTACCGGCGTGGAAAAGCTCAGTACATCGGTGCGCGAGGCGACATCGCGTTGATCGCTGACCAGCCACGTCTGCCAACTGCTCTCTCCTTCATCGCCGCCGATATGGATGGGCCGTGGAATATACGGCACCGGCTTGGCCGGATCCGCCACATAAGATTCAAAGTCGGCCGCGGCGCCGCCCCGGGGCGCGGGGCTCGAGTCGAGTGTCGAGCTCAAACGAAGATTGCCGCCGCTCTGCAGATAGAGTTTCTGGGTGCGAGTGGAGCAGCCGGCGTCGCAACCGCTGGGCCACGTCGCGAGGCCTTGCCAGTGATTGGTGCCGGTCTCAAAGGCCGTTACCTTGGCGATATGCAGCGGCGGGGCATCGTCCTTCAAATAGTGATCGAAGAATGGCCGCACCAGACTCTTACGGAAGTATTCCGCGGTGTCGCTGCCGAAGCGGATCTGTCCGATGGCGCTGCCGTCGAGCCGCTGCTGATGATGAAACCACGGGCCTATGACCAGGTAGATGTTCGAGGTATCGGCCTGTTGCGCCTTGAGTGCCTTGTACAGCGCGATGTTGCCGTAGATGTCTTCCTGATCCCACAGACTGTGCACCAGCATGACGGGTACAGCGACGTTTTGCTTCGCGAGGATTTTGTCCAGTGCCTGATCCTGCCAGAACTCATCGTACGCCGGATGGTTCATCACCTTGGTGGCGAAGCCCACTTGTTCGAGGCCGTGCCGCCGCGCCATCTCGCCCGCCGAACCTGCGCTAAGCCAGGTCTCGTAGTCGTCGTAATGATCCGTCCACCACGAAATGTCGCTGCCGCGCGTGGCTTCTTGACCGTGGATGTAGGTCAAGGAATCTTGCCGAAAGGCGCCCTTGTGAAACCAATCATCGCCCATCCATCCATCCACCATGGCATTGATGGGGATCGCTGCGCGCAGAGCGGGGTGCGGGTTGACCAGGGCCATCAGGGAGGTGAATCCGTCGTAAGAAATGCCCAGAATGCCGACCTTGCCGTTGGTCTCGGGGATGTTCTTGATCAGCCAATCGATGGTGTCGTAGGTATCGGTGGAGTGATCGACGCTGGTTGGATTCAAAGGACCATGCAGCGGCCTGGTCATGACGTAATCGCCCTCCGAGCCATGCTTGCCGCGCACGTCCTGCACCACGCGGATGTAGCCGCTGTCGAGCACTGCCTCATCCGCCACGTCGTTGCTGTCGAGCAGGGCGTTGAGGTGCGCACTGGCATTCTTCGAAATTCGAGAAGTCGCACCATAGGGCGTGCGGCTCAGCAGTAGCGGCGCACGATGCGCGCCGCGCGGAATCAGAATGACCGTCTGCAGCTTGATTCCGTCGCGCATCGGAATCATGACCTCGCGTTTGGTGTAGTCGAAGCTATCGACGCGCGGAACGAATGTGGCGGGCGTTTCGTTGGGCAGCGTTTGATCTGAAAATGCCGGCACCGCGACCGCGACCAGCAGCAGCGCACCGCGCATAATGAATCGTGCGCTCATGCGCCCACAACGTGTCGACATCATTGGACTCCGGAACGGAAGGGTTTTGGAACGCGAATCTTGCGGGATCAAACCGCTGCGCGCAACGTTAGCAGCCCAACGATTAGCCCTCTACGTGAATGCAATCAGCGCGCCCGGCGGGAGGATGCGGCGGCGCGCCATGGCGGTAGCCGGGTAGCGCTATTAGAAGTACGGTCTCCTTGCGGTGACGGTTGGTAGGGGGCATGATTGATCATGGACACCTACTTCAAGGGTCGCTTTACTAAATAAGTCAACGATTTACGAGCATCGGCTCGCTGGCAGTCAGGCGAGGAGGAGAGACGAATGGGTTCATTGTCGTTCACGGTTTCCGACGGAGTCGCGACCTTGGCACTGCAACGCTCGACGTGCAGCAACGCGATCGACATCACTGTTATTCGTGCGATACATCTGGCGCTCGATCAAATCCAAAAGGGCGAGGGTGGCGCAAAAGCGGTGGTGATCACCGGCAGCAATGATGTGTTCTGCAGCGGTCTCGACCTCCATTCCATCGATTTGAAAACGGCGGAAGCACGCCAGCGGGCGCATTTCGAAATGCGCCGCTTCATGGATCCGTTGATTCTTCGCCTGAGCGGCTTTAGGTTTCCGATCGTCGCGGCGGTGAATGGCGCCGCCGTAGGCGCCGGCATGAGCCTTGCGCTGGCCAGCGACATCATCATCGCGGCCGATAGTGCGTATTTCCTGCCGTCATTCGCGCGCTTGGGCCTGGTGCCGGATGCGGGAATCACCTTTCACCTGGCACGACGCATCGGTGCGGGCCGCTCATTGTCCTCTTTGATGCTCGCGGAAAGAATCGATGCCAAAACCGCGCTCGAGTGGGGTCTTGCCTATGCGGTGGTGCCGGCAGCAGAACTTCTCGTCCGCGCGCAGGCAATCGCTCACCGGCTTGCGACAGGTCCGTGCGCGGTGCTCGGTCAAATCCGCACCTTGCATGCATCGACCTTCGATAATTCGCTGCAAGAGCAACTGCGCGCCGAGCGCAGCGCGCAGGAGATGACTTTGGAGACGCAAGATTGCGTCGAGGGAGTTCGGGCCTTTTTCGAGAAGCGCGAGCCTAATTTTTCCGAACACTAGTGGGAGCCGGCAGACGGGCGCCCGGCCTCGCCGCCCGCCGGCCGCGCGGTAATCGCAACGCGAATCGCGGCCAGCGGCGCGTGATCATCGAATGCTTCGGTTTTGGGGTCGCCTGGAACCCCGAGTAGCGTCCAGAGCAAGTCAAGATCAGGGGTCTGCGGCGTCGTCCTGATTTGCTGGTACAACCCGTACATCACGTGGGTACCGGTCGCGGCATCGCCGATTCGCAGTACATCAGCGATATCAACGTCGAACGCATATCCTCCGGTCTCCTTCAAAATGGCGCGAAGCGCGGTTTGCAGGCCGGCCCGGTTGGCGGTCTGTTCGCGTATGGCCACGTCCGCCTGAAGACAGTACAGGGCGCCACCCCAGTACGTACGGCCCCAGCTCGGAGATTGATCCATGCCGCCGTCTCCGGCCCGAGGCAACCCCATCGGCATGGAATGGCGGTTCTCGGCCCATACATCCGCGATGTCGCGATTGCCGAACTGAGCCCGCGCGACGCCTTCAACATAGGTGGCCAAGCCTTCGGCCAGCCAGAGGTGGCTGCGGCCGACTTCCGGCAGCGCCAGATGCACCATCTCGTGGACCAGGACCCAATCCGTGGCCAACGTGTCCGGGGTTGTTTCGCGGCCAACGCGCATTCGAATCATCAGACCGGAATCATTGGTGGTGCGGCCGCCGCCCACGCCGCTGCCATCCATCCCCTGCAGCCTGATCACGACCAAGGGCGCCGGGAACATGCCGTAGTAGCCGGCGACGATGCGCGCGGAGCGATCGACCCAAATGCGCAACATCTGTTGCTGCTTCCTCAGAGCGGCATCGTCGATGACCAGGCAGAGCGTGGATCCGCTCACTTTCAGCTCCGTGCTCTCCCGCGAAGGACAGGCCGCGAAGCTACGCGTGCCCAGCGACGCCAAAATCAGCCCACCGACAATCAACGATGCACGCATCACTTCTCCTGGGATTGGTTGAGTATTCGCGGGCCGCTCAAAAAGCGGCTGCCGGCGACAAAGTAACGCAATCGTTCTTCGGCGCCCTTGGTCAGCCCGATGCGCACGCTTTCGCCTATAGACCTGATTTGGTGACCATCGTTGCCGATCCAAAGCTGCTTATTGGTAAATAGATTCAGACCGTCATGACGCCGATCGACCCGCAGCGCGGCCGTCAACCGGCCGGGGCCCCGGGTCAAGTCAATTGGCCTGACATGGCTGACATTGCGCTGCATATGTTGGGTACCGCACAGAGGCTCGAGTGCTCGCAGTAGTACACCTGAGCCGATGCCCTCCGCTTCACTTGAAACGTTCAACAGATACGACGTCCCGTAACACAGGTAGACATAAGCATGGCCGTGTTCGAGGAACAAGGAGCGGTTGCGCGCCGTTATCCCGCGAAAAGCGTGACAGGCGGGATCCTGCTGCAAGTAGGCCTCGGTCTCCACGATTCGGCCGGCTGCGATGACGCCGTCAATTTCGCGAACCAGCACTTTGCCGAGCAAAGTGCGGGCCAGAGCAACTGTGTCCCACGGCACAGTATCGCGCGAAATACGCTCGATCGAGCCTGTATGTTCGTACGCGGTCTCGCCTACGATGGTAGTCTCCCAGGTAGTTGGCCTGACAAAAACATCAATTCGTCAAGATTCTTAAGAGAAGCAGCATGCTGAGCGCTCAGGCCATCAAGAATCACCACTCGGATATTTTTACATTTCTTCACGGGAATCTGGAAATCGCGGCCACCCATTGCCATGTTCCGGAAGAAGCGTTGCCGCAAAGCCTGGTCTATGTCACTGATGTGGCGCAACTTTCCGAGGCGCGACGTCACAAGCCCGCCATTCTCATCGTCCATGTGAATATGGCTGACCGCATTTGCGCCGTCGAGGACGCTCAAAGCTGCTGTTTCTCTGTGAAAAACATTTCCATGGGCATGGCGATACTGCTGAGGTACTTCGACTGCAAGTCCTGGCGATTCACGCAATGGGGCGAACTTCATCCCACAGCCGTCGTGCATTGTGACGCCACCGTCGGCAACGGTGCATTCCTGGGGCCGTATTGCGTGATCGGCGCAGGAGCGGAAATCGGCGATGGCTGCCTGATCGGTTCACACTGCGTCGTCGAGAGCATGGCAAAGATCGGCGCGCGAAGCATCCTGCACCCGCATGTTTTTATCGGTGCGGCGTGCGAGGTCGGCGAAGATTGCGAGATTCATCCGCACACCAGCATCGGCAGCGATGGCTTCGGCTATGCGGTGGATGCCGACGGCAGGCCGCGAAAGATTGCGCATTTGGGCAACGTCAAAATCGGCAACGGCGTGGAAATCGGCAGCAATTGCGCGGTCGATCGCGCGACTTTGACGTCGACGCATATTCGCTCCGGGACCAAGCTGGACAATATCTGTCATATTGCGCATAACTGCGACCTCGGCGAGAACGGCTTTTTCACGGCGGGCTTCATGATGGGCGGATCGACCAAGATCGGACGGCAATTCGTCACGGGCGGCAATTCGGTCGTCACCGCGCACATCACCGTCGGCGACAATGTCGCGCTCTCCGGCAGGTCTTCCGTCACCAACGACATACCGGCCGCAGGCGCCTACGGTGGTTATCCGTTGCAGCCGCTGAAAGAGGCGTTGAAAACCGCGGTGAGCATCGGGCATCTGAATGAGATACGCCGCAACCTCAAGCGTGTCATGAAGCACCTGCATCTGTCGGAAAATCCGCAGGACGACACTGCCGGAAGTTGACCACGCCATCCAAAAATTATCCCATCGCCGTGCCGCTCGCGGCGTTGATGGTCGCCATGGCGTGCTTTCAGCTCGGTGCAACCCTCGCCAAGGGATTGTTCCCGATCGTCGGTGCCGGCGGCACCGCGGCACTGCGGCTGGCGATCGCTTCGATCATCCTGCTCGCGGTGTGGCGCCCGTGGCATATGCGTTTTACGCGCAGGCAGCTGAGTATCGTCGTTGTCTACGGCGTTGCCATGGGCTTGATGAACTTCTTCTTCTACCTGGCCTTGAGCTATATCCCTCTCGGCATCACGATGGCGCTGGAATTCACAGGCCCCTTGGGCGTTGCACTGGTTGCATCGCGGCGTGCGATTGATTTCCTGTGGATATCGCTGGCGGCACTGGGCCTGGCGGCATTGCTGCCCTTGGGGTTGGGCGGGGCGCCGCTGTCGGGCCTCGGCATCGCCTACGCGCTGGCCGCCGGGGCATGTTGGGCGCTGTACATCGTCTTTGGGCGCCGAGCGGGCAAGGCACACGGCGGCCAAATCACCTCATTGGGAACCGTGATCGGCGCGTGCGTCATCGTACCGATCGGGTTTGCACACAGCGGCGCGCAGCTGTTCTCGCCGGCGATTCTACCGATGGCCATCGGCGTGGCGGTGCTCTCGAGCGCGCTGCCCTATACGCTGGAAATGTTTGCCATGCCGCGAATACCGACGCGCACTTTTGGCGTACTGATGAGCCTGAACCCCGCGTTGGGCGCGGTTGCGGGCCTGGTCTTTCTCCAGGAGAGCCTGACCTTGATTCAATGGACGGCGATTGCCAGCATCATTGCCGCTTCCGCCGGAAGTGCGGCAACTCGCGAACTATTGACCAATTAGGGCGATCGCCAGATACAGCACAGCGGCGCCGGCGAGAGTCATGACCGTGGTGAGAAACTTTGGATGCGCATGATAGCTTTCCGGGATGAGATCGCTCGCGCCGATGTAGAGAAAAAACCCGGCAAATAAAGCGAGCACCGTGCCGAATGCCGTATCGGGGAGGGTGAAGAAGTAAGTGGATGCCACTCCGATCACCGGCGCCGCGGCGTCGAGCAGCAGCCAGCGGAGCGCTGCCGCACGGCTACCCCGGCTCTTGAGCACGATATTCATGGTGTTGATGCCGTCGGAGAAGTCGTGGGTCAACACCGCAATTGCCACCACGATGCCGACCTCGTGGGATGCCTGAAAGGCGAGGCCGATGGCGATGCCGTCAAGTAAACTGTGCAGACACAGGACGGCGGCGGCGAATCGGCCCCGAGGCGCGGCATCGCCGTGAAATAGCAGAATCCGGTCCAGCACCAGGTAAAATAAAAAACCGAGAGCAGTCCACGATAGAATGGTGGCCGAAGAGTGGAATTTCGCGCCAAAATTGACCGCTTCCGGCAACAAATCAAAGAATGCAACGCCGATGACGGCCCCGGCGCTGAAGCCCAAGATCAGATGCAGCCTGTCGCGCAGGCGCAGCGCGAGCAGGCCTCCCACGAGCGTGCTCACGAACGTCCCGGCGGCGATGACTAGGAGTAACACGGTGTTATATTGCGGACCACGATTCAACTTCTTGGGGGCAGCGTGAGTTACGACACGTATCATAAGCGCAAAATCGGCAAACACGTGCTCAAGCCGGAAACCCAGATGATGGGATATGGGTTTGACCCGAACTTGTCGGAAGGGTCACTGAAGCCGCCGATCTTCCTGACATCGACTTTCGTTTTCAAAACGGCCCAGGACGGCAAGGATTTTTTCGACTATACCTCGGGCCGGCGCGAGCCGCTCGCAGGTCAATCTTCAGGTCTCGTCTACTCGCGATTCAACAACCCGAATCTGGAAGTTCTCGAAGATCGTCTGGCACTCTGGGAAGAAGGGGAGGCCGCGGCGGTGTTCTCCAGCGGCATGTCGGCGATCTCAACCGTCATTTGGACGCATGTGCGCCCCGGCGACGTGGTGCTGATGAGCCAGCCCTTGTACGGCGGCACCGAGACGCTGATCGAAAAGACACTGCCCGGTTTCGGGGTGAGCGCGGTCGGATTCAATCTGGGACACGATCGCAACGCCGTGCTGGACGCGGCCGCGCAGGCGACCAAGAAAGCCGCCGAATCCAAGGGCCGCGTCTGTCTCATCATGGTCGAGACACCGGCGAATCCGACCAACAGTCTGGTCGACTTGAAGTTGATGCGCGAAGTATCGGAAATGATCGGCTCGCGGCAGAGCGGCGGGCGGCCGCCGGTGGCGGTGGACAACACTTTTCTCGGGCCGGTTTTTCAGCGCCCGTTGCTGCATGGCGTCGACCTCGTCATGTATTCGCTGACCAAGTACGTGGGCGGTCATTCGGACCTGGTCGCCGGCGGCGTCGTCGGTTCGCGCGAGGCGGTAGGGCCGGTCAAGAAATTACGCGGAGCGCTGGGCACTCAGCTCGATCCGAACACCGCATGGATGATCATGCGTTCCATGGAGACGCTGTCGCTGCGCATGCACAAGTCGGCCGAGAATGCCGCTTTGGTGGCGAATTTCTTGCGCCGGCATCCGAAGATTGCCGCGGTGAATTATCTCGGTTTTCTGGCCGCCGACGACCCGCGCAGCGCGGTGTTCAAGCGGCAGTGCGAGAGCGCCGGTTCGACTTTCGGCTTCGCCGTCAAGGGTGGCGAGGCCGAGGCGTTCCGGATGCTGGATGCCCTGCAAGTGATCAAGTTGGCGGTGAGCCTCGGCGGCACCGAGACTCTGATGTCGCACCCGGCAAGCACCACGCATTCGGGCGTCGCCAAGCCGACGCGCGATCGGCTCGGGATAACCGATTCGTTGATTCGAATTTCGGTCGGCATCGAAGACGCGGATGATCTGATCGCAGACTTGAGCGCCGCACTGGAGACGGTATAGGCCCGAGCTCCATGCCCGGGCCTGTGTTGGTCATAGGCTCTTCGAAATTCCAAAGAACAGCCCGCGCCGCGGTCCAAATTGCGGCGCGCCCACGCCTACTCCGGTGCCGTTGCGGATCTGGTAGACCTTGTCCAAGGCGTTGATGAGATCCACGCGCGCGGTCAGCGTGCTCGTCTCGGTGAAGTGGAAAATGTGATTCACGCCGAGATTCACTTGCGTGTAGTAGGGCAAGTGATCACCGTTCGGAATCGACGAGCCGTCAGCCAAGTCCAAGCTGGCACGCAGTCCCGAGCCCTCCAAGAAATCCGCGCTAAACCTGGTGTGGTTCCACAGATACGACACGCCCCCGGAGGCGGTGAATTGCTGCTCGTGGTCCAAGTGAATGTAGTGCGAGGCAACGTAGTTGATATCGTCCTGCGAGAAATTGAACTGAGACGATGCGAAATTTTTGCCCTTGGCGCTTTGATAGGCGAGATTCAAATAGGCGTTGAAGGCTTCTTGGCTGAAATTGGCGGTGATTTCGGCGCCGTACTGTTTGCCGTACGTGTAGTTGAAAGGCGTTAGAATGATGGGCGATCCGAACTGGCCCTCGTCGATCAAGTTGTGCGATTGTTTGTAGTAGGTGTCGAGACCGACCCTCAATTGCGGCGTCACCTGCTGCTGCACACCGAGATCGTAATAATTCGCCTGTTCCGCCAGCGGCGAGTTGGACGTGGTGACCGCCGGCGCGTTGGTGGTGTTCGCGAACTTCGATATGGTCTCGCTGCCCACCAGTTCGAAGGGCGGGGGCGATAGATATCGCGAATAGCCCAGGTGCACCGTTGTGCCCTCCAACGCCTGCCACACCGCATTGAAGCGCGGACTCACCTGGTGGTCGGCCGTAAAGGCGGTGAATTTATCGAAGCGCAACCCGTAGTTGAAGGTCAGCGAGGGAATGACCTTCCATTCATCCTGCAGGTACAGGCTCTCGATCCACTCGGTCTTGGCGCCGTTGTCGATGATGGTGATCGGCACATCGCTGGTTTGATTGCCGTTCGCATCGAGCGCGATCACCAGTGAGTTGGTAAGGCTCTTGGAACGATCGCTCTGAATAAAGATGCCTCCGCGCAGCGTGTGTATGTCGTCGAGTTTGTAGGCGGCATCGGATTGCAGTGCATAGGCCACATTCTGCTTGTAGGCATTTTGCGCGATGCCGGTGAACAGCAGATCGCCGAGCGGATCGGGGGTGAAGGTCAGGCTCGAGTAGCGTGCGGTCGCAGAAGTCTGCACGTCCAACGCACCCTGCGAGTGCTGCCAGCTCAGCACTGCGAAGTGATTGAGCTCGCGTTGATTCTCATTGAGCGCTTCGCTGGGAAAGGTGGTTTGGCCGTTGACGGTGAGCGGCGTGCCGTCGGCATTGGTCAGGCCCGGCGCCTGTCCGGGCCGTTGTGGAATTTGAAAGTTGCCGACGGAGCTGCTCAACACGGCGCTCAGACGATTGGCATCATCGAGAATGTATTCGAAGTAGCCAAAGCCATGATACTGCTTGGTATGGTCATGGATGGGATTGGAGCTGCCGTCGGGCGACTCAATGCCCAAATCATTGCGTAGAAAATCGCCCGAGACAAAGTAATTCAGCCGTCCGTCGCTGCCGCCGTAGTTGAAGCTCGGCTCCACGGTGCCGTGGCTGCCACCGTAGATGGAGACGGCCCCGCCCGGATCGATCACGCCGCTTTTAGTCTTGATATCGATGATACCCGCGGTGCGCAGGCCATACTCGGCCGGCAGCGCTCCGGTGACCAGGGTGAGCGAGGAAATCAGGCGCGGATCCAGCGATTGCCCGAAAACGCTGATGCCCTCCGGCAGGATGATGCCGTTCAAACGATATTGAAGACCGTTGTGCTCACCGCGCACATGGAATTGTCCAAACGAGTCTTGGGCGACATCCGGCGCCTGCATGATCACCTGATTGAGGAGCTGGTTATCGCCGCCGGGGGCGGCGGTAATTGCTTCCTCATTGATCACGTAGATCGAGGCGCCGGTTTGCGTTTGAATGCCGTTGCGCGCCTCGTTCAGATGCTGCGCGATCACCACCACTTCGTCGACCACCGGCCCGCCGCTGCCGGCCGACCCTTCATCGACCGCCGGCGCACCGCTGCCGGCCGCCTCGGCAGTTGGAGCTTCGGACAGCTCCGCTTGCGCCATGCGCGGCAGACAAACCATTAGACCCGTCGCGAGCGCCAACTGCGCCCCAAAGAATTTGAAATTGAACATGAATCGAGATCTCCACGCCAAACACGCTTGAGCCGCAGCGAACTGCGGCTGAAAAATCATCAGGGACTCAGCGTGTGGCGGGAGGTGCTCGGGAACGAAAGGCGAGGAGAAGCTTGAGATCCGGAAGGGAGTCAAGTTGCGATTGCGGCGCTGCGCAGCATCCCTGTGCCAGGGCAAAGGGCAGTTCGGCCGGAGCGCCGGCGGCCGCCAGGAGTGGCGCGAAGTTTAAGCAATCGCCGCAAAAATCATGAGCGGAGGGACTCGGCTGCTGCGCGGAAACAGCTCGCGTTTGCGGCGCATGGCTATAGGCATGCGTCATCGCGCCGAGTTGCGCGATGACGAGCGCCAGGGCGGCGATGACCGCGAAGCGCGGCTTCAAACGATGCATCAATCTTGGCAAAGGCCAACCCTTAAGGACATGTAGGGATGCTAGCACTGCGCGCGCCAATACGGAATTGCTTCACACTAATCGGCTCGCGCGGCGTCACTTCGGCGGCGCCACCCTCACGCATTCGCCCGTAAATTGAGATGGGCCCGGCAGATTGCTTCGAAACTTGAGCCCCAGCCAACCGATCTGCGATGGGGTTCACAACGAGTTCGGCACTTCGGGCAAAAATGGGGGCGACTCGGGGATTCCCTCAATGACATCAAACAGTAACTTTTAGGAGCTTTTCATGCGCAAGATCATCACCGCAACCCTGGCAGCTGCAGCAGTGGCAGCAGGCGTTGCCCACGCAGCGACGACCACCACGACCTTTGCGGTGACCGCCACAGTGCTGTCGACCTGCTCCGCGACGGCCGCGACCCTCGCATTCCCCAACTACACACCGGGCGGCGGCTCGCAGATCGGCAACACCACCATCAGCGTGAAGTGCACGAAAAATACGCCCTTCACCGTGGCGCTCGATGCGGGTTCAACGACCGGTGATACATTCGCGCAGCGCTTGATGGGCTCGGGCGCCAACACGTTGCAATACAACCTGTTCACCAGCGCCGGTCTCGCCACCGTGTTCGGTGACGGCACCGGCGGCACCGCAATGATACCGGGCACAGGCTTGGGAGTCGCCACGGCCAACAGCGTGCAGGTATTCGGCCAGGTTCCCGACAGCGCCACGAACCAAGCGGCAATTGCCGGCAGCTACAGCGACACGATCACGGTCACCGTCACGTATTGAGGACAGTTGACTTCTTGCGGCGGCAGAGTCGCCGCAAGAAGTCCTGCGATGTCCGCAACCACCACTGTCACCTACCAGACCATGCGCACACTTCTCGCCGCCGTTCTGATCAGTGCCGCGATGGCGGCTGCGGCGAGCGCCAGTACTTTCAATATCTCGCCCATTCGCGCGGAGCTCACGAACGGCCATCGCACCGAGGCGCTCACCATAACGAACGCTGAGGATAGTCCCGTCGTCGTCCAAGTCCGCGTCGTGAGGTGGTCGCAAAAGAACGGCGCGGAGCAACTCGAAGACTCGCGCGAGCTGTTGGCGACGCCGCCGGTGATGCAGATCGCCGCCAACAGTCAGCAAATCGTTCGCGTCGCGTTGCGGCGCGAACCGGATCCCGCCCAAGAGCTGACGTATCGCGTCATTTTCGAGGAAGTGCCGCAGGCTGCGCCGAAGGATTTCACGGGCTTGCGCGTCGCGCTGCGCTTGAGTATCCCGGTGTTCGTCGCGCCTGCACATGGCAGGGCGAATGCAGAGCTGGCCTGGGTTTCGCGTTGGCTGCCGAATGGCCAGCTCGAGCTGGCGGCGACCAACAGCGGCAGCGGACATTTGCAAATAACGGATTTCGAGGCGCAGTTTCCCGGTTCACTGATGCCGCTACGGGGCGTGACCTCCAAGTACGTGCTGCCGGGAAGTCGCATGAGCTGGACTCTGACTGTGCCGGCGGATGCGACCAGGCAGGGGGCAATCCCAATCCGTGGTCACAGCGACCAAGGGGATTTTTCCGCCGACGTTGCGCCCAGCGACCTCTAAGAGCCGCAGATTGGCGCGTGGCCATAGCAAGGTTCATCCGGATCGCGCGCGCGCTGCAGACATATTCTGGGTCGCTGCTGCTGATGCTTTGTCTTGCTGCGCCGGCGGCGATCGCGGCAAGTCCGCCCGAACTCACGGAAGCCGTATTGGAAGTGACCTTGAGCGATGCCGAGCCTGGAGAAATGATCGTCGTCTTGCGCGGCCCGGAGGGCCGGCTGTACTTGGACGAAAACGACTTCGCGCGCATGCGCCTGCACGTGCCGCAAACTGCACCGTATCTGTATCAGGGCCGGCGCTTCTTTGATCCGCGGGCCATCAAGGGCTGTACGGTCACGATTGACGAAAGCGTGCAGCGCGCCGTCGTTACCGCACCGTCATCGTCTTTGGACACGACGCATTTGAGCGCAGCGGAGCGACACTCTCCCGATGTCACGCCGGCATCGCCCGGCGCGTTCTTGAACTATCAACTCTCGGCGCAGCAAATCGGCGGCCAAAACCTCGGGGGCGCCTATGCCGAACTCGGCGTTTTTGCCGGAGCCGGCGTGCTGACAAATACCGCAGTTGCGCGCTATGGCAGCTTCGGCACCGATAACCAGGTAGTCAGATTGGATACGACCTACACACGGGATTTTCCGGCCACGCTCGACACGGTGAATCTCGGCGATGCCATCAGCGACGGCGGCAGCTGGGGATATGCCTTGCGCTACGCGGGCGTGCGCTGGAGCCGAAATTTCGCATTGCGCCCGGATTTGTTGACGACGCCGCTGCTCGCCACCGCCGGCACCGCGACAGTACCGTCCACCGTGGATGTCTTCGTCAACAACCAATTGGTCACGAGCAGTCAACTGCCGCCGGGGCCCTTCATCATCGATCGACTGCCCGCCGTTTCGGGCACCGGCGATGTCAGCGTCGTGGTACGCGATGCGCTCGGCCGCGAGCAAGTCGTCACGCAATCCTTCTATTCGAGCACCACATTGCTGGCGCAGGGCCTCAGCCAATACTCGGTGAATCTCGGCAAAATTCGCGACAACTATGGATTGGAGAGCAATCAATACGGACCCATGCTCGGCGAGGCCAGCTACCGCCGCGGCATCACCGATGGCATTACGCTGGAAGGGCATGGCGAATATCTCTCGGGCGATTCGCATGCCGCCGGCGTCAATGCCGCATTCGGCGTCGGGCGCATCGGCGTCATCAATTTCACCGCGGCGAACGGCGGAGATTCGAGCGGATCGGGCTGGCTCTCCGGGGTGGGAATTGAACATCGCGGCACCAACACCAGCTTCATCGCCGGCAGCTTGTGGGCAACCCGTGATTTCTCGCAGGTGGGCGAACCCTTGAATCCCGCCATGCGCATGCGGCAACGCAGTCTGCTGCAGACCGGCATGGGATTGGGCCGCTTCGGCTCCTTGTCGCTCGCCTATGTACGCCAAGCGTATCGTGATTCGCCCACGCAGCAAACACTGGGTTTGACTCACAGCATCCGTTTCGGCCGAACGGGTGCGCTAAATCTCACGCTCACGCGAACGCGCACCGCAGAGGATCTTTGGAGCCGTGCGCAAAGTTCAACCAGCGTCTATTTGATTTTTGTGGTGCCCTTGAGCAATCGGCGCGCGGCCACGCTCGCAGCGGTCGGCGGCAGCGGCCCCGGGTCGGCGGCCAACGAGGTCATCGCTTCCATGACCATGAGTCCTCCGGTAGGTACGGGCAGCGGCTATCGTTTTAGCGCATCCACCGCCGGCAACTACGATGCGGACTGGCGCCAGCAGTTCCACAGCGCCGATCTGGAGGTGGAAGTTGCGCGCGATCAGGGCTTTGACGGCCGCAGTGCCTATTTGTCCGGCGCGATGACATTTCTCGACGGCCGGTTGGACACCACGCGTTCCGTGAACGGCAGCTTCGCGATGGTGGATGTCGCGGGTCTTGCCAATGTGCCGGTGTACGTCGAAAACCAACTCACCACGCACACCGACGGCAACGGCAGGGCATTGCTCTACAACCTGCGCCCCTATGAGGCCAATCGCATCAGTATCACGCCGGAAGACCTGCCGTTGGATACCAGCATCGGCGCCAGCAGCACCATCATGGCGCCGCCGTATCGCAGCGGCGTCATTGCGCGCTTCCCGGTCGAACGCGTGCGCAGCAGTACCTTTCGGCTGATCACCGACGACGGCAAGCCGGTCCCCGTGGGCGCCGTGGTGACGTTGAAGGGCGCGCAGTTTCCGGTGGTGCTCGACGGGTTGGTGTATGTCACGGGTCACGATCACGGCATGGCCGCGCAGGCGAATTGGAGCGGCGGGCATTGTCGTTTCCGATTGGAGCCGCCGCCGGCGGATGACCCCTTGCCGGATATGGGCACCGTGCGCTGCCATGCCGGCGCCGATGCGGTGCGTAACCCTTGAAAACCTGGAAATCAATTTCCGCGCTGAGCTTGATGGCGTTGCTGGCATCCTTCGCGCACGCCGCCATCGTGGTGAATTGCACCGCCAGCGCGAGCGGCATCGCCTTCGGCGTTTACAATCCCTTGAGCGCCGTGGCCAACGCCTCCACGGGAACACTGCAGGTCGTCTGCAACGGCACCGGCAACGGCAAGACTCTGGTCACCCTCAATGTCACTTTAGGCACCGGCTTGAGCGGCACGTATGCGACGCGAAAAATGTTCTCAGGGGTCAATGCACTGAACTACAATATTTTTTGGAGTACGGCCTACAACCAGATCATTGGCGATGGCAGCGGCGGCTCCGTCGCGGGCAGTGTGGGACCATTGCGGGTGGACGCAGACGCCAGCAACGTGGTGACTGAAACTTTCTTTGGCCTCATCCCCACGCTGCAGAATGCCGCGCCCGGCAGCTACAGCGATGTGATCACGGTGACGGTGACGTACTAAACCCAGTACCTCGGCACTGTGAGTTTGAGCGGCCAACACCCGCCGCTGGCGTCGGCGTCGTGATGCTGATCGGTTCGAGTGCCCGTCAGGAGGGGTAAGCAGCCTCGAGGGAACTTACATGGACGCCCCTGCATGCCAAGCGATATTTTCGGTTCTGGATCACGGGTAGAGAGTGCAGCCTTACATTCGGCCTGTGTGTGCGAGACGAGCTCGCGGGCC
>Ga0179587_10000042_pt1 | contig 60973 bp, 57 predicted proteins | sample CZODoug2_1_08_16_FD_185932 | JGI IMG/M metagenome (GOLD analysis project Ga0179587, IMG submission 185932) | Vadose zone soil fungal communities from Angelo Coast Range Reserve, California, USA - CZODoug2_1_08_16fungal | ecosystem: Environmental > Terrestrial > Soil > Vadose zone | place: USA...
TCAAATAGGAGGCGGCCCGCGCCAGCAGGACTTCGGCGCCCGACTTAAAGCCTCTACCGCTGCTCCCTTCCGGGCCTGACGGGGTTCGTGGCCAGTCGTCGCGAAGATGCAAACGCGAGCCACCATAGACTCGGTTAGTGGCGGAGAGGGTGGGATTCGAACCCACGAACACGGTTAGGTGTTACACACTTTCCAGGCGTGCGCCTTCGACCGCTCGGCCACCTCTCCACTCGGGCCGCAAGGGTACCGGAGGCCGCCCCAGCTATCAAATCGGTCGGGACTCCGGGCCCCCGCCTGGCGCACCTACCCCGGGGTGGCCGCCTTGTTCGCCGGAGCCGGCTTGTAACGGGGCGGTACATCCAGGCAAGCGTCCTTGGGTCCCGGCGGCGGCGGCGCCAACTCGACGGTGGGAATCACGAGTGCGTCCTTGGTATTCGGCGAATCCAGGCCTTCCGGGACCTTGAGCGCGGCCACCTGCACAGCTTGCTGATATTCCTGTCTGACATGACAATCCGGGTTCAGCCGCCGCATGATGTGGCAGCCTGACAACAGCGCCGCTGCCGCCAATAAAACGATGATTCGCTCAAAACTCAAGCTGCTTGCTCCTCAAGTGTAACGCCGGCCGCGCGCATGGCGCGCAAAACCGCTTCCTGGTGCACCGGCGCCAGATCGACCAATGGTAGACGTATGGCGTTCCCGATGAGGCCCATTCTGGCGACCGCCCATTTTACCGGAATGGGGTTGGCCTCAACGAACAAATCCTTGTGCAGGAGCTGCAAATCGGCATCGATACTCCGCGCCTTCGCGAAATCGCCGGCAAGCGCGGCCGCGCACACCTCGCGTAACCTGCGCGGCGCCACGTTCCCCGTTACGGAAATGACGCCCTTCGCCCCCTCGCTCATGAAGTCCACCGCGGTCGCGTCATCGCCGGAAAGCAGCGTAAACCCCGCAGGCACTTGCGCGAGCAACTCGCGCGCCCGGGTCATTTGCGGAGTCGCTTCCTTGAGCGCAACGATCAGGGGATGTTTCGCGAGGCGGGCAACCGTCCCGGGCAGCATATCCACTCCCGTGCGGCTCGGAACATTATACAGAACGACCGGAACCGCCGAGGCGTCGGCGGCCGCCATGAAATGACGGTAAAGCCCCTCCTGAGGCGGCTTATTGTAATACGGCGTGACGAACATCACGGCATCGGGTCCAAGCCGGGACAACGCGCGCGCACGCGCCACCGTCGTGGCCGTCGAATGCGTCCCGGCCCCCACGATCACCTTCAGCTTGCCGCCGCAGCGCGCCAGCGCCCGGCGCGTCAACTCCTCGATTTCATCGAGGGACAGCACCGGGGATTCTCCCGTGGTGCCCGCGATCACGATGCCGTCCGAGCCCTCGCCGACGTGAAAATCCAGCAAGCGGTCCCACGCTGCCCAATCCAACGCGCCGCCCTCCATCATGGGCGTGACAATAGCAACCAGGCTTCCGGAAAACATTGCGACAGGCTCCACAGGAAATACCGCTACCTTAAGTGCCCGACATGCACCCTGGCAAGCGCCCATCCGGTAGAATTCCCACCCAATGAAACAACATATCGTGATTTCCGCGGTTGGGGGCGACCGCGTCGGGCTGGTCCATGAACTATCGAAGGCGGTGGCCGATTGCGGGGGGAGCATCAGCGACAGCCGCATGACATCCCTGGGCAACGAATTTGCGATGCTGCTGCTGGTGAACGGCAACTGGCACACGCTCGCGAAGCTCGAAGGTGAATTCAAGAAGCTGGCCGATGCCACCGGCATGAACATCCAGCTGCGGCGCACCGAAGAGCGTGCCGCGCGCAATGATATGCTGCCCTACTCCATCGACGTCGTATGCCTCGATCAGACGGGCATCGTGTCCGGCCTGTCGGGCTTCTTCGCGCAGCGCGGCGTCGACATCGCAGAGATCTCGACTCGCGCCTACGCCGCCGCCCACACGGGCGCACCGATGTTTTCAGTGCAAATGATCGTGAACGTGCCGAGCCGGCTGCACATCGGCGTGCTGCGCGAGGAATTCATGGATTTCTGCGATCACTTGAATCTCGATGCCATTTTCGAACCCGTAAAGAGCTGAGCAATGAGCAAGATTGAGACAGGCAAGAGGGCACCGCAGTTCACGCTGAAGGGAACCGGCGGCGATTGGTCCCTCAAGGATGCCGTGGGGCAGCCCGTGGTGATGTACTTCTATCCGCGCGACAACACGCCGGGGTGCACTCTGGAGGGCGAAAGTTTTTCCGGCCACTTCGCCGGCTTCAAGAAAGCCAAGACGCTGATCTGCGGAATCTCCGCCGATTCCGTCGAATCGCACGAGAAATTCAAGAAGAAAATGGGGTTCCCCTTCGACCTTCTGAGCGACCCCGACAACACCGTCTGCAAACTGTATGACGTCATCCAGGAGAAGAGCATGTACGGCAAGAAGTACATGGGAATCGAACGCAGCACTTTCCTGATCGACGCGAAGGGCGTGCTGCGCCAGGAGTGGCGCAAGGTGAAGGTCAAGGGACACGCCGAAGCGGTTCTGGCTGCGGTGCAGGCACTGTGACCGAGTCCGTGCGGCCGCAGACAGCCGTCATCGTCCGGGGCCGTCAGGGAAAGCAGGAACGGCGCATTTTCGTACTCGACACGAACGTGCTCATGCATGACCCGACGGCGATTTTCCGCTTCGAAGAGCACGACGTGTACATTCCGATGACGGTTCTCGAAGAGCTGGACGCCGGCAAGAAGGGTCTCTCCGAATCGGCCCGCAATGTCCGCCAGGTGAGCCGCTTTCTCGATGAATTGATGCGCGACGCCACCAAGAAGGACATCGATCGCGGTCTCTCGTTGCCGACCGCGGTGCCGATCAATCACGGCAAGCGCCCGCCCGGGGGGCGTCTGTATTTTCAAACCTCTCTGCTCGAGTCCGTGCTGCCGGACAGCCTCCCGGGCCAGGGCGCGGACAACACCATTCTCGCCAATACCCTGGCCTTGCAGCAGAACTTCCCCGCCGCGCGGGTGACGCTGGTGTCGAAGGACATCAATCTACGGATCAAGGCCGCGATCGTCGGCGTCCACGCAGAGGACTACTCGAGCGACAAGACCATCGAGGACGCGGACCTCCTGGTCAGCGGTGTGCAGCAGCTACCGGCGAATTTCTGGGAAAAGCACGGCAAGGGCATGGAGTCCTGGCAGCAGCAGAGCCGGACCTTCTATCGCGTCCGCGGGCCGTTGGTGCGCGAATGGCGCGCCAATCAGTTCGTCTACGATCCCGGCGAGAACGGCGTGGAGGCCATCGTGCGCAAGATCGAGGGGGACTCGGCCGTTCTCGAACTGACACTCGACTATCGCACGGAGCGCAACAATGTCTGGGGAGTCAATGCGCGCAATCGCGAGCAGAACCTTGCCTTGAACCTTCTCATGGACCCCGAGATCGATTTCGTGACCGTCCTCGGCCCCGCCGGCACGGGCAAGACCCTCTTGACGCTGGCGGCGGGCCTCGCGCAAACGCTGGACCACAATCGGTTCAGCGAGATCATCATGACGCGCGTGACGATTCCCTTGGGAGAGGACATTGGATTCCTCCCGGGAACCGAGGAGGAAAAAATGGAGCCTTGGATGGGCGCCCTGATGGACAACCTGGAAGTATTGACCCAGAGCCAGCCGGGGGGCACCTGGGGGCGCGGTGCGACCAACGACCTGCTGCGCCATCGAATCAAGATAAGGTCCCTGAATTTCATGCGCGGGCGCACGTTTTTGAACCGCTTCATCATCATCGATGAAGCGCAGAATCTGACCCCGAAACAGATGAAGGCGCTCGTGACCCGCGCCGGCCCCGGAACCAAGATGGTTTGCCTGGGCAACATCGCCCAGATCGATACCCCCTATCTGACCGAAACCACAACGGGTTTGACCTATGTCGTCAACCGCTTCCACGGCTGGGCCTATTCGGGTCATATCACGCTGAAACGCGGCGAACGCTCGCGTTTGGCCGATTATGCGTCCGAAGCGCTGTAATATCGACCGCCCGGCGTCGCTGCGTGCACAATAGAACTTTGCGGCACGAAGGACACTCCAAGCTTCGATGGTGAATATTCGATGAAGCTGTGGAAATCTCTGACGGCCTTTATGGCCGCCGTCACGGTGGGTTCGAGCGTGAGCTTGGGCTGGGCCGCGGGCTTGAGCGCGACCGATCAGGACCTGCCGGAGCTCGGGAGCCCGGCGAATGCGGCAGTATCCCTCGAAGACGAATACCAGGCGGGCCTGGGCTGGTTCCGGCAAATGGGCCAGGGCGGCACCGTGCTGGAGGACCCCGAGGTCAACTCCTACATCCAGCAGATCGGCCATACGCTGTCAAGCCGCGCCGAAGAGGGTCAGCACCAATTCTATTACTTCGTCGTCCGCGATCCGGTCATCAACGCATTTGCCATGCCGGGGGGATTCGTCGCCATCGACAGCGGGCTGATCCTGGCGACGCGCAATGAGAACGAACTGGCCGGGGTCATGGCCCACGAGACCGCGCACGTCACCCAGCGCCACCTCGTGCGCGGGCTCATCGACCAGAGCCATGCGGGCTTGATGTCGACAGCGGCGATGCTGGCGGCCATCTTATTGGGCGCAACCGCCGGGCACGGGTCGCCCGACGCCATGGAAGGGGCGATCATGGCCACCCAGGGCGCCGCCATCCAACATCAGATCAATTACACCCGCGCCAATGAGTTCGAGGCCGACCGGATCGGCATCGGTACCATGGCCGCCGCCGGCTACGATCCCTTGGGCATGGCGAGTTTTTTCGGATATATGTCGCGCGGAATGCCCTCTCCCGACCGCGTCAATGCCGTTCAGTTCTTGATCGATCACCCCATTTTTTCCGATCGCGTCGCGGAGGCGCGCAATCGTGCGGAACAGATCGGGCGCATCCATCATGAGGATTCGCTGGGTTATCAGCTGACCCGGGAGCGGCTGCGTTCGCTGGTCGGGGACCCCAGAGTCGTCCGCGACTACTACGCCAGCCTGGTCAAGAATGGCGCAGGCCTGTCGATGGAGCAGCGCTACGGCAAGGATATCGCGGACATCAACATGCGCAATCCCACTGCGGCGATCCCCGATCTGCAGGCATTGGTACGCGAATATCCCAAAGTGACTCAGTTCTATGGCGCGCTCGGGCAGGCCTACATGCTGAACGGCCAGTTGAAGGACTCTCAGGAAGTATTGGACAAGGCTCTCAATTTATTTCCGCGCAATGTGCCGGTCACTATCCGCTTGTCGGAGACCTTGATGCGCAGCGGCGAGAACAAGCGCGCTCAGCTCTTGCTGGACGATTTGTTCAATGTGGTCGAACCGACGCCGGACCAGACCAAGATGATCGCCAAGGCAGCGAATGCCGCCGGAGATCTTGCCGACTCCTATTACTATATGTCGTTCTACTACGTCATGAGCGGCGACCTGCGAATGTCGGCCGCGCAATTGCAAATGGCCTTGGGGCTGCCGGGACTGGACCCCGTGCAACGCGCTCGATTCAGCGCCCGGCTGGATGAAATCAAGGCCGCCATGCCGAAAGATCGCAAGAACACGGTGGCGGACGACAACGGCAGTGGTCGTCATTGACGAAAACACCAGAAGCGTCAATGCGGCAGCGGTATCGTAACGGACTTCATTCAGCATCCATAAACGGTTAGGGAGAGTTTCACCATGGGGAAGGAAGGCTTCGCGCGGGTTGCGTTTGCCGCCATTATTGCGACGGGCTTGAGTGCCTGCGTTACGTTGCCGCCCAACAGCCCGCGCTCGCCGCAGGATCCGTGGGAATCGTGGAACCGCGGGGTCTACAAGTTCAACGACGTTCTCGATCGGGCGGTGGCCAAGCCCGTGGCACGCACGTACGTCAGGTTCGTTCCCCAGCCCATTCGCACGGGCGTCACCAATTTCTTCGCCAACCTCGACACGCCCACCGTGATGGTCAATGACGCGCTGCAAGGAAAGTTCCTCGCCGCGGCGAACGACCTGGGTCGCTTCGCTCTCAATACCACCGTGGGCATCGGGGGCATCCTCGATCCCGCCTCCTCCGCCGGGCTCGCACGCAACAACGAGGATTTCGGTCAAACGCTGGGGAAATGGGGCGTCCACCCGGGGCCATTCGTCGAATTGCCGGTCTTCGGGCCGTCGGACCTGCGGGATGCGCCGGCTCGGGTAGTGGATTCGTACACGAATCCGAAGCAGTACATCAAGAACACCTGGATCAAGTACGGTCTGTACCTGCCCGAGTTGACGGATCGGCGCGCCGCGCTATTGCCGCTCGATGAGACGTTGAGCCACACCTACGATCCCTATGCGTTCGTGCGCGACGCCTACCTGCAGCGACGTGCCTACCTGGTATCCGACGGTAAGGTGAGCAACGAGGACTTGGTCGATCCGGATGCCGACCTGCCGGCGGGCACGGCGCCCAGCGACGACAAACCAATCACGCCGAAGCCGAAGTGAACAACCCCTCGACCTCGCTCAACCCCGCGAGCTGATGCAATTGCGCGGGCATATTCTCGTAGCTCAACGAGCGTCGCGACTCCTTCGCGACGCTCAGCCATTCGATGAGCAGAGCCAGACCTGAACTGTCGCTGTCCGTCACGCCGGCGAGATCGATGACCGCGGCGTGACCGCTTTCGATTGCGGCCGTGCCCAATGGCAGCAGTTTCGCGACCGTCGCGAATTCAAGCGATCCGACGACCCGCGACCGCTCACCCTCAAGGGTCTCGAACGTCGTGTTGCCGTCGCGGCACTTCTTCAAGCGCCGGTTCCCGGCGCTGCGCCATTGGCGCGCACCTTGCCGTCCGCCTCCAGGCGGTTGATGACCTCATCGAGACCTTTCTGTTGGATCTCCGCCCCGAAATCCGTGCGGAAGCTCTTGACGTAGGAAATTCCCTCGATGACGACGTCCCACGCCTTCCAGCCCGACTCGGTTTTGCGCAAACTGAAATTGACCGGCACATTCTCGCCGGAGGACTTCTTCACTTCGGTGCGCACGGTCGCGGTCGTATCGGCCGGGTCGCCCTTGTAAGGCAGGATGACGAATTTGTCGGCCGTGAAGTTGAGCAGCGCCGTGCCATAGTTCCGCAACAGAGAATGGTAGAACGCATCGACGAAACGTTTTCGCTGCTCGGGCGTCGCGGTGCGCCAGGTCTGTCCGAGCACCAGCCTCGCGGAGTATTCGCTGTCGAAGTTCGGCAGCAGCACGTTTGCCACCAACGCATCGAGCTTGGCCGGATCTTTCGCATACACCGGCCGATTCTTGTCCAGTTCCGCCAACATGCGCTTCGCCGAGTTCTCGACCAGTTCCTGCGGGCCCATCGTGTTGGCCGGGGGCGCCGCAGCCGGGGCCGCATCGGCCGGGGGTGCCACAGCCGCGGGCGTGGTCGCGGCCAGGCCGAGCGCCATGAACGACAGGCAACAGGCGATTGCCCTCACGGCGGCGGTCGATCGATTCGCGGGTATGGTTTTCATTTGGTCTTCTCCGGTGCGGCCTGCGAGTCTGGTTTGGAGGATGCGGGACTCGACTGCCCCGATCCCTTCGCAAAATTCGCCAGGAACTGGCCGATCAAATTCTCGAGCACGAATGCAGACTGCGTGAAATCTATTTGATCCTTGTCCTTCAGGTAAGTTTCAGCGCCCCCGGCGGTCAGGCCGATGAACTTGCCGCCCAGCAGTCCTTGAGTATAGATGGCTGCGTCGCTGTCCGTCGGAATCTGGTTGTATTTTGCGTTCAGCCGCATCCGCACAACCGCCTTGTATTCCTTGGTGTCGAAATCGATATGCATGACGCGCCCGATTTCCACTCCCGACATCGAGACGGGGGCGCCCACCCGAAGATCCCCGATGTTGTCGAATTTTGCGGTGACGTCGAAGTGCGGGGGGCTGCCGAACGAGATGCCGCGGGTGGTGGTCTGAGTCGTGAGAAAGAGCAACGCTGCGAAGCCGAGGACCACGAAGGCTCCGGTTCCGAGATTCAGTGTATTGGACTTGCGCATAACGATGCCTCTTACAGAAATGCTGCCGTCAGTAAATAATCCAGAAACAGGACCACCACGGCCGACGTGACCACCGTGCGCGTGGTGGCGGTTCCGACCCCCGCCGCCGTCGGCGTTGCATAGTAGCCCTCGTAGACCGCAATCAGGCTGCAGGCGACCCCGAAAATCAAGCTTTTGACGATGCCTTCATTGATATCGGCAAGACCCACGCCGCCGCGCATCTGCGACCAGAAGCTGCCGGAATCGACGCCCATGATCTGCACCCCGATGAGCTGCGCGCCGTAAATGCCGATCAGGCTGAAAATGGCCGCGAGCAACGGCATCGCAATGACGCCGCCGAGGAAGCGCGGTACGACGACGCGGGTGATCGGATCCACCGCCATCATCTCCATGGCCGACAACTGATCGGTGGCGCGCATCAGCCCGAGCTCGGACGCCAGAGCGGTTCCCGCACGTCCCGCGAACAGCAGGGCGGTGACCACGGGCCCCAACTCCTTGACCAACCCGATGGCTGCGGCAATCCCCAACGAATCCTCGGAGCCGAATCGCTGCAGGAGCTGGAATCCCTGAAGCCCAAGAACCATGCCGACGAACAGGCCGGACAGCATGATGATGACCAGCGACAGCGCGCCCGAATTGAAAATCTGCGCCACGATCAGATCGAACCGCAACAGCGCGCTGGGCGTGACGACGATCATTCGCAGCAGGAAGCGGACCACCGCGCCCAACCCGATCAACGAGTCGATCAGACTTCGCCACAGCTCCCTGATGACGCTCAATGATCCTCGCCGCGCGCCAGGAGCTGGCCGTAATAGTCGGGAGCCGGATAGTGAAATGCCACCGGTCCGTCGGGCAGGCCGCTGACGAATTGCCGCACGACTTCCGACGGATTTGCCCTGAGTTCCTGCGGTGAGCCGCGCGCGACCACCTTGCCCGCGGACAACAGGAACACATTGTCGGAGACCGTGGAGATTTCCTGCACGTCGTGCGAGACCACGATGCTGGTCAACCCCAGGGTGTCGTTCAAGCGGCGAATCAGGCGCAGTATCACGCCCATCGAGATCGGATCGAGACCCACGAAGGGTTCATCATAGATGAGGATTTCCGGGTCCATCACGATGGCTCGCGCCAGGGCCACCCGGCGGCCCATGCCCCCGGAGAGTTCGGACGGCATCAGGTCGGCAGCGCCCCGCAGACCCACCGCTTCCAATTTCGTGAGCACCAGCTGGCGGATGAGGCGTTCGGGGAGATCCGTGTGTTCGCGGATTGGAAACGCAACGTTCTCGAACACGTTGAGGTCGGTGAGCAATGCGCCGTTCTGGAACAGCATGCCCATGCGCCGCCGCAGCGCGTACAAATCCGCGCGCTTCAAGTTGCGCATGTCCTCGCCGGCCACGTGGATCGAGCCCTTATCCGCGTGAACCTGGCCGGTGACGAGCCGCAGCAAGGTGGTCTTGCCGGTACCGCTCGGCCCCATGACCGCGGTGACCTTGCCGCGCGGGATGTCCATGTCGAGGCCGTCGAAGATCGGGCGACCGCCGACGGCATAGCCCAAGTTTCGGATCTCGACGATAGGGGAATCTTGGTTCAATTGTGCCGGAGGGGCTCCGCACCAAGTACGGAGCCGCGTCGGGACCTTTTAATTTACGCCGCGGACTTTTCCATCGAAGGCTTGTACGTCCCGCCGGCAGCGAGACTGTTCATCTTTGCACGCACCGCCAGCGCTTGCTGCCCGGCCGCAAAGGCCGTCGACTTCCCGCCCCAGGCACTGAGAGCGTACTCCTGCAGAGCGCGGCCATAACTGAAGGTCAGGGCCCACGGCAGTGCGCCGTTCGCGTTCATGAGGCTCAAGTGCAGGGTCGCCTCGGTGGGACTCTGCCCGCCCGACAGGAAAGCGATCCCGGGCACCGCGGACGGCACCTGGCGCTTCAAGGTCCGCACGGTAGCCTCCGCCACCTGTTCCGGCGACGCCCGCTGCGCGCACTTCTTACCCGCAATCACCATGTTCGGCTTGAGGATCATGCCTTCGAGGTAGACCCGGGCCGCAAACAAATGCGTGAAAATCCGGTCCAGAACGACGTTCGTGACCTCCTCGCAGCGCTCCAGCGTATGGCCGCCGTCCATCAATACCTCGGGCTCCACGATGGGCACGATGTTTGCTTCCTGGCATATCGTGGCATAGCGCGCGAGGGCTGCGGAGTTAGCGTCGATTGCATAGGCGGTGGGAATACCGGATCCGATGTCGATCACGGCGCGCCACTTCGCGAACCGGGCGCCCAATTTGTAGTACTCCGCCATGCGTTCTCGCAGGCCATCGAGTCCTTCGGTGATGGTCTCTCCCGGGAATCCGGCGAGCGGTTTGGCGCCGGTATCAACCTTGATGCCGGGGATCATCTTGTTGTTGGCCAGATACGTGGGGAACGGGGTACCGTCTTTAGTCTTCTGCCGTATCGTTTCATCGTACAAAATGACCCCACTGATGTATCGGCTCGCATCCGGCGCCGTGAACAGCATTTCGCGGTAGGCGCGCCGATTTTCCTCGGTCGATTCCAGGTGGATGGTGTTGAACCGCTTGCCGATGGTGCTCGTGCTCTCGTCCGCCGCCAAAATTCCTCGCTGGTTCGCGACCATTGCGTGGGCGGTCGCGGCTAATTCTGTGGTGTTCATGCGGAACTCTCTCGCTTCTGTCGTCGGTGATACAAACGTACGGGAAATTGCGAAGAATAACAAAATCAACTCTGCACTGCCTGAGCGGGTGGACCTCCACCGCAAATAGGACTAAACTAGTCCACATCAAGTTCCTCTGGAAACTCCTATGTTGCGAATGGGCAAATTGACGGACTATGCGACGGTGGTCCTCGCCAGTTTAGCGCAAGATCCCTCGCGCCACCGCGCCGCGGCGGATCTTGCCGAAAGTACACGGCTCAACCGTCCGACCGTAAGCAAGGTGCTGAAAGGTCTGCAGCGCGCCGGCATGGTGATCTCTTCGCGCGGCGCCCACGGCGGCTACAAGCTCGCGCGCCGGCCGGAGAATATCACGGCGACCCAGATCCTGGATGTATTCGAGGGGCCCATCGCCATCACCGAATGCAGCGGCGCATCGAGTCGGTGCGGCATCGAGCGCCAGTGCCGTGTCGGCGCCGGCTGGCAGAGGGTGAATGCCGCCATCCGCCGGGCGCTCGATGATGTGACCCTGCATCAACTCGCCGGTTTGGATTCGGCCGAGGTGCGCCTCGCGCCGCTCACGGCCTCGTCGGCCCGCGCGCCCGCCCGCTTAGTCGTTCCTCAATCGTAACGTTTCGCTCATTGGAAGAACTCGTGTCCACCAAAACCCAAGATGTAGAAGCCCTGATCAATCAGAAGTACCGGCACGGATTCGTCACGGACATCGAATCCGACAGCCTGCCGCCCGGGCTCAACGAGGACGTCGTCGCCGCGATATCGCACAAGAAGAATGAACCGCAATTCCTGCTCGATTGGCGCCTGAAGGCATTCCGTCACTGGAAAACCATGCGCGAGCCGGTCTGGGCGCACGTGCACTACAAGCCCATCGACTATCAGGACATTTCCTATTATTCGGCGCCGCGAGCGCCGTTGAATGCGCCGAAGAGCCTCGACGAGGTCGACCCGAAGCTGCTCGCCACCTACGCCAAGCTCGGCATACCCCTGCATGAACGTGCGCGGTTGGCGGGCGTCGCGGTCGATGCGGTCTTCGACAGCGTGTCGGTGGCCACCACGTTCAAGGACAAGCTCGGCAAGGCGGGCGTCATCTTCTGCTCGTTCTCCGACGCGGTCCGCGATCATCCGCATCTCATCGAACGCTATCTCGGCACGGTCGTGCCGACAGGCGACAACTTCTTTGCCGCGCTCAACTCCGCCGTGTTCTCGGACGGCTCCTTCGTGTACGTCCCTGCGGGCGTGCGCTGCCCGATGGAACTGTCGACGTACTTCCGCATCAATGCCGCCAAGACGGGTCAGTTCGAGCGGACCTTGATCGTCGCCGCCGAAGGCGCTTCCGTGAGTTATCTCGAGGGCTGCACGGCACCCATGCGCGACGAAAATCAATTGCATGCCGCGGTGGTCGAATTGGTCGCCTTGGATGATGCGCGGATCAAGTATTCCACCGTGCAGAACTGGTATCCGGGCGACGAGAACGGCCTTGGCGGGATCTACAATTTCGTCACCAAGCGCGGCGAGTGCCGCGGCCGCAATTCCAAGATTTCCTGGACGCAGGTGGAAACCGGCTCCGCCATCACCTGGAAATATCCGAGCTGCGTGCTCAAGGGCGACAATTCCGTCGGTGAATTCTATTCGGTTGCGGTCGCGAACAATTATCAGCAGGCCGACACCGGCACCAAGATGATTCACATCGGACGCAACACTAAGAGCACTATCGTCTCGAAGGGAATCTCCGCCGGTCATGCCGAGAACACCTACCGCGGGCTCGTGAAGATCCTGCCGAGCGCCGAGGGCGCGCGCAATTTCACGCAATGCGACTCCCTGCTGATGGGTCCGAAATGCGCCGCGCACACCTTCCCCTACATGGAGGTCAAGAATCCGAGCGCCACGGTCGAGCACGAGGCCAGCACGTCGAAGATCGGTGAGGATCAGCTGTTCTACTGCCTGCAGCGCGGCATTTCCACCGAGGACGCGGTCAACATGATCGTCAGCGGCTTCTGCAAGGTGGTGTTCAAGGAGCTGCCGATGGAATTCGCGGTGGAAGCACAAAATTTATTGAGCGTAAGTCTGGAAGGCGCGGTCGGTTGACCCCATGGATAAAGGAACGATGGATAAAGGAACGAGTTTGCTGAAAATTACCGATTTGAGCGTTCGCGTTGCGGGCAAGGATATCCTCAAGGGCGTCAATCTCGAGGTCCGACGGGGCGAGATCCACGCCATCATGGGACCCAACGGGTCGGGGAAGAGCACCCTCGCCCAGGTGCTCGCGGGCCGCGCCGACTATGAAGTGACCGGCGGGTCCGTCACCTTCGAAGGCCAGGATCTGCTGGCGCTGCCCGCCGAGGAGCGCGCGCGCGCCGGCCTGTTTCTGGGATTCCAATATCCCGTCGAAATACCGGGCGTGAACAATGTGTACCTGCTGAAAGCGGCGCTCAATGCCAAGCGCAAGGCGGCCGGCCAGCCCGAAGTGGATGCCTACGAGTTCCTGGCGCTCATCAAGCAGAAGATGAAGCTCATGCAAATGAGCGAGTCCTTTCTGTCGCGCGGCGTGAACGAGGGCTTTTCCGGCGGCGAGAAGAAGCGCAACGAAGTCCTGCAGATGCTCGTCCTGGAGCCGAAGCTCGCCATCCTCGACGAGACCGACTCGGGCCTCGATATCGATGCACTCAAGATCGTCTCGATGGGCGTGAACAGCTTGCGCGATCCGAACCGCGCGGTGGTGCTGGTCACCCATTACCAACGGCTGCTCGGTTACATCGTGCCGGACCACGTCCACGTGCTGTCCGGCGGCCGCATCCTGAAATCGGGCGACCGCTCGCTCGCCTTGGAACTCGAACGACGCGGCTACGATTGGGTGCAGCAGGAGTCGAAGGTCGCATGACGTCCGCACCGCACGCCGCGGCGGCTCCGCCGCTGTCCCCCGCGCTGCGCGCCTTCGAGGCGCAATGGCTGGCACGCGACTCGACGCAGTCGGACCCGCTCACGGTTCTGCGCCAGAACGCCATGCAGCGCGTCATGCGGCTGGGCCTGCCCACCACGCGCGACGAAACCTGGCGCTACACGAATCTGCGCCACTTGACGTCGCACGGCTTCATCGACGCCCCGCCGAGCGCGCCGGGACTGTTGCAGCCCACCGCGTCCCTGTCGTTGGTCGGCGTCGACGAGTTGGCCGCTACCGTGCTCATGGTGAATGGACATCCGGTGTTGCCGGGCGGCATAGATGCATTCTTTAATGGTATTGAAATCACCAGCTTACGAGATCTTTCTCGAACAGATCCCGCATTGGTTGCGGCGCATCTCGAACCGCTGTCGGATGCCGATCAAGCACGCTGGGCTCTCGTCAACACGGCGCTCTTTGTGGACGGCTTGTATCTCAAGGTGACGGGCAAGGTGAAGACTCCCCTGGTCATCCTGCACGTATCGACGGCCGAAGGCGCGAACCACATCGCGCATCCACGGGTCATCATCGATGCCGTACCGGGCTCGAGCGCCACCATCATCGAGCACCACGTGGAGCAAGGCACGCATCGACCGCTGTGCAACTCGGCCACGCACGTCGCGGCCGGCCGGGATTCGAAGCTCGAACACTACCGTGTCTTCGCGACCAGCGCCGGCGCCGAGCACATCGATTCGCTGACCCTGCGGCTGGGCGGCAACAGCCTAATCAAACAATTCACCATCGCGCTCGGCGGCGGCTTGGTGCGCACCTCGCTCGAAGCGGATCTGTGCCAGCCCGGAGCCCATCTGGATGCCTATTCGCTCCTGGTCGGACATGAGGCGCGCCACGTGGACTGCGTGAATATCGCAACTCATAGCGCGCGCGAGACCCGCAGCCGGCAGACGGCGCGGGCCATCGCCAGCGGCACGAGCCGCGTCGTGTTCAACAGCAAGGTGATTGTCAATGCAGGCGCGGCCCAGACCGACTCGCAGCAGTCCTGCCGCGGCCTGCTGCTCTCGACAACCGCCGAGATCGACACGCGGCCGCAGCTCGAGATTCGTGCGGATGAAGTGAAATGTTCGCATGGCGCCACCACCGGCCGCCTCGATCCGGACATGCTGTTCTACATGCTGTCCCGCGGGTTGGACCGCGAGACGGCGCAGAGCCTGTTGGTCTATGCCTTCCTCGCGGATGTGTTGACCGGTATGTCGGTTCCATCGGCCCGTTCTGCGATCGAGGATGCCTTGATTGCGCAATTGCCGGATTCTCAAGTACTGAATAAATTCAGATGAAAAACATAGCTTTAGTTAATGATTCTCGATTTGATGTTATGTCCCTGCGGAAGGACTTTCCGGTGCTCGCGCGCATGATTCGCGGCAAACCGCTCGCGTATCTGGACAATGGCGCATCGGCGCAGCGGCCCACGGCCGTCATCGAGGCAGTCGACGACTACGAGCGACGTCACCACGCGAACATTCACCGCGGCGTGCATACGCTCAGCCAGGAAGCGACCGGCCTGTACGAGGCGGCGCGCGATAAGGTGCTTGCTTTTCTGCATGCCGTCTCACGGCACGAAGTCGTCTTCGTGCGCGGCACCACGGAAGCCGTCAATCTGGTCGCGCAGAGCTATCTGCGGCCGATCCTGAAAGCCGGCGACGAAATCCTCATTACCCATTTGGAACACCACGCGAACATCGTCCCCTGGCAGATGGTCTGCGAACAGACCGGCGCCAAGCTTCAGGTGGCTCCGATGGACGAGCACGGCGAAGTTCATGTGGAAGCCGTCGAAGCGCTGATGTCCGACAGGACCCGTTTGTTCGCCTGCGCTCACGTCTCGAATGCCTTGGGAACGGTGCTGCCCGTACGACGATTGGTGGCGGCCGCCAAGGCGCGCGGGATCACCACGCTCATCGACGGCGCGCAGGCGGTTCCCCACATGACCGTCGACGTTCAGGATCTGGGCTGCGACTTCTATGCATTTTCCGGGCACAAGCTGTTCGGTCCCACCGGCATCGGGATCCTCTACGGCCGTGAGTCGCTGTTGGAGCGCATGCCTCCCTGGCAGGGCGGCGGCGACATGATCCTGACGGTGACCTTTCGAAAGACGACTTACAATGGCCTGCCCTACAAGTTCGAGGCCGGCACGCCCAACATCTCCGGTGCCATCGGTTTAGGGGCGGCGATCGACTACGTGAGCGCGCTGGATCGGGACGGAGCGCACGCCCACGAACACGCCCTGCTCGCGTACGCCTCCGAGACGTTGAGCAAGATCGAAGGCCTGCGAATCGTCGGCACGGCGCGCGATAAGGCCAGCCTGGTCTCCTTCGTGGTCGCGGGTGTGCATCCCCACGACCTTGGCACCATTCTCGATGAGGACGGCATCGCCATCCGCACGGGGCATCACTGCGCCATGCCCGTGATGGAGTACTTCAAGCTGCCGGCCACGGCGCGTGCCTCGTTCGCGTTCTACAACACGTTCGAGGAAATCGACCGGTTGAACGGAAGTATACGGCGCGCCCAGTCGATCTTCGCATGAGTCGCCCTGAAGCACGCGTGAGGACAAAATGGAGTTGAATGATCTCTATCGAGACGTGATTCTCGATCACAATCGGCGACCGCGGAACTTCGGCGTGCTCGAGCTCCCCGATGCGCGCGTCGAAGGCTTCAATCCCCTATGCGGCGATCGGCTGACGGTGCAGCTCAAGATGGCGGGCGATGCGATCGCGGACATCCGCTTCGAAGGCCAGGGCTGCGCCATATCGACCGCCTCCGCCTCGCTGATGACCGAAGCCGTCAAGGGCAAGAGCCGCACCGATGCGCTCGCGCTGTTCGACCGGATCCACAGCCTGTTGACCGACGATGACGCACCCAGCGACGAACTCGGCAAGCTGGCCGCCCTCTCCGGCGTCCGCGAGTTCCCGGCGCGCGTCAAATGCGCAAGTCTATGCTGGCACACGCTTGCCGCCGCCTTGAGAGCCCCTGATCTTAAGCACCTGAGCGCCGTATCGACGGAGACGGATTGAGGAACAATGCATTCTTACGAAAATGAACCCATTGTCGTGCAGCGCGACGTCAAGGCGGTCGCCATACCCGCCGGCGTCGAAGTCAACCTGAAGCTGGGCTCGGTGGGCTACATCACTCAGGCGTTGGGCGGCAGCTTCACGGTGTACATCGACGGAAATCTGTTCCGCATCGACGGGCATGAGGCGGACGCGATCGGTAAGACGGCCTCCTTGGCACCCGAGGTACCGCCTGGCGCCTCCGAGGAGGACGTCAAGGGCATCATCTGGCAACAGCTCAAGACTTGCTACGACCCCGAGATCCCGGTAAACATAGTCGACTTGGGACTGGTGTACGAGTGCGAAGTCACCAGAAACGACGATGCGACCCGCAACGTCGACATCAAGATGACACTGACCGCGCCCGGCTGCGGCATGGGCGAGATCCTGGTCCAGGACGTGCGCGGCAAGGTCGAAATCGTTCCGACTGTGGCGCGAGCCAACGTGGAACTGGTCTTCGACCCGCCGTGGAACCAAACCATGATGTCGGATGAAGCGCGGCTGCAAACCGGCATGATGTGAGGGCGGCGAAGTGATTCTGAGTGACGAACGAGTACACCATTCGTGAAATGGATCGATGCGGGACCCACGGCCGACTTGCACGACGGCAAGGCGATTTCCATTCCGGTAGGCCGACGCATGATAGCCGTGGTGCGCAGCGGCGCTGAATACTTCGCCATCGAGGACGTCTGCACCCATGACGGTGCCGAGCTGACGGGGGGCGACGTCGAAGGAACGGAAATCATCTGCCCGCGACATGGCGCGCGCTTCTGCCTGCGCACGGGTCAAGCGCTATCGCCGCCGGCCTACGAGCCGGTGCGGGTATTCGAAACCAAAATCTCGGACGGGCGATTGTGGGTACGCTCAGGCTGACTCTCCTGCGGCATGGCCAGGCACAGGCTGTGGATAGTTGTCCCGAGGACTTCGAACGCGTGCTCACGCGTCGCGGCGCCATCGAGGCGAAGGAGATGGCGACGCGGATCGTGCACCGGGACCTGATTCCGGACCTCATCCTGACGAGTCCCGCCGAGCGGGCCTGGGCAACGGCATCGATCGTGGCCGCCATTTGCGAACTCGAGGGCAAGCAGGTTCGGTGCGCCCGCGAGCTGTACCTGGCGACTCCCGAAACCACCTGGCGGGTCCTGACGGGGCGTGATCTCGGGGTAAAGCATCTCATGGTCTGCGGCCACAATCCCGGCCTGAGCCAGATCGCAAGCCGTTTGGGTCCCAAGCCGCAGCCGCGCGAGCTGCCGACCGGCGGCATCGTGACCGCGATCTGGAGCCACGCCGACTGGACCAAGCTTCAACCCGAGATGGCGAGCCTGTGCGAGCTCGACGACCCGGAAAGCATGACCGATCTTTGGGCTTGACGCCTAGGTTTGATCCCGCTGCAGTCGCATCAAGCGGCGTCGATCGCGCTTATCGGGTCTGACGTCGGGCCGGGGTCTCGAAACTTGCGCCAAGCGCTGCTGTTCCCGCAACCGTCCACGCCGCTCCGCGCTCTCGGCGGTCTCGAGATAGTGGGCCTGCGCTTCCGCGGCGGGACCGCGACGCTCGGGAAGGCCCAAAACCTCGAACTCCGCAACGATGCCCTGCAGCGACAGGCTCAAGCGGTCGCCGATGCGCACCCGATGAGCCGGTTTCACCCGGTCGGCGTTCAGGTGAACCTTGCCGCCGGCGATGGCGGCGGTGGCCAGGCTTCGCGTCTTGTAAAACCGGCAATGCCACAGCCATTTGTCCAATCGTGGAACATCGGTTTCGTCCATGCCCGCTATAATAGCGGGATGAGCGCCATCAAAGAATTCCGTGCCCGGCTCGACAAGGATACCCAGGCGCTCGAGGCGGCCGGGTTACTCAAGCGCGAGCGCGTCATCGGCTCGGCCCAGGGGCCGGTGGTAACGCTCGCCGACGGCCGCGAGATGGTGAATCTCTGCGCGAACAACTACCTTGGGCTCGCCAATCACCCGGCGGTGGTCGCGGCCGCGCACGATGCGCTCGATCGCTACGGCTACGGCGTGGCCTCGGTTCGCTTCATCTGCGGGACGCAACGCGTGCACCGGGAGCTCGAGGAGCGCTTGAGCGCCTATCTGTCGATGGAGGACGCCATTCTCTATTCGTCCTGCTTCGACGCGAACGGCGGTTTGTTCGAAACGCTGCTCGACGATCAGGATGCGGTCATCAGCGACTCCTTGAACCACGCGAGCATCATCGACGGCATTCGCCTCTGCAAGGCCCGCCGGCTGCGCTACGCCAACAACGACATGAATGAGCTCGAGCAAGCCTTGAAGGACTCGCAGGATGCCCGGGTTCGCCTGATCGCGACCGACGGGGTGTTCTCGATGGATGGTTCGATCGCCAAACTCGATGCCATCTGCGGCCTGGCGGATCGCTATGGAGCCCTGGTGATGGTGGACGATTCGCATGCCACCGGATTCATCGGTGCACGCGGCCGCGGCTCGCACGAGCTGCGCGGGGTGACGGATCGGATCGACATCATGACGGGTACGCTCGGCAAAGCCCTGGGTGGGGCAAGCGGCGGTTACGTCGCGGCGCGCAGGGAGATCGTCGGGTGGCTGCGGCAGCGTTCCCGCCCGTACCTGTTCTCGAACAGCATCGCCCCGCCGGTCGCGGCCGCCACCCTGAAGGTTCTCGATATTCTCGAGAGTTCGCCCGAACTGCGCGAGCGGGTGCACGGCAACGCGCGGTACTTTCGTACGCAGATGCAGGCTCTGGGGTTCGATCTGCTGCCGGGCGAACATCCCATCATCCCCATCATGCTGGGCGAAGCCCCGCTGGCGGTGCGCGTGGCCGAGCAGTGTCAGGCTGGCGGTGTCTATGTCGTGGCCTTTGCATTCCCGGTCGTGCCGCATGGCAAGGCGCGGATTCGCACCCAGATGAACGCGGCGCACACCACGGGGCAGCTGGATCGTGTCGTCCAAGCCTTCGGTCGCGCCGGCCGCGATCTCGGCATCATTAAGTAGTCGAGGGTCAACATGAAAGCGCTCGTCAAGGCAAGGGCCGAACCCGGTATCTGGATGGAGGACGTTCCGGAACCCGCGGTGGGCCACAACGACGTACTCATCAAGGTGCACCGTTCCGCCATCTGCGGCACCGACATGCACATCTACAACTGGGACGCGTGGGCGCAAAAGACGGTGCCGGTGCCCATGGCCGTGGGCCACGAATATGCGGGTGAGATCGTCGAGATGGGCAGCGAAGTGCGCGGCTTTCAGACCGGCGACCGGGTGTCGGGCGAGGGGCATATCACCTGCGGCCATTGCCGCAATTGCCGCGCGGGGCGGCGCCATTTGTGCCGCAACACGTCGGGCGTGGGCGTGAATCGCCCCGGCGCTTTCGCCGAATACTTGACCATCCCGGCCACCAACGTGTTCAAGCTGCCGGCGGCCATCGACGATGAGATCGCCTCGATACTCGATCCGTTCGGCAACGCCACCCACACCGCCCTCGCGTTCAACGTGGTCGGCGAGGACGTGCTCATCACCGGCGCCGGCCCCATCGGCATCATGGCGGTGGCGATCGCGCGCCATTGCGGCGCCCGGCACGTCGTCATCACCGACGTGAACGATTACCGGCTGCGGTTGGCGGCCGCCATGGGCGCCTCGAAGGCGCTGAACGTATCGCGCGAATCGTTGGACGGCGCCATGCGCGAGCTCGGCATGGAAGAAGGCTTCGACGTGGGCTTCGAAATGTCCGGCAACGCCACGGCCTTTCGCGAAATGCTGCGCACCATGAATCATGGCGGCAGCATATCCATGCTCGGCATCCCGCCCGGCGAGACGGCCATCGATTGGAATGACGTCATCTTCAAGGGACTGGTCATCAAGGGGATCTACGGGCGCGAAATGTTCGAGACCTGGTACAAGATGTCGAGCATGCTGCAGAGCGGCTTGAACGTGCGCCCCGTCATCACGCATCGCCTCGGTGTGCACGACTATCTCGAAGGTTTCGAGATCATGAAATCCGGAAAATCGGGCAAGGTCATCCTGGATTGGGCGGCCTTGTAGCGCCGCAGGGAGCCTGTCCGAGTATTTTACGTGAGCCGCGACCGCGGGGGACTTACTGTGCGCTTCAGGTCATCGCTGGTCTTGATCGCCTCGGGTTTGGCCGCCCTCTTCGTCGTCCTGAACTGGCGGGTATTCGCCGCGTCGGCAAAACTGAACCTGCTGTTGACCTCGGCGGAGGTCCCCGTCGGAGTCGTGATGCTGATGCTCTTCGCCCTCGCCCTTCTCGTCCTGTGGATCATCGTGGGTCGCTGGCAGGGAACTCTGCTCACGGAGTTCCGGCGGCAAGCGCAGGAGCTGCAGGCGCAGCGCCTGCTTGCCGAGAACGCCGAAGCGTCGCGCTTCACGGAGTTGGGAGCGCTGATCCGCGAGGAAATCGCGAAACTGCGCACCGAACTTCAGGAGACGGAGCATTCGATTGCCGCCACCCTGGGGGAAATGGATGAGCGGTTGCGCAAACCCGTGGATCAGTGACGCGCGGCCGCATGGGGACGCGGTCGCAGCATCACCCGCGGACCCCTCGGCTAAATCCCTTCCGCGAAATCGCTCTCATCCAAGGACCAGATGATTTGCGCGGAAGTGCCCCCGTTGGGCGTGGATGCGAGCGTGAATTGCCCGCCGGTCATGTCGGCCCGTTCGCGTAAATTGCGGATGCCGGATCCGTGCAATCGCGAGGGGTCGTCCGTCAGGGTCTCTATCCCGCTGCCATCATCGCGAACTTCGAGACTCAATGTGGGGCCCTCTCGCTTGAGCGTGACCCACACGGTGCCGGCGTCCGCATGCTTGGCCACGTTATTGAGCAGCTCCTGCACGCAGCGGTACAGATGGGTCGAGATTCGTTTGGGGATTTCGCTGTTTTGTGCGGTGATCTCGGCGCGCACCGTGAGCGTGGGATAGATTTCCGCAAAACCGCGGCAGAACCAGCTGGTCGCCGACGCCGCTCCCAGGGTGTCCAGCATTTGCGGCCGCAGATTCATCGATATTGCGCGTATGCCGTCCGCCGTTTCATGGATGCGCTGCACTGCCAGGGTCAGCACACTCTCGGGACTTCCGAGATTGCCGCGCTGAACCATGATGATGGCGCGTTCCAGAGTGTATTTGATGGCGCTCAACGACTGGCCGACAGAGTCGTGAAGCTCGAGGGCGATGCGCCGGCGCTCGACTTCCTGCGCCTGGATCAATTGTTCGGAGAGCAGCGCCAGGTTATTGCGCGAGGCCCGGAGTTCGAGTTCTGCATGCTCGCGCCGGGCGACCTCATTGCGCAATTCGCGGTTGGAATCGTGCAGCTCTCGGGTGCGAAGCTGCACCCGCGACTCCAGGTCCAGATTGAGGCTCTCGAGAGCCCGCTGCGCGCGGCGCAACGCGGACACATCGGTGACCACCAGCACGTTGCGCGCATCCGTGGGCGGAGCCGCCGTGTCGTCGCCGGTGCGCATTGGACGCAGCACGTACTGCAGCGTCCGATCGGAGTCCGACGTGTAGACTTCGAACTCCTGCGCAAAGCCGTTCCGCAACTCGAGAAATGCCTCCCGCAATCCGCGCGCGAGCTCGCAATCCACATCGGAGCACGCCGGATGCAGGACCGCATGCACGCTCTTGCCGATGACGCCGCTGACCGATCCGAGCCCCCAATGTTCGACCACTCGGTTCGCGCGCAGCACGATGCCGTCAGGATCGAGCAGGCACACCATGGCGGTGAGGGCGTCCACGGTGAATTCCCACTCATGCTTCGCCTTTTCGATCGCGGCAAGGCGCTCATGATCGGACGGCGGTTTCAGCGGTGTGGTCAAGATTTCGGCGACGTGGTCAAGATATCAGCGATGTGGTCAATCCGCGGCCGGCGGAGCCGCGCCGGCCGCGCGCCGGAAGCGGACGCGCGGTTTAAACACGAATTGCCAATCGCTGTAGGCTGTCGCGTCCTTGAACGCGTCCTCATCATTACGGAAGCCATCCTTCTTGATCGGGGCGTCCTTGGAAATGCTGGCGATCCCGGTGATTCCCATCGCGCCCTCCCGGATGATGCTCCAGTCCTGAGCGCCCGTCATCGGGTCGTTGTAGAGCCGGCGCAGGTGGTGGGCCGGGAGCGGTGCGCGCTTGTCGTCCAGAAGGTCGTCGATCTCCTGGGGAAATTGACGACCTGTCTTGTAATACGAGGCGATCGCATGTTCAAAGTCGCGTCCGATGAACAGCAGTTGCTGTTCGCGTTCACGCTGCCCCTGCGTGCGCCAGACGACGCCCACCGCCGAAAGCGCAATGCCCATGATCACGACGGCGATCAGTAGGCCGATGTAGGTGAACCCCGCTGCGCGGCCAAAGGTCCTCGTGCGGCTTGCCGGAATGGCCATACGCTACCAGCTGACGAAGGGGGATCCGTCGGCAGCGTTCTCCGGCGAACCGCTGTGAATGTCCCGCACCCCGGGATGATCGGGGTCGTCCGACTCGATCACGAGCCAACTCTCGGCGGACTTGGTGAACGGGTCCACCGGTACACCGCGGATGTAATGCTTGTCGACCAACGCCGCCAGGGCGTCCGGATACTGGCCGAGATCGCCGTAGTACCGGTCGATGGATTCTCGTATCGTCGACAAGTCGCGCCGCAGTACGGTTTCCTTGGAGTGCTGCACGGTACGAAAGTAGCGCGGCACCGCAATGGTCAGCAGCACGCCGATGATGCTCATGACCACCAGCAACTCGATCAAGGTGAATCCGCGACGGCGCCGGAATTTGGCGGGGCTACCACTCACGATACGCTATCCCGTTCAGTCCCTTTCCCTGCGCCAGGGTATACACATCGAACACATCGTCGCCCGGTTGCGGATCCGACGGCGGACTCTTGTAACTGCGCAGCCCCCACGTATCCGCCGCCGGCACGGTGGCATCGGGGAACATTGGATCGCGCGGCACGTGGCGCAGGAAATACATCATGACCTTCTTTTCGCTCTGAATGTCCTCGACGCCGTCGACCAGAACCTGAAGGTTCGGCGGGTAGCCGGAGTCGCCCAATTCCATTTTGACGTGACCCGTGTCCGCCGCCTCCTTGTACGCATCGATGGCATTTCGCAATATCCGCAAGGATAGATGCAGCTCGGACTCACGCTCGCGTTGCGCTTCGAGCCGCACCAGCGGCATGGCGGCACTCGTGAGCACGCCGATGATGGCTACCGTGACCACCAACTCGATGAGCGTAAACCCGCGGGCGCGCATGCTTAAGAGCCTTTAGATCACGGTTTGATGGCGACAGAGAGCGGCTGCGATGCCGCATTCGCCATCGCTGCGCCCGACGGTGCCATCGCCGAAATCTGCGCGGCGATCGAGCTCGCCGGGCGCGCGGCCAGCGCCTTGAAGCGCAGCAGCATGAGGCTGCCCTCGCCCATGATTGGGTCACCGGAGGCGACCACGTCCATCTGGGCGCCGCCGCTCTTCGCATCGACCGTGGGGCTGCCGGCGCTGGCGGGGACCACGTCCCCGGCGGTCGCACTGATGAGCTGCAGGGCGCTGGAGTCGAACCGCACCTGGCCGCGCAAGCGGCCGATCCCGATGTCGGTCGCCACCCGCACGGTGACGTCGAATTCCTGGCCCACGGCGATTTCGCCGGGCCCATCCACTGTCACGGTAGGATGCGGTGACGGCCCAGGAGGAGGCGCCGGCGGCGCCGCGGCCGGCGTGGCCGATGGGACCACGACGGGTTGCGCGACCGAAGGCCGGGGGCCGCTGGTCGGCAGGCCTGCCCCGCCGCCGACCGCACCCTCGCCGGCGGAAGCCGGCGCGGAACCGGAGTCGAATGCTCCGCCCCCGCCGAACGGCGTGCTGCGCGAGCGGGTCTCGGTGCCATACCAGAATTCGGTCGAATCGGAAGCCGCGTGCGCCTGCGTGCGGATGATGTGCGGCGTGACCGACAATACGATCTCGCTTTTCTCCCGGTCCGTATTGTGAGCGCCGAACAGCCGTCCCACGATCGGAATCTGGCTCAAGCCCGGGATTCCCGAGGCGCTGCGCGTATCGGAGTCCTGGATCAGGCCGGCCAGGATTTGCGTCTCGCCGTCCTTCAATCTCAACACGGTGTTGGCGTTGCGGGTGCCGATGGTGTAGGCCAGTGTTCCTGCGACCTGCTTGGTGTCGGTGATGGAGCTGACTTCGAGTCCGATCTTGATGGACACATCGCCGTCCTGGTACACCGTCGGTTGAACCTCCAGAGTCAGGCCAACGTCCAGATATTGCACGCTGCTGCTGCTCGCCGTGCCGCTGCTCAAAAGTGCCGTGCTGCTGGTAATCACCGGCACCCGGCTGCCGATCAAAATCTTGGCCTTTTCCTTGTTGCGCGCGCGAATGCGCGGACTTGCCAAGGTGTTGGTATTGCTCAGCGTCTGCAGCGCATTCGCCGTCAGGCTGACCGACGAGACCTGGATGGTATTGGCATTCTGGTGGCTCAGATCCGACAGAACCAGGTTCGAGGCTCCGCTCGTTGCACCGGCGGCAGCCTTTTTGGCTATCGAACTCGCGCTGGCGGTGAAGGAACCTGGAGGAGTGATTCCGAGATTGAGCAGCTTGCTGCGGGCAATCTCGAGCACTTCCACTTCGATCAGGACCTCAGGTTCCGGCACGTCGATCGAGGCCACCAATTTCTCGGCCATGCGCACCGCATCCGGCGTATCGCGCATCACGACGACGCTGGTGCGCTCGTCGATGAACAAAGTCTTGGCGCCGAGCATGGACTTCAGCATGCTTTCCACGTCCTTGGGCACGGCGTTCGTCAAGTAGAAGGTGTGGACGATCTGTTCCTCGTAGTCCTTTTGCTTGGCCGGGGTATTCGGATAGATGAGCACCATGTTCGACGACAGAATCTGCCTCGCCAGCGTGTTCTGATCGAGCACCAGGTCGATTGCCTCCTCGATCGGCACTTCCTGGACGAAGATCGTGGTCTTGCTGTCGCTCTTCACATCCTTGTCGAGCACGAAATTGATGCCCGTCTGCCGCGCCAGCACCTCGAATACCATTTTCGTGGGCGCATCGCGGAACTGCAGTGTGACCTTGGCGTTGTTGCGCGACTTCAAGCGCGGTCCCGCGTTTATAGGTCCGCGCGCCGCATTGATCTTGGCGGCGAGGGAGGTCGCGGGCCCGAAGCCCGAATCCTCATTCAGCACGGTGCGTAGAATCGTGTCGGCCCCATCATAGTCTTTGCGTTCGAAATCCTTGAAGGCTTCGCCCACCATGCCGGCATGGCGCCGGTCGGTCTCGACCGCATCGATGCCGTGCAGGGCTCTCTGGTTTCCGGCCTCGATGGTCAGCACCCGGCGGTAGGTGGTCACCGCGGTGTCGTACTGCCCGGCGGCGCGCAATGCATCGCCGGCGGAGATCAATTTTTGAATCGAGTCCTCGCGCCGCGCCGTCAGATCCAACCTGAACATCATGTTCTGCGGCTCCTGCGCGACTGCTTCGGAGAGCTTCGACACGCCGGCTTCGTAATTGCCGCGCTCGACCTCCGCAAGGCCGTCGCGGTGCAGCTGGGTGGCCGCGCAGCCCAGCAGCATCGCCGTGCTCAGCAGCATTCCGAGGAGATTTCGCAGAGTTCTGTTCATCATTCATCGCCCACAGCAATGGATTGCTGAATTTTGAGTGGCATATAGGTCAGCAGCAGTTGCCCGGATTTGACTCCGTCTACGCTGTAGGTGTTGTCGAGCGTGTCGCCGACCTTGACGTCGTAAACCCGATCGCCCGCGGTGAGGTAGTAGACCGCACCTCCACCCTGGGTGCGATAGCTGCCCATGAAGGCGAACGGCAACGGCGGCGCCGTCGGCGCGGGAGGCGGCTGGTAGACGACCGGCGCAGGCGGCGGCGGCGGCGGCGCCACGTACCACGACTGCGGAGAAAAAAGTGAAGCCGCCGCGGTGTCCTTGACGATGCGATCGGACGGGGCGAAGGACGCGTTCATCACGGGAGACTTGCGGCCGGTCTGCGCGGGATGAATGGCGCGGGACGGTGCCGCTGCACCGGGCGCCCCTGCGTCGCGCGACGGCGTACTTGAGCCGCGGGTGGGTTCGATGGTCTGAGACGTGTCCGGCATCAAGACGATGTATCCGGCGCAAACCACGGCGATGCCGATGAGGGCCTTGGTACGCAGCGTTAACTTGCCTAACACTTAAGCACCTCGCAGGTAAATGACGAAGCCGACGTCGGCGTTCACCACCGTATCACCGACGTTTTTGCGCTCGACGTGCAGCTTGTCCAATCCCAGCGCTGGAATGGCCGCCAGCGATTTGTTGATGAAGCTGCGGATGTTGCCGTAGTCCCCTTTGACCGGAAACTCGAAGGTGTAGCGGGCGAGCCGGTTGGATGTCGGCGGGGTGAAGGTGTAGCGTCCCTGCGGAAGGTCGATGCCCGCATCGGTCGCCTGGACGAGCACCACTCCCAGTATCGCGGGAATCTGTTCGCGAGTGGGCAGCGACGCCGCGAATTGTTGCGGACTCTGCTGCGGCTTCGCGGTGCTCGGCATCGCATGGCCCGCCTTGGTCAACTCGTCGCGCAGCGCAAGCACCGATTGGTGCGCTGGGAGCAGCAGGGCGATTGCCGCGACGGCGGCCGCGAGCAGCACTCCGATCCCGGTCAACCCGACGGGACCCACCCGCATGAGTTGATACTTCACCTGCGGCACGGCGCGCACCAGCATCTGTTCGGCACGCGCCTGCAAGGCCGTTCGCGACGCGACCGGAAGTGCGGCCGGCGGCGGCGCGACGCCCGGTATCGGGGGGCCCGCCATCGGGGCGCGCGTCACGCTGCGGTTATCTTGGGGGGCGTTCACGGCAGGTCTCTCCAGGCGCCGGTCAATTCGAAACGCACCGGATGCTGTGAATCTTCGGCGCGGATTTCATGCCGGTCGAGCATGGGATAGCTCAGTGACCGGCTCGATTGCAGACGCTCCACATAGGCCAGCGCCAAAGTCAGCGTGCGCGCCTCGGCACTCACGCGCACGTTGTGCTTGGCGTGATCCGGCTCGACGCCGAGCACTGCGACCTGTCCCTGCGTCTCCTTGCTCGCCTGTTCGAGTTCCGACAGCAACAGCGTCCACGGCGTCGCGAGATCCGTCGCCGCCTGCTCCGCGCTCACGACGATGCGCGCATCGGCGGGCGTTTCGACGGGCGCGGCCGCCAGCGCATCGGCGCGGGCCACCGCGGCCAGCTTGAGTTCGAGGCCGGCGCGGTGCTGAGCGACGGTGCGATATTCCACAAGAACGACGCTGGCCGCCACGACGCCCACCGCCAACAGCAATCCGCCCGCCAGCGACAGCGCGCGGCGCCCTCCGGCAAAATCCAATTGAATGGCCGGCCTCATGCCGCCCTTCTGCGCAGGTGTTCGAGCTGATGCAAGGTGGTCAACGGCGGATTCGGCTCATCGAGCCACTCAAGGTCTGCGGACGCCTCGGGGCGCAGAGTGCGCAGGGCCGCCGGCAGATCGACGTACACGCGCCCGTCGGTGGGACTCGCGCTGGCAAGCCGTCCGAAGGTCTGCAGCCGCTTCAGTTCACGCGCCCAATCGAGCCCGATGCGCACGGCGTGCACCCGGTCGATCCCGTCGCCGCACATGCGCAGGGCCGCGAGCGAGCCCTCCTCGACGGTGACGAACCAGGCGGCGGTGGCGGCAGGCAAGACATGGCGCCAGGTGTTGTAGGCGGCAATGAGCTGCGGCTGCACTGACATCAGCTTCTGACGGTGGCGCAGCGCCGCATCCTTGAGCGCCTGCAGCAATGCCGTCGGCACGGCGCTGGCGAGACGCGACGAGCCCGGGGGCGCCTCGGACAAGGACACGGTCCAGTCGCTCATTTCGGCGCCGAAGATGCCGGACATCAATTCGCGCGCATGCGCCAGACGTTCACCGGTGGAACTCAAGGCATCGGACCAGGGCACCACGGAATATCGCACCCAGTGATCCGCGAGCACCACGCGGACCCGCGCGTCGGACCACGTGCCCTCGTTCATTTGCTGTTCCAGCAGCGTAAGCGCGCCCTCCCAGCCGGCGGCCGCGGCCGGGTTGGCATGATCCACGTCGGCCGCCAACGTCGGACGAACGCCGCGGCGCATACGCACCAGGCACGCCCGCCGTTGGGCGAGATAAATTCCTACCTCATCACGCCATAACGGTGACACGGTTGACCTCCTCGAGTGTGGTCTCGCCCCGGCGCACGAGATCCAGCGCGACGCTGCGGATCAACCGCACGCCGCCCTTCTGGGACAGCTCCTTCAGCTGGCGCACCGGCGCGCGATTGATGATGGCCTCGCGCAACTCGTCGTTGAGCACCAGGAGCTCGCCGATGGCTTTTCGGCCCCGATAACCGCTGCCGCGGCAATGCTGACAGCCGCGCCCGATGGTGAAGTTGTAGGCGGCGCTCGCGGCCACCGACAGCTGCGATTCCTCGAGGAGCTGCCGCGACGGCACCTGCCGCTCGGCGCATTGCTCGCAGACCACGCGAATGAGGCGCTGTGCCAATACGCCCGATAGCGCGGATACGAAACTATAGGTATCGACGCCCATATGGGTGAACCGGCTCACCACGTCGAACACGTTGTTGGCGTGCACCGTGGTGAACACCAAGTGCCCGGTGAGCGCCGATTGGATGGCGATTTGTGCAGTCTCGGAATCGCGGATTTCGCCCACCATGATCTTGTCCGGATCGTGGCGCAGGATGGACCGGAGGCCCCGCGCAAAGGTCAGGCCCTTCTTTTCGTTGACGGGGATTTGCAGCACTCCCTGCAACTGGTATTCGACCGGATCCTCGATCGTGACGATCTTGTCCGATCCCGTTTGCGTTTCCGAAATCGCGGCATACAAAGTCGTCGTCTTGCCGCTGCCGGTGGGTCCCGTGACCAGCAACATGCCGTAGGGCAATGAGCTCAAGCGTCGCAGCTGGGTCACGACGCGCATGTCGAAGCCAAGGACGTCGAGCCGCAGCCCGTGCAGACGCTCGGTGAGCGCCTGTTTGTCGAGGGCGCGCAGCACCGCATCTTCGCCGAAGATGCTGGGAATCACGGATACGCGGAAGTCGATCGGACGGCGGTCGAGCGCGATGCTGAAACGGCCGTCCTGCGGCACCCGGCGCTCCGCGATGTCGAGCTCCGACATCACCTTGATGCGCGAGATCACCTGCTCGGCCACCGCCATGCCGCTCACGGTTGCAATGCTCACCAAGACGCCGTCAATGCGGTAGCGCACGTTGAGGCCGTTCGCGGTCGATTCCAAGTGGATGTCGCTGGCCCCGGCACGCAACGCATCGTAGACGGTCGAATGCACCAGCCGCACGATCGGACTTGAATCCTCGCTGATCGAGACGTACGACAGATTGTCCGGGCCCGCATTCGCGCTGCCCTCCGCTTCGGCTTGCGACAGCACGGAATCGATGGCGCGCAGCGCTTCCGCGCGGCGCGCGATGAAATTGGCCAGCTCGTGATGCGCGGCAACCGCCCAGTCGAGCACCTCGATGGTGCGCGTCTCCAGCCAGCTGCGAAGCGCGGAGTCGAACGGATCGGCGACGATCGCCAGCAGACCGCTCGAACTTCGCACCACGGCGCAGAAGCGTCGAGTGGCCTCGGACGGCGGAAGGATGTCGAAGGCCGGTTCGAGCATGGACAGCTCTTCCCCGCCGACGAACCGGTAGTCGAGCGCAGTCGCCAGTGCCTTGGCCAGGTCCGCGGGCGCGCGTCCCGCGGTTTCCTTCAGTATGTCGATCGTCGAGCGGCCGGTGCGCGCGGCATCGGCGATGGCGCGCGCAATGACGGCCTCGTCGAGCGGAACCGCCGCCGGCACGCCTGCCGCAGCTTGAATCTCCGACTCGACGGCAACTTCGGCCGGCTCGTCCTGCGGCGACGCTTGATCGGGAAGCGAAACGACGGCATTCATTGGACACTTCCGGCCAGTTGGAATATCGGGAAATACATCAGGACCACGATGACACCGATCAGCAGCCCGATCACCGTCATGAACAAAGGCTCGATCAAGCGCGTCACGATGGCCACCCATCGACCGATCTCTTCGTCGTAGAACGCGGCGATACGCTCCGTCATCTCACCCATGTTGCCGCTGCGCTCGCCGACGCGCAGCATGCGCGCTGCGACCGGAGTGGTGAGCCCTTGAAGCTCCATCGCATTCGCAATCGACTGCCCTTCACGCACCGACTGCGTCGCCTTGGAGAAGGCGGGACGCAGGGCTTCGCTGAGCAAACCCGACGACATGGTCATCGCCGTCACTGCGGGCATGCCGCTGCGCAGGAGCATTCCCACGGTCCGGTACAGTCGCGCCAACTGATACAGGCGCAGCTGGCGCCCGATCGCCGGCACCTTGGCGAACCACGAACCGAAGAGCGCCCGAGTCGAGCGCCGCGACAATCCATACCCGATGGCGGCCGCCGCCGAGCCGCCGACCACGATCACCGTCATGGTGTGCGCTTCGAGCATCTGGCCCCATTGCAGCAGCAATCGGGAGGCAAGCGGCAGATCCGAACCCAGTTGCTCGTAAATCGAACTGAATCGCGGCACCACATAGCCCATCAGGAACAACGTCACCAGCACGCCCGCCGCGAGCAGCACTGCCGGATAAATCGAGGCGTTCACCAGGGTCTTGCGTAGCGCGTCGATCTGCTGTTGATAAGTAATGAAACGGGTCAGCGCCTCGCGCAGCGATCCAGTGCGTTCGCTGGCACGCACCGTGGCGATGAAAAGATAAGGAAAGGTTGTGGGATGTTCGGCGAGCGCCGCACCCAGGGTCTGACCCTCGTACAGGCGGCTCAATATCTGCTCGAGAGGACGCCGCACCGCTGCGGTCTCTTCCTTCTCGGTCAGCGCCTCCATCGACTCGACCAAGGACAGGCCGGCATCGAGCAGCGACACCAGTTCCTGGCTGAAGATGACGAGCGGTATCTTGCCGGGGCGGGCGAACAGACGCGCCTGGCGAACGGGAGTCAGCGAAATGACCCGCAGACCCAGTAACCCCAGCTGCCGACGAGCATCCGTCTCGTCTATCGCATCCACGTGCTGTGCAAGTACAGCCTGCTCGCGGTCGAGGGCTTTTACACGAAATTCCATGGCTGTCTACCAGTTCCCGATGTCGGCGTTTTCGCCTTCGCCGCCGGGCTGACCATCTTTGCCATAGGACACGAGATCGAAATCATTGTTGTGGGTACCCGGCGCCAGATACACGTAGGGATGGCCCCAGGGATCCTTGGGCACGTCCTTTTTCAGGTACGGCCCGCCCCAATTCGGTTCGTTGGGGGGTGCGACATTGAGCGCCGCCAGCCCCTCCTCCGTGGTGGGCAACCGGTTCATGTCGAGGCGGAACTGTTCGATGGCCTTGTCCAGGGCATCGACCTGCGCTTTGGCGGCTTTGACCTGCGATTTCCCGACCTGGGAAAAATAGCGCGGGGCGACGAACCCGGCCAGAAGGCCGATAATGACCATGACGACCAGCAGCTCGAGGAGGGTGAACCCGGCCGTCCGGAACCCAAGCCCCCCATTCGCCTTGTCGGGACCCTGTAGTACTGGCATGTTGGTCGACACCGCTCCCATCTTCATACCTCACTGTACGCAGTCATCCCGGCCTGCGAAGGTAGGAGAACACCGTATGATCCTGGACGTGATTTTGGATGTGATTCGGGATGTGATTCTGCATGGATTTGGAGCCTTTAACCGGGCCTCGATTCGAGCCTGGGAGCGGGTCGTCGGAACGGAATCCATTATGTCCAAGCGGACGCCTGGCGTAAGCCGAATGACCCGGTATATTGTCTGCAAACAGGCGGTTAGTACCGCGACCGGCACCAATCGACATGTACCCCCAATTCTTCGGCTTCCAGAAACTGCCGTTTCGACTGCGTCCGGACCCGGATTTCCTGTATTCGGGCAAGGAATACCTGCAGGCCCGCGCCGCCGTGATTGCCGCCCTTCGCGGCAGCGCCAGGGTGGTTCTGTTCCTGGGGCCGCCCGGCGTCGGCAAGACACTACTGCTCGACGACGTGCTCCACGAGGTTTCGGGCTATTTCGCGGCCTGCCGCATCAATCAACCGCATATATCCGCCACCGAACTGCTGCAGGCGGTCGTCATGCAGCTCGGGACCACGTCGGTCGAGGGGGAAGCGAATCATCCCCGGCTGTTGTCGGAAGTGGCCGCGGCGCTCGACGCGGCCGGCTCGCGTGCTGCGCCGCCGATGCTGGTGATCGATGATGCGCAACTGCTGACGGGCGCAACGCTGGTCACGCTCGGCGATTTGCTGTCCCGCGCACCGCGCCTGAAGACACTGTTGGTCGGACAGCACGATCCCCAGCAAGCCGGCGGCGGTCTTGCCGCGCGCGTCGTCGTGGCGCAAAAGCCGCGTCAGGTCCACCTCGCGGGGCTTGGCCCGGAAGGCGCCAGGGCCTACATCGAACATCGCCTCAATGTGGCGGGCGGCGGGGGAAAGGAACTGTTCACGGCGGATGCGCACGCGATGATCTTTCAGCATACCGGCGGCTCGCCGCGGCTCATCAATGTGCTGTGCGACGCGGCGCTTCATGCAGCGTGCCTGCGCGCGTCCGGCCAGGTGAGCGCAGCCGAAATCCTGGTTGCCACCCAGGACGCGCGTTGGCCGGACGCCCTGGCGCGCGAAAAAGCGCGCCCCGGCATCGATTCGCACGTCGAACTCCCCGCCCCAACCGACGAGGAAGAGCCCACGCACGCCATCGCGCAGCTCCTGGTGAGTCATCGCAAAGAGCACATCGCCACGTGGCCGCTCGAGGCCGGCCGCATCTCGATCGGCAGGGCCAGCGACAATGAAATGCGCCTGGAGGCGCCGTTCATCAGCCGGCATCACTGTCAAATCGTGACGGTGGGGACCGTGTCCACCGTCGAGGACCTGGGGAGCGTGAACGGCATTGCCGTCAACGGGAAACTGGTGAAACGGCATGTCTTGCAGCACGCGGATCAAATCGTGGTCGGCGAGCACGTGCTCACCTACGTGTTGACCTAAGGGGCGACACCGCCTCGAGAATGGCCCTAAGCGGCCTCGACCTGGTTGATTAACGATCGCAGCTCGGCGGTTTCGAAGGGTTTGGCCAAAACTCCGTCCGCCCCCGCCGCCTTGCAGGCAGCGAGGTAGGCACTCGTCGAAATCGCATCGGGCAGGTAGGAGTTCAACCCGAAATTTCCGCCGCCCGAGATGGCGATGATACGCACACCGGGATAGTCGCGGCGGATCAGTTTGATGGCCTCCACGCCATCCATGCCCGGCAGGATGACGTCGACGATGACGAGGTCGACCGGCGCCTCGCCCATCGCGGAGAGGCCCGCGTCGGCAGTCGACGCGACCACGACCACGGCGGTTGAGGCCAGCACCCGCTTCAGCGCCTCGAGCACGTAGGGCTCATCGTCGATGATGAGGATACGCCGCACCGCTATTCCGCAGAGACCAGCTGATCCACTTCCTCGCGTGAGAGAAGATTGCAGCTCACGGCATATCGGGCAACGGCGGCTGTGCTGCTCAAGTTGAGGCGGCGCATCAGATTGGCGCGATACTTCTCGACGACCTTGACACCGCGCCGCAGGTCGGCAGCGATCCGCCAGGTGGGAACTCCGAGCGCAATGAGCCGCAGGATCTGCCGGTCTTCCGGCTCGAGCGGCGCGGTGACGGCAGGCGGCACCGTTCCCGCTTCGAGCAGCCAATCTCGCATCACCATATCGCTGACACCGAGACAGATCGCCTGCTCGCCCGCCGCGGCTCGGCGCACCGCGGCCAGCAGATCCGCGCGCAAGGCATCCTTGCGCACATAGCCGATCGCGCCGGCCGCGAACGATTCACGGATGCATTCCAGCGAGTCCTGAGCGGACAGCACCAACACACGCATGGTTGGGCACTCGCGGCACAGCTTGCGCACCGCGATGGTGCCGGTGCAGCCGGGCATGGTCAAATCGCAAATCACCAGATCCGGTTTGTGCCTACGCACAAGTTCGATGCCGCTATCCATGTCGCCGGCATCGCCGACCATGACCATGTCGCCCTCGAGCCCCAACAAGGCACATATCCCTTCGCGCACCACGGGATGGTCATCGATGAGAACCAGCCGGATCGTCTTCGCTTCGCGCCTGACGAATCCGGGCCATATCGCATCCGTGGGGGGTGCCAAATCGAGTTGCGTCATCGTGATCCCTCGAAACGCGGGCTTTCCCTAAGTTAAGCGGTTACAGTCCGCAACAGTTCGAGCGTACTTCACGCGAGAAGCCCCAACAAGATCTTTAAGGTCCCTACGCAGTCTCCTACGGGCGCTACTGCGTCGCCGCTCCTGCCCAACTGTCAAAAACCCGACTTGCGTCGCAGTTTTTTTCGGAAAGTCCCAGGCTACTTGTTGTCGGTCGCCGGCGCTGGTAGCGCCCCCAGCTTGGGAGTTGTAGCTGGGGTCGGGATTAGAGCCGGTTGTGGCTTGGTGAATCGTGCGTCGTCCAGCGAAGTATTTACCTTCACGGATTCAAAGACCATTTTGTGGGTCTGCGTGACGCCGTCCACCGCCGTTTCGTACTCATGGGGGATGTTCAGGCCACCAACGGTCTTAAAATCGCGCTGATAAACCCACACGTCACGCATGCGCCCGTCAAATCGCCGCGGCGTCCCTTGTACCTTCACATCCAAGAACGAGTGCGTATCGATCCAAATATGTTGGACCTTGCCGCTCTTGGTCGTGAGCTTCAGCTTGTAAGCATCGTGCCCGTCCACGGGTTCCACGCCGGCAAGCGCCACTTTGGTTCCTTTCGCGGCGTAGTCGACCAACGGGCCTTCCAGTTCGGGTTGATCCGCCTCGGATTTCAGCTCCTCGGCGGTGAACGAATCCACGTCGTTGCGATTGAGGAAGGGTCGGACCTTCCAGCCATTGGTGCCGTCAAAAACTTGCACCGCGGTCTTGCCGGCGAATTGAATCTCCAGCCGCGATTTGCGCGGACGCTTCATCTCCAGCGTAAAGGGCAGTTGCACCTGCTGCGGACCGGCTTTGTTGGCAGCGGCCGCTGCGCCGGCCGGCACGTGCTTGGCGGTTGCCCCAACGCCAAGGCGGGCAATTCTGTCGCTGCGCAGAGCGGAGTCGCCGGCCCCTGCATCCATCTTGCCGGACACCGACAACGTCTGGAGCGTCTTCCAAGCCTGCAGGCCACCGCGAGCCGCCACATGTTTCTCCACGATCTGTGCGGCACTGATGTTGGTGGGGGCCGGCTTGGTGAGGCCGGGCTTGGTGTCAGCCGCCAGTGGCGCTCGCAAAAAACACAGGCAAGACAACAAACCTAACAATGTTGCTTTGCCGTACCCGGGCAAGAACACTCGCCGGGACGGCAGAGTTATCGCGAATGTCGACATAGTTGACCTCTAAATTCTTGCGAGTGAAGGCTAATCTACCACGAGCCCATCGGCGCGAAATTGTCCGATCACCACACTGACCCGATCGCCGCGTTTGACCAGTCGCCCTTTGTTCGAAAACGCCATCCAATAGGATTTTCCTTCCTCGGGATCGGCGCTCTGGCGCAGCTGCCCGACCTGTTCCAGCGATGGCACCACGAGGCTGACTCCGGCGCGCGGATCGATCAGGGACGGCTCGGATTTCTTGTCGTTGAGCGGTTTGGCCTTGCCCGGATCCAGTGCGCGGTAACTGAATCGAATGATTTCGCCCGACTCGGTCCACTTCACGGCAAGCGAGTCCACGCCCCAGATCAGCCGGTAGTACTCACCTGCGCGCCCCGCAAATCGATCCGGCCGATACTTCGAAGTCACCGCAGGTTTCTTGGCCGGCGTCTGGGTCGCTGCAGGAACGGCCGGTTTCACCGCCGTCGTGGCGTCAACCGCGGGCGGCTCGGTCGCCGAAACCGGCGCCGATACCGCCCACACACTGCAAATCAAGCTCCCTAGAAACCACCTGCGATTCGCGCTCGACCGAACCATGTTCGCCCCCGCTCTTCTGGAGTCCACCTCCCATACTGCCACATGGTTCCACACCAATTCGCGGTGAAGTTCGCACTATTCTGTCTCCCCCCCGTCAATTCCCCGTGCCTGCCAGGGTCACCGATCGTTGAGCCGGCCCGGTGACTGTCAAGCTCGCGTTGAGCGCTCCCACCGACGTCGGATTGAACTGCACATTGATGTTGCACGAGTTGTTCGGATTCAGCACCAACCCGTTGACGCAATTGCTGGGGAAGATCCCCGACCCGGAATCCGAGAAATCCGTGGCGTTAGCCGGCGGAGTTCCTTCGGTCAACGTGTTGCCGAGGCCGGTTATCGTGAAGACACCGCCGGTAGCGGCGGTACTCGTATTGGTATACGTGTACTGCTGCTGCAGAGATGCGCTGCCCACCTTCACCGTGCCGAAGGCCACTGGACCTGCGGTCCGAACCAACGTGGCCGTCGGGTTGATGCCCGTGCCGCTCAAGCTGAGGGACGCGGGTACCGTGCCGTTGACCGTCAGCGTGGCGCCGAACGTTCCCGTCGCCGATGGCGTGAACTGGACGGCAATGGCGCAGCTACCGCCCGGGTTCAACGTTTTACCCGCGCAGGCGGTGAGCGTGTTAGTTGTGATGGCAAACCCGGTACCGGCGGTCAGGGTGACCGTGCCCGTCGTGATCGGGTTCGGCCCCGTGTTCGTGTAGGTATATTGATACGCGACACTGGCGTTGCCGATCACCCAGCTACCGATATTTGCCGCGTTGGCGGGGGTGCCGTTTGCAGCGGGCAAGAGTGCGGCGGTCGCTCCATTGAATTCGACCGCACCGACGTCAACCGCATTGTTGGCCTTGCGGTTGGTGCCGAAGAAGTCGAGGAGCGGCGCCGCGGCATACGTCGTAGAGGAGTTGGCCGTCGTGATGTAGCCGATGACCGGCGAAGCGCCTGTCGGGGCGTAGTTGCCGAGCGTGACGTTGGTCACCGGGTTTGTCTCCGCGAGCGGACCCCAGGCCATGTTGACCCAGTTGTTGCCCTCGTCGACGGTCGCCGCCGGCTGCAGGTTGAAGATCGGGTTGGGCACAGTGGCGTCCGAGATACCCGGAGGCACCTGATAGCCCGTGCCGCCGAATTCCGGCGGAATCCGCGAACCGTCGCAGTACTGGCTGACGACGGCCGGATTGGATGCCACGTTGCCGCGGAAGCCCGTGCCAGTGCCCGGATAGCCCGTGATGTTCGTCAGGATCGACGCATGCGGATTCAGCGTGACCGTAGACGCATGGTTGGTCGGTCCCGTGTCGCCGCGGACGCCGATGTCCCAGTACGAAGCGCCCGCCGGGCAGGCGCCCGTTGCCGCCTGGCTCGCCGCTGTCGTCCCGCTGAACGCGTTATGCAGCGTGACCACGTTCTGCTGGTTCAAGGTTCCCGTCCCGAGGGCGCCGACTGCGATGTAGAACGAGCGGTTCTGCCAGAACACGTCATTGTAGAGCTCCGGATACGAGACCGTCCTGCAAGTCCCGTTGCTGGCGGTGGTGCCGGCAAAATGACCTGCCGGGCAGGTGATGCTCGCCGGGAAGTTCGCGACCAGAGTGGCGCTGTTCTGCACGCTCACGAGGCCAGCGATTTGCGGACACGATGCGGTCGTGCTGCCGGTCTGGACGCAGCTGCTCTGCTGGGTGCTGGCCAAAGGAGCGCCGATGGTGTTGAACAGCGGGCCTGCCGAGGCGGTGCTGTCGTTCGACATGATCGTATTGTTGATGATGTTGACATTCAACGCATCCAGCAGCGACACGCCTGCGCCGTCCCACCCGGCCACGTTATCGACGATGATGTTGTTGGTCACCAGCGGGTCGTACCACGGCGACCTGGTCCCGGAGACACCCGGGTAAGTGACCGTGGCACTGCCGTCCGGGAAGTTGATCACTTCGGAGCCGTTGACGTGCTGGAATCTCAGGCCTCCGCCGCTGCCGCTTTCCGCCGAGTTGCCCATGATGAGGTTGGCATTGATGACGAGGCCGGGGCCGACGCCGTCACTCGGCCCAACCGAGCCAAGCGCAGGCACACAATCCGTGTCGACCGTGGCGCCGCACGGAGGATCGACATCGGGGGCGCCCATGATGAGCAGGCCGCCGCCGTTGGCTGCGATCGTCGGATTGGTGCTCTGGTTGAACAGGATCTGGTTGTGCTCGATGTCGCCACCGTAGCTGAACCCCATCTGGGCCACACCGCCGCCATCACCGCTGCTCAGATTGCCGCAAACCCAGTTGTAGTTGAATTTGTAGTAGTCCGAACCGGTGCAGAAGCTGACACCGCCCGCTCCCGCCGGTGTCGCCGAGAACAACTCGTCGCCGGTGGAAGAGTTCGACGTGACCGCGTTGTGATGCACGTTCACCTTCAGGTTGTGGCAGTAGGGCAACTGCAGATTCGTCGTACCGCTGGTCTGGCAGGAACCGGGAGCCGCGTTGGTGGCGCTCCCCGCGAGATACGACGGCGGGAATTCGCCTTGACCGACGTTGATGCCGCCCGACAGCGTTCCGGCATTGTTGTAGACCCGGTTGTTGGCGATCTGCAGGTTATGTCCCCAGCCGTGCACGAAGACGCCGCCGCCGCCCTGCGAGCTGTTGGTGATGCCCAGACCGTCGATGCTCGACGGATTGCACTGGAAGCTGCTTGGGAACGGATTCGCGCCGGTTCCCCCGCAATTGCCGGAGCCCAGCAGCGTCGTGTTGGTCGGGAAGCCGCCCAGCAGCGTGGCGTCAAACGGATTGCTGCCGTGGAAGTCCACGCCCTTGGACAACACGGTAATTCCAGCGCCTTCCAGCGCTCCCATCAGCGAGGGCTCCTGCAGCAGCTCGGCTAGATTGCCGTTGAGCGAGGCGTCCCAGCCGACCGTGGCTTCGAGCGGCAAGCGATCGATCTGCGGGCTGTTGGCGATGGCGTTGAAGCCAAACACCGTACCCCAGCCCGAAATGCATGAGCTATCCCACGAGTTCGGCGAACCGTCGAGGCCCAGGCCGAACAGGCAATCGACGCGCTGGCGCCAGTCGTTCAGCTTGGTTGCGCCCGCAGGATGGGTATTGGCGTTGATGACGCTGGAGGCCGCGCCGACACCTTGCAGCCGGACCGGCTTCCACATCAGCAACATTTCCTGGTGGGCCGCTTGCGAGTGGGCAGTGGCGCCGGCCGTGGTGCATGCAACGTGACTGTTCGGCGTCGCAGCCGCGGCGCAAGTGGGATCAATGATGATCAAGTCTCCCGGCTTGGCCGCGTCAATCGCAGCCTGGATCGAGGCCGAAGCGAGGACGTGGGTCGGGGTTTTTCCGCCGCTGGTGACCGTCACGGTGTCGATCGACTGCTGGCCGTTAGCCGTCGTGATGACCAGCTGACCGCAAAGAGCGGGGTTGGTGGTTGAACCGCCGTATTGCGTCTGCTGCCGAATGGGGCACGTCGACGCCGACGACGGAATCGTGGGCACGGTGCCGGTGATCGTCGCGTCACTCCAGGCCACAGTCGTGAGAGGGCGAATAACGCCGTCGCTGCCGAGAAGACCTACGGTACCCGCGGTGGTGCCAAAGCCATAGTGGCGCAGCACTGTCTTCTGGTTGTAGGGAGGCGTGGCGGCGGCCGGTCCAGTGTAGGCATTGTTGGGTACCATCTGGTCGCCCAGCGCCCGGATCGTGAGGACGCGGCTTCCGGTTGCGCCCACCCACGGCCCGATTCCGACTCCATCGACTTCAGCAATGGCGGGCGTGAAAGCCGGATAGGCGCAATCGGGGTTGTTGTACCCCGCGCCCGCGAAGGCCGACGTCGGCACCACCGGCGTGTCCATGTATGCGGTCTGCCCCGGCATGAACGGAATCTCGTAGCAGAACTGGCTGTACTGCGGGTTGAACAACGGATCCGGGGTTGGGCCGGTACCTGCATCGTTCATGCAGGTGACCATCATCGTCGGTGCATAGCCGGTAGGGTTCGGCGGATTGACTTCCCACGTGGAGTAGGTCAAGCCGTTGTAGGCGCCCCAATGATCCGAGTAGGTGCGGGAAATCTCGGTTCCGGTCCAATCCTTGATCGCGATCGGCATATCGGGCGGCGAGAATTTCTCACCGAACTGCGGCGAGAACGGATCGAATTCCGACGTGAAGTCGTCGGTGATTATGCCGGTAAAGTGGGCGGCCACGTGCGTGGAGCTGAAGACCCAGAACTTGGCCAGTGCCGCCATCTGATCTTTGACCGTCACTTCCTTGCGGTCGCACAGATTGCGGGTCGCACCCGCGAACGGTGCCACTTCCGCGGACTGCGGGAACAGACTGATGAAATCGGGCACCGTACGCGAAGCACCCACGCAGGGCCAGAATTCCTCGACGCTGCCCGTATCGCCTTCGTGGCTCGGGAGGGTCGTCCGCCCGAATGCGTTGGTCGGATTTTGCGGATTGTTGGCGTTGTAGTACGCCGCTACTTCCGCTTGGTCGGGCATGATGAAGATGTTGCCCAAACCGGCGAATTGCTGCGTCACCGGCGCAATGTAGTTGTCGCCGATCAGGATGTTCTTATCCTCTTCCTTCACCAATTCGTAGCCCGGGGGCACGACCATTTCGACCACATACGTGCCGGCAGGCAGCATGGGTGTGCCGACCCGGTAATGATCGCTGGCGTCGGGGTTCGGCACGCAGGCCGTGCAGTTCGTACCGGCCGGCCTGCCGGTAGTCGGATTGAGGGCCGTGACGCTGGGGAACACGTACATGCCGTCATATGGCGCCGGCTGCACCTGGTTCCAATTGTGCATGCCGTCATAGCACTTGAATTGGGAGTTGTTCGGCAGCGTGTGGGCCGCCGTCCCCCCGTTATTGTACTGGTCGAGCCAATCCGGCTGATTGAACAGCGAGAAGAAGAACAGATCGGCGTTCGTACCAGTGTCTCTGCCCTGGCCCGGGCAGTTCATGTTGGGCATGCCATCGGAGCGGAAGCCCTGCGCCCAGTCGTCAAAACTGCTGGTCGTGGTGTGATCGATCAGCGTCAAGGATACGGTGCCATCCGGCGCGGTCCCCTCTTTGTACAGGTTGATGGTGACGCCCGGCACATCCGGGGTCCAGCTGGTGTGAATGAGCAGTGCCGGGTCATCGCTCGGCCTCGTCGAGGCGTAGATCACCTCGCCGTGGATACCGCCGGTCTCGCCCACCGCGTAGGGCTTCTTGCCGAATTCAACGAAATTATTCTGGCCGGAGAAACCCTGCCAACCCTCGGAGCCGAACCAGAACGGCGGATCGATTCGGCCGGTGGAGCCGCCGGCGCCGCCGGGCGCCAGTGGCGACGGGGCATCGGTGCAGTCCGCGTTCGCGCAATAGAACGCGCCCGGTACCCGCAGGTTCGTCGGCAGGTGGATTTGTTCGGCGGTGTTCGCCAGATTCCCGGCAATACCGGAGTTTCCGCACACCGTTCCGGTGGTTCCCCCGCACGCTGAACCGTCGGATGGCCCGCCCGCGTCATAAACCACGTGGGTGCCCGTGCTCTTGTAGCGGGTGGAATCGGTCTCGATCACGTACCAGCTGAACAGCGGGAATATCTCGTTAAAGCCCGCATTGCCGGAGAGATCGGTGTTGTTGAAGTTCGAGTAGCTGCCGTCGCGGAAGCGGTTGTTTGTCGCCACCAGGGTAAGACCCGGCTCGTTGGTGTCTTGCAAGCCATTGCCGTTCTGGTCGAGGAAGGTCTTGGTGTAGATATTCGATTGCCACTGGTTGATGGCAAGCTGTCCTAGATTGGCAGTAGCGCCGCCGGCGAGCCGCACCGGCGTCGACAGGCCGTCCACCAGCATGTCGTTCCACTGGTCGAACACCGTGATTCTCCAGTCACCCGGGGGAAGACCCGAGAGGGTGAAGTTCCCGTTTGAGTCGCACTTGGTGAATGCGAAGTCTTCGCCGTCCGGGTCACCGAAGCTCACATAGCACTGCGTGAAGGAGAAGCTGGTGTTATCCCCGCTGCTGTACAGCCGCTCGTCCGGCGTGCGGCTCATGCGCGAGGTCGTGACCGTGGCGGTCACGCTATTGTTGCAGGCGAGCGCGGTTCCGGGCGACGGGCTGTTCGGGTCGGTGCCGTTACAGATAAAAGCCTTGCGGGCATTGATGATCGCCGGGTTGGCAAAACCAATGGACACGTGGAATCCCGCCGGTCCGTACTCTTGGAAGAAGCTGGGCTCGCCGACGCGCAGGAAGGAATCGTGCGCCTTCTGGCCGTCAAGGGTGTTGGTCTGCAGCCACTCTTCGCCTCTGGTAATCCGGTCGGCCCCCGGCGTTGCCACCACGCCGTACCGTCCCGGCATCAGGTTGGAAACTACCACCTGGCCCGCCAGGGGCGAGAGGGTCTTGCCATCTGCTTCGTATTTCGGACAGGTAACGATCGTACCGGTAATGCCTGTTGGACTCGGCGTACCGTCAAAACCCGCGTTCTGATTTGCCCCGGAAACCGGGCACGCATCCAGTCCCGTGGAAGGATCGATCGTTCCCGCCAGGCCGTTCGACAACGGCATGTTGAACATGTCGTAGGTCATCTGTCCGGTGGCATCACCGGTGCCGCCGGCATCGTCAAACAGCGTGATGTTGAAGCCGCTCAGGCCAGGCTCATTGGGCGACAGCACATCGATGCCGCCGCCTCCGTCCTGCTCACCGTTGAGCGGGAAGTCGTCCTCAAACACGAACACGGAGAGTTTCGAGGGCGGGAAGGGATTTGGTTGCACGACCACGTTCACAGTCGTCGGGAAGGCTCCGGTTGTAGCGGTGCACACTACCGATCCCGTCGCAGGCACGCAGGCAATCGGGGCGCCGCCCATGCCGTGGCCGCAACTCGGACTTGGATTGCTCAAGCAGCTATTCAAATTCTCAAACGAATTGCCCGCATCACCCGGCAGGACCGAGATGTAGTAGTGCTTGGTCGGATCGAGGTGAACCGTAGCGGGATTCAGCGCCGCCTGTTGGGTCGCGCTCGTCCTGCAAACGCCGTTGCCGACGTCGCACACTACCCCTAAACCGCCGATGCTCTGTCCCGACTCACAGGACAGCGGTCCGGTACAGCCGGCCGCCACGACCGGCATGTAGCTGGTGTGGAAGTTCGTCCCAAAGGTCGGAACGATGCCGCTGGCAGAGGTCGGGCAGCCCGCGGCTGGCGGGTTCGCCGTGCAGGCGGGGTTGATGTGGAAGGTGCGGTCTTCCTCGATGATCCAGCGAAAATCGCCCGTATTGAAGGCACCACCGGTAAGGATCGTCTTGGTAGCGCCGTCCACAAGCTTCACTGCCATGCCGGTTTGCGCTGGGAAAGTTAGCGTTACGGTCGCGGCGGCGGTGCTCACCGTGTTCTGCGAGTTCTGCGCCTTGAAGGTAAAGGTACGGGTGCACGGGGCCGTGGTGCAAATCGCCTCGGACGCATTGAAGCCGCCGTTCGGATCGACAGTTAGCGCCAACCCAGCGCCAGGAATCACGCTGGCTGCGTTGACCGTCAGCGGATAGCCCGCCGCGTCTTTGCAAAACGACAGGATGCCCGGGGGCTTGATGCTCAGGGTGGTCGTCACCGTCGATGTGTACGTTGGCGTGGGTACGGTGCAGGTGATGCCGCCGGCCGACTCTATAGGCGCCGCGCCCAACGTCACGGTCGCGGTGACCCCCGACGAGCAGGTCGTTCCCGTCACAGTGCCGTTCGCGCAATAGGTGAATGTCGTCGGTGGTCCCGTGTAGCTAAATGTGCCGTTGGCGTTCAGCGTGAGACCGGCAACGGTCCCTATCAACTGGACCCCGTTCACGTTCGTGTCGTTGGCGATCAGTCCCTTTGACGGATCCGATACAGTCAGCGTGTTGGCGGGCACCACCGAGTACGCATCGTTCACGGCGACGGCCGGCGTGAATGCACCGGCAGCGGGAAGACCGGAACCATTGACACTGATGTAAGCCAGCATGCCGGCGTCACGCGCGATCGAATTGCCCGACAGGCTCAACTCACGGTCAAATACCGGAAGGGCCGTTCCGCCGGAAGCCGGCACATTCACCATCACATCGTAGGTCTTGCCCGCCGCCAAAAACACTTCGCTCTGCACGCGGGATACGCCCGGCAGAAGGTTACCGTCTTCAGCTACCAGGCTAAATCCCGGGACTGCGGCTGCGGTAATACCGGTCGGCACGACGGTCGGTGTGGTCTGTGCGCCCACGATGGAAGGCACGTGCATGCGCAGTCCGGCATTCACGAAGCGCACCAGTACTTTCCCGGCGACCGGGGCCACGCTCGTGCCCGGCTTCGCCGCGAACAGCGAAGGGTTGGGAGCGGCACTTGCCTTGTTGAACGCCACACCGTTGATCATGTAATAGAGCGGTGTGTAGTTCACCGCCGGCGGATAGCAGGTGTTGACCACTCCAACGGGCGAAGCCGGATTGCCGCACCCGCCGGGTTGGCCGGACCAAACAGTGGCTTCACTGAAACCCGCGGTGTTGACCGCGGTGTTGACCGCGATGTTTTGCACCGGATCGATTTCGCTGAGCAGCAGGGGAAGTTCTGCGTTGTAACTCACTACGCAGGGTGACGTTGCGGTGGCGCCGGGATAAGCACATCCCGCCGTCGCGCCGGGCGCGGTGGTCACAACCAGAATTCCGTACAAGCCCATGGGTCCCTGAATGGACGGGTGCGTGCCGGACTCGATGAGATAGGTGCCCGGCTTCAGGCCGGTCCAATTCAGCGTCGCAGCAGCACCGTTGAGTGCAGGCGTGGAGAAGGACTGAACACGATTCCCTTGCGGCGGCGGCGTGTTCGCCGGGCCGTTGATGGGGTCGTTGGCGATGGGCCACGTAACTCCCTGGGCGCTGTGAGTCGGACTCGGCGTGCTGGTCGCTGTCGTTCCGAGTCCGCCGCCCAGTTGGCCCACGATCACCAGTGAGGTCTCGAGCACCGGCGCCGGCAAACTGTTGGTCAGGTTGATGGTGAGGCTGGTCCCCGCGGCAACATACGGGACGGTAATCACCACCGGCGACCAACCGGTCATTACGGCCGCGGCAGCTGTCGTCGCAGCGGTCGTAACCACCGCCGGGTTTGCCGCAGCGCAGGTTGCAGTCGCGCCGGTCGCGAGCGTACCGCAGGTGTAACCCCACATAGGCACGCTGGTTCCATCGGGCATCGTTGCGTGAGTCGCCCCAGCGGTCAGGTTGATCTGGGCGACAGCCGCGCCCCCTCCGAGCAGGAGTACGGAAGCCGCAAGCCCCGACTTGATCAGGAACGACTTAAAGGTATTGAAGCGCATTGTCAATCTCCTGGTCTTAATTCGATTCGTCGATTGGGAATTCGCGCGAATCGACAAGCATCATCATCAGCATGCCGCCTGGGAAGATGTTGTTCGTTGTGATCTCGCGTTCGTTATGCGAGTGCCACATGAATGCAAAACCCGCCTCAGTACTGGGTGAATTCGCGATCGTCCCCGATGGCGGTGTGCTGCCGCTGGCGCCGCACGAGCCGGCTGGGGAACCGGCACCGCAGCCGGTCGCCCGCAATGTTGCGTTCGGGCCGAGGTACGGACTTCCGCCGTACCACGCACCATTGGTGAATAGATTCGGATCCGGCAGCGTTGTCGGACCGCCCGCGGGCACGTCGCCAAAGGGGGCAGCCTGGACCGGCTTGTTGTGGTCCTGGCACCACTCGTAATAGTTGATTGCCGTGGGCGCACCGGTGTTGTAGCCGTTCGCGTCCGGAGTGCACGGAAGTTTGGCCGACGGGTCTTGCGAAGCGGGATTGTGGGCGTAAGCGTCCCAGTTCAGACCCTTGCCGGTCCAGTAGAAGATCCCATCCATGGCCACACCCGGTGTGGTGGTCGTGGTGAAGAGCAGCGGTCCGGCGAGACTGTTCGGATCGGTCTGACTGAGGATCAGGTTGCCGTCGCGCCCGAGTATGCGCACATGGTTGCCGTGCTCGTGGAAGGGATGCTGCCAGCGACCCTGGCCAATGATTCGCAACAGTGTCAACTCGCCCGGATGCATGTGCGGATTGCCGTTGTAGGGCTGGTGCGGATACTGGGGCGCGTAGTTCGTGTCCATGTCGTCCGGCATCGAGCGGCCATTGATCATGAAGTACGCGGGGTGGTACGGCTCGGTAGGAACCTCGAGCCGGCAGGCCGGATTCGCAGCCACGCAACCGGTCTTTGCAAGGACCTGCGCCATGGCCTGGTTGTGAATGTTGGGATCAATTTCAGAGAACTGGAACAGATATTCCCGGTCATAGCAGGTCTTGGCGTTATCGTAGGCCGCCGCCGCCAACCGGAAATCGCGTTCGGTCCAGAATGATTCCGCGGTGCCGTTGGCACCGGCGAACCTGAGAGAACCGCCGGCGGTGGCAGGGCCGGTAGTGCAAGCGGCCGGCGTCGCCGAGGGCAGCACGATAATCGCGCCATACATGCCCATCTCGACCTGTAGGTCGCTTTGCGTACCGCTATAATAGGCGCGTGTTCCCGGTGACCCGGCCGTGAATGTGTAGGTCACAGTGCCGCCGCCAGCCGCTGCCTCTTTGGTCAGCAGTCCGCCGACTCCTCCCGTCGCCGTAACGTTGAAGCCGGGGAACAGGATCGACGTGTTGCCCGCCGCCGTCGGCAGACCGTTGGTCAGATTCACCGTGACCGTCTGTCCTTCGGTGACAATCAATGTTGGTCCGGGGACCTGCATCGTGCTGCAGGAAGCCCCCGCAATCGCCGACGGTGCAAAACCGGCCGGTGCGATTCTACAGCCATATCCCCACGAGTAGACCGTCTGCCCATCGGGCTGGCTGAGATAAGCCGGTTGCGCGGTCAGATTGAAAGTGGGCCCGGTAATGCCGGGCGCAGCGGCGTGAGCCACGGCCCAGACAAGTTGCGTTGCCGCCGCCATCACGAGAGGTATGAGTCGGTTCATGGGTGATATCGCCTTTTTCAATGTCATTGCGCTCATGGCCACTCCCATCAAATGATGTGGACCTCTGTCATCAACCCGCCGAAGTTCTCGGCGTCGTTGGACAGATGGTCGAGGTTGGGCGTGTACAGGTAATAGGTGCCGGCTGGGACGCCCGTGCTGTCCAGAATCACATCGAGCGACTCGCCACCGGCGAGGGTGATCGAGTTGGTCGTGTAGTAAAGGTTGTTACCGGCCTGGTCACGCAGGAGCTTCGCGTTGTAGCCGACCACCTTCATCGGGATGCCAAGCGAAGCCAAGGTTTGATACTCGCTGACATCGAGATCGGAGATCCGCAGCAGAGCTTTTCCCGTACATTTTCCATTCACGTCGGCATTGCAGGGAATATTGATGATGCTCGGCAGCGGCTGCGAGAAATGCATGCTGCCATCTGTGCTCTGTGTCGCGAGCGGTCCAGGGGTCACGGTGTCGGGGTAGCTGCGTCCATTCAGCAGGAAGTATTTGTCCTTCATGTCGCTGAAGCCTTCCGGATTGAAGGTCATACCGACGAAGTGGAAGTTCGGGTCGAACCCGTGAATCTGCAGCGGGTACTCGACGTCGTAGTAGGTCGAGCCGTCTCCATCGTTGTACGCGTACCCGGTGGCCCCGCCCTTCTCGACGGTGGCGGCGCCGACCGCGGTGGTGCTAACGGCCGGCATTGGGTTGCTGCAAAGAATGTCGGGGACGCCCGTAACCGCCGGGCTTGCGCCGTCACTCGGCCGCCTGCACGCCGTGCGTAGATCAGCCTGCTGTGCGAGCAGCGCAGTGTTGAGAGTAGTAGTACTCGCGACCCGGTTCTGCCGCGGGCGCACATACAGTTGCCCGACCATGCCCATCTGTAAGTGCTCGGGCGGCGTGATGTGGCAGTGCCAGAAGTAGGTGCCGGCGTCCGGTGCGAGGTAGTAGTAGGTGAAGCTGGCGCCGATGTTGATCGCGACCGAGGCGTCCGGCACACCGTCATAGAAGGCCGAGGCGTTCGGATAACCGTGGAAGTGGACGGTGTGCTGCTCGAACAGGTCCGGTCGCATGATCATGCCGACGTTGGTCAGCGTCAGGAAAAATTCATCGTCCTCATCGATCGCCATGAGGGGCGCCGGGATGTTGCCGTTCATCACGCCGACATCCATGATCGGGCGCGGATCCACGTGGCCGTCGAGTTTCGGGGCGATGCCGGCGGTCGCGGTTGTGGATTCGGTCACCTCGGCGAGGCCGGCCGTCGTATTCGTGTATGTGAACGCGTAGTTGGCCGGGAAAAAAGGATTAGGGACGTTGATCGCAAGAACCGTGAAGGTGCCGTTATAGCCGGTGGTATCCGCCCCCGAGATGGTTACCGTATCTCCGATCGCGACGCCCAAGGGCGAGTTGCCGATCACCCTCACTGTAGTCCCGGTCTCACTAATGTCGTAAATAGTGACGACATTGGCGATGCCGAGAGTCAGTCCGACGGCGCCGTTATATGTCAGCCCCGTCGTATCGATGGGGAACCCGGTCCAGGTATTGGCCACAACGCCGTCGGCCGTGGCAGGATCGCCCGCGCTCAGCGCTGGCCCCATGGTGTTGAAGATGCTAGGGAACTGCGTCCCCGGCAACCCGTTGGCGATATCCGTGATCCCGGACAGCGGACCGAACGAGAACAGGTAGGTCTGCGTGCCGTCGCCCATCGTGGCATACCCGTCACCGCCGGAAATTTGCTGGCATCTGATGGCGCCGTTGACGTTCGCGGACGGCACCAGGTATCCATTGGCACCGGCCGCCAATGTGGTCTTAGCCGCGTACGCCGGTTCGGAATTATTGTTGTGGAGCGCCGACGGGTGAGTAATGGTGCTAGTCGGACACTGCACCCTAAATGATTGCGCCGCAGCCGGTAGCGACAACAACGCCAACAGAATCGTCGGCAATCCTAGACGGACCAACTGAATATTAATCATGTGACCTCCGACCCCTCGTGCTTGCGGTGGCAGCGCTCAAAAAGAAAGATGGCGGAAAAGCTCGAACAGCGGACCCCGATTTCAAACCAGCTGGACACCCAGCGGAGCCCGAACATCGCGAGTAGATGTTTTGAGTTTTATTCACGACTGAGAACTCTGAAACCATCCTGGTTCGATCCCAATGCTCAAGCGGTTAACTTTTCTTCGCCGATCTTGTGGAGACAGAATGCCGCACCTGGGAAGGACACGGGGGGAGGCAAGCCTGCACTTTTAGTGTAGGAACCACCGTAGCTCGCGTGCTCGGCGCCTCGATATGTTCAATCGAGCACGAAAACTGCAGCCTTTGAGTGGATTTTCAGGCGCGAGGCGACTGCGTCGCTTTCCCGAACACTCGGCAAATTATTATTGGACGTGCCGATTATTTTTGGACGTGTCGAACGGAACGCTTTTGATGTGCGCTCGCCGCTGCAATGAAACCGCAGTATTGCCCAGCTCAGCGACTCGCGCACGCACGCTCAAGGTGTGCAGCGCGCAATCCCTAGCTTGCGTGCGCCTGATCCATCAGCCGTTGATACACCTTCATGACGGAAGGCACGTAGGCAAGCGTCTCGCGGAACGGCGGGACATGGCGGCCATAGCGTTCCACCGCTTCTTCGCCGGCATTGTAGGCGGCGAGCGCTAGTTCCAAGTTGCTGTCGAAGCGAACCAGCAGATCGCTCAAGTAATGTGCGCCGGCGCGCACGTTCTGTTCCGGATCGTAGATGTTTTTCACGCCATAGCGCTTCGCCGTCGCCGGCTGCAATTGCATAAGCCCGATCGCGCCCTTTTTGGAGACCGCGCGGGGATTGAATCCGGATTCGACGACGATGACCGCGCGCACCAGCGCCGCTTGAATCGTCGCGTCCTTCGCGGCCCCGCGGATGACACCGTCGTACTGGGCGGAGCGAGCCAGCCAGTTGATCGATGGTCCTTTTTCCTTAGGGGCTACCAGGTCGCTGGGCGTCGCAACGAGCAACTTGTACCGGGAATCGGAGGGCACGTTGCTGAAGTGCGCCACGCCGTTGGCATCGGTGAACGAGAATACATCCGCGCGCGCGAGACCCGGAGCGGCGGCGACGGCCAAGATCAAAATTGCGATAGACCATGGCGACATTGCCAGACTCTATCCGAACCGCCAAGGGCTCGAAGGTAGGAAAACACCGTAGGCGGCCCCGCGACACAGGGGTACTTTCCGCCAAGTGGTCCGGCCCGCCGGACGGTGAAGCGCCGCCCAAACGCGGCGTTTATCTCGCGACCAACGATGCCGGCGAGACCTCCCACCCCTTGCGTTCGGCCATCAGATCATCCGCCCGCGCGAAGCCATCGAAGCGCACCCAGGGTTTGCCCGGCGAGGAGCGCATCAGCGTGAGCGGCGTATGGCTCATTTTATCGCCCCGATACGCGCCGAAGGCCTGTTGCACGGCGACGATGTCGGCCAATTTACCGGTGTAATGGTCCCAGCCGCGCTGGGCGTGAAACTGCGCCGCGTACTTGCGCAAATGCGCGGGCGTATCCTGCTCGGGGTCGATCGAAATCGACACCAGGTGAACGGATTTGCGTTCGACCCCCAGATCCCCTTGAAACTGTTCGAAGACCTGGCTGTTCATCGGACAGATCGTGGTGCAACTTGTATAGATGAAATTCACGACCAGCGGCCGGCCATCGTCCAATTCGGCGCGCAAATTCACCGGCTTTCCATCGTCACGCAGCAGCGTTACGTCCGGGATCGCGTATTGCGCTTCCGAGCGCCGCACGGCGGAGTCGTTACCCAACGAATGCTGCGCGTGCGCAGCAGGGGAATCGGACACCATCCCCTCTTGCGCCAATGCAGCGCCGGCAATTAACGCCGCGCCGAGCAGGCCGGCCGATATCAGACACCGGCTCCCGGTGAACGAGTTCATATGTCTTTCTCCAAACCGTCGACAAACGACATTCCCGAGCATACCCGACTATCGATGCCAGGCACGTGGGTGAAACACCCCATGCGCCAAACTAGCGACTCCGGCGCGCCAACGACTGGCCGCGCCTTTGAAATCACTTGGAGCCGGCGCTCCTGCGCTCAAAATCGGTCCACAACTTGATCTCATCGGCGAAGTCGCCGCGAGCCTCCGTCAATGAACGCTGGTTCGCGGGCGCTCCCGCCTGATAAGACACCGCCTTGCGCAATACCCCCGCCGGCGAGACCAGATAGGCCTTCGTCGAATGGTCTTGTTCGTTGACGCTCATCATCACGACGTCGGCGTGTTTGGCGGCGCACACGTTGAACGTGTGTACCGTTTGCCCATCGCGAATGATCGCCTGTTTCACCGCCGTTTCCCGTTCGGTCTGACTGATGCCGAGCACCACCGACAGGTGAGCCGGCAGCCGGCTCTCCGGACCATGGGCGACCACCGCGTCAACCAGCCCCGAGAGCGATTTTGCGGCACCGTATGCGGAGAACATCGCGCCCATCGCGACCGCAACGATCAACCAGCTCCGACTGCCCATGAAGTCACTCCCGTTTTACACCATCCCGCCCGGCGTACGATTCACCGACTCGCGAAAGTCTACTACAGCAGTATCGGCGGCCTGTGACTCAAGTAGCGGAAACCGGCGTGTTATGTTCAGAATCGCGAATCAAAGCGGCGTTCGCGCGGCAGCAGGTTTCGCGCAATGTGCAGTAGCGACTCGCACTTTCCCAAAAACACCGCTATCGTCCGCTGTAATCAATGAATCGCCAGGGATGCATGCGTCAAGCGTTTCTCTTCGGATTCCCGAGCCCGCGGCTCATCGCGCGTCCTCGCGGCTTGTCGACTTGGTGGCGCGCCGCTTTGGCCGCAGTCTCCATTTCATTTGCGGGCCACTCTGCGCTCGCCCAGCACCAACACTCGTCGAGCGAATTCGAAGTTTTCGTGGCGGCCGAAGGGCTCGCGGGACACGGCCAGCCGCATCCTCGCTATGACGACCCGTGGTTCGACGCCGATGTGATTTTCGGGTTTACCCACGGGCAATTTCGCGTCTTCGGCGAATACTTTATCACCGGCGACGAACACGACCTCGAGCGTTTCCAGGTCGGTTACGAGGTGGTCCCCGATACCGTACTTTGGCTGGGCCGCTTTCACCAGCCGGCCAGCGCCTGGGACACGGAACATCATCACGGCCGCTATTTGCAAACGGCCATTACCCGCCCCGCGATCGAGAATTGGGAAGACGAACAAGGATTGATTCCGCAGCACATCACGGGTGCCCTGGTCGAATCACGCCGTCCAATAGGCAAGGAAGCCGGCGTGCAGATCTCCGGCGGTGTCGGCGCCGGGCCCGTCCTCATCGGTCAACAAAATGAGCCGATCGACCTCGTCGGCAGCAACCCGGGAAAGCACGGCCTCTCGTTCACGGGCCGCCTCGCCTATCTACCCGATTACGTGGGCACCAGCAGCGCCGGACTCCTCTTCGGCCATGACCAGCTTTTCGCGAGGACTCCGCTGGCTTTGGCTGCCTTGAGGTCGGATCACGCCAACCTCACCATCTACGGCGCTTATGCAGATTGGGGCGTCGATGCATGGCGGTTCATCGGCGCCGCTTACTATGTCGACGTCGCACTCGATCGGCCGAATCCCAATGAAAGCTTCATGTCGGGATACCTGCAGGTCGAGCGGCAGCTACCGCATCGGCTGACGGCCTTTGGCCGGATCGAAGACTCGGCGCGGATGCAGGAATCCCGCTACGTCGCGCTGCTCGACGGACATACGACGGACATCGACATCACCATCCGGCGGGAGGCGGTCGGTTTGCGCTGGGACTACGCGCGCCGTCAGGCGTTGACAGTGGAATTCGATCATGAAGTTTCCCTGTCCGAGCACGGATACGAAGCGCGCCTGCAGTGGTCTGCAGCAATTCCGTGAGGCGCATTGCGGCGGCCTTTCTCGTGCTGCTGCTCGGCACAGCAACGCCTGCACTGGCGGGCGAAGAACTGGTGCTCATCGTCAGCACCCGCAGCGACGTCGATCAACTCGATTCGTCTTTGGTCAGAAAACTGTTCCTCGGTCTTACCGTCACCCACCACGGCAACCGCCTCCGTCCGGTGTTGAACGAAGCCGACTCCGCGATCAAGGAACTGTTTCTGCAGAACATCGTATCGATGTCCGACAGCACCTATGATCGATACCTGCTGCGCCTGTCGCTGCTTCAGGGTCGAACTCAACCTACCGTGTATAGGAACAACGCCGAACTCATCAACGCGGTCGCGGCCGATCCGACGGTCGTCGGTTACGTGTGGGCTAGGGATGTTGCACACGACCCCCGCATCAAGATTCTGAGGGTCGTATGGCACGATTGAATGCAACTTTCACGAATTTCGTCACGGTGTGCGTGGTCGCCATTCACCTCGTGCTGCTGCCCGCTTTGTATTTCGGCGTCGGCTACGTCATTCGCAAGAGTCATGAGGATCTGTTCGTGCATCACGCCAGGACCTTCGCGCGCGTGCTGGCCGATGAGTTCGAGGTCGGCGCCGCTTTCGACTCGCCGGCCAAGACGTCCGACCTTCTCGACCTCGCCGTCATTCACGGCGAGGCCCTGTATGCCGAATTGATGAACGGCGACCGGTCCGTTCGCAGCGCGCTCGGATCACCGGACATCACAGAGGCACGCCGTACGGATTTGAGCTTCGCGACGGGCGGCGATGACCTGTATTTCGTCGTGCTGCCGATCGAGCATGCCGGCCAGAGCGCCGAGCTGCGCGTGGGATTCGACGAGCGCCCGACCAAGGAGCGCATTCAACTGGCGCTCAACCGCATGTTGTTTCTGCTGGCAGTGTATTTGGGTACTGCGATCGCGGCCGCCGCCTACCTCAGCAATCGGTTGTCGCGCCCGATCCGGCGGCTGCAGGATGTCTCGCGCTCCATCGCCTCCGGCAACTACGCACAGGCGCTGCAGGTCAACACCGGCATTCGGGAACTGCATGATCTTGCGACGGATCTTGAGGCGATGCGCCGCGAATTGGTGGGAGTGAACGATCGCCTGCGGCAACAGATTCTGGAAAAGGAGATTTCGGAATCCAGCCGCGATGAGCTGCAGAAGCAACTTCGTCATCGTCAGCGCTTGGAAACCGTCGGGACGCTGGCCGGCGGCATCGCGCACGAATTCAACAACGTGCTCGTGCCCATCATCCTGTTCACCGAGGCGGCGATGCAGGATTTGCCGCGGGACAGCACGTCGCGCGGCGACCTCGAGCGCGTCATGACCTCCGCGCGCCGCGCAAGGAACGTAGTGCAGAAAATCCTGACATTCAGCCACGTGCTAGGCGACACCGCGCTCGCGCCCACCGATCTACGCAGTGTTGTCGGCGAGAGCATTACCTTGTTCGCCGCGCTGGCGCCGCCCAGCATCGAGATTCGCACCGAGATCGACAGCGATGTGCCGCTGGTACGGGCCGACGCCACCCTCGCCGGCGACGTCATCGTCAATCTGTGCACCAACGCATATCAGGCGATGCAGGGTAGAAACGGAGTTCTGACTGTGGGACTCAAGAATTCGCCTCCGCATGTGGAGTTGTCGGTGACCGATACGGGGCATGGGATGGATCAGGCCACCGTAGACCGTATCTTCGAGCCATTTTTTACGACGCGACCCGTGGGTCAGGGTACCGGATTGGGGCTTGCCGTCGTGCACGGCATCGTGGAGAGCTTTGGCGCGGCCATTGCCGTTGAAACCCGGCCCGGCGCAGGAACTACTTTCCGAATTCTCTTTCCTATCATCAAGGATGATGGACGTTCCGGTGGCACCGCCCCGTCCAATTGAGGCTTACCATGCGCCGTATTCTGGTGATTGATGACGAACCCGATGTGCGCGACGGCATCAAGCGCGTGCTCGACCGCGCGGGCTTTTCCGTTCGCACCGTCGACAATGCGACGGATGCAATGCTCGAACTGAAGCGCCTGGCGGCGGATGTGATCATCACGGATATCATCATGCCCAAGCTCAACGGAGTCGAAGCCATCGACTGCATCGTGCGCGAATTTCCAATGGTTCATATCATTGCTATTTCGGGGGGCGGCAGCTTCGACGTGACCGGTTATCAGCCGGCCGCCATCACCACCACCGCCTATCTCGCGGCGGCCAAGCGGGCCGGCGCGCATTGCATCCTGACCAAGCCGTTCGAATCCCGGGAATTGATTGATGCGGTGGAGCAGGTCATGGGCACCGGCGGCGCCTGACACTGGGCCGCGCCGGTTCACGCGTTCAGAATTGCGGCCGACCCCCCGAGGAGGCCGTTTTCGAGCGCGAACCGCGTGACATCGGCCAGGTTGCGCAAGCCCAGCTTGCGCATCAGGTTCGCTCTATGCTTCTCGATGGTCTTGATGCTGAGGTCCAGCGTCAATGCCATGTGCTTGTTCGACTGCCCGTTCGCGATCATCGCGAGAACCTCGCGCTCGCGCGCGGTGATCCCGATCGCCGGCGGTGGCGGTGCCTTCGACTCGTCGAGGTAGCCGTGCACGACGTGCGCCATGGACCGAGGGCACAGATGACGCTGCCCGGCGAGTACGACGCGGACCGCGCTCACGAGTTCGACGCGGGTCGCATCCTTGAGCATGTAGCCGTCGGCGCCCGCGGCGAACGCGGCTCGGATGGATTCGGCACTGTTGTGCGCGGTCAGCGCCAGCAGCCGCGCATTTGGGTAGCGGGAGCGCAACTCCAGGATGTCCTGCACGCCCGTGGCCACCGGCAACCTGACGTCGGTGATAATGAGGTCAAGATCGAGCAATCCCGCGATCTCAACTGCTTCGGCGACGGATCCCACCTGACCGACGACTTCGAGGCCGGATTCCATGTTGAGAAGCGCGCTCAAGCCCTCCCGCAAAATCGCATGATCGTCGATCAGCAGCACCCGAGCACCCGCAGCGAACGCCGCGCCGTGCAGGATTCCCGAGAGCGGCCGTCCGCCGGCGTCGTGCCCTGCGTCGCTCACCCTCTGCTTTTCCTGTCCATGCGACATACGTCCCCCGCCTGCCAGCGCATCAAACCGCGCAGCCACACGCGTAAACATGCATGTTTATCTCAATGCAGACCCTGAAGTTGCCTGAATCAGACATAACATCATTGGAAATTAAGCGACTGAGAGGCGGTTGGCAATTCGACCATGAAGACCCGATCTCCCCCACGACCAGCCGCGCGCTCGACGGTGGACCGCTGCGCTGTGAGTTATGATGCGAAGTTATTATCAGCGCCATCGCAACAGGACAAGGACACGCCGATGAACACCCGCCGAGCCCAAAACTCCACCCTCATGCTCGCGCTTCTGGCCGCCGCGACAGCGTCTGGCTCGCCCGTCGCCGCGCCCGGCGTCGTGGCCGGCCAAACGACCCCGACAGCCGCGGCCGCGAAGGCGCCTCCCGTGACGCCTGAGGTAGGCAGCTACGACATCGGGCTGATGCTCGGCAGCCAGCTCGAGCACAACGGTGTGGCGCCCATTGTGTCGGTTGATACCGTGATTCGCGGGCTCAAGGACGCGCTCGGCGGCCGTGTCGTCACGGCGGAGGAGCGCGACGCGGCTCTTCGGTTCATGCGCGATGCACGCGAAGTACTCACCGAAAAGAACCGGGCGGCGGGCCGCGAGTTCCTCGGACGCAATGCCAAGGAACCCGGTGTGTTGTCGATGCCATCCGGTCTCCAATACCGGGTGCTCAACAAGGGCGATTCGAACGCCAAATCCCCGGGGCCGACCGACCAGGTCACCGTGCGCTATCGAGCGAGCCTGGCCGATGGGACGGTGTTCGATCGCTCCGAAACCCATGAGCGGCCCGCGATGTTTCGCGTCAACACCGTGTTCAAGGGATGGCAGGAGGCCTTTCTGGCGATGAAGCCCGGCGCGAAATGGCAGCTATTCGTGCCGCCCGAACTCGGCTATGGGGCCAACTCGCCGCCGGGAGTCCCGCCCGGCGCGCTGTTGATTTACGAACTCGAGCTGTTGCAGGTCGAGCCCGCGCCGGCGATCGACCCGGCGGCCGCCAAGCGTCCGCCCGCGGCGGGCGTCAAAGTAGGAGCGCCCGGTCCGCGGCCCTAGGAGGACGCGGCGCGCGCGAATGCGTAAGGCTCCAGATCAGGGCGTCATCCAGTCACCGTCGGGCACCAAGCGCTGGGTTCCAGTCGACGCGTAGTGGACGAGAAAGCCTCCCTTGGAGGCGAACCGCTGGTGCGGCCCGAGGGCCAGGCGCGGATAGTATCCCGTGAGGACGCGATGCTCGACCGTGTCCTCGAGGCGCTCGATGAGGTAGTCGGGAATGAAGGCGTCGACCATGTGCTTCACGGTCTCCGAGAGGAGTCCGCAAGCCAAATAGGTGTCCGCTTGGACCTGCTCGGCAACGACGGGAATCTTTCTAATCCGGAACCAGCCGAGCGCATAGTCGAGGCGGACGCGGCGGCGATCCGGCAAGTCGACCGGATAGGCCATGTGCGCGTGATCTCGCCAGCCGGTCGGCAGCGGCGCCTCGTCGAGGCCACCCATGACGCCGGAGAAATAAATGGGGTTCGGCGGGGCATGCGTTGCATCGAGGGCGGCGAGGTCCGCCGGCCGGAGCCACAGCACCATCGCATCCGTGCTCGACGGATCGCGAACGACCTCGGCGACGGCCTTGGCCGGGGCGCCGCGCGGAACGACGCGAGTCACGACGCCGACCCCGCGTGCCTGCAACTGTGCCGCGAGCGATGCCGACGCTGCTTCACCGATGTCGCCGGCACGGTACACGAGCCGCACGCGCTTGGGATTGCCGCCCGCCGGCTCGTTGAGGATACCCGCGGCGATCAGGTCCGCTTCGAGAAGCACGCCGCGAGAGAAATACAGCGTGTGGAAAGTGTGGTCGGCATTGGCGGGTGGCTGCTCAACATTCGGGAACAGGCAGGGCACCTCGCGCCGTTCACAGAAATCCGTGACCGGCACCCAGTTATTGCCCGCGATTCCCGAGATCACCGCGAACACGGGTGTCTGCGCGAACTTCTTGTCGAGCTGCTCCCCCCAGGTCGCGGGCGGTCCCGTCAATTCCCATACGTGCAACACCCAGCGGCGATTGACCTTGAACATGGACCGCACCGCATCGGTGGTGCCCGAGGTGATCATCTGCTGCCCCGACGCGCCGCGCGGCGCGGTGTTGCGGTCCTGAAAGAAATGCTCGAGCACATCCATCATGCCGCGCCGCTTCACGGGATCGGCGTCGGGCGTGATGATGGAGGCGAAGTGCAGCTCGCTCATCGATACGCCAGGCACTTTGTTGTGATCCAGGGAACGCAGATGGGCAATCAGCGCCGACATGTCGGTGTCGTCGAGCGCGAAGCGCGGCATCAGGTAGCTGATCGGCCGTCCCTCGGCATCCACGCCCTCGCGGATCGCGCGCGCCAGAGTGCTATCGGTGTAGGGCTGACGCTTGAGCCTCGCACCCGGGATGAATGGTAGCTCGGCGCCGCCCGTCTGCGGATGAAACAGGAATTGGCCCGTGACCGGCGGAAAACTGCTGCGCGCCTCCTGGGAGCCCAAGCCGCTGCGCCGATGACAGTTGACGCATGCCGCCTGCTCGCCAGTCACGGGCTCTGCGCCCGCGCGGGTGGCCGTGAGCGGCGCTCCGGAGCCTAAGACTCCCTTGAGGTAGATCGCCTCACCAACCGGCGACTTCGCCGACCCCGGCTCCGGGACGCGCGGCTTCGCGACCAGGCTCGAGTTGGCGCCGGCGAGTACGAGCACCAGCACGCCAAGCGTCAAGGACCGCGCACGCCTTGCCATCAGGGTCCGGGGATACGCACGTGGCCGCCGCGGCGCATCGGCGTTGGGGGCAGGGCAAAGGTTCCGTCATCGAGTTTCGGATTGACCAGCACCCGATCGATCACCAATTTGTCGCCCGCGTCCGCCCCGCCGCTGCCGACTCCGGTCTCGATGCTGCGCGCCACTTGCACTCCGTCAGCGTCCGCGTAGTTGCGGTAGTAGACCGATACGGGCGCGCCCGGTTTGAGTGGATTGGTCGCGGGCCGGTCGAGGCGGATATCGAGATTCGTCTGGGTGTCGATCCACACCTTGCGCTCGGCGCCGGCGGGCAGCTTCACGGACAGCCGGTAGGCCTTGCGCCCGTCCACCGTGTCGATGCCATCGAGATCCGCGGTCACGCCCTTGGCCTGGTAGTCGATGAGCGGGCCATCGATCACGAATTCCGTGCGTGCGAAGTTCACCTCCTCGGGCGAGAACGCCTTCGTCTCCGGACGGCCATCGGAAGCCGGCCGCAATTTCCAGCCGTGTGCACCATCGAAAATGCGCGTGAACGTGTTGAATTGCTCCTTGAGTTCGAAGCGCGTGAGATTCGGACGCTTGAGCGTCATCACGAACGGAATCCGCTGAGCCTCTCGACCACCGTGCTCGAGATGCCCCAACCATACCATCGTGTCCACCTTGCGCCAGGCGTCGAGCCCGCCGCGCGCGGCAACGTTGCGTTCGATGACCTCGGCGGCAGTCTTCGCGAGAGTCCCCTCTCCGGCCGGCTTCCGCGGCCCGGCGGGCGTAGCACCCACGCCAAGAGCACCGGCGCACACGGCGCCGCAGATGACCGTCAATACGAGCCGACGCATGCTGGGCCTTAAGGTTTCTTCGGATCCGGCGTCGCGAGGGCGGCGAGCTGCGGCTTCTGGAACAATGCATCGTCCAGCGGCTCATTCACGGCGACCCGAGTAATGGTCATCTTATAAGTTTGCTTCACGCCTTCGATCGCGGTCTCCTGTACCCGTGGCGTGGTAAGGCCGTGCTCGGTCTTGTAGTCACGAAAAAAGACTGCGACCTTGTGCATCTTGGCGTCGAGCTTACGTGGCTCGCCCTCGATCTTCAGCTCGAGGAAGCTGCCGGCGTCGACCCATAGCATGCGCTTGTCGCCATTGCGCAGCGTGAGTTTCAGCTTGTAGGCGGGGTGCCCTTCCACCGCCTCCGTGCCTGCGACCGCGATCTGAGTGCCCTTCGCGGCATAGTCGACCAGCGGACCGTCGAGATCCTGCTCCGCGGCAGCGGATTTCATTTCAGCCGGCGTGAAGGTCTCCACCTCGTTGCGATTGAGAAACGGACGCACCTTCCATCCCTGCGTGCCGTCGTACACCTGCACCGAGGTCTGATCCTTGAAGACGATCTCGAGGCGGCTCTTGCGCGGGCGCTTCTCCTTGAGCACGAACGGCAGCGCATGATTCGGCTTACCGCCGGCGTCCATTTCGCCCGCGATGGTCAGGGTCTTTGCATCCCGCCAGGCGGCAAGTCCGCCGCGCGCCGCGACATTGCGCTCGACGATCTGTCCGGCGCTGAGCGCCGCCGGAGCATGCGCCGCAGCGGTCGAGGCGCCGTAGCTGGTGGTGGCCGCCGTCAACGACAGCAGGCAGCCGGCATATAGGGAAACACGGTTCATGATTGGTCCTCTAGAGCACATGGTTTATTCGACGAGCAGCCCGTCGGC